>WNFS01009150.1_pt1 | contig 11649 bp, 8 predicted proteins | sample 5400141 | NCBI WGS metagenome assembly WNFS01 (sample SAMN13153358, study PRJNA577476) | soil metagenome | isolation source: 60 cm saprolite under Madrone tree | place: USA:California | collected 2016-06-14 | reverse complement strand
TGTCGCGTTCGGCGTCCGTTCCCGGGCTGCGGCCTTGAATCTTTAGCGAGCTCTCGCGTTGTCGCGGCGGTGGCAGTGACTCGCGATCGAGCTTGCCGCTCGGAAGTCGCGGCAGTTCCAATATGAGTTCGATCAGCGCCGGCACCATGTAGGTTGGGAGCCGGCTCTTTAGGCGCGAACGAAGTTGCAGTTCGTCCACCTCGTTTCCGTTGCGCGGAACAACGTAGCCGACGAGTTGTTGCACGCCGGGAACGTCCTCGCGCACGACACACGCAGCTGCGAGCACGCTGCCTTCCTGCAGCAATACCGATTCAATTTCGTTCAGCTCCACGCGAAACCCGCGGAGTTTTACCTGCGTGTCCGCGCGCCCTGCGAACTCAATATTGCCCTCGTCGTCGAGGCGACCCAGATCGCCGGTGCGATACATCCGCGCGTCGGACTCACCGGCAGGCGCAAACGCGTCGGGCACGAACCGCTCGCGCGTCTCCTCGGGAAGTCCTACGTAGCCGCGCGCCACGCCCGCGCCTCCAATGCAGATTTCTCCTACCTGGCCACGTGCGACGGGCTTGAGATCCTCGCCAAGAACGTGCACGCGGTAGCCAGGCACAGGACGGCCAATGGTGACCGGCTTCCCGGGATGTAACTCCGCACACGTTGAAATGACTGTTGTCTCCGTTGGCCCGTACGTATTCAGGATTCGCCGCCCGGGGCGAGCCCAGCGTTCAATCAGGCTGTCGGGAAATGACTCGGCCCCCGAAATGAGAAGGCGAACCGTCGGTGCATCTTCCGCAAGCATGGACAGCAAAGTGGGGACGCTCGAAAACACGGTAACGCCGAATGCAGTAAGGTGACGCGACAGGTCCGCGCCCGCACGGGCCATCTCGGGCGTCGCAGCGACCAACGTTGCGCCAGCGCAGAAGGCCAGCCAGATTTCTTCAACGGACAAATCGAATGAAAGCGAAGCGCCCTGGTAGACGCGATCACTGCTCTGCACACCATAGATGCGATTCTCGGCGTAAACCAGGTGGCAGGCGTTGCGGTGCTCGATCATTACGCCTTTGGGCCGGCCGGTCGAGCCGGATGTGTAAATCACGTAGCAAAGATCGCGTGGACCGACGGCAACCTCGTCGCGTTGCAGGCGAGAGGAACTCTCGGCGGCAGTGGCATCGCGGCCAGCGTCCAGGCAAAGCACGGGGCCCGTGAAAGCCGAGCATCGTTTTGCCAGGTCCTGCGTCGTTACCATCGCCGCAGAGCCGGAGTTTTCGAGGATGAATGCGATGCGGTCGTCCGGATACTCGGGATCGATCGGCACGTACGCCGCGCCGGCCTTAAGAATCCCGAGGATTGCGGCATACGCATCGATTGAACGCGGGAGGAGCATCGCCACGAGTGAGCCGCGGACTACAGCACGGCTGCGTAACGCGCGCGCGAGCCGATTCGCCCGGTCCTCTAGTTCAGCGTACGTCGCCTGCTCCTGGCCGAAAACCACGGCCACAGCCTCAGGACGCGCATCCACTTGCCTCTCAAATATTTCCTGGAGAACCTGCTGGTCTGCCGTGGTCGCGTTATTCAGTCGCAGTTCGAGCAGGATTTCCGTCGATCCCGTACTGTTTTCAATTGTCGAGCGCATTAGAATTCGACTCCTATGGCCAGGCCGAACGTGAAAAAGTTTGGTCGCGACAGAGACGCGTGTAAATCGTGGTCAACGATGGTGCTGAACTCAAAATGCGGGCTCAGATAAAAATACTTCGTCAGATAATGGGTAAGAGAACATTCGAGGGCGACGACGTTGAAGGCGGGCTTGCTCACGCCCACATAGGCATCGTTGAAAGTTGAGGACGCCCACCCGGCGTGGAGAGAGCTTTCCAATTTGCTTTTTTTTGAGAACCGCCGGTTGTATTCGATTCCGCCTTCTCCGAAATACGCGCCCCTTTGCGTCCAAACGTCAAAGCTGTGGGCCGTGAACAGCCGGATCGGGCCAACCGGATAAGAAAACTTGAAGGAAGCCTCCATTGATTTGGACGCCGCAATGTTCAACGGATCGCGATACCAGTACATCTCGAGTGACGGTTCGATCTTGAGTTTCTTCCATTCGCGCTCGTACGTCAGCGTCAGATCGGTCACGCGTGGGCGCGTGCCTTCGCTTGTGTCGCCCAGCGCAAGAATGTTTGAAGCGATGAACGTGAATCCAGCCGCCGAGATCCAAAGCGATGGAGATGCCACCGGCCGGTCGCTGATCACCAGGCCGCGCCACGCATAGCCAGAGCTGAAATCGCTCTCGGTTCCGTAAGTAATCCTGGAAGCTCCGCCTGAAGCTTCCTCTTCGACAGGCTTGGGAGAATCCTGGGCGAAGGCAACGGAACCCGCCGAGGCAAATGTCAACAACAAGGCGAAAGTGGGCCTCGCCACTTTCAGTAGCACCGCGAACATCTTCATGCCACGCTCCGCGTGGGATTTACTTGCGGGGACCCAAAACCTAACTTGCTGAAATGCTGGCCTTGGCTGGAAACTCGGCCTGTAGAACTAAAAAGAAGCTGGCGAAGCGGGACGAACTTGCTTCGATGGTGGGCTGGTGTAGGCTAGCGGGCAGCAGTGAGGCGCAACAATCAGGTAAAAACCCGATTATGGGATACGGAAAACTCCGAAGAAGCGCGTTCGCGACCGCGGTTGGGACCCCGATCGCAATTAGCAAAAAAATGAATGACCTCGTGTAGGGGCACGATATATCGTGCCCTGCTCGCAACCACGACAGCGTTGTCATCCCGAGCCAAGCGAGGGATCCGGGTCGGTGGCCCGGGCACGGCCTACAGCCGCGAGGCAATTGTTCAAGATCACTCAACTCCCAAAAACACGGAGGGTGCCCGGGTTCCGGTGTTGGGAACCTGGGTCTTGGGTATCGATTCTTTGTTACTCCGCACTGTCCACTGCGAGCAATGCGTTTTGGCTGGGCGGCCCGGGCACGGGCGCCGTTCGCGAGGCAATTGTTCTAGATCACTCAACTCCCAAGAAACACGGAGGGTGCCCCGGGTTCCGGTGTTGGGAACCTGGGTCTTGGGTATCGATTCTTTGTTACTCCGCACTGTCCACGCGAGCAATGCGTTTTGGCTGGTGGTCCGGGCACGACCTGCAGTCGCAAAGCAATTGTTCTAGATCACTCAACTCCAAAAAACACGGAGGGTGGCCCGGGCACGGGCGACGTTCGCGAGGCAATTGTTCTGGATCACTCAACTCCAAAAAACACGAAGGGTGCCCCGGGTTCCGGTGTTGGGAACCTGGGTCTTGGGGTAAGGATTGTTTCTTTTTATTCGGTGGTGTCCACTGCGAGCAATGCGTTTTGCCCGTGGTAAAAGGCCCAACTGCTCCAGGGCCACTCTCTCGGATGACGGACTAGGCCGCGCTTTACTGGGTTCGCATGCATGTAGTGCAATTTTTCTGCTCTTTTTCCGGCGCTATACACGTTGAAGTCGTGGAAACGCGGTTGCCAGAAAGATTCGCGGGGCTTCTTTGCAATCCTCGAATGGCAAAGAAAGTTGACTGGTGGGCGCACGGCGGCGGCGTTTACGCAGGCGCTTTGCCACGCGCAGCTTTAGCCGGTGCAGGACGATCGAAGGAGTTGCGCCCGGTGGTTCGTTGACGAGCAGATGCACGTGCTCGGGCATAACAACGTAGCCGACGACGCGAAAGCCGAGTTCGGAGCGCAAACGGCCGAGTTCCTCCAGGAAGATCTCGCGCGCTCGTGAAGATTTAAGGAACGGCAGGCGTTTGTAGCAGCTGAACGTGAGGAAGTGGAGATGGCCGCGCCCGTAGACTCGTTTTAGACCAGTGGGCATCTCTACCGATTGAAGGAGGATGAAGAGGAACACGCGGCTAACGCAAAAGCAAACAAGACCCAGGTTCCCAACACCGGAACCCGGGGCACCCTTTGCCTCTCTAAACTTTCTTCAAACCTGACGCACTGATACTCTCCCCGTCCGCCATGTCAACTATTTTCAACAATCCACCCCGGGGCACCCGGCTGCAACCCAACGAGATCAAAGCCTCCTCAACCGGCGGTAATGCCTTCGACATTTCTTATAACTTTGTCGATTCCGCCTCGCAGGGAAATGCTGGCCACGTCTACGGCATCACTAACAACCTCGACACCACTCGTTCCCAAACCTTCGGCTACGACCCCCTCAACCGCATCGTCTCGGCACAAACCACATCCACGCACGCCACCAGCGCGGCACACTGCTGGGAAGAAACTTATACCGTCGACGCTTGGGGAAATCTCATCACCAACGCCGCCACAACCAATCCCGCTTACACCGGTTGCCTGCAAGAAAGCGGGTTCACCAAGACCGCCGACAACTCGAATCACCTTTCGGGCTTCGGCTACGACGTGAGTGGCAACACGCTCAACGACGGCGTTGTCACCAACTATGTCTGGGATGGCGAAAGCCAGCTCAAATCCGCCGCTGGCGTCACGTATTCCTACGATGGCCAAGGCCGCCGCGCCACCAAAGTCGGCAGCAAGTTCTATTGGTACGGTTCCGGCGGCGAAATCCTTGCCGAGACCAACGCCTCCGGCGCCACAACCAACGAATACATCTTCTTCGGCGGCAAACGAATCGCCTTGCTTCCCGCCGGAAGCACCGCGCAGTTCTACGCCGAAGATCTCCTTGGCTCGTCGCGCGTCGTCACCACCAATACCGGCATCCTCTGCTACGACGCCGATTTTTATCCTTATGGCGGCGAACGCACCCCGTATACGAACACCTGCACGCAAAACGCCTACAAATTTGAGGGCAAAGAGCGCGACGCGGAAACCGGTAACGACGACTTCGGCGCCCGCTACTACTCCAACCGCTTCGGCCGCTGGCTCTCCGCCGACTGGTCCAACGTTCCCGCGCCCGTCCCTTACGCCAACCTCACCAACCCACAAACCCTCAATCTCTATTCCATGGTCGCCGACGACCCCGAATCCTTCGCCGACCTCGACGGCCATTTCAGCACTCCCGTGTTTGGCGAGCAGCCCCGCGGTTGCAGCCTAATCGATCACAGCGCTTGCGAACCGGACGACATGGCCGAGGCCGAGGCCAAGTACAATGAAAACGTCCGCGAAGCCTTCGCCCAAGCCGACGCTGCCGCTAAAGCGAAGCAGGCGGCGCAAAACCAGACGCCGTCGGTAGAGACAGCAACTCGGCGGGTATCCTACCCAACCGACTTCGAACCCACCTCCGGCTCTATATCGCTGCAGCAGGTAGAAATCAAGGGCGAGGTAAACTACCATGGGCATAGTGTATCTGATCCTGCAGTTCGTCAGGAACTCATGGAGATTTCCTTCGCAACGGGGCGCACTGTGGACGTAACTAGCGGCGATCGAAATTTCGTCCCAAAAGGTGGCGCAAAAAATAGTGAACACTTGAAGGGAGACGCGGCTGATTTCCACATCCATGGCCTGAAAGACTCCACTGCGTTCGGTAGCATCATGAAAAATAACGTGATAGCAGGTGGATTTAAGCTCTTGCAACACGGACCCTTTACTGCCACCGAGGGACCTCATCTCCACTTGGACAGGAGCCCGGGTTCAGGAGGTTCTCCTATATTTGTGGTGGAGGGCCTGACAAGACAAACCAAGGGTATGTATTCGGTGGTGCAGCCATGAACAGTCCAAAGACCCCAAGGCGTCGTCAATTAGGATGGAAGGGCGCTTTATCCGCCGTTTCCTTGATCGTGCTATTGGTAACTCCAAATCCCTCCTTACCGCAGCGAAATCGGGGCAAATCCTGGGCCAGCTACTATCCTTTGGCAAAGGGGAATTCCTGGACGTATTCGGTGATTGGAGAGAGCGGAGAGCGAGAACCTAAGCCAGTAGTCTGGAAAGTCCTTAACGTCTCAAGCGACACTAAGGGTCAGACCTTTGCAGTTTGGCAGATTCCGGCTGACGCAGACGATACGGGGATGCAGTTGCAGTTTACTAAAGAAGGTCTCCGAGAATTAAGCGGTGACTTTTTCCTTCTCCGTTTCCCACTAGATAAAGACAGCACATGGCAACTTATAGCGCATGATAGAGTCTTTTCAGTCTTAAGCGAAGGCGAACGCTGTGCGATTGGTAAGCTCACGTTCAATTCATGTGCGGTGATTCGCGATGACGACCGTGAGGCTAAACTTAGGACCCTAACAACGTATGCATTCGGCGTGGGCCCGGTACGCTATGAATACCACAAGATGGTGCACGGGGACTTTGAGAGGGACGCAACACAAATACTGAATATAGTTTCGTACTCGGTTAAGCCGTCGGCGGGCGGCGCACTCGATCGGAATCATCAAAAAACGAACGAGTGAGCAGCTCGGCGGGGCCCCCTTTTGTGCGATTTTCGCATCATGGTCGTCTCTATTGGGGCGATTTTGACTCGCGCAAAGGGTGCGTTCTTTTCTTTGCATTCTCCCTTCGCGGTTCGGATCGTATATTCTCAGTACTGTTACTTGACTAGCCATCCTCTCCATGATATACTTCCCCGTGAAATCGTTCCCCAATTCGGCTAACCCCTCTGGATTCAACAGATACAAAATCCGCAAAAATAACCCCCTGCATTTTCAACACTTACAAAATTCCTCCGATCTGTTCATTCTAAAGCCACTTAAACCTCCTTTGGAATCAACACTTACAAGACCCCTCTTCCTAACTTCCGTGGAATCAACACTTACAAAAAACAGGGGGAGGGGGTGGGGGGCAGTATCGGTATCCCTTCTGACGAAAAACTCCCGGAATTTTGTTTACCCCGAGCGTCTCTCGCAAGGGGCCTCACTCATCCTCGCTCCAGTTCTTTCCCTGACTGATGACTGTGGACTGATGACCGACGACTGTCTGATGACTGACAACTGCTTCCCTGCTAGACTCCCCCTTGCCATGACCACACTTTCTCGTCGTACCATTCTTAAATCGGCTATCACCGGAGCGGCCGCCGCTTCCGTTCCGTCTTTGGCGGGCGCCATGACCACTTCTTCTCTCCGTTCTTCTTCCCGTTCTTCTGTCGACGATCTCAAAGTCACACCGCGCAAAGGACGCATCAAGCAATCCGTCTCGCGCTGGTGCTACCAAAAAATCGAGCTCGATGAGCTCTGCAAACGCAGCGCGGAAATGGGCCTCAAAGCCGTCGACCTGCTCGGCGTCGAGGAATGGGACGTCCCGCACCGCTACGGTTTGATCTGCAGCATGGGCTACGCCGGCGGCGGAGACATTCCGCATGCCATGAACCGCGTGGAAAATCACGCAAAAATCGAAGAAGCCTTCCGCAAAAATATCCCCATCGCCGCAAAACTTGGCGTGCCGAACGTCATCACTTTTTCCGGGAATCGCATGGGCATGTCCGACGACGAAGGCGCAAAGAACACCGTCATCGGCCTCAACAAGGTGAAAAAAATAGCCGAAGACAACGGTGTCACCATCTGCCTCGAACTTCTCAACAGCAAGGTCGATCACCACGACTACATGTGCGACCACACTGCGTGGGGCGTGCGCGTCGTGCAGGAAGTGAATTCGCCGCGCGTAAAACTTCTCTACGACATCTACCACATGCAAATCATGGAAGGCGATTTGATCCGCACCATTCAGGACAACATCAAATGGCTCGGCCACTTTCACACTGGCGGAAATCCCGGCCGCCATGAGCTGGACAATACGCAGGAAGTCCATTGGGACGCCGTCATGCGCGGCATCGCTTCAACAAATTATTCCGGCTACGTCGCGCACGAATTCGTTCCCACGCGCGACCCGCTCACGTCGCTCCGCGAAGCCGCCGATCTTTGTGATGTATAGGTTAGTAAACTAACTAATAACTACTGCCGCGCGGGCGCGCGAAATGGAATGTGCACGATCGCTTCCGAATCAATCGTTTCGCCGTGTTTTTCCGCAGGCTGAAATCTCCACTGCGCAAACGCATGCATCGCATTCGCGTCCAACTGCTCGTCAATTCCCTTCACCAGCTGAATGCTGTCAACCGATCCGTCTTTCCGGATCACCGCATACAAGATAACTTCGCCTTCCACATGCTCCGCAATCAGGGTCGGCGGATATTTGGGATCCACTTTTCGTAAGGGTTGCGGTGACGAAACTTCCTCCGCAGTCCGTCGCCCGCCCGCATCGCCGGACAATTCTGAAAAATTCAAAATCCAGCTTCCCGTCGCGCTATTCAAATTCGGCATGTTCACGTGCACTGTGTAAACGCGCTTCGAGGCAAAGATTGCCTCGGGTTTTGCGGCGGGCGCGAGGTCCGCGAAATTCGGAGGCGCGGTTCGAATCGGTGGCGGATCCGATGACGCATCGCGATTCGCGCTAGACGAGTTTGGTTTCGCTACAGAAAGATCGAGTCTTGGTTTCGAACCGCCGAGACCGGAAACCGTACTCTTTGGATTTCCGCCTCTGATGCTTACGCCGATGTCGCTTTTTCCCGATCCGCCGCCGGCGCCGCCGTTCGAACCGGCGCTCGTGTTCGCCGTGCCGCCGGGCGCACCACGTTGTTTTCCTTCGGGGCTAATCGCGATGCGCGCGGCCAGATTTCCTTCCGGCGGCGCAACGGGAGCAGCCGGCCCTGGCGTTGCCGATAGTGCAATCAAAGTTGATGGCGCGCCGTTCGAAGCGGCTTGCGCGGTAGCCATCTCCGGCGCCGGCGCAGTTTCGCCGGTTTGATTACGCGTCGTGAGCCGCGGCGCGACGCCCGCGTTAATTTCCAGCTTCGGCCTAGCCGGCACATTTTGCGTCGCAGCAATAGACAAGTCCGCGGGCCGCACTTCGTTATTCAGAACGTCGGGCGCAGGCGCGTTCACATCAATTGATTTCGCACGGCGTTCGTGTGGTCGCAAACTTTTCAAAACTTTGTCGCTAATTTCGATTTTCGGCCGTGCGGGCATTGCGCTTGGCGCAATTTCGACGATGTTCGGCAACACCGGCAGAAGCTTGGGCGCTTCGGGCGGCGCTTGCGGATTGATCAGCGTTTGTCGCGGGTGCGTCGGGCGCGCGGGATCGGTAAAAATTCTTTGCCGCGGATGAAACGCATCGGCGCCAGATTGCGGCGCTGGTTTTTCCGGATCGTTGCGCGGCACCGGTTTTGGTTTGTGGCCGCGAACCTCAAGCAGCGGCAAGTCTTCGATCGGACCCGACCAGGTGAGAACGGTGTTATCGAATTCCGAGAAATGGCGTTGGCCCGCGATATCCGGCTTCGGCATCACGAGGAAGACCAGATGCCAGAGAGCGGCGGCGGCGACGGCCCGGCGCGGAAAGCGTTTTTCGACCCATGCATCCTTGAAAAAACTTTTGGAAAGAAATTTTCGTGATTCCACGGAACGTTGGAACGCGCCGGACAAACTGCTGGAAAAACTCTGGCGAAATGCGCCCCAGCCTATTTCGAATTGTGGTTCGCGCGCGCCGGGCAGATGCACCGGTGCCGGGGCGGCATCGCCCTGTCCCAAAAGGTCGAACGCATTGCTGGCCTGAATGGCTGACATGAAACCTTGATTATATCGCGGCAGGGCGAATCCCCACCACCGCAAGCCTATATAGATGACGGGCGCCCACGACGGGTTTTCCGTACCGCGAAGAATTATTTTTCGACTGGATTCAGGCGGTAGAAGCTCAGGGCAGCATCACCTTGCTTCAGCACCCGGTATCTTTGCAGCAAGCCGAATGTTTCCGCGAGTGCGAATGTCTTTCGATGCTCCGCAATCACGATGGAATCGGCGGAGATCAGCGACGAGTCTGCCAAGAAGTCCAAGGCGAGTTCATATTCATGCTCGGCGGCATACGGCGGATCGAGAAAAATAAAGTTGAACGGCGGGCGGGCACGACTCGAAAGTTTGGCGAGGGCTTGCGATGCCGCGGCGGAAATCACCTGCGCGCCGGATTCGATCTTGAGCAGCGCAAGATTTTCTCGAATGAGCTTTACGGCTGCCGCGTGGTTTTCCACGAATACGGCTTCGACTGCGCCACGACTGAGCGCTTCGATGCCCACAGCGCCGGTTCCCGCGTAAAGATCGAGAAGGCGAGAATCCGAGACGGCTGGTCCCAAAACGTTGAAGAGAGTTTCACGGAGCCAATCGCTCGTTGGGCGAAGTGCTTGACCTTTCAAACTCTTGAGAATGCGGCTGCGAAATGTTCCGGCGATGATGCGCATGGTTCAGGCGATTCGAGCCAAATGGTAGCGGCTCTGCCAGTGCGGCGGAAGCGCCTGCAGAATTTGCTTCAGCTCCACGTTGCTCGCGGCGGTCTCTGCGAGCGCGAACGCCTCTTTGCGCGCCATTTCCAGAATTTCGCGGTCGCGCAACGGATTCGCAATGTGAAATCCCAAGTCGCCGGATTGCCGCGTGCCAAAAAACTCTCCTGGTCCTCGGAGGAGCAAATCGGTTTCCGCGATTTCAAATCCGTTCGAAGTGCGCACCATCGTTTCGAGGCGCGCGCGAGCATTTTCGTTTATGCGCACCGGCGCGACCAGAATGCAGTGGGATTTGTCAGCTCCGCGGCCGATTCTTCCGCGCAACTGATGCAATTGCGACAAACCGAATCGTTCGGCGTGTTCAATCACCATTGCGGTGGCGTTGGGGACGTCGACGCCGACCTCGACGACGGTTGTGGCAACCAGAATTTGCGTTTCGTTTTTGCGGAAGCTCTGCATGACCGATTCTTTTTCTTCGCTGGAAAGACGGCCGTGCAGAAGCCCCAATTTCAATTTCGGAAAGACTTGCTTCGAAAGCCGGACAAATTCGTCCATCGCGGCCTTCAATTCCAGCTTTGATTCCTCGATGACGGGATAAACGATGTAAGCCTGATGCCTTGCGGCAACTTCCCGCCGCAGGGATTCCCAGACGCCGGGCAGATGTGGCTCGCTAGTCATGCGCGTGACGATGGGCGTACGTCCGGGCGGCAGTTCATCAATTACGGAAACGTCGAGGTCACCGTAAAGCGTAAGGGAAAGGGTGCGGGGGATAGGCGTGGCGGTCAGGACGAGCACGTGCGGGGCGTGGCCGTGCGACGCAGCCTTGTCCATCAGCCGTTTGCGCTGCAGCACACCGAAACGGTGTTGCTCGTCAATCGCCACAAATCCTAACCGCTTGAAAACGACGTTATCTTCGATCAAGGCGTGGGTGCCGATCACGAGTTGCGCTTCCCCGCTTGCGATTCTTTCGAGCGCCGCGGACTTTTCCGCAAACTTCATTCCGCTAATCAGCAATTCCACTTTGTGTCCGGCCTTTTCCAGAATGCGACGCGCGGATAAAAAGTGCTGGACCGCCAAAATTTCCGTCGGAGCCATCAATGCGGCCTGGCATCCATTTTCGATGGCAATCACAGAAGCCTGCAGCGCGACAATCGTCTTGCCGCTGCCGACGTCGCCCTGCAGCAAACGATTCATGGGCGTGCTTTTTTCCAGATTCGCCGCAATTTCGGCGAGCACGCGTTTCTGCGCCGCGGTCGGTTTAAACGGCAGGATGCGCTTCAACGCTTCGCGAACATTGTCTTCTCGCACCCGGAACGCAATGGCATTTTCCTTGCGAGTCGCGCGGCGGTCGAGCGCAAGACTTAGTTGATACAGAAATAGTTCTTCAAAAATGAGCCGCCGCTGCGCCGGCGAGCGGAATTGATTCAGGGCATCGAGCGATTCTTCGGCAGGTGGAAAG
>WNFS01014378.1_pt1 | contig 11650 bp, 16 predicted proteins | sample 5400141 | NCBI WGS metagenome assembly WNFS01 (sample SAMN13153358, study PRJNA577476) | soil metagenome | isolation source: 60 cm saprolite under Madrone tree | place: USA:California | collected 2016-06-14 | reverse complement strand
ATCGATTTGAGTGTCAGCTTCTCAAACATGGCTCGTCGCACGCTCGGCTGTGGCCCGCCCGATCGAACTCACAAGGCATCACTGGCCGGGAAATGCGGACGTGCCTGTTCTCGGGCCATCAATCCATCTGAACGCCATGTAGTGCGGATGTAAATTCACTCATCGGTATACCTGGGCAGAACGGGAGAGGAATGCATGAGAAGATCGAGGGAACAGACAAGACAACACATTCTGAACGCCGCTTACGGGCTGTTTTGGCGTCAAGGCTTTCTGAGGGTGTCGATGGACGAAATCAGACTGATCGCGAGATCATCAGTCGGCTCTGGAATGTCCTCGATGAGCCGGCCCAAGCCGATGGTCCACCGGGCGACCTCACCAAACTTTTGAAGCAGCCGGATGCGACGAAGGTCGCGGCGGTCCATGCTTACAAAACTCCGCGTCCCACCGGCCAACATGACTTCGCAAGCTCGGCCATTCCAGGAGCATTCGGTTGCGTGCAAGCAATTTCCCCGGGAGCAAAGTTAAAGAACCCGTGAAAAAGTTCCCTGGAGAGTTTTCATGCAGTTATCGATCACGCGTGGAACCCACCCGATAGGTCCTTCGTTTTCCCCTGAGCCAAGCGTTGGCGCGCGGGGAACAATGAGAGAGAGGAACCGTTCGAATGAGGAACAAGCTTCTGATCAGTACGGCTGCGCTGTTGGCGGGAGTTGCCTTGGCGTCAGCCCAAAGCATGCAAGGCGGAGGCGAGCAACGCGGCGGCGCGGCCCAAGGCCAGCAATCGCAGTCCTCACCAAGTAGCGAGACCCAGCGCGGGCACGAGAAGCAGGGCCAATCGCAGCAAGGTCCGCAAGAAAAGCAAAAGCCGCAGGGCCAATCGCAGCGCGGGCAGAAAGGAGAGACCACTGGCCAAGCGCCCCAGGGTCAGCGCGATCAGGGGACGCAGCAGGACAAGAAGCAGGGTCAATCCCAGCAGCGTAGCCAGGGACAGCGGGATCAGACCACGGGCCAGAGCCAGCGTGAGCAACGCGAGCAGGCTCAGCCGCAGCGCGAGCCACGAGACCAGAGCCAGGGGCAGGCCCCGCAACGTCAGCAGGGTCAGCAGGGCCAGACCGGTCAGCAGGCTCCGCAGGGCCAAGCGCAGCAAGGCCAGGCAGGCGGTAGCGGCGTGACCCTGACCACGGAGCAGCGCACCAAGATCAAACAAACGGTCTTGGCCGGCGGCAATGTACCGCGTGCCAGCAACGTCAACTTCGCGATCAGCGTGGGCACCGTGGTGCCGACGAGCGTGCGCGTGGTCGAAGTCCCCTCGGTCATCGTGGACATCCATCCCCAGTGGCGTGGATTCTGGTACTTCGTGGTCGGCGACGAGATCATCATCGTCGATCGCAACCACAAGATCGTCGCGGTAGTCGCGGTCTGAGTTGGAATTAACCGACTGAGACTTGGGGCGGCCTCTGATCGGAGGCCGCCCTTTTTGCGGCGCACGGGATGCGCATTCTTGAACTCATCCATCCAGCACTTCGCCCATAAAGAAAGAGCTCAGTGCCGCTGCCGGGTTCATAACCTTAAACCGCGCCGGGATCGCGTTAGTTCCAACTGGAAGCGCGGTGTGACGCGAAGGTACCTCACTTTGGTCGCGCTACCGAGGATCCGAGTGCTGCGCTGGCGGGCTTGCGGCAGCCGTGCCTGGGTGAGCGAACATCCAAGCGGTGAAGTCTGCCACCAAGAAGAAGATCCTGAGGGCGATCATCGCGACAGCGAATTTATGGTCTGCGGTCGGCGCGCTATATCCTTCCCAGTAGTACGAGGATGAGAAGGATAATGACCACGATGCCGAGTCCGCTGGAGGGATAGTAGCCCCAACCGGCGCTGTAGGGCCAAGTCGGGAGGGCGCCAATGAGGATCAAAATCAAGATGATGAGCAGTATCGTTCCGAGCGACATAGTCGCCTCCATTTAAAACAATGCCGGCATGCCTCAATGGCCTTCGCCGCAGATATGTCCGTCATTAGTAACCAGCAGTCCGAGCGCAAGTTCCGTGACGCATCGTGCGGCGCGACCGCGAGTTCGCCAAGCACATGGTCGAGGTCACAAGAAGGATATCAAAGCTTCGCGGCCGGTTATGCCAAGGAGGCCTTGTCCACGCTGCACAAACATTTGGAGACGGCGCAGGCACTAACCGCCGCCGCCACGACCGGGAAGCGCTGAAAAATAATCCGACGTTCCAGGAACCACGCCGCGCTTTGGATGGCGACGCCTGCGGGCCTAGGAGTCAGTCGGCGCGGCGGCCGAAGCGGCCAATCAAGTATCCTATGCCGAGGGCAATCGCCGCCGTCGTGTAGGGGCGCTGCTCGATCGTTGTACGCAGGACGTCTTCGGCCTCGCTGGCACGTTCGCGGATGGCTTCCGCGGCGCTGGCCGCGGTCTCCTTGGCCTGGCCGTAGACGTCCTGCAGGGTGCCCTCCATCTGTTTTGCTTTGCCCTGCAGCTGGGTTTTCACGTCGCCGGTCGCGCGTCCAAATCCTTCTTCCACCTGACCGCCAACGTTTTTGGCAGTGCCGGTAAGGCGATCTTCATTCATGGGGCTGTTCCTCCTGATATTCGCAATTTCAACGATTGTAACGGACGTCGGTTCCGCTGCGCACGGAACGGATGATGTGGGGATGAGGTAGGACCTTTGGGATTAGGCTGCGCGGGCAAGTTTGTCCTGCTCGTCGCTCTCGACGTCGGTCTTGTCGCGCCCAAACCATTCCATTCCGACGCCGGCGGCGACAAGGCCGACGGCGAGCAGCGGAACGAGCTTGCGCCAGCCCACGGTGCGGCTTGCTTGAATTGCACCGCCGACCAGTTTCGGGTCGAGCCACACTGTATGTCTCCGCGCCGCCAGGGCCAGCTCCGCACGCTCAATCGTCCGGCGCCGCGACCGCAGACAGCAAATGAGCGCAACAATCGTGACCAGCAGGAAAAAGCCGGCGAGCGCCACCGCAGCGATCAGCGGGTTGAAGCGTTCGGCCAACCAAATGAACGCGATCAGGGGGATGAAGACGGCAGTCAGCGTGCCGAACACGACGACGAGCGCCGCCCAGATCAACAGGCCGGAGCTCAGTCCTGTCCGAGTCTGCGCCTGCAGCGCCAGATATTTGCGCAAGCCGCCCATTGAGCGGTGCTTCGGTCGCTAACGCGCCCACATCGCTCCGAGCAGGAAGCCGACTGCCAGCGTCAGCCCCAAGGTCGTATAGGGCCGCTTCTTCAGGGACTTGTCGATCGCATCGGCCACGTTGTCGCGCACGTCGCTGACCGCCTCGACTGCTTCGCGTCCCTTGTCCTGGGCGTCGGAGACGACACTTCGGACGTTGCTGCGTGTCGCCATGGTGGGTCCTTTCGTACGGAATTATTTGTTGAGAGAAACCAAGTGCACACAAAAAAGTTCCGCGCCTCTTTTGCGGGCAGAATGCCATTGGCATCGAATATGAACTAGCTCGTTCGTCCGGCGCGTTGATGGCGTTCACCAAAGCGGCCAAACAACCACCCGACTAGCAACGCCATGATGGCGGCTGCATATGGGCTTCGCCTGACCGCTACATGGACGTAATGGTCAACCTCATGACCGTGCGATTCGATCGGTCGAGCATCGTCGGCCGCGGCATTGCCGAGGGCACGGCGTTTGGCGTAGATGCGAGTGAATTCCGCGCCTATCAGCACCAGCTGCGACGAGTAGTAGACCCAGATCAACAGAACGACGAGGGAAGCCGCGGCGCCATAGGTCGATTCGAGGCCCTGCTTGCCGATGTAGAGCCCGATGAGCAGCTTGCCGATCTCGAACAAGGCCGCCGTGACCGCGGCGCCGAGCCAGACGTCGCGCCAAGCCACATCCGTGTCGGGCAGCCATTTGAACATCATGGCGAACAGAAGCGTGATCATGCCGAAAGACATGAGGCTGCCGAGCGCGTGCATCGCCATTTCTGGCACGTAAGGCGCAAAGTACTTTCCGCCGACCGCAAAGGCGGTTGTCAGCAGTAGCGATACCAGCAGCAGGAATCCGAGCGAAAGCACGGCTGCGAGCGAGGCCATGTAGGCGCGAACAAACTGCCAGACGCCGCTCGCCTGGGGAGGCTCGACCTCCCATACGGTATTGAGCGCATCCTTCAGCTGCACCACGACTCCGACTGCGGCAAACAGCAAGGCGCCCAAGCCAAGGACGGTCGCCAAGGCTCCTTCCATCGGCTTGCTGGCGCCAACGAGCATCGCGTTGACGGCCTGTGCCCCGGCGCTGCCCAGCAGATCCCGCAGTTGCGCGCTGACTTCGCCACGCACAGCTTCCTGACCGAATGTGAGTCCGGCAATTGCAACCGCAATGACGATCAGCGGACCAAGTGAAAAGATCGAGTAATACGCGAGCGCTGCGCCCAGCCGCGACGCCTTGTGGTCGGACCAGCTCGCCGCCGTGTCTTTAAGAAGGGGCCACATCACAATCGCCTCCGGCGGAGTGCGGAGAAGTTATGTCCGTCGCTGTACCACGCCAGCAACATCAAGCCCTGCCGAACCGGTGGTCGCGGTCGCGATGATCTGCGCTAACACCTTCGCTCGCCGAGTTGGCGAGCGACAATTTTTGAGCGTTTCCGAGAAGCGTTGCAGCACGCCGTTTTCGAATGCGGTAACCACCGTTTCGTGCACGTAGCTCTTGCGGCAAATCGTGGGCGTATTGGCGAGATCCTCGGCTGCCGCGCTAACGGCCTCCAGCACCTGCTTGCGGCGTTGGCGCGCGTTTGCTGCGGGCTTCGTGCGGGCAAGGGCTTCGAGCACGCTCGCCGATGCCAGCAGCGTACGAAAGTCCTTCAAGGAAATTTTCGCGCCGGCAATCTCGCGCAAGAAGGCGTTCACCTCCCGTGCGGTCACGGCCCGCAGCGTCCCGTTCTCGGCGTGGTACTGGAACAGGCGGTGTCCAGGCAATTGTCGCAGCAGGGCGATGACTCTTGCGAGGCGCGGCGCGGCGAATTCCTTAGTCAGGATCTTTCCGCCCTTCGACCGAAACTTCAGGGTGATTGCCCCGCCATAAACCGAGACGTTCGATTTGAGCAAAGTTGCGGCCCCGCGCGTACCGTGCAGGCGCCGGTAATCCTCGCCTCCAGGCCTTATGGCGCTGCACGCGACGAGCTCGATTACGGCCGCGCACGCAAACTCCCGGGTCTGATGGTTCGCCGCAAGATACTGGCCGACGCTCCTTCGCACCTGCGGCAACGCATTTGCGAGCCGAGCGAGCCCGCGCGCCTTGCGGCCCTCGCGCACGTCTTCCCATTGTGGGTGATAGCGGTATTGCAGGCGCCCGGCGGCATCGCGGCCAACGGCCTGGAGATGCGCGGCCGGATCCGTCGCGTAGACGACGTTCTGATAGGCGGGCGGCACGGCCAAGCGGGCGAGCCGTCGGACGATCCTTGGATTCCGGATTGGTTGCCCGTCGATTCCGAAATAGACCCAGCCTCTGCCGGAGCGGCGGCGTCGGATCGATAACGCGTCGGTGGTGACGTATCGCAAGCCGAGCCGCTTCGCCAGCGCGATGGCGTGCGGCGTCGCGCCGTTTCGAGATTTGCTGATCGGGCTGCCGGGTCCGCGTCCTCTCGTTACTATCTTGCTCACGGCATAGATCGAGCTTGAAACCCATGTGCGGGAGCGCTCACTCCCGCGACGCTTGGCTTTTCGTCGAGCACCCAAGCGGCGACGGCTACGATCACGAAGAAGATCATGAGGGCGATCGTCGCGACCGCGAAGTTGTGGTCCGCACGACGCCACCGTTCCGAGAATCTCGTTCGTCGTCTAGAGTACATTCCAAGGTCTTTGCAATGTCCTATCCGAGGCTCGAACGCGCACTCACTTGGAAAGGTTCCGGCGCCTATCAGCGGGACCGATGTCGAACTGGTCCCGGGACAGGTGAACGCAATCGTATTGGCGACCAGGGAAGGACGCTGAGATCGCTTTCCAGCTCTCCGGGAACCCAGGTCCCGCGTCCACGTTGCCAGTCAATCAAGCCGGTGAGGGCGTCGGCCCCCTCGTTGGCGCTGAGCGCAGGCGGACTCATACGAGTACTCGGCCCCGGCCTTATCACAGGCGCATCCGACGACGACCCCAGCGGCATTGCGACCTATAGCCAGGCCGGCGCCCAGTTCGGCTTCGCGATCTCGTGGACGATGCTGTTCAGCTATCCCCTGATGGTGGCGATTCAGCAGATCAGCGCCAGAATTGGCCGAATCACCGGCAAAGGCATCGCGGGTAATCTGCGGCAGCATTATCCCAACTGGCTACTGGAAGGGATCGTTGCGCTGCTCTTCATCGCCAACACAATCAATATCGGTGCCGATCTCGGTGCCATGGCCGATGCTCTCGGATTGCTGATTGGCGGGCCTGTATTGCTCTACGTAATTGCGTTCGGCTTATTTTGCGCGATCCTGCAAGTCTTCATGGCATATCGGCCTTATGTGGCCGTGCTGAAATGGTTGACCCTTGCCCTGTTCGCCTATTTCGGCACGGTCATGGTCGTGGAAATTCCATGGGGCGAGGCAGCACTGGGGCTTCTACTTCCGACTTTCCTGCCGGACGCCACCTTCTGGACGACGGTCGTTGCCGTGTTGGGCACCACGATCAGCCCGTATTTGTTCTTCTGGCAGGCGGCACAGGAGGTCGAGGACATCCGGGTTCAGCCCGAACGCAGGCCGCTCGTGAAGGCGCCGCACCAAGGGCCCGACGCGATCGAGCGCATCCGGTTGGATACCTACATAGGAATGGCCTTCTCCAATCTGGTGGCGCTTGCAATCATTGTCGCGACTGCGGCAACGCTTCATGCCGCCGGCGTCACCGATGTCGCGACATCGAGCCAAGCAGCCGAGGCGTTGCGTCCGGTGGCCGGACCGTTTGCGTTCACGCTGTTCGCCCTCGGAATCATTGGGACCGGCCTGCTTGCGGTTCCTGTCCTGGCGGGATCTGCAGCTTATGCAATCGGCGAAGCGCGCAAGTGGCCCGTCGGTCTTGGCCGCAAGCCGGCAAAGGCCAAGGCGTTTTATTCAACACTTGCGATAGCCACGATGCTCGGCGTGGCACTCAACTTTTCACCGGTCAATCCGATCAAGGCGCTTTATTGGAGCGCGGTGATCAACGGAGTCGTGGCGGTGCCTATCATGATTAGCATGATGCACATGACCGGTAATCCAAAGATCATGGGGAGGTTTTCCATCCACGACGGCCTTCGGTGGATTGGCTGGATCGCGACCGCGGTCATGGGGGTGGCCGCAGTGGCGATGGGTGTGAGCATCATCTTCTGACTGTCCGGCCCGAGCGCGACGCTCGGCTTCAGGAGTCCTGTGCGAGCCGCTCATACTCCCTGCGGACGACTTCCTTGCCGTACGCTCGCTCCAGGCGGCGAACGATAAAGTGACCGCGCGCCATGTCTTGGAAATGCTCGATGAACGCGTAGTTCACGGCAGCGCCGGCCAGCGCACCCGAGCCGACCCAGCGCCCGAGAAAGTTGGGATCAAGCGGAGGGGCTTATCTCCCCCGCATCGCGTCCTTCATGCCGCCGACCGCGTTGCGGATCTTTCCGCCAGTTTTCTCGGCCTTGCCTTTCGCTTGGAGTTTCTTATCGCCGACGGCCTTTCCGGCGAGCTCCTTGATCTTGCCCTTGGCCTGTTGCGCCGAGCCTTTGATGCGTTGCTTATCCATTGGAATATTCCTTTGCTTATGAGCGGGGGTTTGTGAGCGAGGTCGCGCGCCGGGCCTTTCCCATCGCGATGCGCGAGGGGGATGGGACGAAGGCCGCAGTTCGCGTGCACCCCAACCCATGACCCCCGACGCACCTACGCAGGTCCTAGCGAAAATCAGCGCTGAGTCTGTTGACCGCCTTGCCCGGGCTTCTGCTGGCCGCCTTGTCCCGGCTGCTGGCCCTGCTGGCCGGCTTTTGTTGTCCGCCGCCGCCTTGCTGTCCGCCTTGGCCACCTTGCTGTCCGCCCTGGTTTTGCTGGCCGGGCTTCTCATTCGGGTTCTGGTTCATAACTGCTCCTGTGTTTCCTCCCTAGCGACAACGAAACCGCGCCCATTAAGTTTCCTCCGAACGTTGGTACGCAAGCGTACATTGCGGCCGTCGAAGCCGCGCGTCGGGGTTTGGAGCCAATTGCGATCGTTCGTTATTGCAGAGCAGGGCACTTTGTACTTGCTTGTACTTGCAGACGCGAAGCGCGGCTGGAACTTTCTACGCGAGTCGCGTGTTGTTACCGCGCCGATGAACGGCGGGAGCGCTGCCATGACGTTGAGAACTGAAGTGCCCGGAAGTGTACTCGAGGAAAACCAATCCGCTGTGTCGTGGGCTGCGATCGCCGCTGGCGGTGTGGCGGCGGCCGCGCTGACATTGGTGTTGTTGGTATTTGGCGCCGGCATGGGATTTTCGTCCATTTCGCCCTGGTCCGATTCCGGAATCTCGAGCGCAACCTTCAACATTGCAGCCGGCATCTACCTGATCGTCGTGGCGATGCTTTCTTCCACGATTGGCGGCTATGTGGCGGGCCGCCTGCGGACCAAATGGACGGGTCTACATACCGACGAGGTTGCCTTTCGGGATACCGCTCACGGCTTTTTGGCTTGGGCGTTTGCGACGGTCCTGGGTGCGGCAGTGCTCGGGGCCGCCACAACCTACGTTGTTGGAGGCGTGGCGAGTGGCGCGGCCCAAGGCGCTGCTCAAAGCGCTGCGGGCTCGCAATCCTCCGCGGGAGCGACCGAGTATTTCGTCGATATGCTGCTTCGTCCCGCTCAGGGCAGCCAAAGCACTCCTTCCGCACAACCGAGTGCCGACCCGACGGTGCGCCGTGAGATCGGACGCATTTTCGCGCGAAGCCTGCGCGAAGGCCACGATTTTTCGGCTGCAGATCGCACCTATCTGGCGCAGGTCGTGACGGCGCGGACCGGTATCAATCAGGCCGAGGCGGAGAAACGGGTTTCGGACGTGATCAATCAAGCGAAAGTCGCAACGGACGAGGCGCGAAAGGCCGCTGCCAAATCGGCGCTCTGGTTGACCGCAGCCATGCTCGTTGGCGCATTTGCAGCGGCTCTCGCCGCAATCGAAGGCGGGCAACTACGCGATGGCACGTGGAAGGGCGTCATCGGTGGGAGAAATTACCCATCTCAACGAGTCACCTAGGAGGAGACCACTATGGGTTATATTTTGCTCTGGCTGCTCGGCATCCCAATCCCGATCCTAATTCTGCTTGCGCTCTTACATCATTAACGGCCGAGACGGTTGCGCCTCGAGCTTTGATCAGCGGGTCTGGACCCGGAAGGGATCGAAATCCCGCAGTGCGGCGTCGCCGTCGATCGGTGCACTCAGGACGGTCAACGCCTCCTTTAGAAGGCGAGATCATCCTGCCCACAATCAGTCGGGACAGAGGCTAGCGCGATTCACGTCCTTGGCAGCGATTGGAACTTAAGTTCAGCGCCGCCATTAAGAGAGTGAACCAACGATATAGGAGGAAACTATGGGTCGAGGTCTCTTGTTGTGGTTGATCGGTATACCCATCCCGATCATCCTTCTCATCTGGATCTTCGGCGGGCTCCACTAGATGACCGCGGTTATCCAATTTCTCGTGCGTAAGCGCCAAGACAAGTGGGTCGTCAAGTCTAAGGATTTGGAACGATTCTTTTCCACAGAGCGGCAAGCGGTGGACGCTGCCATCCGGTTGGCGAATGACAGCGGAAAGGAAGGCAAACCAGGGGCGGTACTCTTCCAAAAATCGAAAACCAAATTCGAGACGATTTGGACATATGGAGAGAACTCCTATCCGCCGGCCGGATCGGACTTGCCCAGGACGTCGGGGACGCCTGAGCCGGCCAAATTGGCGGACACTCTTGGTTAGGGAATGCTTCCGCGTCTTGTGGGCAATTGCGGTCAGCTAATGAGAGTGATGCGCCAGGCCATTCTTTTCCTCTCGCTCCAAGGAGGCAAGTTATGTTTGGTCAATCCGGATATTCCCGTGCGATGTCCACCAATGTCCGTCAAGTCGAACGGCGCTTGCGGGCGCTCGAGCAGCGCCTAGAAGGTGCTGGCGGCCGCATGTCCGCGAGCGCGGGAGAGGCTGCCGAACGCGTCGGGGAGGCACTTACGCCCGTGTTGACCAGCCTCGCCGATCGGTTTCGCGGCGGTGCCAATTCAATGAGCCATGAAGCGGCAGAACTCCGCAACGAGGTGGCGAAGCTGGGCAACGATGCACTGCGCCGCCTCTCCAACGAGGTCGAGCATCGCCCGCTTGTCACCCTCGGAGTTGCGGTCGGTGTGGGTATTCTTTTGGGCCTGACGAGCCGAGGTCGTTCGGTTGCTGTGCGCGCCCCGCGAGTGGCCAGGCGATCGCCCCGGCGCCGAGCAGGATGACAGCCGCCGGGGGCCGTGCCGACAGCCCAGTGGATCTTGATGGAGTGCTCCCATGAGCTTGCTGCCCGAACAAGGGAACCCGCTCCCGTTCCAGCGATTGAAATCCTAAACCTCAGTAGGAGCACGCTCATGAACGAAGATCGCGTTATCGGTAACGCCAAAAACGTTGGCGGCCAGGTGGAGGAGGGAGCGCCGCCGCAGGTTGGCACGATGTACATTCTTCATACGTTTGATCTTTCGGCCCCTTGCGGGGGCTCGGTTGGCTCTGGGTGGCTGCCATGACCGATGAAATTAGGTTGGGAAAAGTCAGTCCTTTGGATTCACCGGTCTTCGATCTCATCGCCCGCGCTGCGGAGCCCCTGATCGAAGGGGATGACTTCTTCCGGGAGTTGGTCAACTCGCTTCCGGCAGCGGTGTATACGACCGATCCATCCGGCCGCATAACTTACTACAACGAGGCCGCTGCTTCTTTGTGGGGCTGCCGGCCGGATCTCGGCAAGAGTGAGTGGTGCGGTTCGTGGAAACTCTTCTGGCCGGACGGCCGGGTGCTGCCGCACGATCAATGTCCCATGGCCATTGCCTTGAAAGAACAGCGGCCGATCCGGGGCGTGGAGGCGGTAGCTGAACGTCCTGATGGTAGTCGCGTTCCGTTCCTTCCGTTCCCAACACCCATCTTCAACGCCGCCCGCGTCTTCGTTGGAGCGGTGAATATGCTGGTGGATATGACGGAGCGAAAGCGTGCTGAGGTTGCTACGCAGCGCCTCGCAGCCATCGTTGAGTCTTCCGACGACGCAATTATCAGCAAGGACCTCGACGGCACTATCACCAGCTGGAACAGCGCAGCCGAGCGGCTCTTCGGATACAAGGCCGAGGAGGTTATCGGGAAATCGGTGAGGCTATTGATCCCGCAAGACCGGCAAGACGAAGAGTCGTTCATTATTGGACGCATCCGACGCGGCGAACGCGTCGACCATTACGAAACCGTTCGCCAGCGCAAGGACGGAAGCCTGATCGATATTTCGCTAACCGTCTCGCCCGTAAGGGATATGCAAGGCGGAATTATTGGTGCCTCAAAGATTGCCCGTGACATTACGCAGCACAAGCACGAGGTAAACGCCGCGCTCCTGCTTGCGTCCATCGTTGAGTCTTCCGACGACGCAATTATCAGTAAGGACCTCGATGGCACTATCACCAGCTGGAACAAAGGGGCCGAGCGAGTCTTTGGCTATATGGCCGAAGAGATAATTGGCAA
>WNFS01003689.1_pt1 | contig 11650 bp, 10 predicted proteins | sample 5400141 | NCBI WGS metagenome assembly WNFS01 (sample SAMN13153358, study PRJNA577476) | soil metagenome | isolation source: 60 cm saprolite under Madrone tree | place: USA:California | collected 2016-06-14 | reverse complement strand
GCGCAGATGCACAACTTTTCCGCCTAAGCCGGGAGCAACTTTGTCACGTCTAGTGCGGGTTCCCGGAACGGTAGAAGAAATCCGGACTGGCCATTACGACGGAAAGCGGTGCCAGACGTTTGAAAAGATCATCTTCTTCCTATTCGTCACCTGCTGCTTTGTAGCGGGAACTCTGGGCAGCCAGGCCAACTCACTTAGCGCGAAAGTCGCAGGAACAGTCTTTGTTCGAGACTCTGCGGGCAACCGATCCTTTGTGTCTGGTGCCACGGTGAGGCTAGACGGCCCCGCCACTCTGGAAGGGGAAACGGATGCGAATGGAAAGTATGTTGTTGCTGGCGTGCCTTTTGGGACTTACACGGTAGAAGTTGCTTTGCCAGGTCTTAAGGCTCTCCGGACGGTACAGGTCGAAGACCGTGAAGTTCGCCTTCCTCTCGAACTAAAACCCATCCAAGTCACTACTTCCGTGGTCGTAACACCCGATCCGGCGGAAACCAAAGACCCTGCTCCCTCGGAAACAATTTCCGAGAAGACATTACGCGATGCTCCCAATGTGAACGAGCGTTTTGAAAGCTTACTTCCTCTCATTCCTGGAGTTGTTCGCGGGCCGGATGGGCGCGTCAATCTCAAAGGCAGTCGAAGCACGCAGAGCGGCGCCCTGGTGAACAGTGCGAACGTTACCGACCCTGTGACCGGCGGCCCGGCCCTCAATCTTCCGATTGACGTGGTGGCGTCGGTGCAGGTGATTTCCAATCCTTATGATCCGCAGTACGGAAAGTTCACCGGCGCGGTTTCCACGGTCGCTACGAAGACCAGTGACTACGACAAGCGACACTTCTCTATTCAGAACGTGATACCGCGAGTGCGAGATCGCGACGGCACCATAATGGGCATCGGCGCGGCCACGCCACGGATGACGTTCACCGGCCCGATCATCAAGGAGCGGGTCGCAATTACGCAATCGTTCGAATATCGCTTTGTGCAGACGCCTGTGAATAGCCTTCCACCCCAGGCGCGCGATACGAAACTCGAAAGCTTCGATTCCTATACGCAACTCGACTTCATCCTTAGCCCGAAGCAGACCGCTACGGCTTCGGTTGCGGTGTATCCACAGAAGCTCGACTTCCTGGGACTCAACACCTTTACGACGCAGCAGTCGACTCCAGATTTTCATCAGCGCGGCTATCAGGTCTACTTGCAGGATCGCTATGTCATTGGCAACGCGGGCCTGCTGAGTTCGCAATTCAGTTACAAGCGGTTTGACGCCGACATGACCGCACAGAGCGATGATCCGTATCGCCTGCTGCTCGAAACGACCGAAGGAGGCTTTTTCAATCGCCAGTCGCGCCGCACGTCCCGTTTCAGTTGGCAGGAAACCTATCGATTAGCGCCATGGCAGTTCGTCGGTTCGCACCAGTTTAATGTTGGCCTGAGTTACGAGCATTCCGCATATGACGGGCGGCAGACGTTTCTCCCTGTGGAAATTGACGGTGTAACGAGCACGCCTGTGGAACGTATCTCTTTCACCCCGCCAACGTCGTTCCGTATCGGCCAAAACGAAATCGCGTGGTTTGCGGGCGACCAATGGGCAATTATCCCGCGCTTGACCTTCAGCTTCGGCCTGCGCTTCGACAACGACACGATCACGAGCTCCACGCATGCGGCTCCTCGCGCTGGATTTCTGCTAGCACTGACCAGGGACGGAAGGACGCTGCTGAAGGGCGGCGTCGGACTGTTCTATGACCGCGTTCCGCTCATGGCCCCCACCTTCCCTGCTCTTCCAAGTCGCACGGTGAGCGTGCTCGGCCAGAACGGCGCAGAACTTAGCTCTGTGTCTTATCGGAATGAAATAGTCGGCGAACTTCGACACCCACGCAGCACGTCTTGGAATCTGCAACTCGACCGCCAGCTTCTCGCGGGCTTGTTGCTGCGCATCGCCTACGAGCAACGCAACACTGCAAATGACTTCGTTGTATCCCCGGTTTCCGGCGGAACAACTGGAGTACTCGCGCTTTCCAACAGCGGCGGCAATTCCTACCGTGAATTCCAGCTGACGGCGCGCTACCAGGTGCTTAGGCACATGCTGAACGCTTCGTATGTCCGATCCCGCGCTTTCGGTGACCTGAACGATTTCAATCAGTTTTTTGGGAATCTCGCACAGCCCGTCATCCAGCCAAATGCTCGCGGCCGGCTACCGTTTGACGCGCCCAACCGCTTCTTGTTTTGGGGCACACTTCCCGCCCCTTGGAAGCTGATGCTTGTCCCGGTCTACGACCTGCACACAGGCTTTCCCTACTCCGTCGAAAACGAGTTCCGCGAATACGTGGGACCGCGCAACGCCAATCGTTTTCCGCGCTTTTCTTCTTTCGACCTTCAGGTTTCGCGCCCGATTTCTGTGCTGTTTCGCGAGAGGCACCTGCACGCGCGGGTAGGCGTCGGGGTGTTCAATCTCTTCAATCACTTTGACCCACGAGACGTACAGAACAACCTTGCCAGCGCGAGGTTCGGTGGGCTCTTCAACTCGTCGTGGCGTGAATACCGCGGCAAATTTGTTTTGGAGTTTTGACGATGAAACATTATTTCCTGCTGACAGTTTTATTTCTGCTTAGAACATCATCCGTTGTTGCAGCGGATGATTCCGGGCCGCTTCCGACGGCTGAGGAAATCGTGAACCGAATGGCCTCTCGTGACCTCCAACGGCAAGTTTCCATGGAGGGATATGCCGGAATGCGGCGGTATGTACTCGAGAACGAACATCTACACAAACGCGCCGAGATGCTCGTTCAGGTACAGGGTGACCGTGACGGCACCAAGCATTTCGACATTCTGTCGGAAGAAGGATGGAAAGCAGCGCACAAGCACGTGTTGCGCAAAATGCTCGAATCGGAAAGTGAAACGTCGCGCCCCGAAATGCGTCCGAAGACGAGACTCAATCCCGAGAACTATGAGTTCGAGGTTATCGGAACGGAACCGGTAGCCGACCGTACGGCCTACATCCTGGAAATTAAACCGAAACGAAAGGACAAGTACCTCTTCCGAGGACGCATCTGGGTAGACACCGAGGACTACGCACTCGTCCGCGCCGAGGGTAACCCGGCCAAGAACCCGTCATTCTGGACGAAAAGTACGCATTTCGTGCAGGTGTACCAAAGAAGTGGCCCCCTTTGGTTTCCGTTCTCTACGCAAAGCGTCACCGAAGCCCGTTTTTTTGGCACGACGGACGTCAGTATCGAATATTTCGACTACGTCCCCAAAGCCTCGCGTCCTCCCGGGAACTCCGTCATGTCCGCAAAGGAGATGCCGAAGCCATGAAAGGCGTTAAGCAATGTCTGATTCTCGCGGCGGGTAACGGGAGCCGGATTGCATCTGTGTCTCGCGGCGTTCCCAAACCTCTTGTGCCACTTTGCGGCGCGCCGCTTCTCGAGCACGTGATGATGTCCTCCGAGCAAGCCGGAATTGAGAAGTTTGTGATTGTTGCGGGTACCGTGCCGACTCAATCCGCAGTTGGCTAAACACGCGATCCCATATCGGCACTTCCGTCACCTTGATCGAAAACCTGCGATACCACAAAGCCAACGGCGTTTCTGCCCTCGCTGCCAAAGAAGAGTTCCACGATCCATTCTTATTGCTCATGGCCGACCACATTTTCGAACCAAGAACCGCCAAGGCGCTGCTGCGGCAGCCACTCACACATGACGAAGTCATCCTCGCGGTCGATAGCAAGCTGGACGATGTCTTTGACTTGGACGACGCAACGAAGGTCAAACGCGAAGGGAACCACGTCTTAGAAATTGCCAAAGACCTTGCCCGTTATGACGCGTTGGATACAGGGATGTTCTTGTGCAGCCCTGCACTGTTCGACAGGCTTGAATTGGCAAAGAGAGATGGAGACTGTTCGCTGTCGGACGGCATGCGCCACGTCGCGCGAGAACAGAAACTGAGGGCCTTTGATATTGGCCATGCCCACTGGCACGACGTCGATAGTCCCGAGGCCTTGGTTCACGCCGAAAAGGTCTTCGAGCGAGACTTCTGCGACAACCCACTAATCGAAACGTTCGCCGATGTTTAAAATCCCGCCAAAGGCGCGACGCGCGCTTCGGGTTCTCGCTGTTGCGATGAGTACTGGCTTGTTTGGTTACCTCATCTGGCGAACTGGCCCCAGCAAGTTGTGGGAGAACGTCATGACGCTGGGTTGGGGGTTCACGTGGGTCATAGCCCTAGCGGGAGTGTCGCATCTTGCAAAGACCTGGGCTTGGCGACTGACGCTAGGTGAAGACAAGCATAAAGTGTCCTTTCCGCGCATGTTGGGACTTCGGCTGGGCTCAGAAGCTGCGGGACAACTCGGAATCCTTGGGCAGACGTTTGGGGATTCAATCCGAGTCTCGCACCTGAGCCCCGAAATACGAACAACCAGCGGTGTCGCGTCGGTGACTCTGGACCGGGGACTCTACATTGTGACCGGGGCCATGATCACCATAGCTGGGATTGTGGTAGCGCTGTCCGTCTTGTCGCTTTCCCGCACCTTGCGTCTCTACGCGGGATTGTTCGTTGCCATCCTGATCGCATTCCTACTGTTGACGCTATTGGCGGTGCGCAAGCGCTGGCCTGTGCTTTCAGGCAGCGCGTGTATTATCCTCCGCGTTCCCTTTCTTAAGAGTTGGATGGACAAGGAGTATCCGCTCATTCAGTCCGTTGAGAGCACACTTTTCGATTTTCATCACAATCTGCCCAAAGCATTTTGGACGAGTTTTTCTCTAAACCTTGCGGGCCATTGCCTGGCCGTACTGGAAGTGTGTCTAGTTCTATGGCTCATGAAGACAAAGCTCGGGTTCGTTGGCGCCCTAGTTGTCGAAGCATTCACGAAAATAGTGAACGTGGTGGGCAACATCAATCCGGGAAACATTGGAACCTACGAAGGTGGAAATATGTTGATTGGCAAGATGTTCGGCATGAATGTCGCTACTGGATTGGTCTTGGGACTCGCAAGGCGATTACGATCGTTGATCTGGGCCGCGGTGGGGATCATTTGCCTCTTCTTGCTGACCAGGCCAAGAAGGTGGCGCGATTCCGAAGGAGGCGGGAGTACCGCGGCAAGCGCGCCAAACAATCAAAGGGCCCAAGCGGATCCTGTGAGGAGTTTCCAGTCTGACGGCGAGGCCGCAGTCGTAATTTTGATCGCCAATGAGGGAACGAATAGCAGTGAATTCGAGGCTCCACTCGCTCGTGTCGGCACTCTGCCCATCTTGCTCCGAACCATACTAGCCGCCCAAAAGCTCAGCCCCTCGCGGATCGTGGTAGTCCTCGATCCAGTCAGTAGACGAAGAGTGCAGCGCGACCTTTTCTTTACAGGGCGCCTTCCTGAATCTGTCCAATGGATTGAGACCGCCGCTGGTACGTCCCTCGTCGAACAACTGCGACTCATTGCCACTCAGTCGCGCAGCGAACGCTTGGTTCTCATCGAAGGGAACACCACCTACCATTCGTCCTTGCTCCGGAAAGCTAGCGAGTGGAATGACAATGCCGCTGCATTGGCGCTGACGAGCCGCGACAACCTCGTCGGTATTTATGCGCTTACTGTAGAGATGGTCCGCCGTCTCGCGGAACATTCCCCTTCGCAAATCAACAGTCTCGAGGAACTGCACGCAGGGCTCGCGGGGATGCACTCTGTCGTTTGCATGCCGGTGGCGGAGAGCTTGTGGCAGCGCGTGTGCAGTCTGGAAGACCGCGTGTCGGCTGAACAAAAACTCAACGGATGGCTGGTCAAACCCACGGATGGCATCTACGCACGGCTCAATCGCAGGATCTCGATACCCATTAGCCGGCAGCTCATCAAATTTCCGATCACCCCGAACATGGTCAGTATCTTCACGCTTGGCGTCGGAGTTGCTTCCGCTGCATACTTTGGTTTCGGCGGCTACTGGAACACGGTGCTCGGGGCGTTCTTGTGCATGTTCGCCAGTGTTCTGGACGGATGCGATGGCGAGGTCGCTCGCTTGAACCTCCTGGAGTCCGATTTCGGCTGTTGGCTGGAAACGATGTGCGATTACCTGTTCTATCTTTTGCTTTTTGTAGGTATGACTGTGGGACTCTGGAGAAGCTCTGGGAGCAGCACCTATCTGGTGTTAGGCGGATTGCTACTTTTTGGAGCCTTGGCGAGTTTCTTCGCCGCCGGATGGGAGCGACATCGACTCGCTACTGGTCGCCCCGAGCAGCTTTTGGCGATCTGGCAAACGCATGCAGAGAGTCGACCATCAAATCCTCTCTTGTACATCGCCCGGCACACTGAGTTCATCATCCGGCGCTGCTTCTTCCCTTATGCGCTTCTCTTCTTTGCGCTCTTTAACATTATGAATGTGGCCTTCGTGCTGAGCGTTATCGGAGCAAATCTGGTCTGGCCCATCGCGCTGTACTCATCCCGCGCCTTTGCCGGAGTCCCGCGTCCCACCGCGACGAGTTCTGCGGCTCAGTTCAGAGGTAAAGGATGTGTAACTATGATCGGCGCGTAGGAGCCTAAAGGTGGGAGCCTGTGAGCCTCAAATGCAGGAGATCGAGACAGGCAACTTTGCAACCTCACGGTGGGTGCTTTGTCCGCCTGATTCCATTCGGGTCGTAAGCTGGAACATCAACCGCGGCCTGCGGCTCCAGAGGGTTATCGAGTTTCTGGCCGGCGCTAAAGCGGATCTCGTCCTTCTACAAGAAAGCGATCTCAATGCCCGGCGGACGCATCACTTAAACATTGCGAAGGAAATATCCCAGAAGCTTCGGATGAACTATGTTTTTGGACGCGAGTTCCAGGAATTAACGCAGGGGCCCCGAGCTTCACCCGCTTATCACGGTCAAGCCACACTCTCTCGCTGGCCGCTGTTGAGCTCCCGGATCATACGATTTCGGAGACAATCGAATTTCTGGCGTCCACACTGGTTCCTTCCCGAAATCGAGCCGTTTCAGGAAAGACTCGGAGGACGCTTGGCGCTGGTCAGTGCAGCCAACATCGCCGGGAAAACGATCGTTACTTATAACCTGCACCTGGAAAGCAGAGGGGATGATGAGTTGCGCCGTTCCCAGCTTGGGGAGGCCTTGGACGATACCCGACGATACGGCGCAAACACGCCGATCGTGCTCGGCGGCGACTTCAATCTCGATGTGTCCGGGGCATCTGACGCTACTGCGATGAGCCGTGCGCAGCTTCAGGACGCATTTGCGAATCAGCACGCGCCAACAACACCTCACTCGTTCTTAGAACAGGGGCGGACCATCGACTGGATCTTTACACGCGGTCCGATTCGCTCTATCGAACCCAAGGTCCATCGCTCGATATCGGCTTCCGACCACTATCCTCTGTCTATCACTCTGGCTTTCACTTAGCTCGGAGGCTTACTCAGTGTCGCGCGCTTGAAGAAGGCGGCATTTCAGCCCGAATCCAGCCAGCCCCTCGGATTCCTCACACACTCACGACTGGGCAAGGTGAGTCGCGAATCACTGAGTAAATGAGATCCCGCATTCGGCCGAGAGCACCCGTTTGCGGGCTCCTTCCCATGACGAGAACATCCGCAGACGACTCCCGGACCGCGCGAAGGAGGGCCTCCTTGACCGACCCAAACGCGATAAACACCGAAGCATCGGATCCCACTCTGCTCTGGAGTTCGGCTAGACGCTGCCGTGCTTCCTGCTCTTTCTCGGATTGTCCTTGGGATTGCAACCCTACCTCGCTCCCGGGAATTGCGTGAACGATTGACAGCGTAGCGCCCGCTGCTAAAGCTGCATCTCTGGCATAACGAAGCACTCTTTCCGAATCCGACGACAACCCCACGCCGCAAACCCATTTCCTGTGGTCTAGAGGCCGCGGAGCGATGCTCTCGGCGTGTTGGCTGGTCAGCACGGGACAGTCTGCGTCGTCGAGTACTTTCGCGGTTGTTGAGCCCAGCAGCATCCGTCGAAAGCGGCCGGCATACGTGGGCATCACGATCAAATCGATTTTGTGCTTCTTTGCAGTGTCCGCGATCACTCCTGCTGCGTCGCCGACCAAAAGAATTCTCGGACAGTTTGGCGTCGGGAAATCGGATGTAAGGAAGAGTTCAAGTTTTCTTTGTGCGATATTCCAGTGCTCCTCTGCTATGTCTCCAGGAGGCCGCGCGTAGAGCTCGAATCCACTATGACTATTGAGATCGCATGCGTGAACGAGAGTCACTTTCGCCCCAAAAATCGAAGCGGCGCGTTTAACATAGGGAGCCATGGCGACGCACGAAGGCCCAAAGTCGGTTGGAAAGAGAATGCTGCGAATCATTTCGGTGTGGTCGTCAGGAAAGCGGTCTTCGGGTTTGGTGCCTGCACTGTTTTTCAAATCGCGCGCCGAACGAATACTGTGCCTCGTGTAGAAAAGCGCTGCCCGTCAATAACGACCCCATTCCCGCTCCTCACATCCCTACGGCAAACAACCGTAGCGTTGCGTTCCATCTCGCGCCGCTTTCAAGCTGGCCGCACTTTTGAAGGCATTTGAATTGCCACGCTCTGTCTTCGTCGCTCTCGCTCGCACGCTGAACCAATAAGACTTAGGGGAGTCGAATACCTAAGAAACGGGATCGCCCAACTCTGATGCGGTACCGGCTCGACGAACTGGTCAAACCATTGACGCTCGACGCTCGGGACACGAATCTGAATCGAAACAGGTGCTTGAGGCACAGTCGCGAGCAACCTTCGACGTGATTCCGGCGTACACTTGGTACGCTTGGAATCGGTTCATCGCCTCAATAAATAACTGCGGAAGGTCCTTTCGCAGACCACGCTTCTCCTCCAGGCGCTGCATAATGCAGCGGAGCCAAATTCCAATCGTTTCTTCCCGCAGATCAAATTCTAAAATCGCCAGGACGTCTCGTTCGTCGCTTTGCATCTCTACACCTATGATTCAGACCGAAATATGCACCTGGCCGAAAGAGAATTGCTGTGACCCTCATCATGCAGCACCGTGACGGCCATCACACGCGGTAGACTCAGCTTGTTGGGCTGACGGCTCCCTGCTACAATTCCGCTCAAGACCCCAGCCAACTGTGAAGATTCCCGGAAGCCGGGCGAGGCGATCCACTGCCAGCCTGGCGACGAGCCCAAATGTCATAAGCTCGGTGGATGTTGGAGGGCGACATGGCTACTCCAGTCATGAGTCGTTACGGCGCGCCTGCCGACCAGCCTCTCGACGTTCGGCCCGTCGAGCCCATTCCTAGCACTACCACGACCGGTTCATCTGTCGCAGAAGTATCCGACTCATGGCGGCGATGCATAGCGGACCATCACGTCGACGCGAGAAGCCAGACAGCGCCGAATGTCATCACGCAAAGCGAACTAAAGGTCTCAAGCGAGCCGCTCGCTGATGTCATCATGCACGCCGGTGAAGAAATCGATCGCCTCTATGCGATCGTCCGGCAGCAAGGGTATGTGGTTCTTTTGTGTAACAGCGATGGAGTTGCTATTCACCATCGCGGCGATGAAGTAAGGGCGGATGAGTTCAAACATTGGGGCATCTGGCTTGGCGGCGTCTGGTCGGAGCAGATCGAAGGCACAAACGGAATCGGAACCTGTATCGCCGAACAGCGGCCGATTCTTGTCCACTGCGGCCAGCATTACCGCACCCGGCATAACAAACTCACTTGTGCGGGTGCACCGATCTTCGATCCAGTTGGCAAACTAGCGGGCGTGCTGGACGTTTCAGCCGTCATTTGGGAAGGATCCGATCGAACCCAACAGTTGGCTTTGGCGGCAACCATTGCCTCCGCCCGTGCTATCGAAGAACGACTCTTTCGCGAGTTCTTCCGATACGCATGGATTATCGCAGCTCTGCCATGCCACGGTAGCGGCTCCGCATTGATGCTTGCTATCGATGAAGACCAGCGCGTTATTGGCGCTGATCATGTTGCCCGACTAGCATTCTCCCTGACGGACAGGAACCTGCCTGTTGGCCTACATCTCACCGCAATTTTCGATTACAGTCGTTCCCTCTTCCGGCGGGGTAGCGTGCAGGACATTCCGAGTGTATTAACCCAAACGGGTGGCCTAGGCCGCTGGCAGACGTTGATTACGCCGCCTCTCAGCAGGTCGAGGGTCTCGCATACCTCTTCAGAGTCCATCGTCCATGCACAGCCGCGAATCGCTAAGCTGGGCAACCTGCCGAGAACAGACGTTCCGTCGCTTAGCCGCGGAGGCCTTTCACCAGCGCTCACACATCGGATCTGCAAGTACATCGAATCGCATCTCAACGAGCGGATAAGCCTCGAAGCTCTTGCTTCTATGGCCGGACTTTCGGCGCACCATTTCGCGCGTGCTTTCCGACAATCAGTTGGAACGCCACCGCACGGCTATTTGTTGCAGCGACGCCTCGAACATGTTGGACATTTGCTTCGTGACACTCAGCTGCCATTGTCCCAAATCGCGTTGGCCGTCGGTTTTTCCGACCAGAGTCACCTTGCTCGGCACTTCCGTAGATTGACCGGCATGCCCCCAAGTCTCGCGCGCCGGCTGGAACGATAAATCGGGTTGCGTAGAAGCCCGAAGGCACGTCCGGCTAAGAGGTATCGATCTCCTGTAAACCTTCCTCCCCGTGTCCATTCCTAGCGAAAGTCTGAACTGTCAAAGGAATGAGCAAAAACGTCCCGATGGCGGTCGATTCGTTCAAGACGGCCGGCAACCCTTCCAGCAATATCCGCGCATGCTCTCGGACCGAATCCAACCCCGAAGCGTCGTAGAACATACTCCTTCGTGGCAGGTTTCTGTGAGGTCCGTCGAAAGCATTTTGTACCGCTTTTCGCCAATTGGCGAAGCATCGCCAGCTCCTAACTTATTAAATAGCCCGTTTTCATCAACTTACCGTTGGCGCCGCAATTGCCTCTTAGTGTCGAGAATCTTGTTTCAAAAGGGGATCGATGCTGAAGGTCACCAGAGCGGCAAACGGCCAAGTCGTCTTTACGTTGAGCGGACGAATGGACGCAGAAAATGTAGCCGAGATGAAAGCACTCTTTGGATCGGAACCGAAGGGTCGCCGCATCGTCTTGGACTTAAAAGACCTGACCCTCGTGGATCGAGAGGCTGTCAGGTTTCTGGAGGGCTGCGAAACGGACAGCATCAAGATCAAGAATTGCCCGGCATACATTCGCGAGTGGATCACGAGAGAACGAGCCGGTTCGGGAGATTGAAATTAACGTCGTGTCCAAGATGTTTCTGGATGACGACACTGAAGGAGATGTTATGGCAACAGCAACACAATGGGTCCAAGCGAAAATGCTGGACACGGGAAAGCGCGGTTCTGCGTCCTGCCATTTCGAGGATGCGCTGCGTCACAAGATTGTCGGGCAGCAAGAGGCCGTACAAGCGCTTGCTGACATTTATCAGGTGTTCCGCGCCGGCCTGCACTCTCCCGCGCGCCCAATCGGAAATCTTCTGTTCCTAGGGCCGACCGGCTCAGGCAAAACGCGCATCGTGGAAGCTGCCGCCGAGATTCTGTTCGGAGATAGCCGCGCGCTGCTCAAAGTAGATTGTGCGGAGTTTCAGCACTCGCACGAGATCGCCAAACTGATTGGGTCACCGCCGGGCTACTTGGGCCACCGCGAAACGCACCCACTGATCACCCAGGAAGCGCTGGCCAAGAGCCATACCGAACAGCTGAAGCTAA
>WNFS01003683.1_pt1 | contig 11656 bp, 7 predicted proteins | sample 5400141 | NCBI WGS metagenome assembly WNFS01 (sample SAMN13153358, study PRJNA577476) | soil metagenome | isolation source: 60 cm saprolite under Madrone tree | place: USA:California | collected 2016-06-14 | reverse complement strand
CCGGTCCTGAGGCCGTTCTACCGCATGCTCGCTTTCGCGGCTGAACCCTGGCACCGGTCGTTTGACCGTCTGCGTCAGCAGGAGGAGTTGGAAGAAGCTCGCGACGAGCAGGAAGACGATGACGATGCCGATGACATACAGGCCCTGATCGAGGTCGGGGAAGCCGAAGGCATCATCGAAGAGGAGGAACGCGAACTGATCCATTCAGCTTTTGAGTTCGGCGACAAGTCAGTGGATGAAGTCATGACGCCGCGCACTGCGATCATCGCGCTGCCCAACACCGCGACGGCTCGCGAGGCCTGTGATGTGATGCTGGAAACCAAGCATTCACGGTTGCCTGTCTATCGCGATCAAATCGACAATGTCGAAGGTCTGATCTATGTGCGCGACCTGCTGCATTGCTGGACCGACAACAAAGCGGATTCACCCATAGCGCCTTTTGTGCGGCCGGTCTATTTCATTCCGGAAACCAAACCATTGGCGCGGCTATTGGAAGAAATGCAAAAGGCGCATGCGTACCTGGCAATGGTGATTGACGAGTACGGCGGTATCGCCGGCCTGGTCACTGTCGAAGACATTCTGGAAGAAATCGTTGGTGAAATCGAAGACGAAGACATCAGTGGTGAAGAGCCGGAGGAGATCGTTCCAGCCGGCGACGGCGTGTACGAAGTGCTCGGCAGCACCGAGATTGGAAAGATCGAGCGCCTGTTCGACATGGAGATCGAAGCCGACGATTTCACCACGATTGCCGGCCTGGTTATTGCGCACAAAGGCAGTGTGCCCCGCCCGGGCGAGCAACTCAGTTTTCGCGGTCTCGACGTCGAGGTGCTGGCCGCCGACGAAAAGCGTATCGGGCGTTTGAGTGTGAAGCGTGCTCAGGAAACCGGCGAGGCGGCGGCTAACAGCAGGTAATGACAAAACTAAGTAAACTTGCTGGGATCTTTTTACCCGTCCTGCGTGAACCTTCTGTCTGCGAAGCCTGCGGGGATCAGTTCACGTGCGGCGCGAAACTTAGCGGGTGCTGGTGCTCTGAGATCAAACTGAGCGATGAAACGCGCGCAGAGTTGAAGACATGCTACAGCGGCTGTCTCTGTCGGCAGTGTCTCGAACGCCTGTCAGAACCGCCTGCGTAGCGGGCGGTTGATCCCTGACAGCGAGTCGCCGCTGTAGCCAGGATTCAATCGCCCGTTCTGACAGTTGACAACACACGCTGACTCACCGACTATCTTGCTTCAAGTTCGATAAATCAAAATTCAATTCAGTGAGAGTCCGTTAGCGTCTTGGCGAAAAAGCAAAGCAAATTTCTGCGCGGCCGGCGAATCGATCCGAGACCCATCACCGGCGATACAAGACTTGTCGATCTGGTCGACAACGCGTTTCTGGCGTACAACGCGGCTCGTTTGCGCGAGGCCTGCTGGCTCTTCTCACAAAAAATGCTCGAGCCCGACGTTACCGTGGGAGTAACTTTGACTGGCGCCTTGACGCCCGCGGGCCTGGGCATGTCGGCGTTAATCCCGCTGATCCAGGCCGGCTTTATCGATTGGATCATTTCGACTGGGGCAAATTTCTACCACGACACGCACTTTGGTCTCGGGCTCGCCATGCGCGAAGGCAACGCGCAGACTTCCGACATCGTCTTGCGCGACGAAGAAGTTGTGCGCATCTATGACATATTTTTTGATTATTCTGTACTACTCGATACCGATGCATTCTTTCGCCGCATAATCGAAGCGCCGGAATTTCAACGGCCCATGTCGACGGCTGAGTTTCATTACCTGGCTGGTCGATATGTCTGGGAACGTGAACGCAAACTGGGACTTCGGAACAAGTCTCTGCTGGCCGCTGCTCACGAGCACTCAGTCCCACTCTACACCTCTTCACCGGGCGATTCTTCGATCGGAATGAATGTCGCGGCCAAGGCTTTACAGGGAAACAAACTCGCCTTTGACCCTTCGCTGGACGTGAACGAAACTGCGTCAATCGTGCTGGCGGCCAAGCGCGGATTGATTCACAACGATGTCAGAACCGGGAGCGGTAGCGACCGGGTAAAAGGTAGCCGCAAAAAGAAAGGCGGCAAGTCCGCGATTTTCATTCTCGGCGGCGGCTCGCCAAAGAACTTCGCGCTACAAACTGAACCGCAAATTCAGGAAGTGCTCGGTATTGACGAGCGCGGTCACGATTACTTTCTGCAAGTGACTGACGCGCGACCGGACACGGGCGGACTCTCAGGCGCGACTCCGGGCGAAGCAGTCTCGTGGGGCAAGGTCGATCCCGATCGCTTACCCGATGCGGTGGTATGCTATCTCGACTCGACGGTGGCACTGCCGATCATCACAGCGTATGCTTTAGCCACACGTAAGCCGCGACAACCTCGACGGCTCTACCAACGTCGGGAAGAGTTCATGCAGCTGCTCCTGAGTGAATATCAGAAATCAAGCAGGCGCTAAACGAGCGAACCAGGGATGGCAATTACGGAAGACCAAAGAAGCTATTACGACTGTAACAAATGCCCGGCGTACTGTTGTTCGATCTACGATCGAGTTCAGGTTACTCCGCGTGACATTAAGCGGCTGGCAAAACATTTTGATCTCGATGTCCCGACGGCACAAAGAAAGTTCACTACCTCCTGGCAGGGAGAGCAGATATTGCGCCGCAAGGCCGATCCGATTTTCGGCAAGGCCTGTAAATTTCTTGATCCGGCCACGCGCAAGTGCACGATCTATCATGCGCGGCCGCTCGTCTGCCGCGAATTTCCGGCTCGCGCTCGCTGCGCGTACTACGACCTGCTGCAATTCGAAAGGGTCCAGCAGGGCGACGAAACGGTGGTGCCGCTGGTGCAAATCACTTTTCGTAACGGCGATGAGTAATTTCGACGTAGCGCAAGTTGTTAACTTGCGTGATTGGATAGAAGAAGGATCGCAAGTTAAGAACTTGCGCTACACTGAGCTATGGAAGAATTTCTGAAAACACTGACGGGACGCAGAATCGATGTCTTTTGCGGCGCCACTTCGAGCCTGCGCGGCGATGTGGCCAAAGTAGAAAACGGAATCCTCCACTTGAAGGACGACGATGGCGCAGTTTGCTACGTCGCCATCGACAAAATCATCGCTGTTTGGGAAAAGCACGACAAAGAGCGCCACTCGGGGTTTCTATCCAAGAGTTAGGCACCTAAGTCAATTGCTCTGAGCATTCAAAATGGATTTGATCGGCGACGCCAGCAAGGCGAGGATCATCGCCTTCATAATAGACAACCTGCTAGCTTGTCTCGTCTCAATTTTAACGGTTGGCTTAATCCACACCGACAGTTCGATCGTGGGCGGTACGACCTTGTGCCTCACCTACCTGAGTTACTTTTTCATCTTTGAAATGCTCTGGTCGCGGACTCCCGGAAAGTTCATGCAGGGTCTGGTCGTCCGCAATATCGACGGCACTCGTAGTAGCCTGAAAAGCCATCTGATTCGAACAATATCGCGTGTTTTGGAAGCGAATCCTATCTTGTTCGGTGGCATTCCGGCAGGCATCGCAATTTTCGCCTCCGCGAAGAAGCAGAGGATTGGTGATTCACTGGCCGGGACTGTGGTGGTTTCACGGCGCGAGTTGGCAGCTAATAAATCTGCTATCGCAAACTAAAAAGTCCGCAACGGAATGTTCCGCAGCGGCCTTTTTTTATGATGCGTTACCTGCTACTTAGTGTTGGTTGTTTTCTTCAACGGCCTGCGTAATGGTCACAGGCTTGGCACGTGGCTTTGCACTCGCAGCCGGCACCGGCATCGCGTCAACCGGCACGCGGCGAAAACCATCGATGCGCGACAGCCAGTAATCGTTGAAAGGCGAGTAGATGACGCCGTGGTGGCGCGAAGAATGATAGAAGCCATGCTCGTCGGCGACGATCCCTACGTGCGCCAGCCCGCCGAAGAAAACCAGCGTGCCAAATTTGTACTGCTCTTCCTTGCTCGGCGCGGCGAAGGTCGCCCAGTACGAGCGCGCCGGTCCGCGGCTGAAATCAAACCCCGCCTCTTGATAAGTACGCCAGACAAAACCTGAACAATCAAAAGAGTCAGGACCCGTTCCCGTATAGTGATATGGCGAACCCAAATGAGATTGGATAGCGGACAACAAGAGCCGCTCGAAACGACTAGTGACCACGGGACCGGGGACGCTCGACGGGACTGAGCCAACCGTTCGTTGTCTGCGCTCCTCGCCCAGGGGTGGCGTCGACATATCAGTTTCCAAACGTGTGGCGCCGTTGGCATCGAGAGTAGCGCGGGTTTGACGTGAATCAGCTTCACTACTCTGGGCGACGACACTCGCGGTCACGCAAAAAGCGAAGCAGGCAACGAGCAGGCGGGGAAACAGTATACGAGTATTCAAAGGGGTTACTTAATCTCCTTCTTTACTTTTTGTCTTGCTCAAATCTACGCGTGAGGTTTACGCGTGAGGGCGGGAGCGAATTGATTCTACCTATCGAAAGCAGGCGTCACAACAACCAATGTGACTGTTTCGTGATAACGCATCAACGTGAAATAGCAGTGGCCCGAATGAGTGCAGAGGATCACTATGCTCTAGTGAAAAGTTTGGATTTCGAAGGACGCAACGTCGAATCTGGAACACTGCCCGGTCACATTGACGCCGAAATTTTAACTTTGGTAGCTGCGAAGTTTGCGGAAAGTAGGAGGGCGAACTCCGCTCGCACAGGCATTCAAGCGAAGTAGATATATTGACGCCAGAGTTTGTTTTAAAGGCAGTACCGAGGGCGCTTGTTCGGGAATTTCCCAAATTCACGCCCTCCTGATCGACTGGGGCAGGCACTCTGCCTCTTCAGGGGACCCGGTCGAATCGTACCGCCGCGGTTGTCGGGGGAGAGGTTGTGACGGAGCTACCTTTGCAGCTCAGCCAATAGTTTCTTATTCAGCTCGGTATCCAGGCCTTCGAGCAGGCGACTTTGCGCCACTGCTGATTCCCGATCGCCTATTTCGAGATAGGCGAGACCCAGATTGTAGTAAGCCTCGGGTTGATCCGGCCGCAGGCGGGCGGCTTGCCGGTAAGCATCGATCGCTTCATTAAAGTGCGCGCCATAAAAATAAGCGTCGCCCAGCCGGTTGTAGGTATCGGCCGACGTAGGCTTCAATTGCAGAGCCCGGCGGTAGGCGCGGATGGCTTCATCGTTCCGGCCCTGTTTCACCTTGCAATAGCCAATCTGAATCCACGTCTCAGGCCGGCGCGGATTACGATTGGCGGCAGTCTCGAAGTAGCTGAGCGCGCTGTCATAGTTACCCAACCACAACGAATCGATTCCGCCGCGATACCACAACTCAGCCAGCAACTCGGGCTGGGTGACAGAGCGGTTCCGGGCTCCGATCTGGTCGAAAGACATTAACTGGACTTTCTTTAACGAAGTAATGCGGGCCACTCCTAACGCGAGATTGATGTTCTGGCCATTCGTAACTTTGACAGTAACAATGCCAATCACCTGGCCGCGCATGTTGAGCAGCGGGCTGCCACTGTTGCCGTGCGAAACTGGAGCGGTGATTTGAATGATGCGTCCGAGGTCGGGAACCTCGCGCACCGCCGAGACGATCCCGTCACTAACTGAACCTTCCAGACGCAGGGGATTGCCGATCACGAAAATCTGCTCGCCTTCGTCAGGCAGTGTGCTGGCGAAAGTCAGCGGCCGCGAACGTTCCGCCGGCAGATCGACGCTGAGCAAAGCCAAATCGGCCTCTTCGTCAACAGCGAGGGCGCCGGCGACAGGATAGGTGCGGCCTTTGCCGTCGAGAGTGTGAATCTCAACCCGATGCGCGCCGCGAATGACGTGCATGTTGGTGATTACTTCACCGCTGCGGACAAAGAATCCGGTGCCGCTAATCAGCGGTTCTCCCTTCGCATCATAAGTCAGCACGGAAACCACCGAAGGCTTAATCCGACGAACCAACTCCGGCAGAGACTCCTGCGATTGTCCGGCCGCGGTTTGTGCCGTCGGTGCTGGTCCGACAAGCTGCGGTTTGTCGATCTTTGTCTGCTGCGTGGACGATTCCTGGGCGCTGACAAGTTGCGCAGTGGCGAGAAAAAACAGAGCCAGAACAATAATCAGACGGGGGATACTTCTATTCAAGGGGATAACCTCCTGCTTCGAACTGCAATAAGACTGAAGCAAACGACAAAGGGTTGCCGCGCAATAAATCGTGCCGGGGCTGTCTGAAGTTTTCAGCGCTGCTCACGCCGCAGCGCGCTAAGGTCGGGAAGATGGAGGCCAGTGGGGCGCCAGCCTCTCTCGGCATAATAGCGCAAGGTTGTCGGATTGGAAAGGGAAACTCGGGGTGGAATTGAATTCGCCCCTGCGGGGAGCGCGCAGCGCTATGAGTTGGCAGTCGATTAAAGAGACCGGGACTGAAAAACACGGGCGAACTTCGTTCGCTGTGCGGCCGGGAAATACCCGAGTGTTGCAGAGCATGTCAGGCGTTCTTACCCAATAAAAGCAAAACGCCCGCCGAAGCGGGTGTTCTGCCAACATTACAACTGAGCACAGAGACTATTCGTCCTCGACCTCGGCCACTTCGACGAGGTCTTCGTCTTCCTCTTCAGCCTCGGACTCCAGCACCGTAGCCGGCACTGCTGCATGCGGTTCCGGCATCGGTAATCCGGTCCCGAGAATCTCGGGCAGGTCGTCGATCTCTTCACGCTGAGCTTCGCCGATCGTTTCGTCCCGCTCGATATCGACGTTGCGGTAATACTCCATACCGGTTCCGGCGGGAATCAAGCGGCCCATGATCACGTTCTCTTTCAAGCCACGCAGATAATCTATGCGGCCAGAGATGGCAGCCTCAGTCAGCACGCGGGTCGTCTCCTGGAACGAAGCCGCCGAGATGAACGAGTCAGTTGAGAGCGAAGCCTTGGTGATGCCCAGCAACAGCGGTTCAGCCGAGCTGACTTCACCCTTTTCGGCGCGCACCCGTTCGTTCTCGTCCTGGAAGCGGAAGCGATCGACCTGCTCTTCCAGCAGGAATTCAGTGTCGCCGACTTCCTTAATCTTCACCCAGCGCAACATCTGACGGACGATAACTTCGATATGCTTATCGTTGATGTTCACGCCCTGCAGGCGATAGACCTCCTGAATTTCGTTGGTCAGGTATTCCTGCAAACGATTCATACCCAGCACGCGCAGAATATCGTGCGGATTGAGCGGTCCGTCTTGCAACGCCTCTCCGGCGCGAACGCGATCGCCTTCCTGCACGTTGATGTGCGTGCCGCGCGGGATGTCGTACTCGCGCTCTTCACCGTCGTCTCCGACGATGATGAGTTTACGCTTGCCCTTGGCGATTGGTCCCAGTTTGACTGTGCCGTCGATTTCAGACATGACGGCGGCTTCGCCGGGCCGGCGAGCTTCAAACAATTCAACGACGCGCGGCAAACCACCGGTGATGTCCTTGGTCTTGGTAGTTTCCCGGGGAATCTTGGCGATGACATCGCCCGGTTCGACTTCCTCGACGTCGTTGACCATCAGGTTCGCGCGCACGGGCATCTGGTAAGTCTTCAAGACCTTGTTGCTGGCATTGCGGATTTCCAGACGAGGCTGTTTCTTTTCGTCCGGCGAGTCCTTGACCACCATGTGCGAAAGGCCAGTGACCTGGTCGGTCTCTTCGTCGTAGGTAACACCTTCTTTCAAGTCCTGGAATTTCACCTTGCCGCCAACCTCGGTAAGAATTGCAAAGGTGAACGGATCCCAGGTGGCCAGCAACTGATCCTGCGCCACGGTGTCCCCGTCTTCGACCAGAATGTGCGCGCCATAGACAATCTGATAACGCGCGACTTCGCGGTTGCGTTCGTCGAGGATCGTTAAAGCGCCGTTGCGATTCATTGCCACGCGCTCGCCCTTGCGGCTCTTGACCGTTTGCAGTTCGACGTACTTGATCTTGCCTTCGACACGCGCTTCGTGTTTCGAAGACTCCTCCAGACGCGCCGTACCACCGATATGGAACGTACGCATGGTAAGTTGGGTGCCGGGTTCGCCAATTGATTGGGCTGCAATTACGCCGACAGCCTCGCCGATATCCACGGGACGGCCCGTGGCCAGGTTGCGGCCGTAGCACTTGATGCAGCAGCCCCGTCGCGATTCGCAGGTCAAGACTGAACGAATACGAACGCGCTGGACGCCGGAACGTTGAATCTCCGAGGCCAGGTCCTCGTCAATCTCCTGATTGGATTCGACGATGACTGTGCCTTCGACCGGGTCGATGACATCTTCGAGCGCCGTGCGGCCGACGATGCGGTCGCGCAAGCTCTCGATCTCCTCGCCGCCTTCGACGATCGCCGCCGAAGAGATGCCCTTCAAAGTACCGCAGTCCGGTTCCGAAATAATTACGTCCTGCGCCACGTCGACCAGACGACGAGTCAGGTATCCCGAGTCGGCTGTCTTCAGGGCCGTATCCGCCAAACCCTTGCGCGCGCCGTGTGTCGAGATGAAGTACTGCAGCACGTTGAGGCCTTCGCGGAAGTTTGACTGGATTGGCGTCTCGATAATTTCGCCCGAGGGCCGAGCCATCAAACCGCGCATGCCCGCCAGCTGGCGAATCTGTTGCGCCGAACCTCGCGCTCCGGAATCCGACATGATCAGGATCGGGTTCATTTCCTTGGTCGCTTTTTCGCGATCGTCCATCGCCTTGAACATTTCCTTGGCGACTTTGTCGGTCGCTTCCGACCAGATCGCGATCACCTTGTTATAGCGCTCGCCGTTGGTGATCACGCCGTCGCGATACTGCTGCTCGACGGTGATCACGTCTTTCTCGGCCTTGCCTACAATCTCGGGCTTAGAAGGCGGCGTGACCAGGTCGTCAATGCCGATCGAGATGCCGGCTTTGGTCGCATACAGGAACCCGAGCGTCTTCAGATCATCAAGCATCTTCACCGTCATCTCATGGCCGAGACGAATGTGCGAATAGTTGACCAAAGACTGCAAGCCCTTCTTGCGCAGCGTGCCGTTAAAGTAAGGCAAGCCAGTTGGAATTGAGTCGTTGAAGATCACTCGGCCAACCGTCGTATTAATAACGCGGCGAACATTTTCCTGCGCGGTGGCGCGGAGGATGTCCTGCGAGTCGTGCTCCTGAGTAAGGTCGATCAAATCGCCACTGATGCGAAGCTTGATCGGGGTTTGGGTCGTAACTTCCTTGGCGTCGAGCGCCAGCAGGACTTCATTGCCCGAAGCGAACACGCGTCCTTCGCCTTTCGCGCCTTCCTTATCGCGCGTCAGATAGTAAATGCCGAGCACGATGTCCTGTGAAGGCACGGCGATCGGCTGGCCGCTGGCCGGACTGAGAATGTTGTTCGAAGAAAGCATCAGCACGGCCGCTTCGATCTGCGCTTCCGGTGAAAGCGGGATGTGAACTGCCATCTGATCGCCGTCAAAGTCGGCGTTGAAGGCCGTGCAGACCAGCGGGTGAATCTTGATGGCCTTGCCTTCGACGAGCACAGGCTCAAACGCCTGGATGCCGAGGCGGTGGAGAGTCGGGGCGCGATTCAAAAGCACCGGATGCTCGCGAATGACCTCCTCGAGGATGTCCCAGACGACCGGCTCCTGCCGCTCAACCATTTCGCGCGCTTGTTTGATCGTGGCTGCATGACCCTGCTTTTCAAGCTGGTTATAGATGAATGGCTTGAACAACTCCAAAGCCATTTTCTTTGGCAGACCGCACTGGTGGAGCTTCAATTCCGGACCGACAACGATGACGGAGCGCCCTGAGTAATCAACGCGCTTGCCGAGCAGGTTTTGCCGAAAACGTCCCTGCTTGCCTTTCAAGGTTCCGGAAAGCGACTTCAGCGGACGATTGTTGACGCCGCGCAACACTCGACCGCGACGGCCGTTATCGAAGAGCGCATCGACAGCTTCCTGCAGCATGCGCTTTTCATTGCGCACGATTACTTCCGGCGCCCGCAACTCCATCAACTTTTTCAGACGATTGTTGCGATTGATGACGCGGCGATAGAGATCGTTCAAGTCAGACGTCGCAAAGCGGCCGCCATCGAGGGGCACCAGCGGACGCAACTCGGGCGGAATCACCGGAATCACGTCGAGAATCATCCATTCCGGATGATTACCGGACTTGAGAAATGAAGTCGCCACCTTCAGCCGCTTGGAGTATTTCAGTTTCTTCTGCTGCGAAGTCTCTTCACGCATGCGGCGTCGCAATTCAACCGCGAGTTCCTCGATGTTGACCATCGAAAGCAGTTCTTTAATAGCTTCGGCGCCCATCTTGGCGACGAACTGCGCCGGAAAATCACGAGCCAGTTCGCGATAGCGCTCGTCTGAGAGGAGCTCGCGCTCTTTCAATTCCTTCACGTCACCGGGATCGATGACGATATATGATTCGAAGTAGAGCACCTTCTCCAGCTCGCGCAGCGGAATGTCGAGCAAGTGGCCGATGCGCGACGGCAGTCCTTTAAAGAACCACACGTGCGAGCACGGGCTGGCCAGATCGATGTGGCCCAGGCGTTCGCGACGAACCTTTGCCTGGGTGACTTCGACACCGCACTTGTCGCAGATTACGCCGCGGTGCTTCATGCGTTTGTACTTGCCGCAGAGACACTCCCAATCGGCCACCGGACCAAAGATACGCGCGCAAAACAAGCCATCGCGCTCCGGTTTGAACGTCCGGTAATTAATCGTCTCTGGCTTGGTAACTTCGCCGTGCGACCACTGACGGATCTTTTCCGGCGAAGCGAGCGAGATGCGAATCGCCTCAAAGTCAGGCGCGAGTTGCGTTTTCTCTTGATGGAATCGAAACACTTTAGTTCTCCAGTTTCTGAATAAGTCCTATAGGACTTATTGGACCAATAGGACCTATTAAATTCCGCTGGTAATCAAGGGCTCAGCAATCGGCTCTTCGGCATCGCCATTCTTCTGCACCAGCTCAACGTCAAGACAGAGCGACTGCAGCTCGCGCACGAGCACGTTGAACGATTCCGGCAAGCCCGGATCGAAATCCGCTTCGCCCTTCACGATCGCTTCGTAAATCTTGGATCGTCCGGCTACGTCGTCAGACTTGGCCGTCAACAGTTCCTGCAGGATGTGCGCCGCGCCATAAGCTTCCAGCGCCCACACTTCCATTTCTCCGAAACGCTGTCCGCCGAACTGCGCTTTGCCGCCCAAAGGCTGCTGGGTGATGAGCGAGTACGGTCCAATCGACCGCGCGTGAATCTTGTCGTCAACCAGATGCGAAAGTTTCAGCATATAGATGTAACCGACCGTCACCTTCTGCTCAAAAGCGTCGCCACTGAGCCCGTCGTAGAGTATGGCCTTGCCCGATTCGTTCACGATCTCAGGCAGTCCCAGTTCGCGGGCGCGGGCCCCCGATTCCTGAAGTTTCTGCTTGATCTCTTTTTCGGTGGCGCCGTCGAAAACCGGCGTAGCGAAGTGCATGCCCAGGACGCGCGCGGCCCAACCAAGGTGCGTCTCGAGAATCTGACCGACGTTCATGCGTGACGGCACGCCCAACGGGTTCAAAACGATCTCGACCGGCGTTCCGTCCGGAAGATAAGGCATATCTTCTTCCGGCAGGATGCGTGCGATCACGCCCTTGTTACCGTGGCGGCCGGCCATCTTATCGCCGACTGAAAGCTTGCGCTTCATGGCGATGAAGACCTTCACCATTTTGATTACGCCCGG
>WNFS01003679.1_pt1 | contig 11663 bp, 8 predicted proteins | sample 5400141 | NCBI WGS metagenome assembly WNFS01 (sample SAMN13153358, study PRJNA577476) | soil metagenome | isolation source: 60 cm saprolite under Madrone tree | place: USA:California | collected 2016-06-14 | reverse complement strand
AATGCAAGAGTCGTACAGGTTAAGGCGTAGCGAGCCAACCTGGCCCCGAGTCATGCGCGGGCAGTCGCAAGGCTGCACGTGAAGCGTTGACAGGGGGACATGCAGGCAGGGTTTTGAGCCGTGAAAGGGGTCGGAAATCAGAGCGCCGACGCTGTTCCATTGTGCGGAAGGCAACACCGATGAGTGCGAAATCGCGAGCATTGATCGGGCTCTGCGCGGTCGAAGACCCCTAGCATGCATGGAAACTTCACGCGCGAGAACCGGGAGGTCCCGTCAACGCCCGACATGCAGTTGTGTAGGGCCGGTTGGAGAAGGACATGATCCAGAAGTCCAACATGCACGTTGACGGGAAGTCGGACGGTCGTGCAGTACCGACGAAGTGCCTGAACAAAAGCGGGAACCCGCTGGCGGAGGGCGCGGAGGGAAGCCGACCGACCAAGGAGAACACCGAGCAGACGACCGCGTCTCAGACACAGAGCTGGGGTGACGCGTTGAGCGGCCTGCGCGGTGTGCGCGAAGCAGCAAAGAGGGACAAGCGGTCACGGTTCACGGCGCTACTGCACCATGTATCCGTTCTACTGCTGGAGAGCAGTTTCTACGCATTGAGGCGAGACGCAGCTCCCGGAGTTGACGGAGTGACGTGGACGGAATACGAGACGGGCCTAGGTGAGCGGCTGACTCCTGAAGTTCGTCAAGCATCGCATCGCTGATCGACGGATACTCCGTCTCATCGGCAAGTGGTTGAGAGCGGGAGTATCGGAAGAGGGGCAATGGTCAAAGACGGAGCGGGGAACTCCGCAAGGTTCGGTGGCATCACCGATGCTTGCGAACGTTTACCTCCACTACGCATTTGATCTATGGGTCAAGCATTGGCGACAACATCGGGCGACAGGTGAAGTGATCGTCGTTCGGTATGCCGACGATGCTGTGTTGGGATTTCAGCACCGCACCGACGCGGAGCAGTTCCTCCGAGACTGGAAGGAACGACTCGGCCGGTTCGGCTTAGAGCTGCACCCGGACAAAACACGACTGATCGAGTTCGGGCGCTACGCAGTCGCAAACCGAAAAGAGCGTGGGGAAGGGAAGCCGGAGACGTTTAACTTCCTGGGTTTCACCCACATCTGTGGGCAAACGTGGAAGACCGGCAAATTCCTTGTCCTACGCAAGACCATCCACAAGCGGCTCTCTGCCAAGCTGAGAGCGCTGAAGGAGGAACTTCGAAGACGCAGACACCTGCCAATAGAGGAGCTCGGGAAATGGTTGAGGTCCGTTGTACAGGGATACTTCAACTATCATGCGGTCCCCGGGAATCTGGCCAGTCTTCGAAGTTTTCGGCTACAGGTGATCCGGCGTTCGATGCGTGCACTACGGCGACGCAGCCAGAAGAGTCGGATGACTTGGCCACGACTGCTGGCTCTCGCGCAGCGCTGGCTTCCCTTACCTAGCATCCTTCATCCCTATCCCAATCTGCGCTTCGACGCCAGGCATCCGAGGTAAGAGCCGCATGCAGCAATTCTGCACGTGCGGATCCGTGCGGGGGGCGTCAGGTCAACTGGCGTCCCTACCGCGACCCGAACTGAAGCCAATTGGACCGAACTATTTTGCTCGGCGCTTATGTTTCAGATTGAAGAGCGGGAAGCGTAGCAGCGGGTTGGAGCGAAGCAGAAAATTCCGTAACGCTCTCCGTACCATGAAAGTTCGTCTTCCACGACGCAGGCGGCGATTCAGCGAGTGGAGTAGTGTTTTGTTTTCTGGGTGCGGGAATTGAAGATGGTAAAGGAGCCTTCGGAATTGCCGTTGAGTTGGAGATAGTTGGCGGCGTCGGGACCATCGGGATTAGCGATGTATTCGTCAGCGGCGTTGTGATCTTTACCGCCCTCGATGGAAAAATGCAGCTGCCAAATATCTTCGAGATGGGGAGAGTGCTTGATGATTTCCCAGGCTGAGTGTGAGCCGCCTTTCTTGGCGCCATTGTCCATAATGGCGACACGCGGCTCGGCCCCATGAACGAGAGCGGGGCTCCCGCTCTGTGGCGAGCCGTGGTGAGAGACGATGTAGATATCGACCTTGCCCAATTTGTTCACGGGACACATCAATTGCATTTCCTTGTCCCAGGTGAGATCGCCCAGATCCAAGATTTTCAGATCGCCGAAGGTGATGAAAATGCCTAGCGACCGCGCATTTTCAGTCTGGTCGACGGGTTGCGTTTCGGATTTTTTGCAAGCTGGATTTGAGTCGCCTGCGGCGGGCAGGGGACTTTGGATCAAAGCACCATCCGAACTGACGACAGTTGCATGCATTCGCTGAACGGGCAGGATGTCTCCCGGTTTTACTGTGATGTGTTTGAATTTTTGGGTGGCGAGCAATTCCTGATAGGCCGTCCAATTCTGAAGTGTGGACGCGACGCCAGTTTCGCGATTGTCCCCGTGATCGATGAAGGTGTCGACAGGAATGCGTGCCACTAGCTGGGGAAGGCCGCCGACGTGGTCGGAGTGATAGTGAGTGATCAGGACGTAATTTATTCTGGCGAGGCCGGCTTTTTTGGCGACGGCAACGATGCGGTCGGCATCGCGCCCGTTATTGTCGGGCCAGCCGGTATCAATAAGGAGGGATTGGCCGTCGGGAGTAACGAAGAGCGTGGCCTGGCCGCCCTCGACGTCGATGAAATAAACACGTAACAGCTGTTCATCATCGGCGGCATTGGCAGAGATAGCCGCACAGGCGCTGAAAAGTGTGATGAGGATCGCACCGAGTGTTTTGGCGAGGAGAGTCCGTAGGGCCGAGCTGAATTTGCGCGCGGAATGCTGGGTGCGGCCCATGTTGAGAGGCTCCTGTGGCAAGAGAGATGAAATACGAGTGTGAGAGCGCCGACAGAGATAGTCGGACTTGTTGGGCTTGGCGTCAACACTTGCTTTCGCTCGATTTGAACTGACGACCTTCGGGTTATGAGCACGTTTAAGAACATACGGCCCGTTGATTCTGTGCGACTTAACTCAGTTTTTGGAGTTTGGAGTTTTTTCCCAGATCTTTCCCAGCCACACGCAGCAGTTATTTCAAAACCCTAGCGACATTTTTCCATCAGCGAAGTCGCGGCATTTCTCAGTCAGGCAGCCCTCCTTCAACCGTTCCTGTTCTCCAGGTGTAAGCTTCCAGTTCGCGATTCTGACCAGCGCGGAAACGAGGGCCTGTTCCAGCTGCACCGTTCTTGCCCGCCCAAGCTGCGCCGCTTGTTCCCGTACCCCGCCATCTAAGATTTCTGTGTCCGCCCCACGCAGTTCTGCCGCCCGCTCCCGCCACTCTTCTCGAAGCGTGTCGAGCCGCTGCCAAAGTGCCGACTCTACCGTAGCTGGTCCTCGAAGCCCGAGGAAGGTAGCCGCCATACCTGCCGACCCAAGATCACCTGAATTAAGTGCCTTCGCGGCTAAGGGGATTAGTTCATCGGAATAGCGGACGGTGTCCAGCGTTCGCAACAATTGGCTTGCACAAGGATGATTCCCACTACCTGTCTCCTCGGCGAATCGCTTCGCAGCGTCTGCGAGCGCGGTTCGGAACAGGTAGCCGATCAGGTAGCCTTCTATCTCACAACCGTACGTCGGCTGAGCCAAGTACTTGTCGAGAAATTCGTCTACAGCTGGCCGTAATTTTCGGCTGCCTGCGCGCAGAATTATTGCCGCGGCCCTCTGCGATTCCCAGGAATTTTGAAGCATCCCTGGATCTTTCAGCCGCGCGTTCAAAATCTCATCCAACTCGGAGTGCTCCGACTCGGCCATCAGGAAAACAGCATTCTTGCTCGTTGGCGTGCCTGGGTGGATCGCATCAGAGAGAATGGCACTGCTGCACTCTTGCGGCCAGGCCTCGCACCAGAATTTGTACCCTTCGTCCATGGAAAAACTGTCTTCTTTGCGTCGACTCTCCGCCAGGCTCACCACGATGGACCTAAGTTCTCCATGCGGCTGTCTCGGCCACATCGAATAAAGGACCTGTACCCTCTCGCCGGGTCCTAGCTCCAGGGCTGTGGCCAACACTTCGGAGCGCAGCCGTGACAAAAGCTCAGGAGCCACGGGCTTCGATACGTTTTGACGTTCCGCGGTAAACCATGTTTGGTAAATCGCCGCCGCGCGCGCTGGCCCGGTGCGCAGCTCAATGCTCCGGAGCATAAGCGCGTTTGCCCTCCCGAGATATTCCTGAAAAACTTTGGTGCGTGCGTCGTAAAGATTTTTCCATTCCGTCAGCCCACTGGCATCTTGGGGCCTTGGAGGCGGGACTCCCAACTTCTTCCGCACCTGAAGCCCCGCAAGGAGATCGGTCAGCCCCTCACGCGGCTGGACCAGCGGATCAGACAGAGTCGCTTCGAGAAGCGGGATGATCACGTCTATTTGAGATGACTCACGCAAGCCGCGATCCACGACGTACCCGGAATTGTCTGCGGCATCTACTTTGGACAAATAGAGCTGAACAAGTTTCCGGATCGACGGAGGCGTATCGAGAAGGACCAGGCGATGCAACGCGCGCTCGCGCTCGCCCGGGTCTTCCTTGTTCCCCAGCATCCGCTCAATCTCCGCAAGTTCGGACATGTTCCAGGATGGATCTGGCGCAACAACGTCGAATTCGAGCGGATTGGACTCCAGCGACAAGGGCTCCTGGCCGCCGCCTTCCTCTGCTTCCTTTACCCGCGAGACCTCAACGCTTCGGATCGTCACGGCATAGTGTCCAGGCTTCTGAAATCGATACCAATCTCCCAGTTCCAATCGCTGTGTAACGGGCTGCGAACCAAGAAAGCCAGTGCTGGAGAGAATAGAGCCTGCAAAACCCATGTAATCTCGCACAGCACGGAGATCAAGCACTCCATCCGCCTGTGTGAGAATTGGAGTTACGACCTCGAGCCCCGGACTTGGCGAAGTCCAACTCCCCAGATATTTCTTTTCAATCTTCGTAGAGTACGAAATTTCGATTTCGATCGGTTCGCCGATGTGAAAGAATGACTTGTCCCCAACAAACCTTATTTTGAATGCGATGTCGTCCGGATTCGCTCCACTCAAAGCGGATGTCGCCCACAAACCCATAAGAATAAACAAAAAACCAACTCTTCTCATATGGCCCCATCTCTAACACGCTTACGGGAATAATAAGCCTTTCTATGTCAGAAATGTATCGTCGAGTTATGAGACTTACAAGAACAGACGGCCCGTTGATTCTGTGCGACTTAATTCAGTTTTTGGCGTTTGGACTTCGTTCCCAAATCTTTCACAAGCTCGATGCTCGTACTCGATGACGATCCTTTGGCTCGCAGACTTGCCAAGTTTCGGACATGGGTTCGATTCCCATCGCCCGCTCCATAACTTCCGATGATTCAGTTGACCTTGCCCGGCTAAAGCGCTGAAAAACCCTCTGTAAACGGCCTGTTTTGGTGGGGAGTTGGTGGTAAGCCCATCGAATTGGTGGGAAGTTTTCACACCTGAACGATCGACTTTCAAAATCACAGGGGACTGGAATCTACTATGCGGACGTTCGGTTGGTGCCGGGGGAGGGAAGTGGACCGAACGCCTGCCCGTTAGGTTCGAGTGGTTGGCGGCGGCGTGATGCCAGTTCAAATCTTCGAGAGGATGTTGCGGTCTAAGCAATCGATCATCTGGACAGCGGCTTCCACCGCCACGTGCCTTGCTAGGTGGACAGAATCTGTTTGGACCCCATTAACCTGAATCCTTACCGGGGAGTTGAGCACGTAGGTTTCGTAGTCGGCCGGTAGCGTTGTATCGACCTGGGCTCCGCCCTCCTTGTTCGCGAGGGTAAGGATCAAGTCTCGTCTTCGGAATTCAATTCGTCGTCCTCCCGGGTCAGTGAACAGCAGGCAGCGATTCACCCACCACTGGCCCACTGTTGCCATTCTCAACGTCGGTTGTGAGAGATCCGTGATAGGGAGGAGCCCTTTTTCAGGATCTAGCTTCACTCCAACTCCGATGAACTGCAGAATTATTCCTCCAGATCTGACGGGGGTCGGTGGCATGTGATCCATAATCGACAATTGGAGATAGTCGGATCGGAAGTGCTTAAGTGCTGGCTTCGAGTTACCGGTCTCGTGCACCAATACTCGAATGGCGGTGGCGATCCGTAGAGCCTCGGCAGTATCCCCTTCGACGAAATGCTGAATCGAACGGCTCAGGAAGACGCGCTGCTCGGCGATTTTTTCCTTGATGTTAGCTGTCGGCATACGCTTAGGTTTTCGGGTTCGCATTGGCCGCCGGCGAGCAGCTACAGGGTTTCTTTGCGACCCTGGTTGATCAAGAGCAATTGGCATCGCTAACGGGGTTCGAGAATGAGGAATTCTTCTTCCCAGGAATAGCCAACGTTGTCCGCTACTGCGCAATGGTCATTGGCGGAGTGTCGAGGAGCAGCCCAGAGCTGAGGCTGGCCTTTTACATTCGCAACGCGGAACAGATCGGCAACGAGGCTCGCTACTTCACTCTGACACGCGAGCAGTTGAGAAAGCTCAATCCAACCACTCGAACCTGCCCGATCTTCAGGACGCATTTCGACGCCGAACTAACGCTTCGTCTGTACGACCGCTTCCCAATTCTCCGAACCATCGATGCCGAAGATAATTCCTGGGGTTTATCGTATCTTGGAATGTTCCATATGGCGAATGACAGCAATTTATTCTTGTCGGAGCCTACTCCTCATGCACTGCCTCTGTACGAGGCAAAACTGTTTTGGCATTACGACCATCGATTCGGTTCTTACGAGCTAAAAGGAATTTTAAAGGGAAAGGGTGGTCGAGGTTTACCTGGCATGCCGATAGAAAAACATCAAGATCCGTACTATCGGATAACGCCGCAAGACTGGGTGGATCGCAGGGAGGTGGACGGGCGAGTTTCGCCTGTTTGGAACAAGACTTGGCTGCTCGCGTACCGAACGACTTCCAGCGCGAAGCTAGAGCGAACCCTAGTGGCGACGGTTTTGCCTTACTCGGTGGTGAATCACAAGGCCCCCATCATGATCTTGAGTGGGCCGCAATCAAGTCGTGCCCACCTGTTTATCGGGTGTTTCAATTCAATTGTCCTAGACTACATTGCACGCCGGAAGATTGGGGGAACGGATGTAGGATACTTTCACATCGACCAGTTACCTTGGCCGACACCAAGCACCTTCAACGAAAAGCATGACACCTTCATTCGACCACGTGTATTGGAACTGACATTCACAGCGGAGGACATTCGTCCTTTTTCCAAGGAACTCGGTTGGAACGGACCGCCATTCAAATGGGACTCAGAACGCCGATTCGTGATTCAATGCGAACTCGATGCCTTCTACGCGCACCTATATGGTCTGAGTCGCGACGAGTGGCTGTTTATTCTAGATCCGCACGAAATACATGGTGCGTCGTATCCAGGTGAGTCGTTTCGCGTTCTGAAGGAAAAGGAAATCGCGCAATATGACGAGTTCCGCACCAAGCGAATTTGTCTTCAGGTTTACGATGCCCTTGCCGAGTCCATCCGCACTGGGATGCCCTACCGGACCCGAATCGACCCGCCTCCCGCTGATCCGCAATGCTGCCATCCGAAGCCAAATGTCGGCATCCTCGCCTTTGGTTCGTTAATCAACGATTCTGGAGATGAATTGAATCCGAGAATCGTCTTGCGTATTAAAACGCGGACTCCATTTCCCGTCGAATATGGAAGAGAAAGTGGGACAAGAGGCGGCGCGCCGACATTAGTTCTCCACCAAATGGGCTCTCCAGTGGCAGCCGAAATCCTCGTTCTGGATGATACGGCCACTGTAGACGAAGCCACGAATCTGCTCTGGCGGCGCGAAACACGGAACACCGGCGGGGAAATATATGTTGAGGGCACATCAGCAAAAAGTGTGTTGGTTCGACAATTCAGCGAAGATGCCCGCGTAAGTACAGTCTTGTACACCGACTTTCACGCCGCTGGAAAGATTCCGAATCCAACAGCCAGGAAATTGGCCGAGCGTGCTATCCACAGTGTTGAAGGCGCTGACGATGGGAAGGACGGAATTAGTTATTTGATCGACGCCATCAAGTGCGGGATCGAAACGCCGCTTACGCCAGCCTACAAAGCTGAAATTTTGAGACAGACGAATGCAAACTCTCTTGAGGAAGCGCTCATGGTATTGAAAGGCAAATGATTTTCAACGCTTTCGCCGTCTCCATCCGAAAAAGGAGATTCCAGCACGATGACACCGACACCCGCCGCGAGTGAGACAGTCCTGCCCAAGGATCAACTCGACCTGATCCAGCATTTCGAGGCGGATTACAACTCTATTGATCTATTCCTTCGCAAAGTTCTCGACAGCAGCAGGCAAGTGCCGTTTGCACACCTGGTGAGCGAATACTCACGCAAACACCCTGGCTGGCGAAATGCGGATTTGCTCAGAACGATTGCAGAGGTCCGCAATGCGATAGTTCACGGAAAGACCGAACCCTACGGATATGTGGCCGTACCAACGCCGGCAATCGTACGGAAGCTGAGAGCTTGTAAAGATCAATTAATTAATCCGGCAAGCGTTTATCCCACGTTTCGACGTAAGGTAGAGACGATTCTCCTTCAGGATGCCTTGTCGCGAGTGTTGAAAATCATTGCGCAACGCGATTATTCACAATTCCCTGTGTATGATGCTGAGCGATTTCAGGGGCTCCTCACCGAAAATGGCATCACGCGCTGGCTTGCCCTTCATGTAACGAATCAATTGTCCCTAGTCGAGCTGGATGACATTCCCGTCAAGCAGGTGTTACACAACGAGGAGAAACGAAAAACCTTCCATTTTGTTTCAAGGGATACTCACGTAGACGACGTCCGTGGCCTGTTTTCTTCTCACGAGATATTGGAAGCTGCGTTCATCACCGCAAGTGGGAAGGAATCAGAGAGTTTGCTCGGGATGGCCACACGCTGGGACATGCTGCGCCTCAAATGACTACCACTCGGTTTGATATGCCTGATAGGTTCGCCGTCAGAGCGGCTCAGCGACAGCTCGCGCGAGCCTATGAAACTGAGTGGACAAGGCCGTGCGCGAGACGTTCTGAGAGCTCTACGACCGCATCCGCGGGCAGCAATTCGGCGAATCAAGTTCTCTTCGAACGTCCCGACTTTCATGCTTTTCGGACCGCGTATCCGCAGCTGAATCGAACGGAACTTCTTTCCCGGAATTTACTTCCGGTTGGCTTGTTATCCGCCCGCGATTCGTGCCATTGAAATTCACATGAAACGACGACCGAATCAGTGACTGAAGAATCGTTCAGTTCGCCGATCTTCCCGCACTGACCGGCGCGACATCAGACTTCATCCCGAGCGCTTTTAAATACCCCTCATTCACGCGGCACTTTTGGGCGCGGATGCTCTCCAGCAATTCGGCAAAAGCACGGGTGATTGTTTCCTGTTCAGGCCGGGCCTTCAGCCGTTCTTCCGCGTGCGCGGTGCCGCGCGGAAGCTTTGCGAACTCCACGATCTTTCCCCAATCGGCCGGTGGGATTATGCTGACGACCGCCGACGCCTTTTCCATCTTCTTATACGGCCAGAAAGCCCATCCGATGTTGTTTTTTTCCAGCGCTTTAACAAATTGCTCGATCCACTCATCGGTATTTTCCCCGGACTCGCCCATCCAGATCGGCACATCATAACGCTCGCGAAAATCAATGTATCGCTGGAGCACGCTTTCATCCGGCGTCGTCCAGTATTTGTGGAACGTGTATGCGGTATTCGCATCGAAAGGTTTGCCGAGGACCGAAAAGTTCCCGTCCCACTGCGCGCCACCGAGAAAGAGAATATGGTGCCCATCAATCTTTCGTATCTCGCCCGACAACTTCTTGTAGAGCGGTTCAAGCGAAGAATTCAAAGGTGCTAGCTTGGGAAAATGCGGGATCGGCTCATTCAGCAGGTCATAGCCGAGCACGGCCGGCTCATCGCGATAGTGCGTCGCCAGCCGCCGCCAGATGGCGATCAGGTGCTCTTGCTCTTGTGGGCTCTGGTATAGCCAGGGATATCCGGCGCTGTCATCGATGTTCGTGCCCGTCTGTCCGCCCGGTGCGGCATGCAGATCAAGGAGCACATATAGATCTTCAGCGCGACTCCAAACGATTAAACGGTCCAGCAGCTTGAAACCTTCCGCGTCGTCGCTGTCAAACAGGCTGTAATGCAAAGGAACTCGAATGGCGTTGAACCCGGCGCGATGCAGGAGCGCGATGTCCTCGTGCGTGATGTAGTTCTCGCGGTACTTCTGCCAGAATGCGGCCGACCCTTCAGGCCCAAGAACCTCCAACACCAACGCGCGAATCTCACTAGGAGATTGCGCGCCATCTTCGAACAGCCACATGTAACCTTCTGGCACCAGCCAATTGCCCAGATTTGTTGCCCGAAGAAGGAGCGGTTTACCGGCGGCATCCACGATCTGTTTGTGGTCGGTGTGTGCGAACTGCGCGCTCGCTGGAGAACTCAACGCCAGAAAAAGAAGCGGCAACCGCAGAAGTCCGAACTTGAACATGATTTTCTCCCGCGGAAAGCCTATACCACAAGACGCTTTCTGCTGGTGCCAATTTAAAGAGTCCTGACGGCAATCACCGTCACGTTTGGACCGGGTGCTTGCTGTGGCAGGTCGATCTGCAGACGGCGTTCAGTCTGTCGAAATTTCAAGGATTGCCCTCCTGCCACCAAGTGCGCCGACATCACCTTCGTGTCCAGCCCAGATATCTCCAGTGGCGACAACGGCCAATCGAAAATGTGGAGGAAGAGTCTTCCGCGCTTTGCCGTGGTTCGAAAAGATTTCATGTTTTGCACGGGTCCGTACGTCGTCCCGTATATGGATTCGCCATTAATCGCGAGCCAATCGCCGATGGCGCGGAGACGCTGCTTAAATTCCGGCTGGATCGCGCCGTCGGGTTGCGGTCCGACGTTCAGCAAGAAGTTGCCGCCACGGCTCGCGACTTCCACCAGGCTCCGAATGAGAACCTCCGAGGACTTATATTCGCGATCGTTCGCGTTATACGCCCACGTGTTGTTTATGGTCATGCAGGTTTCCCACAACTGAAAATCCCCTGGCGATGGCGTCACGTTCTTCAATTCTTGCCCCACGCTTGTATCGGTCGCCGCAAAACGCACTCCCTTTGTCGGGATCGCCTTAGGGATGAACTGTTCCGGAGTCTGATAGTCGCCCGGCACGCCAATTCGATCGTTCACCAAAGTGGCAGGCTGCAGTTTCTGGATCAGCTCAAGGAAGCGATTGCCGTCATATTTCTCCTGGTGATTCAACCCGTCGAACCAGATCAAAGCAACGGGGCCGTATTTCGTCAGCAGCTCAGTCAACTGGAGCTGCATATACTCGAGGTACATGGGCCACTCCGGGCGTGCGGGCTCCCCGTTCCAGTTTTCTTTCGCTAATTTCGAGGTGTCGCGAAAAGCTGTGTGGTGCATATCGGGCGGAGAGTAGTAGAACCCCAGTGGCATGCCTCTTCCTTGGCAAGCGTCCGCCAGTTGCCGGACAACGTCCTTCCCATAGGGAGTATTCGTGATCTTGTAGTCTGTGTAGGAAGAATCGAACATGCAAAAACCGTCGTGGTGTTTAGTCGTGAACACCATGTATTCCTGTCCCGCGGCCCGAGCCAAATCAATGAACGTATTCGGGTCGAACTTTGATGGATTAAACCGCCTTGGCAA
>WNFS01005344.1_pt1 | contig 11666 bp, 9 predicted proteins | sample 5400141 | NCBI WGS metagenome assembly WNFS01 (sample SAMN13153358, study PRJNA577476) | soil metagenome | isolation source: 60 cm saprolite under Madrone tree | place: USA:California | collected 2016-06-14 | reverse complement strand
TAAAAGCCGCGGAACACCCAGTTTAATTTGGGGATTCGCACGGAAGCGCCTACGCGCGGGCTGGTGGCATTTTCGGTGAGTGCGCCGGAAAAATGGGTCTGGCGGAGGCCGGCGTTTAAAGTGAGCCACGACGTGGCCTTGAACTGGTCTTCGGCAAACGCAGCGATGAGACTGCCGTTGGGAGTTTGCGACTGCTGGATGACAGGGCCAGTCCCATCGCTAAAGATCACCTGGAAAAATTGATCGTCTTGCTGCGCGAAGGTGTAAATTCCCGTGCGCGCGTTATTGCGTGCTTTGATCCAGGAGATGTTTGCCTGCCCGCCTTCATATTTCGAAGAGCGATCTTGCGTGGCGGAGCTGGGGATATCGTTCGGAGCGCTGCGGTAGTTGGCGCTGTTGTAGTGAAAGAAAGGCGAGACCGTCAACACCAGCCCTGGGCCGAAAGTGCGAACCCAGGAGAAGGCGGCGAAAGAATCGTTCTCGCGATTAGTGTCATGCAGGATGGTGGAGGGGTCGCCGGGATCTACCGGCACCTGATAAAAATCGCGGCGCGCTTGAGCAATGAGTCGAAGTTGGTTCTGCGGGTCCAGATTGAAAATGAGTGAAGTGAAACCGTCGAGGCCGTTGGCCGCATCGTGGATGACCGCGGACGTGGGAGTCTGCAAGCCGAGATTGGTGCGGTTTCCGTTCACGCTGGCGTAATAGGCAAAGCGATTGGTGTGGCCTCCGAAGTTGAGTTGATCATCGGTTTGATAGAAATTGCCGGCGGAGAGGACCAGTTCGGCTTCGTTGTTGCGTTCGAATCCGGTGCGCGGGGATACGTTGAATATGCCGTAGGTGCGGTCGCCGTAGTCGGCGGAATAGCTGCCGCGTTGAGCTTCCATAGTATCAATGTCTTTTGGGTCGACCTGGGGCCCGAGGTTGCTGGCGATGTTGGTGTTTGGTATGGAGACACCGTCGATCAGCCAAGTCACTTGATGGCCCCCACGGACGTGCAACTGGTCGTGCACGACATACGAACCGGGGACGTAGTCGGTGATCATCGCGAGGCTATTGGCCCGCGCCGCGCCGGGTGTCTGCTGAATTTGCAGCCGGTCGACGAGGGTAGTCGGCGTGACGGTTTCCGTTTGTGCGGCATCCGCGGAGACAACCACGGTCTGGTTTTGTGTAGGGAGACGCAGCTCAAAATGCAAAATAGGTGCCGTCCCGGAGAGCACCGCGATGGCCTGCTGGTCCGCCACGAAGTTCGAGTCAACAACCGCGACAGTATATTCGCCAAGGGGAACCGCATCAAAATGAAACTGCCCTGCGTCGTCCGTGGAGGCTGTCAGAGTGAATTCAGAGGCTCTCGCTTTCAAAACTACTTGGATGCCGGAAACCGGGCGATGCTGTGGATCGTGAACAATGCCGCGCACTGTGCCAAAGACCGTCGCAAGGCCAGCGGCACCAAGCGCCAAAACAAGAAGTACGACTAATAAAACTCTGCGCATGAGAACTCTTTCTCCTAAAAAGGATGAATCGCGCGGCGTCAATGCCGCGGTCGAGTTGATCAGCGAATGTGAGTTTAGACGCCGGCTCTAAATGGCTGCGGAGACGAATCGAGGAGGAGGGGAGAGTGGTTCTATGGAACGGGGAAAATCCAATGGTTTCGCTAATTCGACCGGCGAATTGATGGTCGCTATGGTTGCCGCTGCCACCGGTGGGGGCAACACGAAGGCCATCGAAGTGAATAGAGAGCGGTCTGAATCATGGCAGCAAGAGATCGCGCAGGTCATCATTGCGGGCATATCATGGCCGCAGTCCATGTGATTGGCAGGTGCGGCCGGAGCCTTGTGGTGATGATGCGCGGCGATCGGACATTGGCCGGAGGTGCAGCACGCCATGACATACGAAGCCCATGCGGCGCCTGCGAAAGGCGCATAAAGCAAAACAACCATGAGCAAGCAAATGCTTGCGGAAATCGAACTGCGCCGAGTTTGACACGCGGTGCGCATGGAGCACATGACCCAATATTCGCCCTCAGGCACTATAGCGTGACACGCCATAGTTTGCAAGCTCGACAAAAAATGCCTGCACCTGTGGCAACTCATTTTACGCCAGATACTGCCATTTTCGCAGTATCCGCGTCGATCCGGCGGCCGTTAGCCGGGACTTTTGTGGCAGGAGCCATCTTGACTTAGAATGCGGCGCGTCGCAGACTCGAATTATGGCTCACAGCTACATTCGATTTGATTTTGGCATGGACGAGGAAAAGGCGCAGCAAGCGCGGCACAAGCTGGACGGCTGGAGGCAGGCTTTCCGCCTCGACAAGAAGCTGCAGTACAAGTTGGATCGGCCCGAGAGCGCGGCTGCCGAGACCCCTTCCAAGCCCGAACCCGTCGTAAATACAGCGCCGCCTGAGAAATCAAAAGGAAAAGCCACGGAAAAGACCAAGGGCAAGGCGGCTTCCGCCAAGTCGAGCGCGCAACCGGCGGAAAAAAAGACCGGAGCCGTCAATGGGAAAGTCAGCCTGCTCGTCCGGCTGTATTTTTCCTCGCACGAAAAGCTTTCCGAACAGCGCTGGCTGGACCGCATTCCGTCCGAGGAGCCGTTCAAGAGCGCTTCACCGAAAGTGATTCATCACGGCGACGCGGAATTTGATACGACCGACAAGCAATTTGAGACCTTGGTATGAGCTGTTTTTTAGGCGACGTCATCGGAATCGTGTAACGAGTCCAAATTGGCTGTATAGGCGAGGAGCAGTGAGTTTGGGCGGAAACACCAATTCAGACCGAGGGTAGTGGAAATCCGGTATAATTGAATTCCGCAGAGGCGCAATTCCGAATTCCAAGTCGAGGGCAGAACGAATGGCGTTACAAACGCGCGTCAAACTGGCAAAGCTTGACGCCCCCAAGGTTCACGGCCTCGATCATGAAACGCTGATTCGCATTTACCGCACGATGTTCCTTTCACGGCGGCTCGACGACCGTGAGATTCAGCTCAAACGCCAGAACAAAATCTACTTCCAAATCTCCAGCGCCGGGCACGAAGCGGTTTGTGCCGTCATGGGCCTCTTCCTGCGCCCGGGGGTCGACTGGATTTATCCTTATTATCGCGATCGCGCGCTTTGCCTCATGCTCGGCGTGACCCCACTCGAAACGCTTCTTGCGGCAGTGGGAGCGAAGGACGACCCCAGTTCCGGCGGGCGGCAGATGCCGTCGCATTGGGGCCAGCCCAAGCTGAACATCGTCAGCAAGTCGTCTTGCACAGGCACACAATTCCTGCAGGCCGTGGGCGCCGCGGAAGCCACGTTGTACTACGAAGGACGTCCCAAGGCGCTGGCACAGGCGAAAAAAGCGCCACTCGGCGAACACGTCCATCACGAGCGCGACGAAGTTGTCTACGTCTCTGGGGGAGACGGAGCGACCAGCGAAGGCGAATTCTGGGAATCGCTGAACGTCGCGTGCGCCAAGAAACTTCCTTTGCTATACCTAATCGAGGACAACGGCTACGCCATCTCGGTGCCGGTGGAAGTCCAGACGGCTGGAGGGAGCATCTCGAAACTGGTGCGAAGTTTCCCTGGGCTACACGTGGCGGAATGCGATGGCACTGATCCCGTCGAAAGCTATTCCGTCTGCAAGGAGGCGGTGCATTATTGCCGCGAGCGCCGCGGTCCCGCGCTGATTCACGCGCACGTCACCCGCCCGTATTCGCATTCGCTTTCCGACGACGAAAAGCTTTATAAGTCCGCCGAGGAGCGCGAGGAAGAGGCGCGCCGCGATCCCATTTCCAAGTTTGCTCTTTTTCTAGTTCGCGAAGGCATCCTGGATCAGAAGCAGATCGAAACGCTGGAAGCGGAAATTGACAATGAAGTTCGCGACGCCGCCGACCAATCACTGACCGCCGAAGAGCCGTCCATAGATTCCATTCGGATCAATGTGTATTCGCCAGACATCGATCCGGCATCTGGCGCGTTTGCGGCCGAACCCAAATTGCACGGCGCGCCAAAGACCATGGTTGAAATGGTCGCGCTGACGCTGGCCGACGAAATGGCGCGCGACGAGCGCATCACCATTTTCGGCGAAGACGTCGCCGACGCCAGCCGCGAGGACCACCTCAAGCATGTGAAGGGGAAGGGCGGCGTCTTCAAAGCCACCTCGGGATTGCAGCGCAAGTATGGCGGCGACCGCGTTTTCAATACGCCGCTCGCGGAAGCCGGCATCGTCGGCCGCGCCATCGGCCTGGCCACGCGCGGATTGAAGCCCGTCGCGGAAATCCAATTCTTCGACTATATCTGGCCGGCCATGATGCAGATTCGCGATGAACTGTGCGTGATGCGTTGGCGTTCGAATGGGGCGTTCAAAGCGCCCGTAGTTCTGCGTGTGCCGATTGGCGGCTACCTCACCGGCGGCGGCGTGTATCATAGCCAAAGCGGGGAATCGATTTTCACGCACTGCCCGGGCTTGCGCGTGGTGATGCCTTCGACGGCCCTAGACGTCGCCGGTCTTTTGCGAACGGCCATCCGCAGCGACGACCCTGTGATGTTCCTCGAACACAAACATCTTTATCGCCAGCCGTACAACCGCTCGGAGAATCCGGGCCCGGACTTTACGATTCCTTTCGGCAAGGCCCGGGCGGTGAAAGAGGGCACTGACCTCAGCATCATTACCTATGGTGCATTGGTGCATCGCGCGGAAGTCGCCGCAGCGCAATTCGAACGTGAGGGCGTCTCCGTGGAGATCATCGACCTGCGATCGCTATCGCCCTACGATTGGGAAGCGATTGCGGCCACGGTTCGAAAAACCCACCGCGTTATTGTGGCTTATGAAGACACGTTGAGCTGGGGTTATGGGGCGGAAATCGCGGCGCGCATTGCGGACGAACTTTTCGAGGAACTGGACGCCCCGGTTCGTCGCGTTGCGGCCATGGATACCTTCTGCGCTTACCAGCCCAAGCTTGAGGATGTGATCCTGCCTCAGACGAGTCACATTACGGCGGCTGTGAAGCAGCTTCTGGAATATTGAGCCAATTGGAGTTAGGCTATTTCGCCAAGGAAACTTTTTCGACCCCATTTACGTAGTTAGAGGTAGGGAAGCAAGGTAAAAATCGCTCTGTGGGGGTGATCCAATGACTTGCGCAAGCTGCCAAAAAGACATCGCCGCCGGTTCGAAGTTTTGCTACAGCTGTGGCGCCAAGCAGCCGGAAACCGCCGCATCAGCAACACCACCTGCCTATGCTCCGCCCAAGAAATTTGTGCGCTCGACGAATGACAGAAAAATTGCCGGCGTTTGCGCTGGTGTCGCCGATTATTTCGATATGGATCCGACTCTGGTTCGCATCCTTTGGTCTCTTGCGACCCTAATCCCCGGCCCGAACATTATTGCCTACGTGGTCATCTGGATTGCCGCGCCTGAAGGGGCAACCGGAATGGCCCGCACGTCGGCGACCGCGGTTTCTTAGGTTTTCAATCAAAAATAACTGGCCGGACCTGGCGGAATAAAAAGAGCGTCGCACGGATTCTTCGCGGGTCAAGCGGTCGCAGCTCGGCTTTTGGCGCGCGTGTCGGACTGGTCCCTGAAATTCCAGTGCTTGTGCGTAAGGTTCACTGATACAACTTCATCGGGCATAAATGGAATTTCCTTATACCCGCGGACCTCGATAATGCAGCCCTCGCTTATGACCACTTGCTCGAAAACTCTTTCATCCTTGAGCTGCACAGAAACAACCTGATAACCGATGCCGGTCTCTTCCGCGTTCTTCAGGTGTTCTGCACACCCGCAAGGAATAGGAACCAACCGTTTCATTACCATCCTCCAGCCGAGTCTAAATTGGTGCGGGGACCGGAATAGTACGATACGGCGAGGGAGCCGTCTACCCTGGCGGGGACGAAGAATAAGCGAACTCATTTGAAAGGCATAAGGGAATCGGTGACGCGAGCAGGATTCGCATGGCAGCTACTTGCTGGGCGGAATTCATATATCTTGGGGAGCGCTTACTTGCCTTTACCTTCGAATAGCGGATGGTCGAGAGATAGTTGACCTGCGCCGACAGTGGCAAGCGCGAAACTCCCGACCAGCATCGCGAGTGGGAATTCGTAATTGTGCAGGGCCAGGTAGCCGCCAGTGCTGTGGACCTTCCAGATGGCTACGCCCATTTCAATGGCCAGGAGGAGCGCCGCCCCCCGCGTAAACAATCCTAGGACGAGGAGCATGCCGCCAAACACTTCCAATACGCCGGCAATGTAAACGAAGTAGCCGGGCAGGCCATGCTGCACGAAGAAGTCCTGCATGCCCGCGCCGGAGTGCGCCAGCTTTGGATAGCCGTGCGAGAAAAAAATCAGCCCGAGCGCCAAGCGGAGGACCAGCAACCCCACCGGCTGAAGGGCATTCAGCGACTTCATGAAAAATCCTCCGCGATCCGTGCCAAGTGTGATTCGAACGCCTGTGGATTTTAACAGAAAAGGAAAGCTCGCACCGGCGCCCGCGGCCTTTCGCGCGCCGATTTCGCTGAGATCCAGACAAGCCACGGCGGCCTCGATGCCCTTTAATCGGTTGAGCGGGCGGCGCGCTCTCCCAGCAGCAAGAGCTGAGTGTTAGGGAAATAGTGGTTTAGGATTTGCCGGAAACTGCTGCCTTCATCGGCTAAGGCCTTTGCACCGCGCTGACAGAGGCCGATGCTATGTCCCTGGCCTACGCCTTCGAGGACCACTTGTCCACTCTCTGGGCGCGAGGCGAAGTTGTTGCTTGGGACAGCATTCCAACCGAGACGGCGATCCACGGCGAGTCTTCCGGATTCGCCTTTTCCAAGCAAGGCAGCGTCTTGAGAGGACAAGGTGCGAGTCCAACGATAGGGACTCTTGTAGCAAATATCGCACAAGACGGAGAAGTAAGGATAAGCACCGCCCGGAAGCCCTACTTCGGCAGGTGTACGCGTGTGGCCACCGCAACTCCGCGAGAACATAGCCGCAAAAGGTTTCTCCTCAAAGGTGAGGACGATTCCCTGTGTCTCGCGCGTGGCAACGGCTGCGGGGCTGTCCGGAGCGGGCGGTTCGCGAAGGAATTGACAATGAGTGAGGTCGCAAAAATCAAAGTCGCGGTGACGCCCTCCTCCTGCCAGGAAGTAGGAACGTGCGACCACTGCCTGAGCTTTCAAGGCTTCGGCTGGCGTATCCGGGCCGGACTCGGCGGCGACAGCGGAGGCGACCGCGGTTTCCAGATCCATTGTGACGATGGGAACCACTTCTCCACGCGCGGCCTTCACATGGAGAGTGCCGCGATAAGCGCGCGCGACCTTTCCGGGAACAGTGAGAATAAAAGAGACCGCGCCATTGTTGCGGGCCGTTGCACGGAGTTCCGCGGTTTGAACAAGATGGCCGCCGAAATCGAGGAGCAGCGCGTCACTGGAAATATGAATCGTGGCCATACGCGAACTTGGTTCGAGAACGAATGTTTGGCCTGCGGCATGAATGATGACCGCTTCGTTGCCTGAGGCCTGAAGCTGGAGTTCGTGAGGATGGAAGAGGCCGAGGACCCCGATACGGACATCCTGAGCGATTACAAGGGGATTAAACACTAGAGTGAGCAACAAAAGGGGGACCGCTCTGCCCAGCACGTGGCTATTCCTCCATTCGGCGGAGCACGCGGCCCGCCGTGATGGATGCACTGGCTCCGGGCACAGAATGAACCCGGACCAGGAGCAAAAGCTCGGGCTGGTTTGCGGGGAGCATGGCGATAACGAATCCGTCGCCGGGAGCGGCGTGCGGATGGGTACAGGGGGCAGTGCCGGTCTTCACAAGCGCGTCCGCATGCTTCAACGCCTCGCCGACTCCCTTTCCGGTACCGTTGCGAGCCGACTGCTCCATACCGGCGAGGATTTCGCGAACCACCGGCTGATCGCGGCGGTGAACGAGCTCGAGATAAGCGCGCGCCATTTTGAGAGGAGCAATGGGCCAACGATCACCGAGGCCCATCAGTGGCGGACCCGACAAAGCGGGATCGGGAGGGTCCAGACCAAAGCGTTTTGCTATAGGAATCAACTGTTCGCCCGTCAGATTTTCTGCCAGTGCGCGGAAATAAGAATTGCACGAGACCGAAATGGCGGAAACAAGGTCTAGTTTTCCGTGCGGGTGCACTTGCCAGCAACCGCTGGCTTCGCCCCGGCAAATATGATTTGGAAATTGATTCTCGTGTGTTTCCCCGTAAGCGATTGCCGTGAAGGGTTTGACGAGCGAGCCGAGAGGGATGGGCCTTGCTGGGTCGTCCCAACGAGACGACAAAAGGGCGCCAGAGCGAGCATCCAAGAGGAGATAGGAAATGTCACTACTGGTGAACTCCCGTTCGAGGACAAGAACGGCCGACTGGCTAAAAAGAGACTTCGCCGGTGGGGAGGAATCCTGGGCTTGGGACGCCATGTCAGGAAGGCCGGAAAGACCAGCTGTCGTCGCGAGCACAGCGATGAAGAGCCCTGCAGCTAGTCTTAACGAGACCATTCGTAAGTGACCGTCTGCAAGACTTTATCACTCGCGTCGCGAATCACAATGGTTTGCGAAGAAACGCCGGCCAGAGCGGCGCTGAAGCTGGCTAGATTGTCCGAGAAGAACTGGGGATAGGGTTCCGATGGCGCCGCGCCGCGGGGGTTTGCACCCGGACGGTCGAGGAGCCTAGTAAGCCGGGAGAAATTCTCACGTTCCCGGGCGTGATGGAATCCCCCGACAAACACAGCAGGTTTTTGCGACGCCTTCTGGTTCATGTTTGCGAACATGTTTTTCAGAAGCGAGGAGTCATCCGAAAGCAACAGATACTTTCCTCGAACAGCGACGGTGAAATTCCAGAGACCGTCGAGCTCTTGATAGCCGGACTTGGACAGCCATTGCAATCCAAGGTTGCCTGTAGACAAAGAAGGGCGCAAAAAATCGACCAGCGCGGACCGGACGGAAGCTTCCTGCCACTCGGCGGCAGCGAGATAAGCAACGCCGGAGTGAATGCGAACGAAGACACCATCTTTGTCGCGTTCCGTGGCCTGAGTCTGCAGGACAGCAAGCACCCGGGCTTTTTGGAAAAGGTCTTTGAGCGCAGTGGAGGCATCGCCGGAAGCCTGCGTCTTCAACGGGGCTTGATCGATGCGCGTTTCCAGGTCTGAACTGGTGCCAGTTTCGCCGGAAGAGAGTTGAACATCCGGGGCGGTCTGCTGAGCGACGGCAGGGCCCCGGTGAGGCGCAAGAATCTTGGTCTCAAGGAGATCAAGGCAATCCGCGGCCGAAGAGATGGCTCTTACTTCATAGATTCCGGTATCGGCCGGAACGAGACGAACCAGATCAGCGACGGCGGTTGCCGCGTCACCAGTGGGTTGCAGGGCGGCGGCCGCGGATTTCTTCAGCAGAACGCGTTCTTCGCGATATTCCTTACCAGAAAGGAATAAATCAGAAACTGCGGCGCTGTACTGTTTCATGTCCGTGATGTTGCGTTGAATCCAATACGAACGGAAATAGGGACTGGGCACGATCTTTTCGAGATTTAGGACCATGCGCAGATCGCCCAGAGGGCCGGCGGCAGCCACAGCTTGCGACCACCATTGCTCGGCCTCAATCGTGCGGTCCTTGCTGCCAGCCATGAGTTGAATAGCGCCGGCGAGGATAACGTAGAAGGTGACACCTGCCACGCTTCGTGTCTCGAATTTTGCGCGCGTCTGCCAGAGTGTTGATTGCATGGAGCTGGCCGAAGACAGCTTGGTGATATAGAGAAACTCCAGCTTGCCAATGTCGTAGAGCGCGAGGGCGCTCTGAGCACCCGCTACCTGTGTGAGAAAATTCATGTTCGGTGGCAATCCGGCCGCCGCGGCGAACTGATCGCTGGCGCCCTGCAATCGCAAGAATAGGCGGGAGCGGGAATAGACTTCGTAGTTTTTGCTCTTCACCCAGCTGGCTTTTTGCGGCGAGGCGTTCCAGTCGCCGAGCAGCGTGGAAAAATCCTTGGTCTGCAAATAGAGCAACGGGCCAGCGGGAACGTAGCGAGAAAGCGGAGGCGGTTCGGGAGCGAGGGCTTGGAACGCGGCCCAGCTGGCTCCGATGGAGGCAATGCTCACAAGCAGCAAAATAGCGGCACGTTTCATCGTTATTCACCTCCCGTTGTACTTGCTTTGCCGGGTGTAGCGACTCGCGCAACGAGTCGCGGACGAACGACACGGTCCTGTTCGAGTTCCTGATGGAGAATCGGCTGTCGCGCGAGATTCAGCCGTTCCCGGCGAAGCACGGTTCGCACCTCCGCGAGTTTGCCAGCGATTTCCTTCTGACGCGCGGGGGCCTTTTCGAGCTTTTGTGCGAGCTGCAAATAGGGCAGAGTTTCGTTCCACCGATGTAACCGGACCAGGGCATTCGAAACGGCAAGGGAGATTTGCGCTTGTTCGGCGGGCGAAAGCCTTGCCGCGGTGTAGGCTTGCGCTGGCGTTTCCTCGTCCTCGGAGTCCGTGGCCGTATCGCCAGAGCTGACAATCTCCTCGTCGTTGTTTTCGTCGGGGGAAGCGCGGTGCAGCAACAGATCGCGCAGGAATGGATCAATGGCCAAGAGGGCTAGTTCGTCCGAATGGATACTCTCCGCCGCTTTGAAGAGTGGGATGCGGGCGTCGGCGCGCGCCGGCGTGTCGGCAAGGGCTTTGCTGAGCAGCTGCAATCTTGCGTGGGCATCTGTGGAATTCTCAGCCGCCCTTAGCCGAGCGTCATAGAAGAAAGGCTGCTCTGCCGCGGCAGGGAAAATGGAGCGAGGACTGCCGGACAGGAGTTTCAGCTCCGCGCTCCCAAGGCCTGCGCCCGTCTGTGCGCCGGAAAGAGCAGTAGCGGCTTCGACGCGAATGTTGTACGGGGCTTCCGCGTTGGAAGCAATTTTCGCCAGGCCGTCCGCAGAAGAATTCGCATCCTTTGCGGCCAGCCGGGCCTTCTCGAGGCGCAGGCGGTAAGAACCTTCCCAAGGAGCGGACTTCACGAGCTGATCGAGGAATTCGACGGCCTCGGCATTGTGGCCGGTCTTTTCGAGGAGCGCCGCGGCGGGATCGAGATTTTCGTAAGGATTGCCCACGACGGCGGCCAAACGGCGCAAAAGTTCGAGCGCGCCGGGCGTGTCGCCAGACGCAAGGCGAATCTCCGCGAGCCCCAAGAAGTTGGAGGCCACGAGCTGATGATTTTCGATTTCGCGGGCGAAGACAAATTCGATCAGTTTGCGGGCCGACTGTTTGTCACCAGCATCGAAAAGCTGGCGCGCCGCCGCCCGAAGAATTTCCGGCGCAGGAGCGGAGGAAGAGTCGGCACGATAGCCGGCGATCTTCGCGTCGAGAGTTCCCAGTTGAGCGGCAGCTTGCAATTCGAAGGGAACGAGCGCAGCTGCGCGAGCGCGTTGGGTTTCGATGGGGAGAGCGGCAAGATAATCAGCGGCTTGGGAGAACTGTTTGGTTTGAATGAGGTATTTTACCCATTGGACTTGCCACGAGCGCAAATCCTCCAGTGCGCTTTCTTTCTGGAACCCTTCAACGCGGGAGAGAGCATTCTGCTTGTTCTCCAGGATGCGCTGGTAAATCGGTGCCCGTTGCGCAAGCGGAATCCAAGGAGCATTCGCAACGTCGGCCAAGATTTGTGTCGGGTCCGGAGCGGCCGAAGCCAGATCAAGCAGCCACGAGGTGGCCGCCGCGGGATCGCCCCCGGC
>WNFS01003676.1_pt1 | contig 11668 bp, 8 predicted proteins | sample 5400141 | NCBI WGS metagenome assembly WNFS01 (sample SAMN13153358, study PRJNA577476) | soil metagenome | isolation source: 60 cm saprolite under Madrone tree | place: USA:California | collected 2016-06-14 | reverse complement strand
TCATTCCAGATGGTGCAAGACCTCCTGGCCAGGATGCTCGCCAACATCACCGCTTCGCAGTGCCTCTTGGTGCGCATGTCGCAGCTTGACGCCGAGGGCAAGATGACGGACGCGCATGCATCCCTCGCCAAGGCCTTCACTACCTCAAAGTGCCGCGAGACGGTCGCGTGGGCACGCGAACTGCTCGGCGGCAACGGCATCGCCGCTGAATACAACGTCGGGCGGTTCTTCGTGGATGCGGAAGCCCTCTACTCCTACGAGGGCACGTTCCAAATGCAAAACCTGATTCTCGGCAAAGCCATTACCGGCCTCAGCGCTTTTGTGTAGCCAACTTTCGAAACAGTAGCTAGCCGTCCTGTCAACGACGCTCGATAAGCGAAAGAACAAGAAAGGAATAAAGGACTCCAATGCCGTCTTCTAAAGCTTCCAAATCCGAGACCGTGAGGTTCGCCGCAAAGACTGTGGGCCGTTTGTACTTTATGGACCTGGCTGCAGGTCGCATCCTTACGTCGAATCCCGACGGCTCCGACTTGAAAACCATCGTCAACGAAGGCCGAAGACTTCCCGACGGCATCGTGGTCGACGTCGCAGGCGGCCACATCTACTGGACAAACATGGGGAATCCGAAGGCCAACGACGGCACGATCGATCGTGCTGACCTCGACGGCACGAACGTCACGAACGTTGTCCCGCCTGGCGCGACTTGGACTCCCAAGCAACTCCAGCTCGATGCGAAGAACCGGAAACTCTACTGGTCGGACCGCGAAGGCATGCGAGTCATGCGCTCGAATCTCGACGGTTCAAAGATCGAAACCCTCGTGGACACCAGCCAAGGCGACGCGCGCCCCGGCGCGGATGCGAGGAAATGGTGTGTAGGGATCGCCCTTGATGTGGAAGGCGGCAAGCTCTACTGGACCCAGAAAGGGGCAGAAAAGGCGGGGCAAGGCCGCATCTTTCGCGCGAATCTGGAGGTCCCGGTGGGTCAAACTCCAGCAAACCGCCAAGACATTGAACTTCTCTACAACAACTTGCCCGAACCCATTGATCTCGATCTCGATCTGGGGAACCGAATAATGTACTGGACCGACCGCGGAGATCCGCCGCGCGGCAATACCGTGAATCGCGCGTCGATGGAGGCCACCAATGGCAATCGGCCGGAGCCGGAAATCGTTTTTAACCACCTGATGGAAGGAATCGGTCTGGCGTTGGATCTCGACAATGGGCGCATGTTTGTGACCGACCTGGCCGGATCTGTCTACAGCGCCAATCTGGATGGATCGAATAAGAAACCTGTGATCTTTGCTCAAGGAAATCTAACTGGAATCGCATACGCGGAGCTGCCTGCGGGTTCCTAGTGTGGTTCCGATCCGTTCTAACCATTAGAAGGAGAGAACTATGAGTTCGACGGCTTCTGCTTTGAAACTTGAGAACGTGCTGTATGAGAAGAAGGGCCCGATTGCCTATGTGACCATTAACCGGCCCAAAGTACTTAACGCGCTGAACCAGGCAGTTTTCGCGGAACTCAAAGCGGCTTTTGAAGACGCCCGCGAAGACGCCAACGTGCGGGGCGTTATTTTGACCGGCAGCGGCGACAAAGCGTTCGCCGCGGGCGCGGATATCGCAGAGATGTCCAGTTATACGGCCGCCCAGGGTGAGGAAGCGACGCGGCGCGCACAGGGCGTGACCGAGCTGATCGAAAATCTTGGCAAACCGGTCATTGCTGCTGTGAACGGCTTCGCCCTTGGCGGTGGCTGTGAACTGGCCATGGCGTGCACGATACGCATCGCAGCCGAAACAGCGAAGTTTGGTCAACCCGAAGTCAAGATCGGGATCATGCCCGGCGCCGGCGGAACGCAGCGCCTTCCACGACTGGTCGGCAAGGGTAGAGCACTACAACTCATTCTCTCCGGCGAAATCATCAGCGCGCAGGAAGCCTATCGGATCGGACTCGTCAATGAGGTTGTTCCGAGCACCAATCTGATCGCGCGAGCCGAAGCCATCATTAACCAGATCAACGCGAACGCTCCGTTGGGTGTCAAGTACTCGATCGAGGCTGTCAACAATGGACTGAATGCAAGCGTCTCGGAAGGCTTACTGATCGAAGCGTCACTATTCGGGATCTGTGTAGGTTCAGAAGACAAGAAGGAAGGCACATCAGCATTTTTGGCAAAGCGTGCACCGAAGTTCCAGGGACGCTAGCGCGATCGAAACTGTGCAATCGAGCGTCAACGTCGAATTGCACCCTGACTCGATTTCATGACAAGGAGATTTTATGGCAGAGGAAAACATTTTTTCTGGTTTGAAGGTTGTAGACCTGGCCAGTTTTATCGCCGGCCCCGGTGCAGCGACGATCCTGTCCGACTTCGGCGCGGATGTAGTCAAAGTCGAGCCGCCCAACGGAGAGCTCTGGAGAAACGGGCAGAAAATCGCTCCGCAGCCCCATTCGGAAGAGCCTTATCCATTCCAATTGGCGAATCGAAACAAGCGTGGCGTTGCGCTCAATCTGAAAGCTGCGAACGCGCAGCAGGTTCTCGAGCGGTTAGCAAAGTGGGCCGACGTGTTCATCGTGAACACACCGCATTCCGCGCGCAAGAAGTTGAAGCTCGAATATGACGATGTCGCGAAGTGGAATCCGCGCCTGATCTATGCCGATCTCACCGGCTTCGGTGAGAAAGGTCCGGACGCCGCTCTTCCCGGATTCGATCTCACGGCCTTCTGGGCGCGAAGCGGTCTGCTATACATGACACGCGATGCTGGGTCGGCACCGACCTGGCCCGTGGCTGGTAGCGGTGACAATGCGACTGCAGTTTGCATCTATGCCGCGGTTGCGACCGCGCTTTATCGTCGCGAACGCACCGGCAAGGGATCCTACGTCACGACTTCGCTCCTCGCGGCAGGTGTCTGGTCGGCCAGTGTCTTCATCCAGGCCGCTCTATGCGGTGCGAATTTCTATGGGCTGCACGATCGAACGCATCCCGCAAATGCAGCTTTGAACGTGTATCGCTCTTCCGATGGCACCTGGTTTGTTCTCGTAGTTACTCCGGACAAGGTACCTGTGATCCTGAAAGCAATGGGTCGTGAGGATATTCAAAAAGATCCGCGATTCTCCGATCCTGCCAAGCTGGCGCAGAACCGCCCGCAACTGACAACAATGCTCGATGAGATTTTTGGTTCGCAGCCAATGTCGCATTGGTATGAAGTCTTCAACGGCGCTCAGATCACATTCGGCGCCGTGCGTGAGCCGCAGGAAGTCGTTAATGATCCGCAATTGCGAGCGAATGACATCGTCGTTCCGATCGAAGGAGCCGGCGAGAAGTTGACCTCAACCATCAGCAGTCCAATTCAAGTGCACGGTGTTACTAAAGTGCCCGCCAGGCGCGCGCCTGGAATCGGCGAGCATAACGACGAGGTGCTGAAAGAGCTTGGTTTCACCACTGCCGATATAGACGGTTTTCGCGCTAGCGGCACAATCCCGCACCCTTCGAATTTGGAATCGGCCGCTACCGGAGGTGGAAAATGAGTGACATTGTTACCGAACGCTCCGGAAGTATTTTGCGAATCCAATTCAATCGACCGTCCAAGAAAAATGCGATGACGTCCGCCATGTACATCACCATGGCGGATCTCCTCAACGCCGCAGCAAAAGATGATGGCGTGCGCGTTGTGCTCTGGCACGGTGCAGGAGATTCGTTCTGCGCAGGCAACGACCTGGAGGATTTTCTCAAGAATCCGATGGGGCCGGGCGACAGTCCGCAATCCCGCTTGATAGATGCGCTAATCAATTTCGATAAGCCGATTGTCGCAGCCGTCCATGGCGCCGCCATCGGTGGCGGAACCACCATGTTGACACACTGCGATTTTGTCTACGCAGGTGAGAGCGCAAAGTTCCAGATGCCGTTCATCAATCTGGCCTTGGTGCCGGAGTTTGGAACGAGCTACTCGATTCCTGCACGCATCGGGTATCTCCGAGCGACCGAGTTGATTCAGTTGGGACAGCCGTTCGATGCGCAGCGCGCAGCGGAACTCGGGCTTGCTACTCGTGTCGTGCCGGACCAAAAACTCCTGGCAACGGCAATGGAGACGGCGCAAAAGTTGGCCGAGAAACCCGCCGGCGCGCTCCAAGCCTGCAAGAAACTTATGAGGCAGCCTGTCCGTGCTCAGCTTGAGCAAGCAGCGAAACTGGAGAACGAGGAGTTCGCCGTGCGACTCCGCTCCGCCGATTCCAAGGAAGCGATTACGGCGTTCTTCGAGAAACGCAAACCGGGCTTTAACCGGAAAACCGATTCGGCGACGGCCGCGTGATTCGGAGCGTTGTAATTGAAACGCTTCGAGCACAGCTGGATGAAAGGGCAACAAATCGAGGTGAACATGCCGCAACCTAGAATCATCATCGTCGGCGCGGGCTTTGGAGGATTGGCCGCGGCCAAAGCCCTCAAGAAAACAAAGGCAGAAGTGGTCCTGATTGACCGTACGAATCACCACCTGTTTCAACCTTTGCTTTACCAGGTGGCGACCTCGGTGCTGACGCCCAGTCAGATTGCGACGCCAATTCGCAGCATTTTTCGGAATCAGAAGAACACCATAGTGATCATGGGGGAAGTGACAGGCGTAGATAAGGATCAGAAGTGTGTCTTCGTTAGTGATGCCGACCGGCAGAACGTGCCGATCACTTATGACTATCTGATCCTTGCGACAGGCGCCAGTCATAGTTATTTTGGTCATAACGAATTTGCGGAGTACGCGCCGGGTTTGAAGACCGTCGGGGACGCTGAGGCAGCCCGAAACAAGATCTTGCAGGCGTTCGAATTAGCAGAAGCCGAGGAAGATCCGGCCCGCCATCAGGAGTTGCTCACTTTTGTTCTCGTTGGTGCCGGTCCCACGGGCGTTGAAATGGCCGGCGCTCTCGCTATCCTGGTTGGAACCGCGCTGAAATCAGATTTCCGCAGGATCGATCCGACCACTGCAAGAATCGTGCTCGTCGATATGGCTCCGAAGGTTTTGGGGCCGTTTTCGGAGAATCTTTCCAAAGCCGCGAAGCAACGGCTCGAGACGTTGGGCGTCGAAGTCCGGCTCGGACACAGCGTCGATCAGATCGACGCGGACGGTGTCGTAGTCGGGGGCGAAAGGATCCCAAGCAAAACGGTGATCTGGACTGCAGGAGTCGCACCTTCGCCGGCGGGCAAGTGGCTGAACGTCGAAACAGATCGGGCGGGGAGAGTGCGCATTCAGAAAGATCTCACCGTGCCCGGACACTCCGAGATTTTTGTGGTGGGAGATACAGCGTCGCTTGATCAGAATGGCAAACCCCTACCAGGGGTTGCTCAGGTGGCGATGCAGCAAGGGCGTTATGCAGGAAAGCTAATTCACAGCCGCATCGTTGGTAGTCCTCCTCCCCGCGTATTTAGCTATTTTGACAAGGGCAGCATGGCGGTAGTGGGCAAAGGTTTTGCTGTGCTGCAAAGTGGCAAAGTCCAGATAAGTGGGCTCGGGGCCTGGCTCACTTGGGCCGCTGTGCACCTCCAATTCCTGGCCACGCCGAGCCTCCGCTTGGGCGTCTTTTTGCAGTGGGCCTGGACCTATGTGACGGGGCAGAGGGGTGACCGGCTGATCGTGAATCCCCATGATTCGGACGTTGCCAAGCCAGCGCCGGATTCGGCCGCCAAATCTACTTTCGCGGGCAGGTAGAAGTCCGGATAAACACAACAGTTTCTAATTGAAGGTGAAAAACTCTAAGGAGGATTACATGGGAAAGAGCAAGGAAATCCGAAATGTTGCCATCGTAGGGACGGGAGTTATTGGCGCTAGTTGGGCGGCGTTGTACCTCGCACGTGGATTGAATGTCGTAGCAACAGATCCGGCGCCGAATGCAGAAGCGAACTTGCGGAAATATATTGATGAGGCGTGGAAGGATCTCACGGTCATCGGACTCTCACCCAACGCATCGCGCGATCATCTGAAGTTTACAACGGATATGAAGCAGGCGCTCGCAGATGCCGACCTGGTCCAGGAGAACGGACCCGAACGCAAAGATTTCAAAATCAAGCTCTTCGCGGATATGGACGCAGCGACTCCGCCCGATTCGATCATTGCGTCGAGTTCATCAGGGCTGACTATGAGTGTGATGCAATCAGCCTGCAAGCACCCCGAACGTTGCGTCATTGGCCATCCTTTCAATCCTCCCCATGTCGTGCCATTAGTCGAAGTAGTTGCGGGAGAGAAAACGTCATCTGAGACGGTCGAGCGGGCGCTTTCGTTTTACGCTTCAATCGGCAAGAAGCCAATCCATGTTCGAAAAGAGGTTGTCGGCCACGTGGCAAACCGTCTCCAAGCGGCGCTTTACCGTGAAGTTGTCTATCTCATCGAGCAGGGTGTATTGGATGTCGCCGATTCGGATGTTGCAGTGTGCTGGGGACCTGGACTGCGTTGGGGCTTGATGGGTCCAAATCTCCTGTTCCATCTCGGCGGCGGTCCAGGCGGAATTCAGCATTTCATGGAGCAATTCACCGGGCCATTGTCCACATGGTGGAAAGATCTTGGGACGATTACGGAGCTCAGCCCCACCGTGAAGCAAACCATCATCGAAGGTGTGACCAAGGAGGCCAACAGCCGCTCGATCGTGGAACTCGAACGTGAGCGCGACAGCATGCTGCTGGAACTGCTTGCTACTCGAGCAAAGGACGAAGATAAGGTGCAGGCAGCTCTCGCCGGCGGCCGCGGTGACTAGATTAAATCGGTGAAGTGCTCTGGCTGGAGCTTCGCAGCCCCAGACGCTCCTCATTTTTGGGCGGCAGAAAATGATCTACATTCATTCGCTCGGCCGGGCATTCCGGTACTACGCGCAACGAGCGGCGCTGGTTGTCGACGGCGCCGCTGTTTCTTTCAAGGCGCTCAACGAGCGCGTCCAAAACATTGCGGCTGCGCTTGCCGCCCACGGTTTTGCGGCGGGCGACCGCCTCGCGCTTCTGTTGCCGAATTCTCCTGAGTACATCGAGTTGGTCTACGCCTGTAGCTGGCTCGGGATTACGGCAGTTCCCATAAACGCACGGCTCTCCTCGGCCGAAATCGATCAAGTTCTGCTTGATGCAAAACCGCGTGGGTTGGTGAGGCATTCCTCGCTCCCGAAGCCTGCGGTGCAACTTCCGAGGCAACTCGTGCTCGATGAAAAGCCCTTCGACGTCCGGAATGAATCCTGTCCGGATCCTGTTTATGACCCGGAAGCGATTCTGGCTCTCATCTACACCAGCGGCACAACGGGCCGGCCCAAGGGCGTCATGGTAACCCACGCCAACATCCTGGCGAACGTCGACCACTTCAACTATTGGATGGGATACCGAGAAGGCGGCGTCTATCTGCATGCGGCACCGATTTTTCACATAGCCGATTTTCCCGCCATGTTCGCAGCACCGGCTTTCGGTGCGAGCCAAGTCACGATTCCAAAGTTCAACCCACAAGGTTTCTGTGAGTTGGTCGAACGCGAACGCGTAACCCACACCGTGTTGGTGCCGACGATGCTAAATCTGCTGACGCAGATGCCCGAAGGAAAGCCGTATGACTTGAGCAGCCTCGAGGTTCTGGCTTATGGCGGCTCTCCAATGGCGCCGGAACTTGTCCATCGGGTGAGAAAGCTTCTGCCGAACGCGAAACTTCTACAGTGCTATGGACTCAGCGAAACTGGCTTCCTCACGGGTCTCGAAGATCAGGAACATATCGGGGGCAGGCTCCTATCTTGTGGGAGGCCCTGTCCAGGAATTGACCTGCGAGTCGAGGACGAGACGGGAAAGGAAGTGGAAGTCGGGCAGCACGGGGAATTGGTCGCCCGGGGCGCCAACGTCATGCGGGGCTACTGGAATGATCCGCAAGATACGGCTCTCACATTTCGAAACGGAATGTTTCGCACGGGAGACATCGGCTATCAGGATTCGGACGGCTATTTCTACATTCTTGACCGCCTGAAAGACATGATCGTCACAGGCGGCGAAAATGTTTATTCCGGCGAGGTGGAAGCGGTCATCTACAAACATCCCGCGGTTCGCGAAGTGGCGGTCCTCGGAATACCCGATCCCCAATGGGGTGAACTCGTGATGGCTTGCGTCGTGCTGAAGCCCGGAATGGCTCTAAGCGCGAACGATCTGATCAGCCATTGCAGGCAATTCTTAGCGAACTACAAAATCCCCCGCCGCGTCGAGTTTTCAGATACCGAACTACCGAAAAGCGGTTCCGGAAAGATCCTAAAAAGGATTCTTCGCGAACGATTTTGGGCTCACGAAGAGCGGGCCGTAGGCTAAGAAACGGTGAACGCTTCGGCACAAAGATATCGGTAACGCAGGCACGGAACTACCACGTTGGGCACGTACACGAGGCCATAGGCTTCCACTGGATCGAATCCGTACAGTCGATTGTGGTTCACAAGGAATGGTCATCAAATTGGGGCGGTACATTTCTCCGCCGGACATTGAAGCGCAACTCGCTCCCGACAACTCCCTGTACACACACTCGCTGATGTTCACTTTCGATTGCTACACGCAGACAGGCATCGATGCAGCCATAAAGCTAAACGATCAATGGTCGATATACGCTTTCAGCGCGCGGCCTTGGGACAACGGCACACGAAAAGGACAGTTGATGTTCGAAATGGATGCACTCTTGCGCTTCTAGGTCGAGTAATTCAGCCCCTGTTGCGACGAGTTCTTCACAACGTTTCAAGGTACGTCGGTCCGGATTCCATCAAACACTGCCGCGCTAGTCCGTGCTGCGATCGCAGTCATTCTTCGCGCGGCGCGAACCTCGCTCTCGCGCAGTGTGCGCCTGCGCGGGCTGCCATTCCTTGTTTGATCCTTAACCTAATTGTTGTGCTCCGCGGGTGAAGCGCAAATCTCGAATGTCGTTTGTTGCCTAGGGCTGCGAGCGCGCTCTGTTGTGCCAACGGCTTGACGAAAACGCTAATCGCTTGGCGAGCATACTCGATGCTCCGTTTTATGTTGTGCATCTAGAAGGTCTTGCCGCCCTCTTTGGTGGAAAACGAATTGCACAGTCTCATTCCGCAAGATATGGCCAAAGCCAAAGGAGGTAACGGCATGACTAAGAAAGTGGCGGATCTGTTGGTGGATGTTCTTGCTGAAGCGGGTGTTCAGAGAATCTACGGCGTGGTTGGCGACTCGCTGAACGGCATCACGGACTCCATACGCATAAAAAAGAATATTGAGTGGGTGCACGTGAGGCATGAAGAGGCGGGGGCTTTTGCCGCCGGAGCCGAAGCGCATCTGACGGGAACATTGGCAGTTTGCGCCGGGAGCTGCGGGCCCGGGAACCTGCATTTGATCAATGGCCTCTACGACTGTCAACGGAACCGTGTCCCAGTACTCGCTATTGCCGCACATATTCCGAGTCGTGAGATTGGTAGCGGATACTTTCAGGAGACTGATCCTAAATATCTCTTTGCGCAATGCAGTCATTATTGCGAGCTCGTCTCCGATCCCGAACAGATGCCTCGCGTCCTGGAGACCGCCATTCAGACGGCAATCTCGAAGCGTGGAGTTTCCGTGATTGTGTTGCCCGGGGACGTAGCTCTGAAAGACGCCGTGGAGGGGCCGCGTGTACGTTTTCACGAACCGAAATCCAGCGTTTGTCCATCGGAAGAAGAACTCAACATCCTTGCCGAACTCCTGAATCGATCGGAAAAGATCACGATCCTCGGAGGTGCGGGTTGCGCCGGAGCCCATGCAGAGTTGATCGAGGTTGCCGGCAAGCTTCAGGCTCCCATTGTGCATGCCATGCGCGGGAAGGAATTTATTGAATACGACAACCCCTTTGATGTTGGCATGACCGGCCTTCTCGGATTTCCGTCTGGCTATCACGCCATGATGAATTGCGAAGTCTTGTTGATGATCGGCACGGACTTTCCGTACCGGGATTTCTTTCCCAAGGACGCGACCATCGTACAGCTCGACGTTCGCGGTGAGCAGCTAGGACGCCGCAGCAAGCTGGACTTCGGCTTGATTGGAGACACGAAGACCACTCTGCGAGCCCTGCTACCGAAGCTAGAACAGAACTCATACGAGCAGCACCTGAAAGACTCGCTGGAACATTATCGGAAGGCACGCAAAGGTCTGGATGAATTGGCAACTGTTAATTCCCACAAAGGGCCGATTCATCCCCAGTACGTTGCCCGCGTGATCGACAAACTCGCAACCGACGACGCGGTTTTTACTTGCGACGTAGGTACGCCCGTAATTTGGGCGGCTCGCTATCTCAAAATGAACGGCAAGCGTCGTCTCATAGGTTCCTTCAACCATGGCTCGATGGCAAACGCGATGCCTCAGGCTATCGGAGCACAGGCTGCCTATCCCGGCCGCCAGGTCATCTCGATCTCGGGCGATGGCGGTTTCTCGATGCTCATGGGAGATGTCATTACCCTGAAACAACAGAAATTGCCGGTGAAGGTAATCATCTTCAAGAACCAATCACTAGCTTTTGTGGAACTAGAGCAGAAGGCTTCCGGTTTCCTCGAGTTTGCAACCGACCTGCAGAGCCCAGATTTCGCAGAGATCGCGGAAGGCTCGGGGCTTCTGGGATTAACAGCGAGAACGCCGGACCAGGTAGAGCCAATGATTGCGCAAGCTCTGAAGCATGATGGTCCCGCGGTGGTGGAGGTCTTCGTTGCGCGCCAGGAACTCGCGATGCCTCCGACGATCACCTTGGAGCAGGCCAAGGGTTTCAGCTTGTTCATGATGAAAGCGGTTCTCAGCGGACGCGGCGATGAAATCATCGATCTCGCTAAGGTCAACCTGTTTCGCTAGCGAACCTGAAAAGCGAGTCCTCGAATGACGACAAAGCCAATCGCAGCACCTCTTGCAGCCGACGCAACCAGCGGGTGGCGAATTCGCGCCTACCAAATTGCCTGGGGACTCGCCCTTTGCTTCTACTTTCTCGAGTACGCCTCCAGGTCAGCGCCTGCGGTGATGATCGAGCATCTCGTAACCGCGTTCGGCACCAGTGCCATTGGCGTCAGCGCTATCCTCGGAACCTATTACTACACCTACTCAATCACCAGCCTTCTCGCCGGTGCTGCGCTGGACCGCGTCGGCACGAAGAAAGCTGTGCCCGTTGGCATTTTCATTTTGGCTATTGGCTGTCTGCTGTTTAGCATTCCGACCGCGGCAGCAGGGTACGGCGGAAGGCTCCTTCAGGGCGCGGGTTCAGCTTTTGCCTTCACTGGCGCGGTTTATCTGGCCGCCCATGGCTTTTCCGCACGATGGCTGGCCACAGCAATCGGAGTAACACAATGTCTCGGCATGCTTGGCGGGGCAGCGGGCCAATTCGTCGTGGGCCCTTGGCTCGAGCACGGTGTCGGATGGCAAACCATCTGGCATTGGCTCGCCATCGCCAGCGTCGTAGTCGGCGTACTCCTTTTCGTGATTACTCCTTCCGAAACCCGCCCGCAAACCGCCCATTCCGGCTGGGCGTCTGTGTTGCGTCCTTACTCGATTGTATTTCGCAACCCGCAATCGTATCTGTGCGGCGTTGTGGCAGGACTTCTTTTTGTGGCGACTACCATTGGCGACATGACTTGGGGCGTGGCTTTCTTTCAACGCGATCGGATGTTCAGCTACCACGATGCGGTCGTCACCAGTTCTCTGGTGCCACTGGGCTGGGTGGTTGGTTGTCCCCT
>WNFS01003988.1_pt1 | contig 11672 bp, 4 predicted proteins | sample 5400141 | NCBI WGS metagenome assembly WNFS01 (sample SAMN13153358, study PRJNA577476) | soil metagenome | isolation source: 60 cm saprolite under Madrone tree | place: USA:California | collected 2016-06-14 | reverse complement strand
ACAATGCCGGTCCAAAGCCCTTTGTGTGGACCAAAAGCGCCGACGAAATCTTGGCCAGCATCGCCCGCTTCGCCCAGCGCACGGCAGATGCCCAGGCCGCACAACTTATGTCACGAACCACTGTTACAGGACACTAGCATCAGTCGTCCAAAAAAAAGGTTTGAGGGTCGAATGTTGAGGTGCACGTGCCAGAATCCAGCTATGCACAGGCATGCTGCAATTGGCCCAACCAAACCTCCAGCGAATAGACGTTCCGGCGACGCTCGCATCACCGTCGATAGCATCCCCTCGGCGAACTGTGCACCGGGTCCGAAATGTCCGTAAAACACCATGTCGCCTGCGAAGAATAGCAAAGCGCCAGCAATGCCGCTTACTCCTGCGAGTCGGCGAATTTGGTCTGACGATTCAGATCTCATCTCTGCCTCTACGATGTCAAATTTCCCAGCGCAACGATCTTACCCAGCTTTTGAGTTTTTGGTGCATCTTTGGAGCAGGCCAAGGAAGGCTCGGAACTCGTAAGCGCAACCGAAGCAACGACTTGGATTTGATTTGCGTCCACTTAGAAGGCAGACGCTCTATCCGACTGAGCTACGGGCGCACTGGCTATGTTGATTCTAAATCATTTATCGCGGGTGACGAAACCATTTTGGAGGGCTTGGACATCTGCCGTAAGGGCAGACGCTCTGTCCAACTGAGTTGAGGGCGCATCCTTGGCTAGTTATTTGATTCCGCTAAAGTTGCAAGACCAATTCGACAGGGGATTCTTCCAAAATCTTGGAGCAACGTGGAGCAATTGGGGGCCTTAACAAACCCCACCCAATTTACTGCGCTTCCGCAAGACGAAGGTCGGGTTCCAAATCCAAACGAGAATAAGTCTCCGCGAACGGTCCGCTTAGGCATCGGTATGGAAGTGCTGCTTGCTGGGCGCTGAAATGAGATCGTCCGTCGCACTGCTGGTTCCGTGTCCAATATAAATGTTGTACGACGCCCAAGATTGAGAACACGGATCCGCGAGTTGCGCTTCCATTGTTTGCTTTCGCGCCAGCTGAGGTCATAATGAAGGCCATTGGAGGTCGGTCCGCCCACCCATGGAATGTCCGGTCTGTGCGGCTGAGAACCCAGCCGCGGCATCGCAGTGTGGAGCATGTCATACGCCGCTTCCCCTTGAACCCTCACAGGAAACTCTGAATGAAGGGGGAGCGCCGGAGGCTTGGTCTGTGGCAGTTGCTCCGCAGCCGGGCGGCGGCTCAACGCCAAGCGATAATCTCGAAAAAGGAACGGTTTTAGCCGGCCGCTACGAGATTCTTCGGTTGCTTGGGCGTGGCGGCATGGGCGCGGTCTACAAGGCGCGCGACACGGAGCTTGACCGCACCGTTGCCCTCAAACTCATTCGCCCGGAACTCGCGAAAAACCCGGAGATGGTGCGGCGTTTCAAGCAGGAATTGATTCTCGCCCGGCAGGTCACTCACAAGAATGTCATCCGCATATTCGACCTCGGACAATCTGACGGGATCAAGTTCATCACCATGGATTTCGTCGAGGGACAAGACCTCCGGGCATTGTTGCTCGAAAAAGGCAAGTTTCCTCCCGAGCAAGCGGCTCGCGTCATGCTACAGATTTGCCGCGCCCTTGAAGCGGCGCACGCCGAAAGCGTGATTCACCGCGACCTGAAGCCGCAAAACATCATGTTGACACAGGACGGGCGCGTGTACGTGATGGACTTTGGCATAGCGCGGTCCGCGTATCTGCCCGGGATGACGCAGACGGGCGCGCTCATCGGCACCCCGGAATATATGTCTCCAGAGCAGGCGCGGGGCGAGAAACTTACCGAGCGCTCCGATCTTTTCTCCCTGGGAGTCATTTTTTACGAGCTGCTCACCGGTAAATCGCCCTATCCGGCTGACGCGCCGCTGGGAACGTTGTGGAAGCGCTTGCAGGAAAAAGCCAAGCCTCCCGCGGAAATCGATACCACGGTGCCTAAGCCCCTCAACGACATTGTCATGAGCGCGCTCGAGATCGAACCGGAGAAACGAATATCGAGTGCGCGGGAGATGGCCCAGCAATTGGAGATTTGGCTGGGACCGTCGGCGGAGAGCTCAACGATCTTTCTGCCGACGCCACGAACTCCTGCTTACTGGAAGTGGGCTTCGGCAGCCCTCGGGGTGCTGCTCGTGGGAGCGATAGCAGCATTTCGGTTGAGAGGTCCATCCAAACCTGCCCTCGCCCATGCCCCGATTTCCGTTCTGGTGGCAGACTTTGCCAACACCACTGGTGAGAGCGTCTTTGATGAGACTCTCGAGCCGCCTCTTGGGGTTGCGCTCGAAGATGCATCATTCATCAGCTCCTTCAACCGCGGTCAGGCCAGGAAAATTGGCGCGCAGGTCCAGCCGGGCTCAACCGCGCTGGAAGAAACACTTGCAAGGCTGGTGGGAAATCGCGAGGGCATCAACTACATCGTCGCCGGTCTCATCGCGAAGAAGGGCAGCGGCTATGAAATCCGGGCTAGGGCGCTGCAAACCTCCACCGGCAAGATTGTGATGGAAGCGGACGAAGAAGCCAGCGACAAGAAGGGCGTGCTCACTGCCGTAGACAAAATTGCCGCGCAGACCCGCCGGGCGCTCGGCGACACCACGCCGGAAGCTCAGCAGATTGCGGCCGCGGAAACCTACACGACTCAATCGTTAGAAGCCGCGCATGATTACGCCCTGGCGCAGAACCTCCAATGGCAGGGCAAGTGGGACGATGCTGTCCAGCACTATTTGCAGGCAGTGCAGTTTGATTCCAATTTCGGGCGAGCGTATGCCGGCCTTGCGGCGGTCAGCGCCAACATCGGGCGGCAGCGTGAGTCGCAGAAATACTATCAAGCGGCGATGGCGCACCTGGACCGAATGAGCGATCGTGAAAAATACCGGACGCGCGGCGGTTACTACCTGCTTATGCGTGAACCTCACAAAGCGGCCGAGGAATACCGCGCCTTGGTGAAGCAATTCCCTTCGGATTCCGCCGGCGCAGCCAACCTGGCGCTCGCTTACGAGCTAGGCCACGACCTTCCCCACGCGGTTGAGCAGGCGCGGCGCGCCGTAGAGATCTCGCCGCATAACGTGCCGCAACGAAACAATCTCGGGTTGTTCGCCACTTATGAGGGCGATTTTGAATCCGGGATCCGTGAACAGCAGGCCGTGCTCCAGATGAATCCTTCCTTCGTGCTTGGTTACGTTGGACTGGCCATGTCCCAATTGGAAAAGGGACAGGTGCAGGACGCGAAAAAAACGTACGAGGAGCTGGGAAAGAAGGATGCGCGAGGCGCTTCGATGGCCGCTGATGGCCTGGCTGACCTGGCCCTCTTTGAAAATCGCACAAAGGATGCGATGGCCATTTTGGACAACGGGATTGCTGAAGATGTGAAAGACAAAAATTTGGACGCCGCGGGGAACAAGCTCGCGATGCTGGGCCAGGTTCAGCTTGCCGCCGGTCATTCTGCTGCCGCGCAAGCTGCCGCGGAGAAGGCCGTGTCGAGCAGCCAAGACATAAGCGTGCTTTTTTGGGCGTCACGTGTGTACACCGCGCTTGGTGAGGATGGCAAATCCCTTGGCCTGGCCAAGCAACTCGCCAGCCAATTTCAGCCGGATCCCCAGGCTTATGCAAAATTGATCGAAGGCGAGGTCGCGCTCAAGAAAGGAAATACACGGGAGGCCATTGGCCTATTCCAGGATTCGCAGAAACTTGCCGATACTTGGATGGGCCATTTCGATTCTGGCATGGCCTACCTGGCGGCGGGGGCCTTCCCTGAAGCTGACTCGGAATTTGAGCTTTGTCTAAAGCGTCGGGGCGAAGCCGCCTCTGCCTTCTTGGATGAGCAGCCGACTTATCGCGTCTTCCCGCCGCTTTACTACTACTTGGGCCGCGCGCAGGAAGGCATGAAGACTCCCGCGGCGATCGACTCGTTCAAGAGTTTTGTGGCCATCCGCGAAAAAGGCGACTCCGATCCGCTGCTCTTGGATGCCCGCCGCCGCCTCGCCATTCACTGAGCCGAGGCTGCGCCTTTCCAGTTCTGGGTCTCTCGTTTGGCGAGAAACATTCGCGGGCTGTCGCCAGGTTTGCCGCAGCTCTACTTCAGAAAGATGGTCGTCGCCTTCTGGGGCGACCCGTCATTAAGCTGCAACACGATGGTATAGCAACCGCTGGTGACGCCGGTTGACGTGTCCCAGTTGAAGATGAATTGACTTGAACCAATTCGGAAAGTGCTCCCGCCTTTGGCGCCGCTCGTCGGCAAATAGAGAATGGTTGCTTGCCCGGTGGGTGCTCCCGAGCAGGTTGGATTCGAAATCGCCTCTAGAACAACCGTCGAATTCAGGTTGGTGATGGGATTACCTACGCCATCTTGTAAGGACCACTTGATCGGAATCCCGTGGCCCAGAGTGCCGGTGCCTGAGTTGCTAGGATTGAACAGCGTGCCAGCTGGCGCTAGTGGTGAGAAGAAGCCTGTGAACACGTAGGTGACCAATTCTTGCTGCGCCGAAGTTCCCCAGCTTGCTGAGAAACTGGCGTCTCCCGAATACGTCGCCGTCAGTGTTCTCGAACCAACGGTTGCGGATGTCAACGAGCAACTAGTCGCCGGAAGAGTTGCCATGCAACTGGCTCCCGCGCCGTCACTGACAGTCACTGTCCCGGTAAGCATCCCGCCGCCGGGTGCATTCGGCGTGATGCTGAAGCTGACTTTCACCGGCTGTCCCACAACGACCGGATTTGGCGAGACCGAAGTAATCGTGGTCGTGGTGCTCGCCTTGCTCACCAGTTGCGTCACTGCTCTAGAAGCACTACCCAAGAAGTTGCCGCCGCCTCCGTAGCTTGCGGTGATGGAATGGCTGCCCACTCCAAGCGTCCCAGTTGTGAAGGTGGCGCTGCCATTGCTCAGCGCCGCTGTGCCAACGACGGTTGCCCCATCGGTGAACGTAACCGTTCCACTTGGGATTCCTACGCCCGGCCCGACTGTGCCGACGCTCGCTGTTACCGTGACCAGCTGGCCGAAAACTGACAGATTAGTTAGGGAGGAAATTCCCGTTGCCGTGCCGGCTTTGTTCACGACCTGCGTCAGTGCCGTCGACATACTGGCGAGGAAGCTGCTGTCCCCTGAGTAGCTCACGGTGACGGAATGGCTGCCAACAGCAAGCGCCGAGCTGGTGAAGCTCGCTACGCCATTGTTCAGGTTTGCTGTGCCTAGCTCTGCCACGCCATCCGTGAATGTTAGAAGGCCCGTCGGTGTTCCCACACCGGGCGAGACGGCGCTGACAGCCACCGCGAACGTCACGGATTGCCCGAAGACCGAAGGATTCTGCGTTGAGAGAACCGTCGTGCTTGTCCCCGCCTGATGAATCGTCTCAGCAAATCCGACGGATGGACCGCTCGCCAGGAAATTCATATCGCCCCCGTAGCTCGCCGTGAAGGAGTGGTTTCCAACAGGCAGCGAGGAGATGGCAATGCTCGCGCTGCCATTGTTCAGAGGCGCGGTACCAAGGCTCTTCGCGTTGTCCAGAAAGGTCACGAGGCCGGTCGGAGTCCCCGCGCCGGGTGCAACGGCTGTTACGGCGGCGGTGAAAGTCAGCGGGTAGCCAAAAATCGCCGAACTGGCGGAGGAAGAAACCGTCGTAAGAGAGCCGGCTTGATTTACTGTTTGGATTAGAACGGCGGAAGCGTTGCCGGTAAAATTCAGGTCCCCTGCATAAGCAGCCGCGATGGAGTGGCTCCCCACGGCCAGCGCCGAAGTCACCAGAGTGGCCACCCCGTTGTTCAGTGTCGCAGTACCCAATGTCCCAGCCGCATCGGTGAACGTCACTGTCCCGGTGGGAAAGTTGGGGCCGGTTCCCACGGTCGCACTGATGGACACCTGCTGGCCAAAGACCGATGGACTTACCGATGAAGCCAGCGTCGTTGCGGTGTTCGCCTGCTGCACCACCAACGTCACAACTCTGTTGGTTCTAATTGTCGGCGAGCTCGAATCGGAAACCGACACCGTGAAAGTCAAAGTGCCGGCGGTTGCGGGCGTGCCCGTGATTGCCCCGGTCGCTGCATTAAGCGTCAGGCCGGCGGGGAGCGCAGGGACTGCCCACGTATAGGGCGGAACTGCTCCGATGGCCTGCAGCGTCGTTGCGTAGGCCGCATTTACGGCGCCCGCCGGAACCGTTGCCGAGGGGATAAAGAGCGCTATGACAAAACTCCGGGTGTCCGAATTGGTGTTCGCCTCATGGGCCGTGACCACGGGCGCGAGAAGTGTCGCGACGTTTTGCAGCGCAATCGGGTCGAGGTTTCCTCTCACGGTGACCAGCGCTGATTCGCCGGGCGCCAAAGTAACCGTGGCGTTGGGGATCGTGGGATCCGTGATTGCCGGGTCGGCCAAATTCGCGGTGGAGAAACCCTGCACCAGCGGGCTGTTTACGTTGACCATCGGGACGATTTGCGTTTGCAGCGCAAGCTGACAGTTCAAGTTGGTGGGCGTGTGGTACGTCTTGCTGACGATCAATTGAAGATTGGCGTTGGTGGGCGCGTTCCCAGCCAGTTTCACGGCGTAAGAACCTGTCGTGTTGCCTACGTTGGTCACCGTATAGGTGGCGTCGCTAACCGGCACATTGGAAATATTGGCGTTCGAGATGTTCGCATTGGAGATGTTGGCATTGGAAATTGTGGAGTTCGAAATATTGGCGTTGGAGATGTTCGCGCTGGCGATGTCGGGATTGGAGATATTGGCATTGGAGATGTTCGCGTTGACGCTGGGATTGGAGATATTCGCGTTGGAGATGTTGGCGTTGGAGATGTTCGCGTTGACGTTGGGATTCGAAATGTTGGCGTTGGAAATGTTGGCGTTGGAAATATTCGCGTTGACGTTGGGATTCGAAATGTTCGCATCATAAATCTCAGCGGTCGAAACATTGCCGGGCGTGTTCCCATCGGGGTTGACCAGCGCGGGCGACGTGGGATCCGGGTTCAGAAGCGCGAACCCAGTGAGCCCACCCGCCACCGGTGCCCCGCCGATGGCGCTGATTTCCATGACATTCAAAGTGATGCTCGCGGTCGGACTGCTCGACAAGACAAAAATCGGGCGAACCACCCCAGAGTTCGCCGCAGCGGTCACATCGAGCGTGGTTGTTGGCGAGTAAGGCGGGGGGGGAACCGGATTATTAGGTACAGGGAGGAACGAGGCCATTCCTCCGGCGGGTTGGTTGGCGATCGTCAGCCGGAAAAACCGGTCCTGGTCGGTAAAGTTCTGAACCAGACCGATGAAAGAGCGTTGCAGTGTGGTACTTAGGGGCTTCGAGTTCTGCGGAACGCTCACCACCAGGCCCTGCGTAATGCGGCTGCTATAAATATTCTGGTTCCGCATCCCTTCTTGCCCGGTTTGGCATGCCGGTGTGGCGGTACCGGGGCTGAAGATGCTGTTTCCTCCACCGCCCACGGGAGTGTAGTTTTCCCAGTTTCCATCCTTGGGCGGACGCACGTCCTGGTTGCTCGTCCACGTTGCGTAGACCACCGGCGTATTCGCCGCCGAAGTGTTGAAGGTCCAGGAGCCCCCAGGCATGCTTGGAGGCAGGAACGACAATCCCGCGATGTCGATGTAATCTCCCATGAACGGATCGTTGCCCTGTTCAAACAATGGCAAGTTTGGGGGATCAACCTGCAGTTGCTGGAGGAATCCGGGAAGATCGCCAGCGTCATTTCGCAGGCCAAAATTGTAACGAGAGACGCGTGCGGTGTGGAACGCAATGGGAGCCAGGCTGGTATCGGCTTGCGCAACAACTAGGTCAATCGTATGCCGTCTTTGCGTTAACCCGGAATCCGTCAGGAAGGGAGTAAAGACCTGCCCCACAGCACCAGGCAGTTCTCCCTCGAGGAACCGGTCCTCACCATAGAAATTGCCGCTTGCATCGGAGACGAACGGGTTATGCGGCAGAAAACGGCCGATGGTGTGATCCTCGCGAAAATCGTAGTAAAGCACGAACAGCTTTCCCGCGATAACCGTGATTTGTGGCATGAGCTGGTGGCCGCGGATAAGTGTGTCACCCAAACTGTCGAGGACCGGTTGGTTCCTCTCGCTCAGCGCCCCATTGTCCACGGCGAACGGCGCGGACCAATTCAGGCCGTCGGGCGACGTAGACATGGCGATTCGCGCGTCCGGCAGCCCCGCGGCGAGCCCCCTCTGCGACCACGCCAGATACACCGCCCCTCTGGGGTCCACTCCTAAGGTGGGATAAGCGCTCGTCCGGAACGACTCAGGTGTCGTGCCCTGATCGAAGAAGGAAGGAGCGTTGGGAGCGCTGGAATTGAAGGCTGACAAGTCCACAACGTCGAGGGATTTGCTAAACGTGCTTCCAGAGTCGGTGGACTTGACGCTCACGATAGCGTCGGGTTGGCTGCTGGTCACAAATCGCCGCCACGCCACGTAGATTGCGCCGGTGTGGGGATCTATCGACAGCGTGGTTCCCTGATTAATCGAATTGCTTTCGCTCAGTTTGACCGGCTGGCTCCAGGTTGCGCCGCAGTCTTGCGACCTCGAAAACATGATCTTCGTGCTGGTGTTACCCGTGAATCGGCTCCAAACGATATACATATTCCCGGCAGGAACCGTTTGGGTCACCGTTGTTGTTCCCTGCGGAACTTGCATGGTGCATGTGGCGGTTCCGCGAGGCGCGTCCGCCGCAATCCACGGCTTGTCCAGAAACTGTCCCGACGTACCAGAGTCAATCACCACCGTGTTTATGTATTGGATCGGATCCAGGCTTTGGCTGGCGTCGCCGTTTTCCTTATTGTTGAGGTCCATGAATCTGGCGATAAATATTTCGCCCAGATTGGTGCTTCGATTGAAGGCAATTCCGCTGTAATAAAAAAGACCATTGGTCCCCGAGCGCACTAGCGGGTCGGCAGCCGTCGAAAAGCCATGAAGTGGTGAGCTTAAACCCGTTGCCGATTGATCTTGAGGATAGCCGGGGAGAAGCGTGCTCCCCCAGGTCGCGCCACCGTCCAATGATTTAAACACCCCCAGCCAGGCATCCCCCCTTTCATCGGTCGCGTTAGGGTTGGGAATATCCACGGAGCGATAGTCGTTGGCGCCTGCCAGGAGGTGCCTTGGATTGCGCGTGGAAACGGCAAGTGCAGGTTCGTTTTGGCGTTGCAGGAACGGGTCGCCGCCGGGCCACTTCGTGCCCGAGACCATATTTACGTTATCCCCAGGCGTCTGTCCCATCGCTGGGAGCGCGGTAAGCAGGCCAGCTACTATAAGGCATAGGGAAATGAATAGGCGAAACGAGCGCACAATTGCCTCCTGGGACAAGGTATTGCATTCACCCGCAATTGCGGCTCATAGCGAAGGAGTTTTTGGGGGACTTAATACCGAAGAGTGAAAGAAAATATTCTCTTCGACCGGAAGCAAAAAAATCCCAAAGCCATTCATGAGCTGGGTTAGCAAGTTCAACTTGAGTGCAACGACACTACATCGAATATCCCCAGAGGTCAAGGACAGGACTAGTGAAACTTTGGCATGGTACTTGGCCTCACTGCTGAGGTCGGCCTTTCCGATCTCGAGTTGTTCTCAGGCTTCGGGGCGTGATTTGCCCTCATATTTCCGATCCTTCGTCAACACTCTAAAAAGAACAATCGCAGGGAAGCCTAAGCTTCGCCACCGCACCGGTTGCGCATTAATCCAAAATCCTTCCCGCGGCCCTCGTTTTGCTGCAAGAACGAGGTGGGGTTTCCACCGCGGGCGTTGCAAATTCCCACCAGTGATTGGCCGGAAAAGGGCTCGATCTTTGCAGGCGAGCACTACTCCAGCGCCGGATGAGGCACCTATCCATGCACGCCCAAGATTGGCGCGGTTTTAAGCTCTTGGAGCAACTTTGGAGCGGGCCAAGGATGGCTCGGCACTCGTAAGCGCAACCGTCGCAACGACTTAGATTGAGTTTGCATCCACTTAGAAGGCAGGTGCTCTATCCAACTGAGCTGCGGGCGCAAGCACATTGATTCTAAAACATTTGCGCCACGCAGGCACACATTTTAGATGCGTTAACCCTCTGCGTAAAGGGCAGACGCTCGGGTCTACTGAGCCAAAAGTGCACACCCTATGATCTGCCAATACCAAGAACACTTAGGCGAGATGGTCCTATAGCCGTTTCAACCGAACACAGCGATGAGACCGGGGCAGATGGGGAAGCCAGTGATGAGTCATTTTTTGATTGTGCAACCAAGGGAGCGTGTTGTTGGTCAACTTCCCACATGCGGACTTCCCATTACCAATCCGAATGCTTACAGCTGGCTGCTGCTGGTTCAGGTTTGCGGGGACCTAGTTCATTTGGTCAGAACGCCTGCCTGTCACGCAGGAGGTTGCGGATTCGAGTCCCGTCGTGCCCGCCAGTTTTCAGTTGCGAGGATTTCGGGGATGTCCGACCGGTGAGCGGAATCTGAAATCCGCTTTCACGCCTGTTCGACGAGTTCAGCTTGCCTAAACCGAGTCACTTACGAAACGCGCTGGAATACGGCTTGGACGACACCGCACCGTTCGTCGTCGAGATTTCGTCGAAAATTCCTCACCATCTCCGGAAAACCCGACCCCAGCACGAGATGCAGTCCCAGACGCGGCGTCTCTGCGATCCTGCTGCGGGTTACCATCGCATCGAGAAACCGCAATGCACCTTCTGTGACGTCGTTCCATAGGACGAGGGCAAACCCCGCATCCACAATCGTTTTCCGCATGGCTTCGCTCGACTGAAGATGACTGATCTCCGGCGTCCGGGCCCAGGGCACCGGAAATAGAATGGCCCCGGGCGTACGCTGGACGACATCGTGCAGCGCGAACCGCCCGCCGATCTTGAGAACCCGACGTATTCCTTCGTAAAGTTCCTTCTTCTGAACAATGTTCATCGACACGTGCTGGGTCCAAGCACCATGGAATGTTCCATCGGGAAAGAGCAACTCGCGGGCGTCGCCGCGACGGTATTCCACTCGATCTTCGAGCCCCATGCGTGCGGCGAGAATCGAAGCGACACGGCAATATTCTTTTGTAATGTCGATTCCGATTACGCGGCAGCCGTAATTGGCCGCAAGGTAACGCGAAGGGCCGCCCAACCCGGAACCAATGTCCAGAATGTAAGACCCGCGTGACGGCGAAAACAATCGCGCAAGGTCCTGCGTCGCCTCAAGGCCTCCTACGTGAAACTGGTCGACAGCCGCTACATCGCTCGGCGACAGGGTATGATCGTCCGCGACACCCGACAAACGCAGTTGCTCATCGATCCGGCGAGCGATCTCGCCGTCACCGCCATAGTGCCCCGTGATGTTGTCGCGCGCTGTCATCGAAATTTCCTAACCATCATCAATGCGTCAGTGTGCAGAGGGAGCCGACAAATTCGGCTCACTTTGTTCAGAAAGTTAGGACAGAAGCGCGCCTCGGTGCGCCTCAAGGAATTCAGGAAGCCCGACTGGTCGTTGTCCTCCGACCTTCTCAACCAGATCGTTTGTTCCAGCAAACACTCCATTCTGGTGGTCTTTCGCAATCTCCGCGAAGTGCTGCCAGAGTGTATCGGTAACGACTTGTACTCGACCTTCGTAATTTCGACGTGGGCTGTTGCCAGCCAAGTTCTTTAGCGTCCAGGCGTCCACTTGCTCATAGCCCAGGGGTTTGCCGATGACCT
>WNFS01003674.1_pt1 | contig 11674 bp, 7 predicted proteins | sample 5400141 | NCBI WGS metagenome assembly WNFS01 (sample SAMN13153358, study PRJNA577476) | soil metagenome | isolation source: 60 cm saprolite under Madrone tree | place: USA:California | collected 2016-06-14 | reverse complement strand
CGCGCTCGCGGACGGACCGATTGAAATCAGTAAATTTCAGGAGTTCGACCTGCCAGGCATATCGCCGCGCGTCACGGTGGCCGTACATGGCGATAATTGGCAAAAGAAGCGCATTGAGGAGGATCTAAAACGCATCTGCCAGTACGAACTGAAGTTGATGGGCGGGACGCCATTCGAACGCTACATGTTCATTCTTCACATCGGCAAAGGAGCCGGCGGCGGCGGAATGGAGCACGCCAACTCGACTGTGATTGGAGTTCCATCGGACGAATTCCTGCCGGCGGTTGCAGCCCACGAATTTTTTCATTCGTGGAATGTGAAGCGCATCCGGCCGGCGTCGCTGGAACCGGTGGACTACGAGAAGGAGCAATACACGCGCGCGCTGTGGTTTGCGGAGGGAGTGACGAACACGTATGCCTCCTACGCGCTCGTGCGCAGCGGAATCTGGAGCAAACAACAATTCTACGCGGACCTGGGGGAGCAGATCAGCGAATTGGAAGGCCGCCCGGCCAATCGCTGGCAGAGCGCCGAACAATCGAGCCTCGATGCGTGGCTCGAAAAATATCCCCGCTACAATCAGCCGGAATTCAGCGTCTCCTATTACACCAAGGGACAGGTGCTGGGAGATTTGCTCGACATTTTGATTCGCGACCGCACCGGTAATGAAAAGAGTCTGGACGACGTCTTGCGCGCCCTCAATACAGACTTTGCCAAACAGGGGAAGACCTATCGAGACAGCCTGGACATCCGCCTGACCGTGGAAAAGGTCGCGGGCGGGTCGTTCCAAGAATTCTTCCAAAAATATGTTTCGGGTACCGAACCGTTTCCCTATCAGCAGATCCTTACGCTCGCAGGCCTGGAGCTACGCGCAGTCGTACGCCGGCGGCCGACGCTGGGCTTTTCTGCAGAGCGCGATCCTAGCGGTTTGTTGATTGTAGGAACAGTAGACCCCGAAGGCTTTGCGGCCCAGGCCGGCTTGCGGGCCGGGGACATCATCGTCAACTGGAATGGTGGGGAAGTTCCACGGCTGCTGGAGCGCTGGCTCCCAGAACAAAAACCCGGCGATCTGCTGCGACTGCGGGTTCGGCGGGAAGACAAGGAAATTTCGCTGGAATTCCGGCTCGGCGAAATCAAGGAGATCCTTTACGAAGTTTCGGAAAATTCGCATGCGAGCGAACGGGCGCGGCACATACGCGAGGGAATGCTTCGGGGCGAGGCAAGCGCTGTCCTCGCGCACTAGTACCGAAGCTAATGAGCGTCAGGCATTACTCAGGAATGCTACGCGGTTGACAGAATGCCGGGAAGAGTTCCAGCAAATTGGGGCCAGACGAAGCGCACGATTGATTTTACGTTCCGCTTGACCGGCGGCAGGGGATTCGAGAGAGTTTTGCCAAGCCATGCTCCGAACACTTTTCATTGGCGTCTTTTTGTCCCTGTATATCCTCCTTGTTGGGCCGCCGCTGCTCGTCTACACGCTCATCACAAAAAATCCCGACCCGGTGTACTGGGCGGGCGTCAAAGGAGTGCTGTTTTTTGTCAGGGCCGTGGGAGTTCGAATTCGAGTGCGGGGCCTCGAGCGCATCCCTCGGGGCGTATGTCTCTTTGTCGCGAATCACACGAGCTCGGCCGATGCGCCTGCCGTTGTGGGCGCAATCCCGCGACGGATCGCCATTCTATTGAAAGAATCGCTCTTCAAATGGCCGATCGCGGGCCAGGCGTTTGCACTGGCGCATTTCATCCGTGTGAATCGCGGCGCCCGCGATTCGGCGATTGCCAGCGTGGAGAAAGCGACCGAAGCCCTCAAGTCCGGACAATCGTTCTTGATCTACCCGGAAGGGACGCGCAGTCCGGATGGCCGCCTGCAGGAATTCAAGAAAGGCGCTGTCGTGATGGCGATTACGGCGGGTGTGCCGATTGTGCCAATGGTCTGCTCGGGCGCTCACCGCGTAATGGGAAAGCGCTCACTGGTGATTCACCCGGGAGAGATCCTGGTCGAATTTCTTCAACCAATCGACGCTTCCAAATACTCCCTCGAAGAACGCGACGACTTGAACGAACACGTCCGCCAAGTGATGGCCGCGGGCCTGCCGCCGGATCAGCGCCCCGTTGGCTTTCCCGGTGCGGCGTGAGGGGCAATCCGATGCCGTTAATTCTCAACGCCCCTTGAGGCGTTCCACTTCCGCTTCGAGCTCACGGACACGTTTTTGCAACTCCGGAAGGCGATTCAGCGCCGCCATTGTCTTTAGCCATTGCCGGTTATCGACCGCCGGGTACCCGGAGTACAGCGAGCGCGGGGGCACATCATTGGGTACGCCGCTTTGCGCAGTGATCACCGCCCCGTCTCCCACTGTGAGGTGGCCGGCGGTGCCAACCTGGCCGGCGAGGATGCAGTTGCTCCCAACTTTGGTCGAGCCAGCAAGGCCGACCTGCCCGCAGAGCATGGTGTTGGCACCGACTCGCGAAGCGTGACCAATCAAGACGAGGTCATCGAGCTTGGTGCCGCGGCCGATGCGCGTTTCGCCGACGGTGGCGCGGTCGACGCAAGCGTTTGCCTGAACTTCGACATCATCTTCCAGCACGGCGGGTCCGGATTGCGCCATTTTGTACCACGTACCATCTTTCTGTTTTGCGAAACCCAGGCCGTCCCCACCGATGATCGCACCATTTTGCAGGATTACGCGATTGCCGATGCGGCAGAATTCGCGCACTACAGCGTGCGCATGAGCAAAGAAATCATCGCCAATCTTCGCCCCTCGATAAATTGTCACGAAGCTGTGCAGAACGGCGTTGCGGCCGATCTGGACGTCTTCGTCCACGTAACAATACGGGCCGATGTGGGCTCCATCCTTTATTTCTGCGCTTCTCGCGATGATTGCCGTTGGATGAATCCCTGACTCGTAGCGCGGCGCCTGATAGAAAAGTTCAATCGCGTGGGCGAAAGCGAGATAAGGATTCGGCGTGCGCAGGGCGGCAACAGGCGGAAGATCGGGATAGCGCGCCACCTTGATGCCTTCCTCGACCAGAACCGCGGAGGCTAGCGTGGAATGGAGTAACGGAAAGTAGCGGCGATTCGAAAGAAACGTTATCTGCCCCGCCTCGGCGTAATCGATCCCGGCCACCCCGCGAATCTCAATGTCCGGCGCTCCTTCCAGGCGGCATTCCAATTTTTGCGCAACTTCAGAAAGTTTCATGGAGAAGGCTCCTCAACAATTTGTGGGGCTGCCTGCGAGTTTTGCACAAGCCAAAGACGGAAGTACAGACGGTCCGTAAGCTTACTCGTTGAAAAGACGGGGCTGAGCGGCTGCAGCAGCGGCAGCGGGCCTGCGGCGCGCAATGCCCACGACTCCTAGAACCGTTAGTTCAGAGAGTGCGGTCCGGGGTACAAAGATGTGATCGGTGGCGGAATTCAGGTCGGGCGGGGTAATCTGCACTCCATTATCTAGCAGAGAGAGCAGGTCATTAGGCACTACGCCTTCGAGTGTGTCGCCGTCCGTGAAGCGCAGCCTCACCCAAAGTCCATCTAGCTTGGGCCGGCTCAGGAACACTTTGCGCTCGGGTTCGAAATCGTCCGAAAACTCGCGCACAAAATAGACGGATCGCACTCGGGGCAGTGGCACCGCGACATGCTCGCCGTCAGGCGTGAGCAAGTCGATGGGGTCGCATTGGCCAAGGCGAACGGGGTTCACATACCCGCGCAGAGGCTTCTTGTCGGCGAGCACAACGATGACCTTCTTGTGCGTCGAGGCTGGGGCTCTGTTTTTCACAACTCAGCGGTTCCCGGTCCCGGATGGTCGAAATTTGCCAATTGGCAAAATGTATGTTATGTTAAGCGCGTTTTCCTGTCAACTTATTGTTTTCATTAGGGTTAGGGGCCCCCGGAGCACCGCCCGTTGACCGATAAAAAGCATATCCTCAAATCGGCTTCGGTCATTTCCCTGGTCACTATCGTCAGCCGGGTTCTCGGCTACGTGCGTGATCAGCGCATTGCCCTCCTCCTCGGCACAACTCCAGCCGCAGACGCCTACGTACTTGCCTACCGCATCCCAAACTTATTTCGCAGGTTGGTCGCCGAAGGGTCGATGACAGCGTCTTTCATTCCCGTTTTTACCAGCTACATGCGAGAAAAGTCGAAAGAAGACGTTTGGGCCTTTGCGAATCGACTCTTCTGGACGCTGGCCCTGGTTGCCGCTGCCATTACCGTTCTCGGGATGGTTTTCTCTCCCGCCGTCGTGCATCTTTTTGCCGGCAAAAACATCGCCGGGGCGCAGGCCGTGGACCTGAACCGGATTATCTTTCCATATCTCTTTTTTGTTTCGCTGGCAGCGTTAGCCATGGGTATTTTGAATTCTTTTCATATTTTCGGGCTGCCGGCAGCGACGCCGGTATTCCTTAACCTGGCTACGATTTTGTTCACATTCGCGATCGTGCGGAATTATTTCAAGGATTCCGCGACTTCCATTGCCGTTGGAGTTCTTGTTGGTGGCGTCCTGCAATTCTTGATTCAGGTGCCTTCCCTAGTGCAAAAGGGAATGAAGTTCAATTTCGGCATCTCCTTTTCCCACCCGGCTATTCGAGACGTGGCGCGCCTGATGATCCCGCGGCTTTTCGGGATCGGCATCGGCCAGATCAATCTCTTGATTGATACACGATTTGCCACCGCGAGCCGTATGCCGGCGGGAAGCCTCGCGGCCCTCTACGTGGCGGACCGCGTCATGGAACTCGTTCTCGGCGGCTATGCGATTGCCGTTGCAACGGCGATTCTGCCGATGATGTCGCACCAGGCGGCTGCGAAGGATTATGACTCGCTGAAAAAAACGCTGTCGTTCTCCGTTCGAATTGTTGCCTTCATTACCATTCCGGCGGCGCTGGGCTTGATGATCCTGCGTGAACCGATTATTCGCGTGCTCTTCCAGCACGGCCAGTTCGTGGCCGAATCTACGCGTCTGACGGCTCGGGCCCTCCTCTATTACGCCATTGGATTACCGGCGCTGGCGACGGTCAAGCTGGTTGTTCCAGCCTTCTACTCCACGCGCGACACGAAGACACCGGTCATTGTTGCCTCGATGTCTCTCGTCATCAACATCGTTCTCAATATCGTCTTCCTCCAAATTTTCTTTAGGCGCGTTCAGAACGGCGGCCCGGCCCTGGCAACCGCCTTGGCGACTTTTTTCGATTTCTTCGCGCTCTTTATCATTTTCCGCCTTCGCTATGGTCCGATGGGCACGATGGAAATCGTGCGCTCCTTCGCCAAGATCTCTTTGTGCGCAGGCATCATGGGCGTGGCCTGCTGGTTCGGGAATTACTACACCGAGTTTACGATACACTCCCGGTTCCTCGTGCAGTTGATGGTTTTTACTGGGTTGATTACCGGAGCGACGGTTCTATATCTGGCCCTTGCTTGGCTCTTCCGTTGTCGCGAAATCGAAGAAGTTTATGGCATTGCCACGCGGCGCCGCGCCGGTGCCGGAAGTGATTACGTGGAGCTTTGATGGAAATCCCGGCAACCATTTCGTCGTTCCTGACGCACGTACGAGTTGAGAAGGGGCTGTCTTCAAACACCGTCGCTGCCTATCGCCGTGACCTCGCAAAATTTAATGAGTTCGCGCAGAAGCGCAAGCTCAGCCTGGAGACTGCCACCCGGGACGACCTGGTGGATTTCCTCGCAGGACTTTACCGCCAGAAGCTGGAAAGCAAGACCGTGGCCCGGCATCTGGTCACGCTGCGCAACTTTTTCCGTTTCGCCCAGATCCAGGAACTCATTGCAGAGGATCCCTCGGTGAACTTAGAATCTCCGAAAATCCGCCGCTCGTTGCCGGGTTATCTGCGTCTGGAAGAGGTGGAGCGGCTGCTCGTTCAGCCCGATGCGAAAACGCCTCTCGGATTGCGGGACCGCGCAATGCTTGAAGTCTTATACTCTGCGGGCTTGCGCGTGTCGGAGCTCGTCGGGCTGCGGGTCACGGATCTCGATACAAGGGTTGGTTGTGTCCGCTGCATCGGCAAAGGCGATAAAGAACGAATCGTTCCGGTCGGAAAGAAGGCCCTTGGCATGGTGGAAAAGTATCTTCGCGACGCCAGGCCCAAGCTGCTCGGCAAAGCGGCAGGCAGTCCGACATTGTTCGTCAATCGCAGGGGTGGAGCGCTGAGCCGCGTCGGCGTGTGGAAGATTCTCTCTTCCTACGGGCGGCGGGCGGGGTTACGCGTGGCCCTGACGCCGCACATGCTGCGGCACAGTTTCGCCACCCACTTGCTCGAGCGGGGAGCGGACCTCAGGTCGGTGCAGCTCATGCTCGGCCACGCGGACATCTCCACGACGCAGATTTACACGCACGTTGTCGAGGAACGGTTGAAACAGATTTATAAGGCGCATCATCCGCGTGCATAACGCGGCAGTCCCGGGGATCCCATTGCGGGTGCCTCCACGGCGGTCAGCGCGGACACCTGAAGCAGAAGGAGCGCAATGCCAGACTACATGTTTTTGCTGGAAAGCCGGCTCTCGCCCGAACAGCGCGCGGCGATGATGCGCGTGCAGGAACTGTCCGCAGCGCTCGGGTGCAATGTGTACCTGACGGGCGGAACCGTGCGTGACCTCGTCACCGGGGCTTCGCTGCGCGATCTGGATTTTACCGTGGAAGGCAGTCCGTCAAAGATCGCGCGCGAACTCGAGAAGGGCGGCGCGAAGATTCTCTCTGAAGATGAAAAACTGCGGCAGGTGGAAGTACTGTTCGCTGGCGACTGCGAAGGAAGTATCTCCGCCGCGCGGGACGACCATTATGTTCGCCCGGGAACGCGTCCGGAAATTCGCTGGTCCACGATCATGGAGGATCTCCGCCGGCGCGATTTCTCACTGAACTCCATCGCCATTTCCTTGAACCCCGCTTCCCGCGGCTTGCTCCTTGACCCAACCAATGGATTGTCCGACATCGAGCGCGCCGAAGTCCGGGCGTTGACAATTCATAGCTTCACGAATCAGCCAGTCCGCTTGCTGCGCGTCTTGCGCTTCGCGGCGCGGATGGGGTTCAAAATCGAGCAGCGCACACAGGAATGGTTCGATCTGGCCATCGAGCGTGATCTTCAGCGCACCATCGAGCCGGAAGGTGCCGGCAGCGAGCTTCGCGCCGTGGCGCGAGAGGAGCGGCCATCGGTCGTGCTCAAGGCCTGGGAAGAGCACGATCTTCTCGAGGCTGTCAGTCCCGTTCTCGCGAAGAAGCACCCGGATTATGAGGCAATCAGCCGCCTTATGAAGGTGCGTGAGGATCTGTTCACGGCGGGTTTCCGTCCGCGTCTTGCAACACCAATGCTGCTGGCGATTCTGGGACGTTTGAAGGACAGGGAACAAGCCAACGTTCTCGCGAAAGCCGGGTTTCGGTCTGCGGAAGCGGATGCTGTCCTCAGTTTTGAGCAGGAAGCGCAGGAGGCGCAAAAGAAGCTTGCGGGGAGGAAGATGAATGCTCCGATCGATGCTTACCGCTTCCTCGAAAAGCTCCCTCTCGAGCAAATGGCGTATTTGATGGCCGAATCGAATAACTCCACGGCCCTTTCGAAAATTCGCGCCTATTTGAACAAGTGGCGGCCACTTCGCATCAGCCTTCCGGCTGTGGCAAACGAGCTGGAAACTCTGGGCATGCCGCGCGGACCGAAATTCGACCAGATTATGGACCAAATCTTTGCAATGCAGCTCACAGGCCGCGGAAAGACGCGGGAAGAGCGGGAGAAGATCCTCAGGAAGCTCAGCGGGATCAAGGAGCAGCCGAAAAAGAAAGAGAAGGAAAAGAAGCCGTCGAAGGGTGCGGACAAAGCGCATGCTGCTGCGGCGGTCGGCGCTGCCGCCAGGCAAAAACATGCCGCTGCAAAAGCTGATGCGAAACACGCAGCGAAGGCGAAATCCGTTTCCTCCAAGGCGCCTGCCAAACACGCCGCACCAATGTCTCGTGCCAGGAGCAGTTCGTCAGGGAAAAAGAGTCACGGGCGCAAATAACATGCCAGGGCGGCGGAGAATCGCCGCCTGTGGGAAAAGTCACAATGCGTAATGCAATTCTCTCGAGAGAGTCTTAGAATCGAGTTCCATGGGGCAACCCCAGTTCGTTCACCTTCACGTTCACACCGATTACAGCCTGCTCGATGGGGCCTGCGAAACGTCCGAGCTTTTGGATGAAGCATCACGCCAGAAAATGCCGGCCGTGGCCATTACGGACCACGGAAACCTGTTTGCCGCTGCGAATTTCTTCCATGAGGCCAGCAAGCGGGACGTCAAGCCCATCATCGGCTGCGAGGTTTACGTGGCGAAAGGCAGCCGGCATGACCGGGGCGAAAAAACGAACGGCGGCAACGGACAGGAGCGTGGCGAGACCGAACCGGGGATGCGTGGTACGAATCATCTGGTGCTCCTCTGCGAGTCGCTTGAGGGCTACCACAATCTGATCAAGCTTGTTTCCGCCGGTTTCCTTGAAGGTTTTTACTACAAACCCCGCATCGATTACGATCTGCTCGCGAAACACAGCAAGGGCCTGATCGCTCTGTCTGCATGTCTGCGAGGCGCCGTCACCGAAGCGGTGGTGGAGCAGAAATATGATCAGGCCTGCGAGAATGCTTACCGGATGCGCGACATTTTCGGCAAAGCGAATTTCTTTCTCGAAATTCAAGACCAGGGGCTGGAAATAGAGAAAGACGTGAACCGGGAACTGGTCCGCCTATCGAAAGAGACCGGTATCCCCCTCGTCGCCACCAACGATTGCCATTACCTGCATCACGAAGACGCGCACGCTCAGGAAGTACTGCTGTGCATCCAGACCGGCAAGACCATGGGTGACGCCAATCGCATGAAGTTCGCGACGGATCAGTTTTATTTTAAGACGGCCGCGGAGATGGCGCAGGTTTTCGGCGAGCTTCCGGATGTGTTGAGCCGTACCGTTGATATCGCTTCGCGCTGCAACGTCAAGATCGGGCGCATCCCGAATCCTTTCCCGGAGTTCAAAGTTCCCGAAGGGCATTCCTCGGCGAGCTATTTTGAAAAAGTCGCGCGAGAGGGTTTTGCGGCCCGCGTGCCATACCTGGAGCGTCTGGCGCAACAGGGATTCCTGCGGAATCCGCTGGCGGAGTACGAGCGCCGGCTGACTGCAGAGATCGAAATGATCAAGAAGATGCGCTATGAGGGCTACTTTTTGATCGTCTGGGATTTCATCCACTACGCGCGCGCGCAGAATGTCCCCGTTGGACCGGGGCGAGGCTCTGCGGCGGGAAGTCTGGTGAGCTACGCGCTGCGCATCACGGATGTCGATCCCTTGCAATATAACTTGCTCTTCGAACGCTTCCTGAACCCTGAGCGCGTTTCGATGCCCGATATCGACATCGATTTCTGCATGCGGCGGCGCGGCGAAGTGATTGAATACGTGACGCAGAAGTACGGCAGAGAGAACGTCGCGCAGATCATTACGTTCGGGACCATGGCGGCGAAGGCGGCGGTGAAGGACGTAGGCCGCGCCATGGATGTTCCCTACGGGGAAGTGGATCGCCTGGCGAAGTTGATCCCGAACACGCTGGGTATTGAACTTGAGGAGGCGCTGGAAGAAGCGCCGCAGCTGAAATCGGCCATCAACAGTGATGAAAGGTTGAAGGATTTGATGTCCGTGGCGCTGCGTCTCGAAGGATTGTCGCGCCACGCCTCCACGCATGCGGCTGGCGTGGTGATTTCGCCGAGGCCGCTGACGGACATCGTCCCCGTGTACAAGACGAATCGGGATGAAATCACCACGCAATATGACATGAATGCGCTGGAGCGCGTCGGGCTGCTGAAGATGGATTTTCTCGGCCTCACGACCCTCACGGTGCTTCACGATACCGTCCGCATGATCGAACAGAACCGCGGCGTGAGAATTGATATCGACAATCTCGCGCTTGATGACGCGGAGACCTATAAACTCTTTGCCCGCGCCGAAACGACCGCCATCTTCCAGTTCGAGTCCCACGGCATGCGCGACATTCTCCGCCGTTACCAGCCCACGCGCATCGAAGACCTCACCGCGCTGAACGCTTTGTACCGGCCCGGTCCCATCCAGGGCGGCATGATCGATGACTTCATCAACCGGAAGCAAGGCAAGACCAAGGTCAGCTACGAACTTCCTCAGTTGAAGGACATTCTCGGGGAAACCTACGGCGTCATCCTGTATCAGGAACAGGTCATGCAGATCGCCAATTGCCTGGCAAGTTTTTCGCTTGGCGAGGCGGACATTCTCCGCCGCGCGATGGGCAAGAAAAAGAAAGAGGAGATGGCCGCGCAGCGCGCAAAGTTCATGGCGGGATGCGCTGCCAACAAGGTTCCGGAGAAGAAGGCGGAACGCATCTTCAATCTGATGGAAGAATTTGCCGGCTACGGCTTTAACAAATCGCACTCCTGCGCTTACGCGCTGCTCGCCTACCAGACGGCCTATCTGAAAACGCATTATCCCGTCGAATTCATGGCGGCGCTATTGACCTCGGAAGCCGGCAACACGGAGAAAGTCGTCAAGTACATCAATGAAGCGCGCGGGATGAGTATTTCCATTCTGCCGCCGGATGTGAATGAAAGCGAGCTGTACTTTACTCCAGTGGCGGAAGCGATTCGCTTTGGCCTCGCGGCCATCAAGAATGTCGGCGAAAACACGGCCAAAGCGATTCTTGAATCGCGAATGAACCATGGAGAATTCAAGTCGCTCTATGATTTTTGCGAACACATCGAGTCGCGTTTTCTGAATAAACGCGTTTTCGAAAGTCTGATCAAGTCGGGCGCTCTGGATTCGCTTGGTCCCCGTGAATCAATGCTGGCGTCAGTTGATGAGGCCATCGCCGCGTTGCAGCGCGCTTCGCGGATTCGCGAATCCGGGCAGCACGGACTGTTTGGAACGGCCGCTGCGGCCGCGCCGATGCCTTTCGAATTGCGCGAGGCCGCGCCATGGAGCGAAGAGGAGCGCCTCGCGAGCGAATACGCGATGCTGGGCTTTTACGTCTCAGGCCATCCCCTCGCGAAATATTCTTCGCGGCTGAGTGACTTGAAGACAGTCACGCTCGACCAAGTCGAAGGACAGCGGAACGGCAAGGAAATCACCATTGCCGCGCTGATTGTGGGAACGCGGCCGATGCGTTCGAAAAAGGGCGCGCGCTGGGCTATTTTCACGATCCAGGACATGACCGGCGTCCAGGAACTCCTCGCGTTTCCGGAGAGCTTTGCACGTCTTGAGCAGCTCTTGAAGCCCGGTAACCCGCTCCTTTTGAAAGTGCGCGTGCAGGTGGAAGAGGCGGGGACGCGGCTCTCGCTGCAGGAGGCCAGGAGAATCGAAGAGATTGCGGAGCATGCGGCGCCCAATGAATTTCGTGTGCGCCTCGAAATGCAGTTGCTCAGCGAAGATCTTCTCGACCGCTTGGAAGACCTCTTTGCCGGTTCGCCCGGTGCGTGCCCAGTTGTTTTCGAGTTGTGCGCCCCGGATGGTTCTGTGGCGGTAGTGCAGGCGCAGCAGCGCGTCAAGACAGCCCCCGAATTGGTGGAAGCCGTGCAGCAGCTCTGCGGCGAGGACGCCGTTCGAACGGTGGCGTGATGAGCCCAAAGGGAAAAAACAATCCGGGCGTCCCTCTGGTGGAGCGCCAGAAAGGGACCGAGCGCCAGAAGGAAATCGAGCGCCTCGAAAAGGACGTCGAGGAGTTGCGG
>WNFS01012054.1_pt1 | contig 11680 bp, 12 predicted proteins | sample 5400141 | NCBI WGS metagenome assembly WNFS01 (sample SAMN13153358, study PRJNA577476) | soil metagenome | isolation source: 60 cm saprolite under Madrone tree | place: USA:California | collected 2016-06-14 | reverse complement strand
TTGATTTCGGGCTGGGCCTCGGCGTGGCTTGCAGAAAATGAGCAGACCCCCAAAAGAGCATTCGGGTAATCGAGAGTCCGTCGACCCTACAAGATCGCTGGCGGAGCGCGCCGCGCTCGTCGACTCGCTCTATGCGCAGTCATCAGCCGCACGCTGGGATCTCGCGCGGGAGCGTTTTGCCGCCGCGCTCGCGCACAGCGTGCAGAAGCACTTTGCGGGCGGAGCCATCACCCCCGCAAAACTTGAAGAGTACCTCGCGGCGCTGCATCTTGAGGACCTGGCCTTGGCTGCTGCCTGCGCCGCGGGATGCGAGGCGGCCTGGGAGCATTTCATCGCTGTGTATCGCGGCTATTTGCGCGCCGCTGCCGCCACGGTGCTGCGCTGGACAGGAAGACCGGTGAACGTTCGCTCTTCCGCTATTTTCATGGCCGGAGCTCGCTGAAGACCTGGCTGCGCGCTGTGCTCGCACAGCGCCACATCGACGCTGTCCGAGTCGGCCGGCGCTTTGCTTCGCTGGATGACGCCGAAGCCGGGCGCGAAAAAATTAAACCGCGTCAAGGCTTGTCATTGGAGGCGCCCGCCGATCCGCATCGCGAACGCTACATGGAAATGTTCCGCTGCGCGCTGGATGCTGCGCTGGCGCGCCTCGATCCCCGCGATTCCGAACGGCTCCGTTTATATTATGCCGAGGAACAAACCCTTGCTGAAATCGGCCGGCGTCTTAGCGAACACGAGTCCAGCGTCTCGCGAAACCTGGAGCGCGTCCGGCGCGACCTTCGGCGCATGGTGGAAGAGATGCTTGGCGAAGGCCGGGCACCCGCCAACGGTTTTGCCGGGGAACCGGGACTCAGCGACGCCGAAATTGCGCTGTGTTTCGAATACGCCGCAAAAGACGCTCCCATCGATTTAGATAGGCTGCTTCCTGGGCGAAGCACGCAAGGCCCCGTGGCAGGGAGGCGGGAACCATGACCGCGCGCTGCAAGAACGCGGCGCAGAGCCGTTCTAAGGATGGTGATGCCCATGGCGCTTGAGGACCGCGATCGGGGCTTTGAAAAAGCGCTCGCCCGCCGTCTGCGTGCGGAAGCGGCCAGCGCCGCGTGTCCTGACGCCGAAACGCTGGCGGCCTATCACGAACGCTCCCTCACTCTGGAGGAAATGAATACGTGGATGCAGCACACGGCCGCATGCGCGAGCTGCCAAGAGATTCTCGCGCAGCTCACAGCAACCGACGAAATTCCGGTGGGCGTGGACCAGCGGCAAAATGCGGCTGTCGAAGGCTCGAACCTGTTCGAGGCCGTTTACGTTCCGGAAGAGGTCCCTACGGCAACAGCCCAGGCAGCTGTTGCTTCGCCGACCGCGATGAACCAGAAAGCGGCTGCTGTGGTTTCTTTGCCGCAGGGTCCAAAGCGCCTGCGCGCCGCGCATTGGCGCTGGCTCGCGCCTGCGGGCGCACTTGCCGCCGGCTTGCTCGTTTGGGTCGCCGTGCACGAAAACCGGCCGGCTAGGCTGACTCAGCCTGCAAAGATTGAAGTCGCCGAGAATCGCACGCCCGTGTCCCCACCGGCGATTGCACCGGCCGTGCCAGTGGAACGCGAGAAGGCAGAGAAGCTTGCCCCTGCGTCAAAGACTGCCGCCGCGGCGGGCACGCGGGCCGCGGCTGTCGACGAACTCAAAAATCGCAGAGACAAACCGGCACCGAAAGAAGTCGTGACGCTTTCCGAAGGCGCCTTCGCGAAATCGGATCGCAAGGACGCCGAGTCTGATGTGGCTGCACAAGCCCCCAGGGCTGCGCCCGAAGGTGCCAGCGTTGGCAGCCTGGCCGCTGGGAAACAGAATAGCGAGCTTCCAGTGCAGGGGCGTGAAGAGACCAATCTACTTCAATTGCAACCCTCACCGGCGCCGCCCACTGCGGGCGGGCCTGCTCCCTTGGCCCAGACGGATTCCAATATGATGAAAAAAGCCCCGTCCGCGGCCGCTGCTCCAGAAACCGCATTGGGACTGTCTTCAGGATTGCGGGAGGCGCCTGCATTGCGCATGGCGAAGAGCCGCAGCCCTCGTCCGGTCCCCGCGCCAGGCGGCAAAGTGATTTGGCGCTTGGGAATGGCCGGGCTCATCGAGCAATCCACGGATGGCGGACTCACCTGGACGCAGCAGAACAGCGGCACAACCGCTGATCTCTACCTGGGCTCCGCGCCGTCGGAACAAGTTTGCTGGGTCATCGGCAATGGGGGCACGATTCTTCGCACCACGGATGGCGGCGGGCATTGGGCTTCTGTCGCTTCACCCATCTCGCAAAATCTCAACCTGATTCGCGCCTCCGATGCGCTCCATGCCACAGTGTGGGATTCGTCTCGCCGGCACAGTTTCCAAACTGACGACGGCGGCGTCACCTGGACGCAAGTCTCCGGTCAATGAAGAGCGCAGACCCGCGCCTGTTTATATCCGCAAGATTTTCTTTCTGCTCCGTTCTAAGTGTGAAGGCAAAATCAGCTTGAGGTGATAAACATGAAGAGCCCTAGCTCCCGAATCGGAAATCGTTTGCACTGGATTGTGGCATCGGCCGTCGCGGTGGTTGCCGGTGCGGCGCTGCTCTCCGCGGCCTACCACACGCACAAAGTCTATGCAGCGCAGGAGAAAGATTCCGCGCACGCGGCGTCCGCGGATCAGACCACCAGCCTGAGTGATCAGACCGACCTCGCCGTAACCGTCTACAACTCCAACATTGCTCTTGTGCGGGATGTCCGCCAGTTGGCGCTCCCCGGCGGTGCGTTCCGGCTTAAGTTCATGGACATTGCCGCGACCGTGAATCCGGCTACGGTGCATTTTCGATCACTGAACGATCCTGAAAAGCTCAGCGTCATCGAACAAAACTACGAATACGATTTGCTCGAGCCTGCAAAGCTTCTGCACAAGTATGTCGGGAAGGAAGTGACGCTCGTTCGCTCCTACCAGGAAAACGGCACAACCAAGCATGAGGAGATTAAGGCCACGCTGCTGGCCGACAACAACGGCCCTGTCTGGAAGATCGGCAACGACATCGTGACCGGGATCTATTCGGAGAGCTATCGCTTCCCGGAAGTGCCCGCGAATCTTTACGAGCGCCCCACGTTGCTTATGTCGCTCGAAAACTCCGGCGCGCGCAAGCACCAAATCGAAGCGTCATATCTTGCATCGAATCTTTCCTGGAACGCCGACTATGTCCTGACCGTCGGCCGCGATGACAAAGCCGCCGACCTCGACGGGTGGGTGACGCTCGCCAATAATAGCGGCACGGCGTTTCGCAACGCGCGTCTGCAGCTTGTCGCCGGCGACTTAAATCGAATTCCACAGGGCGGGGTAATCGGCGGGGTGGCAAAAGAAATGGCTATGAGTAGAGCGGCGGCACCGCAATTTCAGCAGGAAAATTTCTCCGAGTATCACCTCTACACACTCGGGCGGCGCACTTCGGTCGAAGACAAAGAAACCAAGCAGATCAGCTTGCTCCAGGGCACGGGCGTGCCCGTACAGAAGCTTTTCATCGTCAACGGACAGAATTTTTACTACCACAACCCGCAAAATCCGGGCTCGCCGCAGAAAGACCCGGTGCTGGTCTATTACAAGTTCAAGAATGAAGAGAAGGCGGGCCTCGGCATGCCGCTGCCTGCGGGAAACGTCCGCGTTTATCAGAAAGATTCCAAGGGTGGCGTGCTCTTCACCGGCGAAGACCGCATAGACCACACGCCCAAGGATGAAGAAGTGAGCGTGCACATCGGCAACGCTTTTGACATCGTCGCGGAGCGCAAGCAGACCGACTACAAGCGCATTGACAACCACGTTTGGGAGATGGAGTTTGAGATTACCTTACGCAACCACAAGGACTCGCCAATAACCGTGCAGGTGAACGAGCCCATCGGCGGGGACTGGGAGATGCTTTCTTCCAGCTACAAATTCACGAAGACGGCGGCCTTTGCGGCCCAGTTCAACGTACCCGTGGACAAGAACGGCACGTCCGTCCTGAAGTACCGGATCCGCGCTCGCTGGTAATTTGTAAGGATCGGCCAGAAGAGGCACGCGCCGCGGCGTGTGTCCCTGGCACCTCACGCTGCTTCCGCGACGAAAATCATCTCCGGCGAATCATCTCGCAGCGGGGATCGGTCGAAATTCCCATACACCGCGGTTACGCGAAATCCGCACCGCGCAAGCAGATGCTCCACTTCATAGCGGAAGAAATACCGCAGCGTCCACGCGAGAACCAGCCTTTCCTTGCGCCCGTCGGGATGCGTCACCCCATAAATCATCTCCACGTCATTACACTGTTCCGCGCGGTGAAAGGCGACCACGCGCTCCGTAAGTCTGACGCGCAGCCCGCCGGACATTTCGTATTCCGCGACAAATTGTTCCTCGTGGAACGCCGGGTCGTGCATGCGCCACGCGTCCGTCTGAAAAAAATCAACGATCAGCCGCCCGCGGCGCGCGAGGTGCTTGCGCGCGCACAAGAGGCAGTTGACCTGCTGGTGCGTTTCGACGAGGTGTTGAAACGGACGGAACGGGATGATGATCAGGCGAAATTTCTCAGCCCTCTTCTGGGCCGCGCGCTCCAGCATCCTTTCGGAAAGATCGAGCCCAGTGACCCGGTACCCATCTTCCGCCAGCGCCATCGTCACGCGCCCTGTCCCGCAGCCCAACTCCAGAACGGGATCACCGAACTCACGGGCCGCGCTTCGATAAAATGCGATGTCCTGCGTCCGTCCAGCCACGACCGGCGACGCATCGTAGTAGTCCGCAATGAAACTATCGTAGAGTGCCGAGCTCATCTCGTTTCCCAGGTAGAGCCGCGTCCCGCCAGCTTTTCTTTTTCAATGCGCGGATACCTCGCTGGCCGGAAGCCGGCGCTACGCCTCAACCACGGCATCCGCCTCAATTTCCACCAGCATCTCCGGCGAAATCAGCTTGCTGATTTCCACCATGCTCGTTGCCGGCCGGATCGTGCCGAAATATTCTCCGTGTGCGCGTCCGACTTTTTCCCATTCCGCAATATTCGTCACGAAAATCCGCGTCCGCACCACGTCTTTCAAGCTCGCTCCGGCCTTCGCCAGCGCCGTTTCGATGTTCTTAATCGTTTGCACAGTCTGCGCGTGTACGTCCCCCGCGCCGACAATCTTTCCGTCCGGCCCCGTCGCGGTTGTCCCAGACACGCTGATCAAGTTCCCGACGCGCACCGCCCTCGAGTAGCCCACAATCGGCTCCCACGGCGTCCCACTCGATATGTTCTGGCGTGCCATCTATATCTCCTTCGCCCCGCGCTGCTACGTCATCACGAAGCCGCGTGCTAAACTGGAATAATTATGGCACAGGCCATGCCCTCGGTTGGCGGCGCGCCATTGCGCGAGATAACGACATGAAATGCAACAGCATTTTGGAAGCGGTCGGGCACACGCCGCTGGTGCGCTTGAACCGCATCAATCAGGGCCTTAAGCCGCAGATTTACGTCAAAGCGGAATTCACCAATCCCGGCGGCTCGGTGAAGGACCGCATCGGCATCACCATGATCGACGATGCCGAAAAGAAGGGTCTCCTCAAGCCCGGCGGCACGATTATCGAAGGTACCTCCGGCAATACCGGCATGGGACTCGCCCTGGTCGCTGCCGTGCGCGGCTACAAGTGCGTTTTCACCACCACGGACAAACAGTCCAAGGAAAAAGTCGATCTGCTCAAGGCCCTCGGCGCCGAAGTCATTGTCTGCCCCACTGCCGTCGAGCCGGAGGACCCGCGGAGCTACTATTCCGTCGCAAAAAAGCTCGCCCGCGAAATCCCCAATTCCTATTATCCGAATCAATACGAGAATCCCATGAATCCCGAGGCGCACTACTGCACCACCGGCCCGGAAATCTGGGAAGACAGCGAAGGCAAAATCACGCACTTCGTGTGCGGCATGGGCACCGGCGGGACGATCAGTGGGGTCGGGAAATACCTGAAAGAAAAAAATCCCAACGTCAAAATTATCGGTGTGGACCCTTACGGTTCGCTCTACTACGATTTTGTCAAGCGCGGCGAGACCATCAAGGCCAAAACCTATGTCGTCGAAGGCATCGGCGAAGACTTTTTCCCGGCGACCATGAACTTGAAGATTGTCGACGACGTCATTCAGGTCAACGACGAGGAGTGCTTCGTAGTCTCGCGCCGCCTCGCGAAGCTTGAGGGCCTGTTCACCGGCGGCTCCGGCGGCGGCTGCATCTCCGGAACGTTGCGCCTGGCGAAAGATCTCGGCCCCGGCGATTTCGTCGTTGCGCTTCTCCCCGACACCGGCATGCGCTATCTCAGCAAAGTTTACAACGACGAATGGATGCGCGAGCGCGGCTACGTTGACGCCGCCGTGGCCATCACCGCTGCGGAAGTTGTCAACGCCAAGCATCAGGCCGGAAAAGTACGCGAGCTGGTTGTCGCGCGGCCCTATCAGACCGTTTTTCACGCGTTGAAAACCATGCAGGAGCAGGACATTTCGCAGATACCGGTCTTCGAGGAAAATCTTCCCATCGGCACCGTCTACGAAGACCAGATCCTCAACCTCGCGCTGCAGGGCAAGGACCTCCGGAAGCTCGTCGTCCGCGAAGTCATGAGCAAGCCGCTCCCGCGAATTCCCGGGACGTCACCCGTCGAGCGCGTCACGCACATCCTCAGCCATGAAAATCCGGCTGTGTTTGTTGAGATGGGCGACGCGCGCTTTGAAATCCTTACCAAGTACGATTTGATGAGCACCGTCGCCAGCCTCATGGAACAAAAGCGTTGAGTGACTTTTCCTCGTGAAGACCGTACCCGACAGGATTAGGTAAACTTGAAAATTCTCGATTTCAATGAGCGCTTGAAAGATTCGATCCTCATCGCCGATGGTGCGATGGGCTCGCTGCTCCACGAAACTGTCGGCACGCAGCGCTGTTTCGACGAGCTCAACGCCACCGAGCCGGAAGCCGTCTTCCGCGTCCACCAGTCCTACATCGAAGCCGGCGCACAGATCATCGAGACCAATACATTCGGCGCCAACCGCTTCAAGCTCGCCCCCCTCGGCCTCGCCGACGAAGTCCAGCGCCTTAACAGCCGCGGCGTAAAAATCGCCCGCGAAGCGCGCGAATCGGCCGCACGCGAAGTTCTCATAGCCGGCTCCATCGGTCCCCTCGGCCTCGGCGTGCAATCCCGCCATCCCTCGCCCGACGAGATCCTCGATATTTTTCACCAGCAAGCGCTCGCCCTCGAAGAGCGCGGCGTCGATCTCTTTATCCTCGAAACGTTTTCCTACATCGAGGAGATTTTGCTCGCGGTTGACGCCATCCGTTCCTTCTCTGGCCTTCCCATCATCGCGGAACTCACTTACTCCGAAGAAGGCACCACGCACGGCGACCTTCGCCCCGCTGATGCCGCCGCCCAATTGAAAAACAAAAACGTTCAAGTCATTGGCGCCAACTGCACGCTTGGCCCGCAGGCTTTGCTCCCCATTCTTCAGGAGCTCGCTATCGTCGATGATCTCCGCGTCAGTGGCATGCCCAACGCAGGTTTCCCCAGGCGCGAAGGCGACCGCATCGTCTATCCAAAGTCCTCGCCGGAATATTTCGCTCTCTTCGCGCGAGAAGCCGCTGCGCTCGGTGTGCGCATCCTCGGCGGCTGCTGCGGCACGACGCCTGCCCACATCCGCGCCATGGCAGAAGCGGTGAAGTCGCTCCGGCCAGCAAAGACGCGCGCCGTCACTTCCTCCGTCGACACCTTTGCGGCAAGGCCTGCGCCTGTCCAGCACCGCGAGCCGGAAAGCCGTTTTTGGAAAAAACTCCAGGCCAACGAATTCGCCGTCTGCGTCGAGATCGATCCGCCAAAAGGCATTTCCCTCGAGCGCATTTTCGAACAGGTCGACAAAATCATGGCCTCGCGCCGCGTCGATGCCATTGATATCAACAGCGGCACCATGGCCCGCGTCGGCATGGACGCGCTCATGACTGCAGGCGCTCTCGAAGCCCGCGGCATCGAGACTGTCCCGCATCTAACCACGCGCGATCAAAATATCATCGGCCTTCAAGCCGCGCTTCTCGGCGCGTGGACCATCGGCGGCGTCCGCAATGTTCTTGCCATCACGGGCGATCCGCCCTCCGTCGGCGATTACCCGGAAACCAGCGGCGTCTACGAGGTCGATTCCGTCGGCCTCGTCAAGGTTCTCCATCGCCTGAATCAGGGCACCGACTGGGCAGGGAAAACTCTCGGCGGCGCTACGAACTTCACTATCGGCGTCGCCGTGAATCCCGTCGCCGACGATCTCGACAACGAAATCGAGCGTTTTCACGCGAAAATCGAAGCTGGCGCCCATTTCGCGATGACTCAGCCGCTCTTTGATCCTGAGCACTGGCACGCCTTTTTGAAGAAGCTCGGCGGCAAGTCTCCGATTCCTGTGCTCATCGGAATCTGGCCGCTGAATAGCTACAAGCAGGCATTGCGGTTGAGCAATGAAGTTCCAGGAATTGTGATTCCCGAGCCTGTTCTCAAGTCCTTGGAAGCGGCGGGCGCCGCTGCGCGCGACCATGGTTTCGAGCTGGCGCGGCAAATGCTCGCCTGGTCGCGCCGTGAACTCGCCGGCGCGTATCTCATCCCGCCCTTCAAGCGCTACGAGGAAATCCTAGACATCTTGTAGCGCAGGGGATTGGCCGCGCCAAGCGCCGATAGAAAAATTCTTCCCTTATGTTTCACGGCGTGTGGTCCGAAGGGACCTCACTCGTGTGGTCATGAATAATTCGCCAGCCCTCCGGAAAGCGCTCGAAGACCAGCGAGAAAACTCCCCCGACGTCGCCCTTTTGCCTCTTCAGGTGCCAATGCCCGAGAACCAGCGCAGCGTCAGAACCCAAGAGTCGAAATTCGAGGGCGGAGAATTCGAGTTGACCCATGGCGGCCCGGTCGGGGTAGCGTTCCTTGTACCGCGCAAGGACCCTGTCCCACCCCCGCGCGATGCCGCCTGCGCCTGAGAAGGTCAGCTCCGCAGAGCGCCAGTACCCCTGAAGAAATGCGTCCACATCCCCGCGATTCCAAGCGTCCTGCTGAGCGGTAAGGACGCCGGCGATGGCTGCACGGGCATTCTGCCTGATGTCAGCCTGATGCGCGAATCGGCCAGGAACGGCTGAAGCGCCTGCTAGGAGACACGCCATTGCAAATGAGACCAGCAGCCGATTCTTCATGGGAATTGTTCCCTTCTTTCTAATCTATTGACAACAAGGAGGATAGAGGGTGTATTGCGCCGATGCAAGGCGCGCAAAGAGGGTTGGCATATCGCAGCCTGTCAGCGGCCAAAGTTATAGATCCCCAAAGAGTTACGCCTGCCGGGTTCAACGCACTGGTACTTCAGCTCTATTGGCAGCTATTTCTTCGCCTGGCAGAATCTCTTTAGAGGCTGAAGGATGTTTTCCGTCATGCTACTTGCGATCTCCGTCGTGGCCCTCACCCAGTTCGCCCTCTACTACTGGCGAGCGGTGCTGGCAGGGGTTGCGGCGCAGCCTGTCTCTGGCCGCGTGCTGGCGGCCGCGAGCGTCGAGACCAGCAGCCTTACGGGGCGCGACTTTGAGAAACTCGTGGGCCTGCTTGGCCTGACCCCGGATCTGAATCCCGATCGTGGCGGGCTGGGTCTTGTTCGCCTCTACTATCGCGTCATCGGTGGATTTAGCTCGTTGGCTTCCAGCCGAATTCCAGCTCTCGCGGCATGGATCGAACAGGAACGCACCATTTGCGCGCGTTACGCTGCTGTGCAGATCGACCGCCGCTTGCAAGCCAACATGGCCCTCGCTGCTTCTCTCCGCTCCTGCTAACACCCGAAGCCTTTCTTCGATTGCGGCCGTCTTCGTTTCAATAAGCCCAGCGCAATAGAACACTGCCCGTCGTGTAGCCCGCGCCAACTGCGACCAGCAGTACTAAGTCGCCTTTGCGCAAGCGGCCCTGCTCGACGGCGTCGCGCAAACCAAGAGGAATCGTTCCTGCCGTAGTGTTTCCGTACTTGTCGATATTCACCAGCACTTTGGAATCGTCCAGGCGGAGGCGCTCCTGCATCGCGCGGATGATCCGCAAGTTGGCCTGATGCGGCACGACGAGAGAAAGATCCTTGCTCGTGTAACCGTTGCGCTCAAGGAGACCGGCCGAAAGCTCCGCCATGCGGCGCACGGCGTATTTGAAAACCTGCGAACCTTCCTGATGCACCACGTGCATGTTTTTTTCGAGAGTTTCGCGCGATGAGGGGTGAAGAGAGCCACCGCCCGGCATGTACAGGTATTGCCCGCCGGAGCCGTCGATATCGTGCGCAAAGTCAATTATGCCCTCGGCGGGCGCGGATGGTTCAAGCAAGACAGCGCCGGCTCCATCGCCGAAAAGGATGCAGGTGGTGCGGTCCTTGTAGTCGAGGATAGTGCTCATGGTGTCGCTGCCGATGACCAGAACTTTTTTGTGGGTCCCTGCTCCGACGAATTGTGCGCCAACGGTCAGAGCGTAGGCGAATCCGGAACAGGCGGCAGACAGATCAAAGCCCCAAGCGCTCTTTGCTCCGAGGCGCTCTTGCACCAGGCAGGCGGTTGCGGGAAAGAACATGTCCGGCGTGACGCTTGCGAGGACAATGAGATCGATTTCGGCGGGATCCGTTTTTGTTTGCGCGAGGAGCGCCCTGGCGGCTTCCGTCGCGAGATGCGAGCTCGCCGTGCCATTTTCCACCACGTGGCGCTCGCGAATCCCGGTGCGCTCGCGGATCCAGGTGTCACTCGTCGCGACCATTTTTTCGAGGTCGGCGTTGGTCATCACCCTGGGCGGAACGTAGCCGGCGACACCTGTAATTTTTGCCGCGATGCGATGAGACATGACTCTCCCTGGTGAAACGGCGAACAGCGCAAGAGACACGGAAGTTTATGCGATGGCGGCGTGAAGTGACAAGGAATAAGGATTCGCGGCGCTGCGCTGGCGCGGACTCGTTGTGCTGGTCTTATGATGGGGGCGGAAGAATCTCGTAGCGCCACGAAAGCGTGGCAGATTTCTTGAGGGTGGCGGAAACGGAGCAATATTTTTCTTCGCTGAGCTCGATGGCCCGTTTAACGGCGGCTTCCTCGAGCCGGCCTCTGAGGCGGTAGAGGACTTCCAGTTTGGTCCACACGGAAGGCGGCTCGGGCGCGCGCTCGCCGGAGCAGATGACTTCGAGGATGATGACCACGTCGGTGGCGGTGCAAGCGCCCAGCGCCAGGAGAAGCAGCTCCATCGGGCCGGGAGCCTTGTTGGATTGCCGGTCTGAATCGATTGTAAGGGCGTGACCCGAAGGGCCGGTGGCAACGAATTGTTGTCCGCCAATCCATTTTACGGTTGCAGTTTGCATTTGGCCTCCTCAGTTTTCTCAAAGCAAAGGATAGCAGGGTTACGCAGAGCGCGGCTGCGGACCCGCGCAGTCAGGGTGAGAAGAAGGATTTGTCACACAAACTGGAGAGTAGCGGCTTGACAGGTTCGAAGAGGGAGTGTTAACTCGCGCGGAAACAAAATGGGGAGGTACATGGCATGAAGCACGCAATGGCTGCACTGGCGATCGCAGCGGCGCTATGTTTTGCCGCGCCGCAGGAGCTTCGAGCACAAGACAGCGCGCACAAACTGACGGCGATGGATGAGTTTCAATTGCAGATCGCCGCGGACCCTCAGATTTCTCCCGATGGAAAGAGAG
>WNFS01010467.1_pt1 | contig 11681 bp, 14 predicted proteins | sample 5400141 | NCBI WGS metagenome assembly WNFS01 (sample SAMN13153358, study PRJNA577476) | soil metagenome | isolation source: 60 cm saprolite under Madrone tree | place: USA:California | collected 2016-06-14 | reverse complement strand
GATGTGGGAGGGGGCTATGCGGATCGGCGGCTCTCCGATCTGCCGCTGCGCTGGATGCAAGACAAGGCAAACGCACTGGGGTTGGGTTTAGCTCCAGTGGCTGTAGGCGCCGAAAACTATCGGGGTCCATGTACGGATTCGTATATGGAGTTTCTCAAGGGCCTCTATGCGAAGAAAAATCCGCGGCACTATCGTGCCATCGGTACGACCCAACTCGGTCACGAAGTGGTGGATCAGTCAGTGCAACAGCGACGCAAAACGGACATGGGTTACGAGCCGCAAAATAACGGGTTACCCAAGTTGACCTAGATCGGATCGATGGGCGAAGGCGTACACGTTACTTTCGAGTCTTGAGTGCCGAACTATTCGGCGTTAACCCGAAACCTGAAACCCGGAACTCAAAATAGGTACAGCGCGGATGAGCCTTCTGCACGCCCGGAATGCCGAGTCGCTGATCGAGTGATCTTTCAATGCGCCTCCTTATCTACGGCTTTGGCCCGTATCGCCAGTTTAAAGATAACGTCACCGAGAAGATCCTCCGGCAGTTCCCTCGGCGAGCTGGCCTCAAAAAGATCGTCTTCCCGGTGCGATTTCACAAGAGCCAGTTCATCAACGCCATCAGAGCGCATAAGCCTGATGTCATCTTGGGCTTGGGACAGTGCTCCCGTGGCCGCAGCTTGCGAATTGAACGCCGGGCGGTGAACAAAAGGCGAAATGAGAAAAGCGATAAGCCCAAGCCGATTATTCCGGCCGGACCCCCAAGACTCAGAACCAATCTCAAGTTGGCTCTCGGAGGGAGATCTTCCAACAACGCGGGGGAATACGTTTGCAATTACTCCATGTACCTCATGCTCGATTTCATAAACCGCCGTCACCTGCCGATTTGCTATGGATTTATTCACATTCCCCACCGCTATGACTACAAAAAGGCCCTTCGGCTTTTGGCGGACGCCATTGGCAAGATAGAAGCGACTAGTTGAAAAATTTCATTGCCGTTGCACTGTCTCAGCAAAACCTTTCGCGGCAACCTCGTTCGCTGGCGCTTGTGAACCTAGCGACCACATGCCTATAAGAAGAGAGTATGCCATTCTCCAAACTCGGTCTTTCTCCTAAGGCGCTTGACGGCGTCCACGCTGCCGGCTACACGGACCCTACACCGATCCAAATTCGCGCTATCCCGATCGTGATGGCGGGGCGTGACCTGATCGGCTCTGCCCAGACTGGCACCGGCAAAACCGCCGCCTTCGCGCTGCCGATCATCTCTCGGCTCGGCCAGCACGGCTCATTGCGGGCTCTCATTCTAGAACCGACACGCGAGCTTGCGGCACAGGTGGAGACCGCCATCCACGACTACGGGCGCTTCACGAACCTGCGCACAGTGGTCCTTTTCGGCGGCACGGGCTATGGCCGGCAAGACCAGGCGCTGCGTCAGGGCGCGGATATCGTCGTGGCGACGCCCGGTCGCCTGCTAGATCAAATGAAGCGCGGTATGGTTCGGCTCAATCAGATCGAGACTCTCGTCCTGGACGAAGCGGATCGAATGCTCGACATGGGTTTTCTGCCCGATGTGCGCCGTATCGTCGAACGTTGTCCGCGAGCGCGCCAAACCATGCTTTTTTCCGCGACGATCCCGCCCGAGATTGAGCAACTGTGCAAATGGGCGATGCGCAACCCTGAAACCGTGGAGATCGGCCAGCGCCGTTCGCCTGCTGAGACGGTAACCCATGCTCTGTATCCGGTGGCCAGCGAGCAGAAGCAAGCGCTCTTGGAGGAGCTGCTTCGCCGAACCGATTATGACCAGGTGCTGATCTTCTGCCGCACCAAACATGGCGCCGACCGGGTCGCACGCAAGCTGCGTCTGCAAGACCATGCCGTCGCCGTGCTTCACTCCAACCGCACTCAACGCGAACGCGAGGAAGCACTCAACGGCTTCCGCAACGGCCGTTACGAAGTAATGGTCGCCACCGACATCGCCGCCCGCGGCATTGACGTCGAGCAGATCAGTCACGTCATTAATTTCGATGTGCCGCATCATCCCGAAGACTATGTTCATCGCATCGGCCGCACGGGGCGCGCGCAAAACGTGGGTGACGCATTCACCATCATGACCGGCGAGGACGTCCAGGAGATCGCCGCCATCGAACGCTTCATCGGCCAGAAAATTCCCCGCGTCAAGCTCGATGACTTTGCGTACGAATACACCCGCATGCTCGAAAAAAACCCCGCGCCGGCCTTTGGTGCCAGGCGCCCTCGCGGCAGTTGGTCCTTCGGTTACGGCAGCAAGCGCCGATGATCGCGTTTTCCTAACTCATTCACTCGCAGAAAAAGGAAAGCCAGTTAACTCAGGGGGAGCAACGACTTCCGCCATGGTTGTAGTTTCGGTTACGCGTTTGCGGGTGAGATCTTTCCGTTTGGTTTTCCCATTCATTTGGTATGCAGTTAGGTCAACTCTGCAAGCGAAGGGTAGTCCCGGCAATCTTGCTGTCAGGATACGAAAGACAAGAGGGTTTGCGTTTTGGACACTGACACTGTGGGAAGGCGATCACGCGATGAGGGCGTTCCGTATCGGCCCGCCTCACCGCGACGCGATGCGTAAATTGCCTTATTGGTGCGACGAGGCCTCTTACGCTCATTGGGACCATGACGGTCAGGCGGTGCTTTCGTGGCAAGAGGCCGCAGAAAAATTGTCTGCGAGCGGTGAACTATCCAAGGTTCTTTATCCGTCTTCCGACCAGAAGGCCGGACGTATTGTTACCACTTAACCTCCCGATAACGCGAAGCCATTCGGTGAATTCCGCGCCACATTAAGATTCAATCATATTAACCTTAGGGAATAAGCCATTTCAGTAAATAAGGCGTTGCGATGAATAGAAGGGCGGCGACGATAACTGTCACTGTCCAAGTCCAACGAGCGGTCCTTGAAAAATTCGGACTTTGCCATAGCAACGGCAATGCGAGAGGACCGACGAGCAATAGCATCGTAACGACATAAGCTCGTCGATAATAGAAGTCCGACGGCTCGCCGCTAGTCTTCGCAACTTTGTAGGCATCCGTCATAGCGCTGATCCATACCAGAGTAAGGGCAAGAGCCGTGCTGAATTTGTTTAAGCCCGAAATCCAGTATGTAAGCAATCCGAGGCTCAAACTGGAGCCAAAAATCACTAGGCCTTTTTTGATTTCCTGGTTATAAATTTGCCCTGCACCTGGAATGATAGCGGATAGGGCTAAAGCCGTCAGAGAATTTTTCCAACTAGACATAGCGAGTTATCAGATCTAAATACAAGTTCCATTCTGTTAACCTGCATAAGAGATATCAAGAGGCGGATTGGAAACTACGCATCTGATTTCCCAGATCCTCTTTGAGCTTTCATGAGCATGCTGGATAAAAAAGTCCCGCAGTAGAAGCAGTTTTATCGGAATCTAGAGTGGGGCATGCGCCACTTTACAACCCTCTATGTAGTGCTTAAATTTCTTTCGGGTTCTTAATGTGTAAAGGAGGTTAAAGTGAAGCCAGCTCTTCGGCTAGTACTTAACAAAAATATCGAGAATTCAGGCTCCCAACCGATCACGTCAAGCGACGATAGCTTGCTCGACGCCTATTCGGCGGCGGTGACCGCAGCGGCGGAGCGAGTCAGTCCCTCCGTGGTCAATATCGAGGTTAGACACAACGTGGATGGTCGGCAAGCTTCACGCCCTTCTGCGGAGGCGCGCGGCAGTGGCTCAGGATTCGTATTTACTCCGGATGGCTTTATTCTAACTAACAGCCACGTGGTGCATGGGGCGAACAAGCTCGGGGTCACGCTCTCGGACGGACGCAGCTTCGAGGCACGCTTGGTCGGCGAAGATCCGGACACCGATCTCGCGGTGATTCGCATCAATGGCAATCATCTTATCCCCGCTGTGCTTGGCGACTCGAAATTGATCCGCGTGGGCCAATTGGCGGTGGCCATCGGCAATCCCTACGGCTTTCAGTGCACCGTAACCGCCGGAGTCGTCAGCGCGCTCGGCCGCTCACTCAGATCGCAATCCGGCCGGTTGATCGATGACGTCATCCAAACGGACGCGGCGCTCAATCCAGGCAACTCCGGAGGCCCCCTCGTGAGTTCGCGTGGAGAAGTTATCGGCGTGAACACCGCGGTTATCCTACCGGCCCAGGGCCTGTGCTTTGCGACCGCGATCAACACGGCAAAGCACGTCGCCGGTCTGCTCATACGAAACGGCAAGATTCGGCGCGGACATATCGGTGTTGCCGGGCAAAACGTTGTCCTCCATCGCCGTCAGGTGCTTTTGCACAACCTCGCAGTCGCGAGCGGTGTGCTGGTGGTTTCCCTGGAGCCCAACAAGCCCGCCTCTCGCGCCGGGCTTAGAGAGGGCGACGTCATTGTCGCTTGCGGCAACCATCCCGTGGCGAGCATTGACGATCTTCACAAGCTCTTGACGGAAGAGCAGGTAGGGGTAAAGGTCGGGTTGACGGTTCTGCGGGGCGACGAAAAGACAGCTCTGGATGTTGTTCCTGAGGAATCTTAACGATCGGCTCAAGCCCAGCGGTGATAGACGAGATGGAAAGAAGATAACGCGGCGGCTATCGATTCAACCGATAGCCGCTTCCGGCGCACACCGCTTTTATAGCCTCATTCGGCTTCAGCTTCTGCTTCGGCTTTGAGGCGTCGCCTGCGGACCGCGTCTGCTAGCGCATCGAGCAAAGCGCGGCTATCGTCCCACCCGACACAAGCGTCCGTGATGCTCAGGCCGTAAACTAATTCCTTGCCGGGCTGAAGGTCTTGCCTGCCGGCCTTCAGGTGACTCTCGACCATGACGCCAAAAATTCGTTCGTCGCCATCGGCAATCTGAGTTGCAACCTCACGTCCCACCGCGACCTGTTTTTGCGGTTCCTTGCCGCTGTTGCCGTGGCTGAAGTCGATCATGATGCGCGCCGGGATGCCCGCTTCGGCCAGAGTCTTGGCCGCTGAGTTCACCGTAATCGCGTCATAGTTTGGTTGCTTGCCGCCGCGCAAGATCACATGACAATCCTCGTTCCCGGTGGTCGACACGATGGCTGAATGGCCATCCTTTGTTACTGACAGGAAATGATGCGGTGCCTGAGCCGCACGGATGGCCTCGACCGCAATTCTGACGTTGCCGTCCGTGCCGTTTTTGAATCCAACCGGGCATGATAATCCGGAAGCGAGTTCCCGATGGACTTGACTCTCCGTCGTGCGCGCGCCAATGGCGCCCCAGGAGACGAGGTCGGCGAGATACTGCGGTGTAATCATGTCGAGGAATTCGGAGCCCGCCGCCATGCCGCTTTCGTTAAGCTCGAGCAGCAGATGACGCGCGAGTTGCAACCCTTCGTTAATATGGAAGCTGCCGTCAAGTTTGGGATCGTTGATCAGCCCCTTCCATCCCACCGTCGTGCGCGGCTTTTCAAAATAGACACGCATGACCACCAACAGGTCCGCGGATAGTCTGTCCTTTGCGTCCTGGAGTTTGCCGGCATACTCTTTGGCCGCCCTCACGTCATGAATCGAACAGGGACCCATAACAACGAGCAGGCGATCATCGGCGCCGTGCAGAATCCGGTGAATCGCCTGTCGCGTTTCGTACACCGTCTTTGCTGCGTTCCGCGTGATGGGAAAATCGCGCAAAACTTCCGACGGGGTTAAGAGTTCTTTGATCTCTCTAATTCGTAAATCGTCGGTTCTGTATTCCATGTCAGTCACTGTCAGCGAAAAAAGGCATTATAGACCAAAATTATTGGAAATCTAATCAGCTGTCCAGCCCGCGGCCGTGCGGAATGAACACCACCGTGTTATCTCTGCAAGGTTTCGCGACCCACGGCGGCGAGAAGAACTGCGGATAACACGAGGAGCGGGGCGTAGGCGAGAAATGGCACGCCAGGACCGAAACGATCGGCAAGAATACCGCCGATTAGAGGCGCGCCGACACCGCCGATTTCGGCCATCGTGCGCCGCGCGGCTTGCAGCCGTCCGCGGGCGTTTGCCGGCACGACATCAAAAGTCGATGTTGCCAGCGAGCCCAGCGAGAGTCCGTTGGAAATGCCGAGGAAAGCAAGCAGCACGGCGAGCTGAAGGAAATTCTCAGAAAAAGGAATGAGCAAAAAAGCCAAAGCAGGAATTCCGGTGCTCGGCACCGTTGCCCATTTTCTTCCAACCTTGTCGATGACAAAGCCGGCGGGCAGGATCATGGCGAAAACAGTGAAGCCGGAAATCGAAAACAAGAGACCCACTTCTTTGGGCGTCAGATTGAGCTCAGAACTAGCATAGAGCGGTACGATACTTTGGGTTGTGACCCGGTGAACGAAACTGGTGAACGTGGCAAACACCAACACTGCATAGGTAGCCCGCAGGTCTGGTTGAATCTGATGAAAAAGATCTCTCAAGCTGCGCAGCCGGTCGAGTGCCGACGAAAGCCCCCAGCCCTTTATGGGTTTCAGTGTGGAGTGAGACTCGTAGGAGGACCGCGAGTTCTGAACCGAAAGCCCAATCAGCACGGATAGCGCCGCGCATACCGCATAGGCGACGAATGTGGCTCTGAAGCCCGCGGTTTCGGCGAGCATACCGCCGAACAGGGGACCCAAGGCGAATCCCAAGTAGTTAACGCCATGAAAACCGCTGAGGACTCTGCCGCGTTGGTCCGGGCGAGCGAGATCAATGCCGGCCACCTCCCGCGCGATGACCCAGACACTCTCTGCGACCCCGATCAAGAAGACCAACGCCAGGATCAAGCTGAACCAGGGCATACCGGCGGCCAATAGCCCCGCGATGCAACTTAATGCTGGGCCCGCTATCAGCGCGGAGCGCGTGCCCAGGCGATCGAGGACCACGCCGCTGACGGGCAAGCCGGCAAATCGCCCCAGCGCCAATGCCGTAATGATTTGCGCGGCGGTGCCGGCGGAGATGCCAAACGATTTTGCCAATACCGGGAGGGCGGGAACAACCATCGACCACATTCCTGCCAACAGGGTGCTGGCGTAAAGTGTGACGAGGCGCTATTTTTTCTTCCCGCGCTTTAGACTACCAGGTTAAAAACTTTGTTTGCAGGCTTCTAAAAGTCCGCGTTTCCCGGCGTGCGGGGGAAGGGAATCACGTCACGGATATTTTTGAGGCCGGTGAGATACATCATCATTCTTTCCAACCCAAGGCCAAAACCGGAGTGGGGGACGGAGCCGTACCGGCGCAGGTCGAAATACCACCAATAAGCTTTTTCATCTAATCCGCTGTCACGGAGCCGTTGCAGGAGCACGTCGTGGCGGTCTTCGCGCTGGCTACCGCCGATGATCTCGCCGACCCTGGGAACCAAGACGTCCATCGCCCGCACGGTTTTGTTGTCGTCGTTGACGCGCATGTAGAAAGCTTTGATGTCCTTCGGGTAGTCCGTAACGATCACCGGTTTTTTGAAAAGTTCTTCCGAGAGAAATCGCTCGTGCTCGGTTTGCAAATCAACGCCCCATTCCACGGGAAACTCCCAAGTTTTTCCGGACTTCTTGAGCTCTTGAATCGCGTCGGTGTAGGTAATGTGGCCGAATTTTGATTCCGCGACATGCTCTAGCGTGGTGAGTACGGTTTTTTCGATGCGCTCATTGAAGAAATCGAGATCTTCGCGGCAGTGTTCGAGCACATAGCGAATGATGAACTTCAAGAACTCCTCTGCCAAGGCCATGTTGTCTTCCAGCTCGTAGAAAGCCATCTCCGGTTCGATCATCCAGAACTCGGCCAGATGGCGGGGCGTATTGCTATTCTCCGCCCGAAACGTGGGACCGAACGTGTAGACCTTTGAGAAGGCTAACGCAAAAATTTCGCCTTCCAACTGGCCGCTCACGGTCAGGTACGCGGGTCGACTAAAAAAATCCTGCTGCCAGTCGACATTCCCTTCCGCGGTGTGCGGTACATTGCGAAGGTTTAGAGAAGTCACATTGAACATCTGGCCCGCGCCTTCGCAGTCGGATGTCGTGATGATAGGCGTTTGGACATAAATGAAATCTCTCTCTTGGAAAAAGGTATGGATCGCGTGGGTCAAAGCGTTGCGCACGCGAAAAGCCGCGCCGAAGGTGTTGCTGCGGACTCGAAGGTGGCCGATATCGCGGAGAAACTCCAAGGTGTGTCCCTTCTTTTGCAGAGGATAGGTGACAGGGTCCGCCGTGCCGTAGACGGAAATCTCGGAGACCTTCAACTCAACAGCTTGCCCCTTCGCCGGAGACTCGACCAGGGCTCCCGACGCGGCGATACTGCTGCCCGTGGTCACTTGTTTGAGCGTCTCTTCGGGAACGATACCGCTATCAACCACCAACTGCATGCTCTTGAATCGCGAGCCGTCATTCAATTCTACAAAAGTCACGCCCTTAGAATCCCGGCGCGAGCGCACCCAACCGCGTAAGGTGACGTCGGTTCCCACCGGCAGTGAATAAGCCTGCTTGACAGAAAAATACTTTGAGTTCATGGGGCCAAGTATTCAATAATGGCCGGAGATGTCAACTGTTGTGGTCCATCGTGTCATGTACATAAGCTGCTCCCAGAAGGAATGGCTTTGTACTCCCTACCGAAAATCACAAAAGAAACGTAATGCGCAGAGGAATAAAATGACAATTCGGGTTGACAATTTATTTGCGAATCTGCCGGAGCTTTACGAATCGGAGCAATCGCTGAGCCTGTTCGAAAAGCCCTCGATCAAGATCGAGCGCATCGTTTCGCAATCTCACAGCAGCCCGCCGGGCTTCTGGTACGATCAAGATGAAGACGAATGGGTCATGGTGGTGCGCGGGGAAGCAACCCTGGAGGTTGAGGGAGGAGGGCTCGTGCAGATGAAAGAGGGCGATCATGTGACGATTGCGCGCCACGTGAGACATCGAGTTCAGCAAACGGGTCCGGAGACCATCTGGCTCGCCGTGCGTATTCGCTGCTAGAAATATAAATATAGGGAGGTGAATTATTCCGCACCAAGAACATACAGCGATGAGAATTTCCCCAACGCGTCACCCCCGAATGTTTTAATCGGGGGTCTAGTTTCGGTCTCGCCTGGATTCCCGATACATACATTCGGGAATGACGGACTCTGATCGGAAAAACGGGTAGATGACGCGCATTTGCAGTAGCATCCAAATACGCCAACCCATCGAACAGGTTTTCGATTTCATCACGACGCCGGGAAACTGGCCGCAGTGGCATCCGGCTTCGGTGAGTGTCGGCGGGAACGCGGATCATTCCTTGCTCCCGGGCGAAGAGGTTACGGAAAACATTTCCGTCGCGGGTCATCACGGACAGGTCACCTGGTTGGTGCGGGAACGGAGCGCGCCTCATCGATGGGTCATCGACGGAACCGGGAAGGACGGCGGCCACGCAACGATTACCTATACGCTGACTCGGCATCCCGCCGGTACAAATTTCGAACGCGAGCTTGTCTATACGGTGCCGAACACGTTGCTGGCGCTCTTGGATTGGTTGATCATCCGTTCGCGCATGAAGGCGGACTCCGTTGAAGCGTTACAACGGTTGAAGCGGCTGCTCGAATCTAGCGGTGAAATCAATTAGCACGAGATCCAAGGATGTGCTTCCTGTTCAAACTTTCGCGCGGCACATGAAAGTCGCTGTGATGCATCTCTCAGAGATGGAGCGTCCCGCGTTCCAAAAGCATACTATTTTTAGTAATCTGTTTTATAGAAGTGGAAGAAAAATTATTAAGTAAAACCGACCACAGGCCTTGGCCGCTTCCATCCAGACCCTGGGTTATGGCCATGCGTTGGCACGATCTGCTGTTTCTGCATTGGCCGGTCGTTCCTGACTTGATTCGACCACTCATTCCCCCGGGTCTGGAGCTCGATACTTTCGATGGCTCCGCTTGGATCGGCGTCGTCCCTTTCCGCATGAGCGGCGTCCGCCCGCACGGTTTCCCTCGCTTTGCGGGGCTGGCCTTCCAGGAGTTGAACGTTCGCACCTACGTGTGGAGTCCGGGCCGAAGCGGCGTCTGGTTTTTCAGCCTTGACGCGGCAAATCGGCTGGCGGTTAGAACCGCTCGAGCCTTATATGGGTTGCCTTACTATGATGCCCGAATGACTTTGCAGCCAGAGCGAGAAACTATTCACTATCGCAGCATCCGTAGCGATAGGAGAAGCACCGGGGCGGAATTTGACGCGTCTTACAAACCCACAGGAGAAGTCTATCGTTCCGCTCCGGAGACGCTCGACCGTTGGTTTACGGATCGATATTGTCTTTACACGGTAGATCGCAGCGGCCGCTTGGGCTACGCAGACATTCATCACGCGCCGTGGCCTCTGCAACCGGCCGAAGTAGAATTGCGCGTCAATACGATGACCCTGCCAGTGGGCATCAAGCTGCCGGATACCGCGCCCCTCGCTCACTTTGCCCGGAGGCTCGATGTGATTGGATGGACAGTTGAATCTGTTGCTTCAATACCGGTCAGATGAGATCCTCCGAACCTGTGGTTAATGCAAGGAGAGCGCTATGACACGACGTGAATCGTTGAAGTTTTTTTTGGCCGCAGGTATCTGGACGGCATTGAAGGGGCGTGTGAACGCCGCGCAGCCCACCTCCATGAAGGACATCGAGAATTTGCAGAAAAACTGGAAGGCCCTTTTAGCCGAAGGTACCAAGTTGCCCTTACCCTCGGAGCCGCTCAAGCTGTCGAAAGAAGAATGGCGCAAGCGTCTGGACCCGACGCAATTCAACGTGCTGCGCGAGGAAGGTACCGAGCCCCCCGGCACGAGTCCTCTGAACAATGAAAAGCGGCCCGGTATATTCGTTTGCGTCGGCTGCAACCTGGCCCTGTTTACCTCCGATATGAAATACGAGAGTGGCACCGGTTGGCCGAGCTTCTTCACCACGATTCCAGGCGTATTCGACAACAAGACCGATTACAAGCTGATCCTACCGCGCAGCGAATACCACTGCATCCGTTGCGGCGGCCACCACGGCCACGTTTTTGACGATGGCCCGCCACCCACCGGCAAGCGCTGGTGCAACAACGGCGTGGCGCTGAAGTTCATCCCGAAGAGCAGCAAAGCATGACCGGTGGACAAAAAGAACGCCAGAGGTTGTGTGAACTACTAGGATCAGCCCAATCTCTGTTTATACGATAGTCTCGTGCTTGTGAGCTGCACTTGCATTAATATCGCTAAGAGCCGTTCTGTATAGTTAGCCTGGTCATCGGAAGGCAAACGGGCTATCCTCTGACAGGTGCTACAATACAGGTTCACGGAATATTTCGAGCACGAGGTTCTACGCAAGCGTCCCTATTTGAAGAAGGAATGGTGCATTCAGGTTTTGGAAAAACCGCTGAGGAGCGAGGCGCAGGAGACAAACCGGTATCGGTTTTGGGGCAAAATCGATGAGTTTGAAGGCCGGGTTCTGAGAGTTATTACGTTGGAGGACAAAGTTACGATTCACAACGCTTTTCCAGACAGAGGGTTTAAGCCATGAAGCTTAATTACTATGCCGACACAGACTCGCTTTATATCGACCTTTCTGAGCGGCCGAGCGTCGAAAGCCGAGAGATCACGGAGGGTGTTGTTCTTGACTATGATGCCGAAGGGAATTTGGTGGGCATTGACATCGATAATGCTAGCCGAAAAGTTGATCTCAAAAAACTTACCCTGGATAAGCTCCCGGCGATCATTCAAACAAACCCAGCCTAACCATTGGGTTGAGAAG
>WNFS01003671.1_pt1 | contig 11681 bp, 9 predicted proteins | sample 5400141 | NCBI WGS metagenome assembly WNFS01 (sample SAMN13153358, study PRJNA577476) | soil metagenome | isolation source: 60 cm saprolite under Madrone tree | place: USA:California | collected 2016-06-14 | reverse complement strand
CCACTTCGCTCTCAATCTGGTTCGCCAAATCAAAGACAAACGTTCCATCAAGCGCCGCCGCAAATGCGCCGCGTGGGACCCTAAGTACCTGCTCGAGATATTGGGGCCACTACCATGTTAACCTCGACTCGTTGCCCTGCCTACCCCCTGCGCAGGGCAGTCGCATGGGGCACGGCGTTTCCGCTCGCTCTCCCCGCAAGCGGGGAGGCAAGGGCGGCGGCCAAATGCGATTGCCCTGCAGGCGGAGGAGGATCGGGGAGGGGCAGGCTCAAGACGATTCGACGCGGTGTGCCGCGTCACCATGCCGTACCCCCGCAAGCAGCCGGAACACCATGACGACATCGCTTCGGATGCGGCGCACAGCCAGATAGACGCCGGTCGCGCTGCCTGCGAGGCCGCCCAGCATGAGCGTGATCACCATGATGTCCCAGACCGGCCGGGTGCGCAGCCAAGCGGCGAAATCGAGACGATGGAGCCCGGCGAACAGCCACCGGTGCCAGCGGGACGTCGAATCGGCGCGCCGCAACAACGCCCCGGACGTCGGATCGAGGTAATACCGCGTATTCTCGGCATCGTTCGCGACGAAGCGGTAGACCGGCAACGCGACCTGGTCGTGATGGCTGAAGTAATAGGCATCCTCTTCATGCAGCATGCCTCGCTGCGAAATGCCGTTCGACCCAACGATCCGCTCGGCGGCCTCAGCGAGTTCCTGTTGCGATAACGGTGCAGCGTTTGCGGAGGCGTCAAACCGCGTCACCGTTGCGTCAGCACTTGTAGCGAGCCAGAACAGCTTACCGGCAATGGGTGCAGTCGTAAGGCTCACGGCATCTGGCGACCGCGCCTGCATGACGGCGAGCGACGCGCGTACCTCGCCCCATGCGGGTAGTGGACCTTCAAGCCGGCCCGCCTCGCCCGCGCCACCCCGGCCTTCGAGAAATCCCCACGGGTTCATCGAAACCAACCCGCTGACCACGAAAGTGAGGGTGGCAATGCCGAACACCAGCCCGGACAGATGGTGCCAGTAGAACATGCCGCGATAGGGCGAAAACATTCCGTCCTTGCCGCGACGCAACTGCGCGATGCCGAGATAGAGTCCGAGGACGGTCAGGAACGTGCCGAGAATCGCAGCCCAGATGACCGTCTGGCTCCACAACGGTCCGTCGCTGCGCAATGCCGTGAGATAGAACCAGTGCGGGATCGCGCCGAGCCAGTTCCAAAACCGCTGCATCGACGTGGTGCGCAGCACGACTTGGCCGCTGGTGCTCGACACGTAGATGGTCGAGCGTTCCGCATCGTCGAACGTGAAGCGATGCAACGGGCGGTCGCGGCGATAGCGACCGACGGTCCACTGATCCTCATCGATGGTTGCAGCGGAGGCGACGGTTGCGGGTCCGGCGGTCCGTGCGATGGTATCGAGCGCGATCGCCCGGGCATCTGCCATATCGAAGCGCCGGACACCGACGCCCTGCGCGAGGTCGATCACCCCATCCGGCCGCGGCGGACGTCGCAGCCGCAGCACCGGCACGCCGAGAAGATTTTCGATTTGGACGCGATAGAATTGCTGATCATCCGGGATGAGTCCGTCCGCCACCCGGCAGCATGCTTGCCACGCAATAGGCGCGAGCGCGCTCACCCGCTCTTGTTCGGTCAGGCGCGGGAAGCCCACATACATCATGACGATGCCGGACGCGAACCAGACCAGCATCAGGATGCCCACCGCGATCCCGAGATAGCGGTGGAATACCACCAACGTGCGCCAGAGGAAGTTTGTCATAGTCGCGAGTGTAGCAGGGACCTGAAGGCCGCTCTACACCAACACGCAAGCCCCCGGCGACTATGCCGCTTTGACGGTATGCGCCTTGAGATCGACACGCAATTCCTTGCGTAAAACGTCGAAGATGGCGGCCAAGTTGTCCATACTGGGGTTGCCGTTTGTCGACAGCATCCGATGCAAGCTCTTGCTGGCCTTGCCGGTCGCGGCCGCCAGACGTTCGAAGCCCACAGTTGCATTTACGAGGTCACGCAGGATCAAACGGGCCGTATGCGGTTCGCCATTGAGAAACAGCGTGGCGGCCTCATCAAGCAGCGCCTTGGCAAAGGCTGGATCACGCTTCACCCGCGCAACGATCGTATGCTTGAAGCTCCGGGTCAGTGCCATGGCGCTCACCTCTGATGTCTTGGCCTCGCGGTGGTCTTACGCGACTTGTATTCTGCCCACATCACCTTCGCCCTCTCGATGTCAGCTCGCTGGCTCTTCTTTGTGCCGCCACCGAGCAAAATGATCAGATCGTCTCCATCCTTTGCGAGATAGATCCGATAACCCGGCCCCCAGTCGATGCGATACTCACCAATGCCGCTGAACCACTTGACGCTTGAAGTGTTGCCCATCTGGAGTCGCAACGTCGCAGTTGCGACCTTCGCGGCAGCTTGGGAAGGGAGACCGTCGAACCAACTCCGATAAGGGTTGGCGCCATCCTGCCGGACATACTCAACGACGTTCAATGCCATTTTTGATATAGTAATAAATAAGTTACTATCAAGCAAGCTCGTTCCCTTGCGCCGAGTACAAGCGACATTGCGGACCCGCACCCTCGCAGATGCCTCCCCGGCGATCAAGCCAACGTTGTGCGCCGTCTGGCACCGTTTGCTATCCGCCGCGGTCTTGGATGGCGAATCCGCGATCTTGTAATTTCGTTTCTCTCCAATAGGCTAGGTACTCTTAAGGCTGGGCAAGGCAAAACGCATGAGGGGAAACGCATGCAGCAGGCAAGGATGACGGTTGCACTATTCGCGTTCGCAGCGATGGCAGGCGCGGCGGGGGCGCAGGAAGCCCTGAAGGCGGCGCTGCCCGACGCCACGCCGTGCCCGGAAGCGATCGCCGGCATCGCGACCTGCTATGGCGTCAAGCACGAGATCGGCGCTTACATCACGGCGGCCGTCCCGAAGAACTGGAACGGTCATCTCGTCGTATTCGCCCACGGCGGGCCGTCGCTTTTGCCGCCGACCGCGACCGGCAGCAACACCGATCTCGACAAGTACGCCTACGCGGTCCGGCGCGGCTTCGCGTGGGTTGCGTCAAGCTACCGGCGCGAGGGCTACGGGGTCGCAATGGCGGCTGCCGACACCGACAATGCCCGCAAGTTCTTCATCGCGCGGATCGGAAAGCCGCAGCGCACCGTCCTGCACGGCGCGTCCTATGGCGGCCTCGTGGGAGCGAAGCTGATCGAGACCTACGCGAAGAATCCCGACGGCAGCTTGAACTTCGACGGCGCCTTCCTCAACAGCGGCGCGGTGACGGGTGCGACGCTCAATTATCAGCACCGCGTCGACCTGCGTGCCGTGTACCAGTACTATTGCAAGAACATGCCGCGGCCCGACGAGGCGCAGTATCCGCTCTGGAATGGCGTCGCGCCCGATTCGCAGATGACTCTGAAGGACCTCGACGCCGTGGTCGACGAATGCAGCGGCGTCGGCCATCCGGCCGCGGCGCGCAGCGACCGGCAGAAGCAGAACCTGGCGAACATCCTCGGCGTGATGGGCTATCCGGAAAATCTGCTGGTGCGCCACATGCAGGCGGGAACGCTGTTATTCCGCGACATCGTGAACAACACGACCGGCGGGCGCAATCCGTTCTCGAACGTCGGCGTCCGCTACAAGGGCTCTTCCGATGACGCGACGCTGAACCGCGAGGTCGGGCGATTTGAGGCCGATCCGGCTGCCGCCGCGGCGTTGCGGGCCGACGGCGATCCGACCGGGGTGCTGCCGGTGCCGGTGGTGTCGATCCACTCGATCAACGACCCGCAGGTCGTGGTCGAGGCGCAGTCCGCCTATTTGGATGCCGCCAAGGCGGCCGGCGGCGCCGACCGCCTGGTGCAGGCCTTCACGGACGAGCGCGGCCACACCGCGCAAAGCGCACCGGAACTCGCCGCCGGGCTCGACGCCCTCATGCAGTGGGTCGAGAAGGGCACGAAGCCGACGGCGCAATCGATCGCGGCGGGGTGCGAACAATTGCGGGCGAGCCTGGATGGCCCGTGCCGCTATCATCCGGAATATGCGCCGAAACCCTACGCCACCCGCTACTACACGCGCGAGGCCGCGGTGCGGTAGCGGGCGTCAATCGCCGCCGAGGAGCAGCACTTGCAGTTGATCTGGCCGTGGCAAGAGCGGACACGCAAGCTTTCCGTGCTGAAGGCCGGCACGTTCGCCCTCATGTTCGTGCCGGCGATCTGGCTTATTGAGCAGGTCGCCACCGGCGAATTTGGACCGGTTCCGCTCGGCGGAATGACTTACTGGTCGGGTTTGTGGGCAACCGCGATCCTGCTCGCGGCGCTGGCGATTACGCCGGCGTCGACCATATTCGGCTGGCGCCGGCTCATCATCGTGCGACGCATGATCGGGGTGACGGCGCTCGCCTACGCGATGGCGCATATCGTCATTTATTTCGCCCTGCGGTTTTGGAACTTTGCGTTCATCGCCCACGAAATGGCGACCAGGCTCTCCCTGATCGTGGCAACCGCCTCGACCATCGGCCTCGTCGCGTTGGGGGCGACCTCCGTCGATGCCGCGGTCCGGCGGATGGGAGCGAAAGGATGGCAACGGCTGCACAGCGCGGTCTACCTGACCACGGCCTTGGCGATCCTTCACTACCTCCTGTCGCCCGGGTTATTTCCGGACCAGTTCCTGCTGAGCGGTGCGTTATTCTGGCTCATGACGTGGCGGGTGCTGGCGCGGCGCGGACACGGAGCGAATGCCGCCGCCTTGGCACTGCTTGCGCTCGCCTCGTGCCTTTTCACGGCGGCTTTTGAAGTTGGCTCGATCTGGGCATTCCGTGGCTATGCCCTGGCCGAGATTTTCAGCATATATTTCACTCCGATCCTGGGCATCCCGCCGCCCTGGACGATGCTCGCGCTTGGATTTCTGGTCTCCGCCGCGGCGTTCGCCCGGCAGATTTTGCGGCTCGGAGGGGCAGGCCTTGGCGCCGGTAAAATCGGATAGATTGCCGCGCCGTACTCGGTGACAAGACTTCGCTCTGACATTACCGCTTGCACCATGGTAGGCAGCATGGACGACGTCATGAGGGCGCCATGTCGGTGATCGAGGCCGCCATACGCGGGGGCGCGGTAACGGTTCTTCTGCTCGTTGCCACGCTCGTCCTGTGTGATCGGCGACAGGTTCCGACAAGGCGCTATTCCGCGCTGTTTGTACTGAGCGTCGCCGCTTACGTCATCGCGTCGGCTCCCGGCTTCCATGGGCTCGACCCGCGCTGGCGCATACCGATCGGGCTCGTCAGCTCTGGCACGCCGGCCGCCTTCTGGCTTGCCGCGGCTGCATACTGCGACGACGATTTCAAACCCTCATTGTACCGGCATCTCGCCTGGCTTGGCCTCGTTCTCCTTGGTCTTTGGCAAATGCTCGGCAACCAACCGGCCGCCGATTTTCTTCATGACGGGCTGTCGCTGATGTTCATTGTTCTCGCTACTTGGCATGCGCTCATCGGCAGGGATGCCGATCTTGTGGAAGGGCGGCGGCGATTTCGTTTGGTGCTCGTGATATCCGCGGCGCTTTATACAGCAGGGATCATAGTCTCACAGTGGCTTCTACCCGGCAGCGCGGCCTCAGCCCCCTTCAGCTTTATCAATGCGGTTGGTCTGCTGGCGTTGACATCTGTCTACGCGGCCGCGCGGTTGTCCGTCTCCGCCTTCGGGCAATTCGCCGCCTCCGACATTCCTGACCGAAGCGCGTCTTTGCCGCGCGAAGTCCGTCAGAACGATCCTGCTCCCGCGCTGGAAGTCAATGAACAAGATGCTGCATTGCTGACGGCGCTTGATGATCTGATGAAGAACAACAAGATTTATCGACAAGAAGGTCTGAGCATCGCCGTGCTCTCCGCGAAGCTGTCTGTACCTGAATACCGGTTACGCAGACTGATCAACCAGAAACTGGGACATCGCAATTTCAGCGCCTTCGTCAACGGTTACCGCCTTTCCGAGGCCATAGCTGCACTTAGCGATCCAGGCCAATCGAGCGTGCCGGTCCTTACCATCGCGCTCGACACCGGTTTTGGTTCGATCGGGCCATTCAATCGTGCCTTCAAGGCGCACACCGGGATGACGCCCACCGAGTATCGGCGCGAGCGTTCGAATGGAATGCAGAACGCGCCGTCTGACCTCTCGCCGATTCCGAAATCGGCCAGCCTATCGAGGAATTGATCAGCCGCGATTTGAATCCGGCAAGACGGGAAATTCTATCTGCATCAAGTTAGAATTGCAAAATTCAGATTGTGGATCTGAATTGATCTAGACCACGGAACTTCCTGACCGGCCGACGCATGATCAAGCGTCGCCAAAGGAGAGCGACATGATGGCCGTCGCCCGCATCCTCACCTTTGCGCTCCCTGTCGTGATTGTGATTGCGACCCTTGAGGGCTTGGTTCTCGCCGTCGTGATGAGGCGCAACTACAATTGGCGTGCGTATTTCGCCTCGCTCGCCGATGCGCTTGGGCGCCAGTACGTTGTATTGACGTTCCTGTCTCTAAGCCTCGCGGCGCCGGCGTATGATTTGGCGTACAGTCACCGCCTCTTCACGATACTGATCGACACCGCTGTCGCGGTGGTTGCGCTCCTGATCGGTCAGGATTTCTGCTACTACTGGTTCCATCGCTGCAGCCACAGGGTTCGGTGGTTTTGGGCGACGCATGCGGTCCATCATTCCTCAAATGACCTCAATTTTGCTGCGGCCTACCGCTTTGGCTGGACCGGGCGGCTGACCGGGACGGCGATCTTCTTCGTGCCGCTCGTCTGGCTCGGTTTCGAGCCGCGCGCGGTGACCATCGCCATCGCGCTGAACCTGCTCTACCAATTCTGGCTGCACACGGAATGGATTCCGAAGCTTGGCTGGCTCGAATACGTCCTCAACACACCTTCTCACCATCGCGTGCACCACGCGGCCAATCCCGAATATCTCGACCACAACTATGGCGGGGTGTTCATCATTTGGGACCGCATCTTCGGCACCTTCGTTGCCGAACGCGACGATCTGCCGTGCCGCTACGGCCTGGTGGAGCCGCTTCGCTCCAATAATCCCGTCTTCATCGCCTTTCATGAATGGATGGCGCTCGTTCGCGATCTGTGGCACGCGCGATCGTGGCGGGAGCGGGGGTCGTACCTCATTGGTCCGCCCGGTTGGCAACCGGATGACGAAGAAAAGCGTTTCCCATCGTACAGATATCATCCATCGACCTCGTCCTGAGTTGCCCACCGGCGGGGCCGACCACTGCGGATGAAAGTCTATTCTCCATGGTGCTGCCCGGCGGGAATTTTGTTTTCACTTTCGTACTAGGAGCGCGCTCTTGCGCGCGTCTCGAAGGACGGCCACAAGCGAGATCGTGCCCGCGGCCATCCTTCGAGACGGCCGCGCGAAGAGCGCGGCCTCCTCAGGATGAGGTCCGAGGGGGTCGATTTCGATCGTTCAATGCGATCGGTTTCATGGAATCGCTCCACTAGAAACCCGCCGGCGAGTATCTGCGTCGCCATGCAGCCGCCTGCGGTATGGGCACGCCAAGATTCTCGCGCAAAGTCTTGCCTGCGTATTCCTTGCGGAACAGGCCGCGGCGTTGGAGTTCCGGCACGACGAAGCGAACGAAGTCTTCGTAAGCGCCCGGGACATGTGTGGCGGAAACCACAAAGCCGTCGCAGGCGCGCTCGACAAACCATTGCTCGAGCCGGTCCGCAACCTCCTGCGGGCCGCCGATAATCGGGTCATGCACGCGGCCGCGGCCGCTGAAATGGATGAAGTCGCGCACGGTCGGATTCTTGTTCCCGCTCGCCTGCACGACGCGATCGCGGATCGCCTGCAGACCGGACATTTCCGCGAGCTCTTCATCGGCGAAAGCCTCGTCCATGCCCTTTCTGGCAAAGTCGAAGTTGAGCACCTCGGACAACAGCGACAAGGCGTCGATCTCGAGCGGCAGCTTGCTGATCTCCGCCCACTTGTCCTGCGCCTCCGCTGTTGTCGCGGCGGACACGGTGTTGATGAGCTGGGCCACCTTGACGTGCTCGGGATCACGGCCGCGGCGCGCCACTTCCTTCTTGAAATCCGCGTAATCGCGCTTGGCGATCTCGATATTCGGATAGATGACGAAGATCACCTCGCCCCACTGTGCGCCAAAACTCTTGCCGCGACCGCTCTGGCCGGCCTGGATGATGACCGGGTGGCCCTGTGACGAGCGCGGCACGGTAAACGGTCCGCGCGACCGGAAATAACGTCCCTGGTAGTCGAGGCGGTGAACCCTTTCGGGCCTCGCGAACAGGCCGGTGACCTTGTCCTGGACGATCGCATCGTCCTCCCAGGTGTCCCAATGGCCGAATACGACTTCCATGAACTCGTCAGCCCGATCGTAACGCAGGTCGTGCCCGATGACTTCATCGCGGCCCATGTTTTGCGCCTCGCCGTCATTAAGGGACGTGACGACGTTCCAAGCCGCCCGCCCGTCGGTCATCAGGTCGAGTGTCGCAAACAGGCGTGCCACATGAAATGGCTCGTAGTAGCTCGTCGAATAGGTCGCGCCGAGACCGAGCCGCTCGGTCGCCATGCCCATCACCGTGAGCACCGTCATGGCATCCAACTTTACGCAGCGAATGCCATGCTGAACCGTGTGCGCGTGATTGCGCCCGTACATGTCGGGCATCGACAAACGATCGTCGAAAAAGCCGAGATGAAATTTGCCCTCCTCAAGCACGCGGCCGATATGCCGGTAGTAGTCCGCAGACCAGGTATCGGTGCGTGACTGCGGATGACGCCAGGAACTCGCAAGATTTGTGCAGTTCTGCGCTTGGAGGAAGGCGATCAAGGTAATCTGGCGCATTGGTCCCTGACGTTCCTGTCGCACTTTTATCGGCTCACATAGCGAAGACTTTGTGCAATTTGGCTTGATCTCTGAGCCTACATCACGGCTCGGGCAGGTGGAAGGTGCCGGCGTCGCGCCTTGCGGTCATGTGGAACCATTCCCTCGGAGTCATGGCCGGGCTTGTCCCGGCCATCCACGTCTTTCTGGCTGAAAGCTCGGAAGAAAGACGTGGATGCCCGCGACAAGCGCGGGCATGATGATTGAGGGGCTACTGTTCCGGCTCTGATGAAAATTTTTGCAACGCCCAGCCCTGTTCGCACGCGCACACGCACTTATGTTGAAAACGTCGCCGGCGGGTTCAACCATTGTCTGCGACCGCTTGACGCCTGCGATTTTGACTGTCTGGAGCCCATGTGACGCTGTTTGCTGGCGAGGCCAGCCTCCTCAAGAGACAACGCGCGGGTCAAGCTGCTGGCTTTGCGGCGGCGGCAATTGCCGCGGCGGCGCTTATCGGCTGGTGGGCCGGGCTGCCGCTGCTGTCGAGCTGGAGCCCGGGCTTCGCCACCATGAAACCGGTGACGGCTTCATGCCTCGCCGCCCTCGGCCTTGCGCTCATGCACCCCGGCAAGGACTGGCGCTTCGCATTCGCGGTCGGTGTCGCCGTGGCCACCCTCGCGGTGCTCGGCCTGGGTGTGGTCCTGTTCAACCTCGAGCTTGGCATCGACCGCTGGCTGGCGCCGGGGGACGCCTCATTCCGGACCGCAGCGACCTCATACCGGGTGATAAATGCGGCGACGCTGGGGATGGCGCTCGCGGGCGGCTCGCTCGCGCTCAGCCGTTTCGAGCGGCATCGCTTGGCCGCGACGGGTGCTCGGCGGCCTCGCCGGCGCCATCGCGCTGTTCGGCCTGCTCGGCTACCTGACCGGCATCGACACGCTCTACGGCTCGTCAGTCAGGCCACCGGCGCTGCCGACCGCCGTTGGCCTCCTCTGCGTCGCCGGCGGGATCATCTTACGGATCGGAGCGATGCCCGCGCTCCGCAAGCCGCGGCCGTTGTGGCACCTGCTGGTCGTGCTCGGATGCGCGGTCATTGTGCCGCTGCTGCTGTTCGGCGCGTACGCGGGAGTTAGCATCGGCGACGCGCAGTTCGACGAGGTCCGCAAAGAGCTGAGGAGTGAGGCACGGACTTTGTCGGCCGAAGTTGACCGTGAGATCATCGGCGAGATCGGGAGACTGGAGGCATTAGCCGCCTCGCCGTCGCTGCGCCAAGGCGACTTCGCTTCCTTCCAGCGCCAGGCCGAGGCCTCGCTGGCCTTGCACCAAAGCGGCAACATCATGCTCGTCGATCGCGACATGCATCAACTCGTCAATACCTGGGTGCCCTTCGGCACGCCGCTGGAAAAGGCGGCTGTTCCGGAACCCGCGCAGAGAGCTCTCGCAACCCATAAGCCGCAAGTAACCGGCCTGTTCATGGGCACCGTCGTCAAACAGTTCATGTTCGGCATCATCGTGCCCGTAGAGATCGACGGCGAGGGCCGCTACGCCCTCGTGCGGTCGCCTGATCCGCACACCCTTGAACGCCTGGTCGCCGCAAATGAACTGCAGGCAGGTTGGCATGCGGTGGTTGCCGACGCCGCCCATCACATCATGGCGGAATCCCAACCGGAGGATGGGTTCATCGGTCAGGAGCTGCCGCCGTCCCAGTGGCACCGGGCAGGACCCGACGGCGTATTCGAGTTTGTCGACTCCAAAGGGCAATCCTCGCTGGAGGCCTACGCGCAGTCGCAATTGACCGGCTGGGAAATCGCCGTGTGGGAGCCCACGGCCCTGCTCGAGGCCCCGGTTAGGGCGCTGTGGTGGACCATCGCCTCGACGGCGTTGCTGGCGTTTACGCTGGTGGTGGCTTTGGCCTCATGGCTGGGCCGGATTATCGCGCGCGCGGTTGGCCAGGCGGCCCGCGCCGCGCTCGCTTCGGGAGAGGGCGGCCCGCTGTCGCCGGGCGGAACGCCCGTCGCCGAGGTCAACGCCCTGATGGCGGAGCTGCGAGGGACCACCGATTTGCTGCGCGAGAGCGAGCGCCAGCTGCGCCTTGTCACCGACAACGCCCCGGTCGCCATCTCGCACCTTGATACCGAAGCCCGCTACAAGTTCGTCAACAGGCACGTCGCGGAGCGGGAGGGTCTCATGCCCGAGCAAATAATCGGCAAACGCGTCTCCGAGGTCGTCGGCGACAAAGTCTTCGCCATCATGGAGCCCTACGTCCGCGAGTGCCTCGCCGGCAAGAAGGTCGAGTTTGAGGCCGAGGTGCCTTGCCGGGCTGACGGGCCGCAATTCGTCCATTGCCGCTACGAGCCGGAGTGGAGGGAGGGCAAAGTCGTCGGGCTGGTCGCGGCAACCATCAACATCACCGGCCTCAAGCGAGCGGAGGAGGACCTGAAGGCAAGCAAAGATCGCTTGCAACTCGCCCTCAACGCAGCCCAGCTCGGGTCGTACCAGTACGATCCGCGTCATCACGTGTTCTCAGGCGATGCACGCGCTCAGGAAATTTTCGATTTTGCCGACAATGAGGCTGCTAAGGAAGAGATCATGAAGCTCGTGCATCCGGACGACTTGGAAAGGGTTTCGGCGGCCCTGGAGGCGGCGCTCAATCCCGTGGATCCGAGGCGCTCCGCAACCGAGTTCCGGCTCCGGCGGGCAAGCGGCGCGGTCCGCTGGGTGGAAACTCTGGGGCTTGCTTATTTCGACGGCGACGGGCGCGAGCGGCGGGCCGTGGGCTTCGTCGGCACCGTGCAGGACATTACCGAGCGCAAGAAGCGCGAGGAAGAACGCCGGGAGC
>WNFS01003670.1_pt1 | contig 11682 bp, 9 predicted proteins | sample 5400141 | NCBI WGS metagenome assembly WNFS01 (sample SAMN13153358, study PRJNA577476) | soil metagenome | isolation source: 60 cm saprolite under Madrone tree | place: USA:California | collected 2016-06-14 | reverse complement strand
TGAAGAACGCAATTCTTCCCGTCATCACCGTGATCGGCATCGACGCCGCGTTCCTTATCGGCGGATTGATCGTTACCGAAACCGTTTTCAATATCCCCGGCGTTGCCCGCTTTCTGGTCGAAGCCATCCGGTGGCGCGACTATCCGATCGTCCAGAATCTGGTGATGCTGACTGCCGTGGTCGTCGTGGTCGTAAACTTCACGGTAGACATGCTCTACGCGGTTGTCGACCCGCGCATCCGCTATACGGATTAGGAGGCCATTTGGCTGCGATCAACTACGATACCGAACTGAGACGCGCCGGCGCGCATTCCACGCACGGCTGGCGCAAGCTTGTGTTCCTTGCGCAACGCCACGTGCTCGGCGCCTTCGGCCTGATCATCATGGTGATGTTTGTGCTGGTGGCGCTATTTGCCGATGTCATCAGCCGCTTCGATCCTCTCTCCGTCGATTCCTTGCATCGGCTCGCGGCTCCAAATGCCCAGCACTGGATGGGGACGGATTCATTCGGCCGGGATGTCTGGAGCCGGATCATTCACGGGGCGCGCATTTCGCTCGCTGTCGGCATCGGCTCGACCGCGCTCGGCTCGTCTATTGGCGTGATGGTGGGTCTCGCATCCGGTTATCTGTCCGGCTGGGTCGATCTGGTGTTCCAGCGGATTACCGATATTCTGCAGGCCTTGCCGCTATTGGTCCTGGCGCTGGTGATGACGGCCGCCTTGGGGCCGTCGCTTCCGAACGTGATTATCGCGATCGCCATCCCGCTCATTCCCATTGTCGCCCGCGTCATCCGCGCCAATACCCTGGCGCTGCGCGAGCAGCCGTTTGTCGAGGCCGCCAAGTCGATCGGCATGAGCGAGATGCGGATTGCCCTTCGCCACGTCCTGCCCAACACGCTGGCGCCGCTGATCGTACTGTCGACCGCGCAGTTCGGCTCAACCATTCTCACCGAAGCGTCGCTGTCGTTTCTCGGCCTCGGCATTCCCGAACCTTATCCGTCATGGGGGCGCATGCTGTCGGAATCGGCGGCGGAATATGTCCGCGTCGCGCCGTGGCTTGTGATTTTCCCGGGCGTGGCGATCAGCCTTGCGGTGTTCGGCACCAACCTGTTTGGGGACGCGCTTCGCGACATCCTCGACCCCAGGCAGCGCGGCTGATGAGCGAAGCGCAAATCGAAGAGACGGTTCTCGACGTCAAGGGTTTGCAGACGGTTTTTTTCACGGCGTCGGGGCTGTTCCGGGCTGTCAACGACGTTTCGTTCAATGTCCGTCGTGGCGAGACCCTGGCCATTGTCGGCGAGTCCGGTTGCGGCAAGAGCGTGACCGCGCTTTCGATCATGCGCCTCGTGCCCGACCCGCCCGGCAGGATTGTCGGCGGTTCGGTTATGCTTGAAGGCACCGATCTTCTCGGCCTCGACGAAGACAAAATGCGGAAGATCAGGGGAAATCGCATCTCGATGATCTTCCAGGAGCCGATGACCTCGCTCAACCCGGTGATGCGGATCGGAGACCAGATTACCGAGGCGGTGCGCCTGCATCGAGCGATGACGCAGAAGGAGGCGTGGAAGCAGGCCGTTGAAATGCTGCGTCTGGTCAGGATACCGGTTCCGGAGCGGCGCGCGCTGGAATATCCGCACCAGCTATCGGGGGGAATGCGCCAGCGCGCGATGATCGCCATGGCGCTCGCCTGCCGGCCGGCGCTGTTGATCGCCGACGAGCCGACCACTGCGCTCGATGTGACGATCCAGGCCCAGATACTGCAGTTGATGCTCGAGCTGCAAAAAGAGCTCGGCATGGGATTGATCCTGATCACCCACGACCTTGGCGTGGTGGCCCAGACGGCGCAGCGCGTGATAGTCATGTATGCCGGGAGGAAGGTCGAAGAGGCCGACGTCGAAACCTTGTTCGCCAACCCAAAACACCCCTACACCCGCGGTCTGATGGCTTCGATCCCGGCCGTGCCCTCGCTCAGCCCGAAAGCCGATGCGCGGCTGGTCGAGATTCCCGGCATGGTGCCGTCATTGACCAACCTGCCAAAGGGCTGCGCGTTTGCGCCACGCTGTGAACTCGCCATCGCACGCTGCCGCGAGGAATATCCGCCGCTAGAGGCGCAAGGCGAGGAACATCTGGCCGCGTGCTGGCGTGCAACAGAACTCGTGGGATTGCCATGACCGAGGCGCGCGCCCTGCTCGAGGTATCGGACCTCGTCAAGCACTATCCGGTGCGAAGTGGCGTCCTCCGTCGCAAGGTCGGCACCGTGCATGCCGTGGATGGCGTCAGCTTCGCGGTTGGCGTCGGAGAAACCCTCGGCCTTGTCGGCGAGTCCGGTTGCGGCAAGTCGACGGTGGCGCGCAGCATCCTGCGCCTCGTCGAGCCAACCAGTGGCAGCATCCGACTTGATGGCTTGGATATCACCCATCTCGGCAAGGCGGACTTGCGCCCTCATCGACGTTCGATGCAGATCGTGTTCCAGGACCCGTTCGCTTCGCTCAATCCCCGGATGACGGCGGGCGATATCGTGGGAGAGCCACTCAGCGTCCATGGTCTGGCGGCAGGAAGCAAAAAGCGCGAGCGCGTCGCCGAACTGTTCCAGCAGGTCGGGCTCAGGCCGGATCAAATGCAAAACTACCCGCACCAGTTCTCCGGCGGCCAGCGCCAGCGCATCTGCATCGCGCGCGCTTTGTCGCTGGGGCCGAGGCTGATCGTCTGCGATGAGCCGGTATCGGCGCTCGATGTGTCGATCCAGGCCCAGGTGATCAATCTGTTGATCGACCTGCAGCGCGAGCATGATTTTTCCTATCTGTTCATCGCACATGATCTTGCCGTGGTGGCCCATATCAGTCATCGCGTCGCGGTGATGTATCTCGGCCGAATCGTCGAAACCGCAGAGAAGCGCGAACTGTTCGCCAATCCCCGCCACCCCTATACGCAGGCGTTGCTGGCGTCGGTTCCGGTCGCAAATCCCAGGATCAAACGCCTCAAGGCGCTGGTCGAAGGCGACGTGCCGAGCCCGATCAATCCGCCATCAGGCTGCGCCTTCCACACCCGCTGCCGCTATGTGATGGATCGGTGCAAGATCGAGACGCCCGCGTTGCTTGAGGCCGGGCCGCAGCATCAGGTCGCGTGTTTTCTCAATGGGGGGACGGGGCGGGGGTCCTAGTTTCCGTCATTCCGGGGCGATGCGGAGCATCGAACCCGGAATCTCGAGATTCCCCGATGTGCAATTGCACATCTGAGGTCTGGTGCTGACGCACCATCCCGGAATGACGGTGGCCAAAAACTTACGCCGGTTGCGCCTCCGCCTCAATCTCGACCACAATTTTCCCCGTCGTCAGTTGCTCGCCCTCCGCGACATCGATCGCGGAAATCGTCCCCGAGATCGGCGCGGTGTGCACGTGCTCCATCTTCATGGCTTCCAAGGTCATCACCGGCTGGCCGGCCGCAACGCGCTCGCCCTCTCTGACCAGAACCGCAACGACGCGGCCGCTCATCGCCGCACGAACCTTGCCGTCGCCGCCACTGGCAGCGGCAGCCGCTGCCGGCGCGGCCAGAGTGAGATCGCGGACCGAAAGCGTGACACCGCGGTGCAGGACGTAAAGGCGGTCGCGATCGCGCAAAAACCTTGCCGATTCCATCACGCCGTTGACACGGAAGCGGATGGCATCGCGGCCGAGCTCATCGATCTCGAACCGGCACGCGCCCCCGTCGACATTCCCGGCATATCCGCCGTCGCGTCCGCGCACGATTTCGAGATTGTGGATGCCGTGATCGAGCTCAATGCGCACGGGAATCGGAAACGTTGCAGCCAGCGTCCGTCCGCTCCGCCATGGCGGCGCGTTCGCGTCAGTCACATGCAACAGCAATGCCGCAAGCGCCGCCTCGGAAACCGCGTCCTTGCGTTGCGCCAGCAGATCGCCGCCATATTTAGCGATAAAGGCCGTCGTCGCTTCACCTGACGCGAAAGCAGGGTGCCGCAAGCAGGCGGCGAGAAACGCCTGATTGGTGGTGACGCCGAACGCCGCGGTTTGTTCGAGGCCGTGAACAAGCCTGCGTCGCGCCTCGTCGCGGGTCGCGCCATGGCTGATGATTTTCGCGATCATCGAGTCATAGAACGGCGGAATTTCGGAACCGGATTGCAGCGCGTGCTCGACCCGCAATCCGTCCGGCATTTGCCACAGCGCCATCCGCCCCGATTGCGGCATGAAATCGTGGGCGGCGTCCTCCGAACACAGCCGCACCTCGATCGCGTGCCCCGAAAATTTAATATCGTCCTGCCGAAGGCCAAGTGGTTCGCCGGCCGCGACCCGCAATTGCAGCTCGACCAGGTCGAGCCCGGTGATCGCCTCGGTCACGGGATGTTCGACCTGCAGGCGCGTATTCATCTCCATGAAATAGAATTCGCCGTTTCGGTCGAGCAGGAATTCCAGCGTGCCGGCGCCTTGATAGCCGATCGATTTGATCGCGGCGACCGCGACGCCGCCCATCCGCGCCCGCAATTCCGCTGTGACCTTCGGCGACGGCGCTTCCTCGATCAATTTCTGATGCCGCCGCTGCACCGAGCAGTCGCGCTCGCCGAGATGAATGGCGTTGCCGAAAGCGTCGCCGAACACCTGGATCTCGATGTGGCGAGGTTCGAGGATCGCGCGCTCCAGGATCACGGCGGCGTCGCCGAACGCGCCCTGCGCCTCGGAGCGCGCGCTGCGCAAGGCGTCGGCAAACGCCGCCGCGTCCGCGACCTGCCGCATGCCGCGCCCGCCGCCGCCGGCGACGGCCTTTATCATCACGGGAAAGCCGATTTTTTTGGCTTCCGAAAACATCGTGGCATCGCTCTGGTCGGCGCCCTGATAGCCGGGAACGCAGGGCACGCCGGCGGCCTGCATGATCGCCTTGGCGCCGGCCTTGTTGCCCATCGCCTTGATGGCATCCGGCGACGGCCCGATAAACACCAGGCCCGTATCGCGGCAGGCTTGCGCAAACTCCTCGTTCTCGGCGAGAAAGCCATAGCCAGGATGAACCGCATCGGCGCCGCTTGCCTTTGCGGCACCAATGATTGCATCGATCCGCAGGTAGGATTGCGCCGGCAGCGCCTCGCCGATGCGGAGGGCTTCATCCGCCTCCCGCACATGCAGCGCATCGCGGTCGGCGTCGGAATAGACCGCGACCACGCCATAGCCGAGCCGGCGCGCGGTGCGCATGATGCGGCGCGCGATCTCGCCGCGATTGGCGATCAGGATTTTGTGGACCGGCGTGCGCCTGATCTGACCGCTCATGGCCGCGCGACCGAAAATTGCATGCACTGGGGGGTGCGCGCCTCGGCTTCGCGGCAGATCGCCAGCACCTCGGCCAAAACGCTGCGGGTGTCGCGCGGATCGATCACGCCGTCGTCGAGCACGCGCGCGCTGGTCGAGAACACGTCCATCTGGCCGTCGAACACGCCGATGATCTGCGCCTTCATCGCATCGAGTTTTGCTTTCTCGACCGGCTTGCCGCGCCGCATGGCGGCGGCCTCGGTGACAATCGCCATGGTTTCGGCGGCCTGCTCGCCCCCCATCACGGCGGTCTTGGCGTTGGGCCATGAGAAACAGAAGCGCGGATGGAAGCCACGCCCGCACATGCCGTAATTGCCGGCCCCGAACGACGCGCCGCAATAGATCGTGATCTGCGGCACGCTGGCCGAGGTCACGGCCTGGATCATTTTCGAGCCGTGCTTGATCATGCCGCCTTCTTCATAGGCCTTGCCGACCATGTAGCCGGTGGTGTTGTTCAGATAGAGCAGCGGCGTGCGTGACTGGCAGCAGGCCTGGATGAAATGCGTCGCCTTGTTGGCGCCGGGCACGTCGAGCGGACCGTTGTTGGTGATGATGCCGATCGCCTGTCCTTCGATGCGGGCATGTCCGCACACGGTGGCCGGGCCGTAATTGGCGCCGAATTCGGTGAAATCGGAATCGTCGACGAACCGCGCGATCGCCTGGCGCATGTCGACCGGCCGCTTGTGGTCCATCGGCATGATGCCGAGCAGTTCTTCCGGATCGTGACGGGGCGGAGGATGCGAAGGTTCGTCCCTGAGCGGCCGGTCCCATTCCAGATTGGCCATGATGTCGCGCGCGATGCGGAGCGCGTCGCGGTCATCCTCGGCGAGATAATCGCCGAGGCCCGAAATGCTGGTATGCATCTCGGCGCCGCCGAGTTCCTCTTCGGTGGCGATTTCCCCGGTCGCAGCCTTCAGCAGCGGCGGCCCCGCAAGAAAGGCGCGGGTGCGGCCGCGCACCATCACGATGTAATCCGACAGCCCGGTCTGGTAGGCGCCGCCCGCGGTCGACGAACCATGTGTCACCGTGACCACGGGAAGGCCCGCCGCCGACAACCGCGCCAGATTGCGAAAGATGTTGCCGCCGCGAACGAAGTCTTCGACGCGGTAACGCAACAAATTGGCGCCGGCGCTTTCGACCAGTTGCACATAAGGCAGCTTGTTCTCGAGCGCCAGTTCCTGCACCCGCAGCGTCTTGTCGAGACCAAAGGGCTGCAGCGCGCCGGCATCGATCCCGGAATCGTTGGCGCTGACCATGCAGCGGACGCCGGAAACAAATCCGATACCGGCGATCACCCCGCCGCCGGGCACGCTCTTTTCCGGATCGGGGATGTCGAACATGTAACCCGTCAAGGTGGAGAGCTCGATGAAGGGCGAGCCGGGATCGAGCACCAGCGCGACGCGTTCGCGCGGCAGCAACTGCCCGCGCTTGTGGAAACGGTCCTTGGCGGCGGCCGACGCCGCGCGGGTGCGCTCTTCCAGCGCGCGCATCCGCGAAATCAGCGCCAGCATGCCGTCGCGATTGGCCTTGTAGGCGTCGCTGCCCGGGGCGATGGTGGATTCAATAATTGCCATAAAGCCCCAACAATTTTCTTTCGTCATTCCGGGATGCGCCTTCGGTCGGCAAAGCCGACCTGAGGCGACAGGCCCGGAATCCATACTCACGATGGTGGTTATGGATTCCGGGCTCGCGCATTCGCGCGCCCCGGAATGACAGCTCAGTGCCTGATGCCAAAAATCTGCCTTGCTTCCGCAGGATTCGCGATCTCGCGGCCGGCGCGGCGCGCGCAGGCCGCGATGCTTTCGATCAACTGGCCGTTCGAGGTCACTTTCGTGCCGTCGGGCTGATAGAAGGTATCCTCAAGCCCGGTGCGCAGGTGACCGCCCAAATCGGCGCAGCGCTGATGCAGCGGCCAGATTTCCGCGCGCCCGATCGCGGTGACCTGCCAATTTGCCTCCGGCAATTTCAGCTTCAAGAGAATCGGCAGCAACTCCGGATCGGCCGGCATGCCCGAGGCGACGCCCATCACGAAATTATACTCCAGCGGCCCGGAATACATGCCGGTCTGCCGGTACATCCCCACGCAGCGCACGATGCCGACATCAAAGCATTCGAATTCGGGGATCGTGTCCGCTTGCTTCATCACGTCGAGATAGTCCTGCACCTTCTCGACCGCGTTATCGAACATCATCGGCTGCCACGCCCAGGTGTTGTCAGCCTTCACCTTGAGATAGTTCAGCGAGCCGGCATTGCAGGCCGCCATTTCCGGTTTGGTTTCGCGCACGCAATCGAGCGCACCCTGATAGTTGGGCCCCGATGTTCCCGTGGTGTGATTGATGATCACGCCCGGACAGGCCTCGCGGATCGCCTGCTGGATCTCGCGGGAGACGCCGACTTCCCATGACGGCAGGTGTCCCATGTCCGGCGCCTGCTGCCGCAGATGGATATGCATCACGCTGGCGCCGGCGTTGAAGGCGGCTTTCGCTTCGCGCGCCATTTCTTCCGGCGTTACCGGAACATGATGCTGTTTCGGGTCGGTCAGAACGCCGTTCAGCGCGCAGGTAATGACGGCCTTGTCGCTCATGGATTGCCTTCGATCTAGTCCCGGGTCGCGAAATAGTCCGGCGGATCATGCGGCCCGAGGCCTCCCGCTTCTTGCGTCCACCCGCTATCGCGGGGCGCGCGCGCGGTTACGGCCGCCCGTGGCGAACACCGCCGCTATCGAGGACATCGGGATCGCTGGGGTAAATCGCGAGATCCCTCGAGCCCAGAAAAATCGCACGCGGCTTCAATCCGTAGAACCGGCGGATCGAATGGCTGAAATGCGTCGAATCGGGGTAGCCGATGTCCTGCGCCAGGTGCGCCAGATTGATATTCTGGTTGGCGAAGTGCAAGAGATGCCGCGCGCGCTTCCAGGCCCGGAACGCGCGGAACGATACGCCGGTTTGTTCCTTGAACAGGTGCAGGAACCGCGACGGCGACAGACCGGCGGAAGCGGCACAATCGGCGGCCGTCATCTTGCTGGCGGAGAAATCGTTGAGCTTTGCGGCGGATCGCTTGATGCGATGATCCAGCTTGCGGTCCGGCAAAGCTTCGCCAAAGCACAACTGATCGAATTCTCCGGTGGTAAAGCCGCGACGCCCCTGCTGCAGCCGCAAGGTCTCGTAAGCGGCGCGAATTCGCTGCGCGATAACGGCCGCGTCAGTCCCGGCAATTCTTGCGCTCAAATCCTTCATCGCCGAGGGCTCGACCGTTTCCGGTTCGATCACCAGGCAAATGATGCAGGGATGCTCGCTCTCAACGCTGTGCGGCACATAGGGCGGAACGACCCCTAACTCGCCGACCAGCTCGGACTTGCCTTCGGTGATCTTGAGGCTTCCGCGCATCGTGACATAGATGTTGAATCCACCGCTGCTGCGCTTTCGCGGCCGGCCCAATAGTCCCGCATAAAACACCCGTTCGGGGCTGATCAGCATCAGCCGCCCGGATTCGCGGCGATCCCTGTCATTCATGTCCGTCCCTCCCGGGAGCGATCTCCGCTTCTCGCCGCTTCGCGCGGGCCTCTGGCGGAGCTTTTGGCAGAATACAGAAATCGCGGCGGATGTCACCGGCGGATAAATACCGGGAGATGTTCGGAATTCAGCCTATTCGGGCGCGCATGCGCTCAGACTATCCCGTCATCCTGAGGAGGCCGCAGCGCATTGCCGGGAATACCGACCTCATCCTGAGGAGCTTGCAAAGCAAGCGTCTCGAAGGATGGCCGCAACGCATGGACTCGCGTTCATCCTTCGAGGCGCGCGCAAGGGCGCGCTCCTCAGGATGAGGCCGGAGATACCCTCATAGGCTCTGGGGAGTCTGCAGCGCGGCCGTCTCGAACGGGTTGAGATAGGCGTGCGCTCACGAGCGCCGCGCGACCTTCTGCTGCTCGCCGGCAAGATTTTCCGCGGCGACGGCCCTTTTGTAGCCATCGCGCGCCTGCAGTCGCTGCCAGTAGGCCGCAACATTGGGCCCAAAGTCCTTTGCCAGCCCGATGGTCCCGGCCAGCCGCAGCGCGTAGCCGATGACAATATCGGCCGCGGTGAAGCGGTCGGCGACAAGCGTGTCTGGCTTGGCGGTCGCGGCTTCGACCGCCCGCAACCGGCCGAAAAACCATTTGGCGTAATCGGTCGCCACTTGCGGATTGCGCCGCTCCTCCGGCTCGAGCTGGCTATAGCGCAGCACCAGCGTTTGCGGAAAGGTCAGCGTCGCGTCGCTGAAATACATCCAGTTCAGGAAAGCGCCGTAGGCCGGCTCGTCGAGGTCGACGATCAACGGCGTCGGTCCATATTTTGTGCCGAGATAATAGCAGATGCCGGAGGATTCCGTCATTCTGGTCTCGCCGTCGATCATCAAGGGAATGGTGCCGAGCGGATTGAGCGCGAGATAGTCCTTGGCGAATACCCGCGGCGGGAACGGCAGCATTTTCAGCTCGTAAGGCAAGCCCATTTCTTCGAGCATCCACAGCGGCCGGAACGAGCGCGCCCCGTGGCAATGATAAAGCGTGATCATCGGGCCTCCCCTTGCTTGATCATGCCAGTGTGGGCCGCCGGTGAATGATCCGCAATGGTATCTTCACGCTTCGACTTGATCCGAGATTCCGGGTTCGCGTCTTCGACGCTAGCCTATCCTTGTCATTCCGGGGCGACGCGAAGCGTCGAACCCGGAATCTCGACATTACCAAACTCATTTCCAGATTCCGGGTTCGCGCTGACGCGCGCCCCGGAATGACAGCAATCACAGCCCCATCTGCCGGCTGGCCAGGTCCTTCATGATCTCCTCGCTGCCGCCGCCGATCGCGTTGACCTTGACCTCGCGGTAGATGCGCTCGACCTTGATGCCGCGCATATAGCCGGCGCCGCCGAAGATCTGCACCGCTTCGGAGGCGCAGAACGCCATGGTCTGCGTCGCCTGGTTCTTCAGCATGCAGATCTCGGCGACCGGATTTTCGCCGTGGTCGAGCCGCCACGCCAGCATTTCAAGCATCGCCTGCGACGCCGCCACCCGCTGCGCCATGTCGACCAGCTTGTGCCGGATCACCTGATGCTGCGCCAGCGGCTTTCCAAACGTGTGCCGTTGCCTGGCATATTCCATCGCTTCGTCAACACAAACCCGCGCCGCCGCGATGCAACCGGCCGCCATGGTCAGCCGCTCGCCGTTGAAATTGTGCATGATGATCTTGAAACCCCTGCCCTCTTCGCCGAGCAGGTTTTGCGCAGGCACGCGGCAATTGTCGAAATGGAGCGTCGCGGTGTCGGACGCCCACCAGCCCATTTTCTTCAACGGCGTCCGCGAAAGGCCGGGCGTATCGCCCTCGATCACCAAGAGGCTGACGCCGCCGGGGCCGGGACCGCCGGTCCGCACCGCGGTCGTGATGTAATCTGCGCGCATGCCGGAGGTGATGAAGGTCTTTTCGCCGTTCACCACATAGAAATCGCCATCGCGGCGCGCCGTGGTGCGCAGGTTGGCGACGTCGGAGCCGCCGCTCGGCTCGGTGATCGCCAGCGCCGAGATTTTCCTGCCTGACAGAATTTCCGGCAGCACCCGCGCCTTGAATTCGGGGCTGCCAGCCCGCGCGATCGGCGGCGCGCCGATCGAATTGCTCTTGAGGCTGGCGCTGACGCCGCCGGCCCCGGCGCGCGCCAGTTCCTGCACGGCCACGATCCACATGAAATTGTCGACCTCGGTGCCGCCATATTCTTCCGGGAAGCCCAGGCCCAACAGCCCGATCTCGGCGGCTTTTTCGTAGAGCACGCGCGGAAACCCGCCCGCCTCGTCCCACTCGTGGGCATAGGGCTCGATCTCCTTTTCGACAAAGCGCCTCACCACCTCGCGATAGGCCTCGTGTTCGGCGGTGTAGAATGGACTTGCCATTCGCTTGCCTCCCCTCGGATCAGAAATTTGAGAATGTCCTGCGGTATAGCGGCTCATCATAGTGATTGAACGATCGATGTCACGTTCGCACTGAGTTCAGCAATTGGCGAGTTTTGCGCATAGCGCTCAGCGTGACACATCATGTCTAAAAGACCGGCCTGTACATGTTGAAGGTGCAGATTGAGCTGGGCAATCGCTGACGCTCTATAATTCGCTGTGTACCCCAAGGTCACCGGTAGGCTGGCCTGCCATTTGTTCGTTAGGGCAACCATAGCCTTCGCGCCAAACGGATCGGCATGCAACGCCGCCAAGCCAACAGGCCCTCTGCTTTAAGGGCGCGTACTCATAAATTGAGCTTGGTCGGTGCGGTTTGATCGATGTCCGCTACACCCCGATAGCGACCAAATTCCGCAGCGCAACGAAATGACGCGATGTGCCATAAGCGGACTCATGCACCGCAGCAAA
>WNFS01009435.1_pt1 | contig 11683 bp, 13 predicted proteins | sample 5400141 | NCBI WGS metagenome assembly WNFS01 (sample SAMN13153358, study PRJNA577476) | soil metagenome | isolation source: 60 cm saprolite under Madrone tree | place: USA:California | collected 2016-06-14 | reverse complement strand
AGTTGCGTCGGGGATCTGACTGTTCTCGAGGCGCGAGCTTGGAGTCTTGCGGGACTTGTCGTGCGGGGCTATCATCGAGACACGGACGAATTAGTAAAGATAGGGTTTCCAGTATTTAGCTATGGATCCTGTCCCGCCGGGCCTCGTCGACTTGATCAAAGAACCAGCAACGATCTATCTTCTGTTCAGTGGGACGATTTCAGTGTCAACAGCAACGATATCGTCTTTGCTGATGATGACGGGGTACTCTTCGTTCAATCAGGTGCGGTGGAAAAGGTGTTGGATGCTGCTAAGGCGATATGGAAAGTCGAACGAAGACAGGCCGAACTGATTCAAACAGGAAAGAAACTTTCTGTTCAGTTAGACTTTGATTCATATCTGACGAAGCGCGATTCCGATCCCTCCTACACTCTCCGGCGACATCTTCGAGAACGGGGCGGTGCCGTCGAGGAGTAACCACTTACAGGAAACGAAGCTATCTTCCGACAAGAGCTTGAATAATCGATTCTACGCCACTCGTTGTCCTCCCCGAAATACGGCAGCTATCAATCTGAGTCCACCAATATTCTCCAAAGGGTTCGAATCGAGCAAGACTAGGTCCGCGATTTTTCCCTTCTCAATCGTGCCGCGTTCCGTCTCGCCGATCAGTCTTGCTGCGCTTGAGGTAGCAGCCAGGAGCACATCGTCTGGTTTCATCCCGCATTCGACCATTAACTCCGCTTCTCTCGCGATTCGACCGTGACGGGCTGCTCCGCCTCCGGCGTCAGTTCCTAAAGCTATGGGAACGCCTGCTCTGATGGCGCCGTTAACCGCGGAGCGCGATCCATTTCGGAGATCCTCGGCTCGTTTCTTGCGTGCCTCTGGCCAATCAACTGCGCGAGAATAGTAGAGCATCGCGTCCCACACTGACATGGTCGGAACAAGGTACGTCTTGTTATTCGCCATCGCTTCGAGATCGACCGTCTCTAGAAACATCCCATGTTCAAGCGAATCAACTCCTGAGCTTGCCGCTATTCGACAACTGACTGGGTCGTTTGCATGACATGCAATCTTGAAACCTGCTTTGTGTGCCTCTTCAACCGCTATCGCAAGGAGTTTCTCATCAAACGGAATATCCTGGGCCCCTTTCGGCCGTGCTCCTTCGTTCCAGCCTGCCAGCGCCACCTTGATCAGGTCTGCGCCAGCTTCAATCTCGGTTCTAATGGCCTCTCGAAGTTCAGCGGGCTCGCCGAAGTGTCTGGCGAAAGGAACGTAAGTGTCGCGATGGGCGATCCAGGTCCCTGCGGCTCGAATATTTGGGGCGTGGATCTCGCCTGCCCGTGCCTTGTGGGCCAGCCTAACGCTAACGCCTTGAGGTGCGCCCACGTCACGCGCCGTGGTAACGCCGCTTCGTAAGCTTGACTCGGCTAGTTCGACTGCGCGCATCGAGATCTCGGGAAGCGGGTCCGTAAATCGTGCGATCCATTCCGGGCCCCCGGGACCGCTGTAGTGGACGTGACAGTCTATGAGCCCCGGGATCAGTGTGCGTGCTCTACCATCGACGACTCGAAGCGTTGCCCGGTTGCCCTGCCATTCTCGTGCAGATCCAAGCCAGTGAATTAGTCCGTCGCGGACTTCTACTGACATTCTGGACTGAGAGGCGGAACCCGTCCCATCCCAGAGCTGAACATCGTCAATCAAGAAGCGCAATTTTCACCCTCTCCTTCTTTGTGAACAGCGTCTCTCGGCTTGCCCAGCAACAATCTTCGTGACCTTACCTATCAGTTGAGAATCGTCGAGTCGCTTGCATGTTTGCTCAAAGCCAGGATTGGGTCCAGTCCAACGAATCTGATTTGGCGAACGGACTCGGGGCTCGTTCGTCCTTAGGGTCGCGAGGTCACGGAACAACAACGCCAGCTTGAAATTCTCCCGAAGAGTCTCGGCAAGACGATCAGCATTTCGAACTTTAACTTTCCAATCCATGGCTGATCGAGGGATAGCCTCAAGATGTCTGTAAAGATCGACGATAGCGCTGGCAGACTTCTCACCCCATCCTGTAAGACCCGGGTAGCCATCTGCAGTGTCGCCGACTAGGGCGAGGTAGTCGGGGATCGACGTCGGTGAGACGCCAAATTTCTCTCGGACCCCTTCCTCATTCCGAACGTGTCGCGCTCGACGATCCATTTGGACGACACGATCGTCTCTAACACACTGTGCTAGATCCTTATCGGGAGTGCAGATGTAGACACGTGAAACCTGGGATAGCCTGCTCAGTGCGCCAGCAAGAGCATCATCAGCTTCCAATTCGACCATGGGCCAGACTACTACTCCCATTGCTTTGAGAGCTTCTTCCAACAGCGGAAACTGAGAGAGCAGGCACGGATCCACGCCCTCCCCCGTCTTGTACCCTGGCCACAGATCATTGCGAAACGATTCGATAACGTGGTCAGTCGCCACGCCGATGTGAGTAATTCCTGACTCAAGCATCCCGACAATACTGCCCAAAACCCCACGTGTTGCGGCGACTTCCTCGCCCTTCGCGTTCGAGTGCGGAGGCATCGCGTAGAAGTGGCGAAACAGCTCGTAAGTGCCATCGACCAAATACACCTCCAAACTCAGTCGAGCCTTCAGGGTATGTTCTGATTAATTGGATGTATGCTTCGAGAGAAAACCTAGCAACAATTCGTTGAACTCCTCCGGCTTTTCCAAGTGTGGGAAGTGCGCAGCTCCAGAGACTACGGCGATTTCGCTTCTGGGAATCGACTTTCCCAGTCGGTCGACTATCGCATGCAAGACCTTCGGGCTGTCTGTGCCGTGGATTAGGAGAGTCGGTGCAGATATCTTGGCTGCTTCTTCCCTGCCGAAGACAGGTACCTCAGCCATGAGTTCTCCTACGGTCTTCTCGTTTTGCTTCGTCATTCTTTGCACATCTTGAGGAAGGCGGTCGAATGCCCCATGCCTATTCATAATACCGTCAAGATTGAATCTCAACGCTCCGTCGAAATCTCCCCGTTGGAATGCCTTCAGAGAAGGGTCCAATGAACGTTGCTGAAACAAAGCAGCGGATATCGCTATCGAAGGATGCGTAAACAGTAGTCCCAGGAACTCTGGCCGGTTTTTCCGATTCTTCAAGAGCATCGTTGAGACTGCTGGTTCGATCAGCGTCAGGGTCCGTATCAACCTCGGACTAGTTGACGCGCAGTAAGCTGCGACTAACCCACCATAGGAGTGTCCCACCAAATGGATAGGGGAAATCCCCAATTCCTCGACCAAGCCAAAAAGGTCAGCCGAATTGTTCTCCACCGTGCTACTCTGATAATCCATAGTGTTCCTGTTTGGCTGGGCTAGACGCCTACTGTAAGCAACCACGTGATATTTCTTCGAAAAAGACTCGATTTGGCCGTTCCAAGCACGATAGTCAGTCGGGATCCCGTGGACAAACAGCACGGGCTGACCTGTGCCGGCCTCCACGTACGCCAGCGTAACTCTACCAACCTCGACATTTCGAAGCGCCATCAGCTACAATCTCCCGCACAACCCCTTCGTTTTGAGAAGTGCATATGATGATTTCCTAATCCTTCCAGATTGGTGAACCTGGAAACGAAAATAGGTCTTAGTAGCGGACCGCTATTCTCTTGACCCATGACTCGAATAGACATCGCCCGGAGCAACGAACTGGGAGCAGGATACTCTACGAAAGGAATTGTCCGAAAGAAAGCTTTCGAGTCCGAGAACGCTATCGTCTCTCAGTCACAAGTCCCCCCGGGAGTCGTCTCCGAATGGCACCATCACGGTACGCATCACCTATATGGTTATGTCGTCTCTGGTAGCCTTCAACTCGAATATATCTGGGAAAGACGGGAAATCGCTGACCTAAATGCCGGAGACTTTTTCCACGTTCCACCACGATTAGTGCACCGAGACATCAATCCAAACAAGAACCGCGAATTGTTTGTGATCAATATTCTCGTTGGTAGCGGTCCAGCAGTCGTCAATATTGAATCGCCTAACGGGGAGGCTTAGATGATTCAGCTACGACCGAGCCAGGTCGATCTCAAGAGATTGAAGGAGCCGTTTGGAGAATTACTCCCGGGCGATCCGGCGGAAACAATGCCAGAGTTGAATTCAATTATTGGCCGAATTCATCCTAGAAAAGTTGTCGCTGTTGGAGACGTTGTCTCGCGAGAAACTGTTGCAGCGGGAATAAAGGTGGACCTTAGAATAATAGATCATACATCGATGCGGAAGCCTACAGCGCCCTTCAACCCAAGGGCCAAGGCAACTTACCATGTGAGGAATCCCGCCGGAGTCATCACCCTCGAATCATGGGAGGCAATCAAACGGGCTATGAAAGATGAGAACGCTCTGATTCTCGTCGACGGAGAAGAGGATCTTCTTGCACTACCTTGCATTGCGGAGTCTCCGAACAATTCCCTTGTATTGTACGGCCAGCCGTCTCAGGGTCTGGTTGTAGTAGACACGAATTCCACGACTAGCCGGGAGGCTAGCCTCATACTTCAACGGATGACGAGAGAGGAAAATGTTTGAAGATAGTTGGCCGCGATTCGTGTTGTCTCTGCCGGGATGAACTTGCAGCCAGCCTATCGTGAGTTTATATCACATCTTGTGATGTATCCGAGCATATCTTCAGACATGCATTTATTTCAGAATATGTCCCCCCACCATGAAGTATAAGAGCAGAGTCCTAATCCAACCTACAATAATCGAGGGTGGAATAACGAGGCAAGACCGAGACATCTTTGCTGGCTCCAGCAACACGCAAAGATGCTCTGCCCAGGTCTGGCCGAGCCCCGAGGCTGCGAATCTCAAATTTCCGAACTAGGCGTGGCATCCAAGAAGATTGAACCCTATACGCGTATCTGTGATTGGCGGTGGATATTGGGGAAAGAAAGTAGTACGCGAGACTCTGGAGATTGGTAGGAGGACTGGTTCGAGCCAGCTCCATTCGATCGTCGACAACTTCCCAGAGTCTCTCGCCCAGTGCCAACGAGAATTTGGGCCTGGCCTCGACTATCGAACAGACTACCACGCACTTGCCAGCGACCCTTCTGTAACAGGGGTCCACATCTGCACGCCAAACAGCACCCACTTCGAAGTAGCCTCAACATTTCTTAGACAGGGCAAACACGTACTCGTCGAAAAACCCTTGACGTTGAAGACTGAGGAAGCTTACGAGCTCGTGAGGCTCGCAAACGAGAGTCGGTCAGTTCTCTGCGTCGGACATATTCATAGGTTCAACAACGGTGTCCGGGAATTGAGACGCGTTCTCTCCGAAGGGGGTCTGGGAGACGTGTACTACTTACGTCTGAGATGGACCGCGCTCATGAATCCTCAGCTACAGAGAGAAGTCATAACCGATCTTGCTCCCCACCCCTTCGACATTTGCAACTACCTGCTCGACGCGTGGCCCGATAAGATTGCGTGTAAGGGACGAGGCTACAGGACAAAGCAAAACGAGGAGGTAGCGTTCATAACCGCGGACTACAAGGGAGGCCTAATTGCCCATATCGAGATCAGTTGGCTCGACCGCGATAAGCGAAGGGAAGTCACAGTTGTCGGAAGCAAAGGAATAGCCCGCCTCGACTGCGTCGACCAGAAGCTCGAACTTGAGCTATCGAGCGGCCGACAAGAGATCCCGGTCTCCTCAAGCAATACTCTCGGAACCGAAATAAGCCACTTCTACGACTGCATCCGCAATAACCAAAGCTCGACCCCGTATTCGAACTATTCCGACGGAGTCCTAGGTGCCAGAGTAGTCTCCCTCCTGGAGGCTTCACGCGAGTCAATGTTCCAAGACCGCACCATCCCAATACAACTCCCAATGATCCCGGCAATCCCGGCCAGACCGGCCAGATGAAACCCTCAAAATATTCCATAATCAAGAAGGCAAAGCTAGGCCGCGACTCGCGCGTCTACCACCAAGTGAACCTATACGGTTGCACGATCGGGAAAAATACGAAGATAGATTCTTACGTGTATATCGAAGAGGGCGTTACGATTGGGGACAATTGCAAGATTCGGCCCTTCGTCTTCATTCCAACAGGAGTAGTCATTGAGGACAATGTCTTCATCGCGCCAAACGTCACATTCACCAACGACAAACATCCGAGAGCTCACGGGAAATGGACCCGGCTCAACACAAGGGTCAAAAAGCACGCATCAATCGGCGCGGGAACCACAATAAACCCGGGAGTCCTGATCGGCGAGAATGCTCTGGTAGGAGCTGGCTCCGTCGTCACCAAAAACATACCCGACAACGCCATCGCCATTGGCGTCCCCGCAAGAGTAGTTGGCTCTCGGCCTCCACCGGACGAACCTAATACCCGATCCCAGAGCAATAGAGTTAGAATTGTTCGATGAGACGTGTTGCGATAATTCCGGTCTTTCGAGAAATCGGCAAGATTGGAACTGTAATCGAAAGATTCACAGCTGAATCCGTGGACGAAGTCTGCCTTGTCGTAGACGACCCCGACGAAACGATCCGAAAGGAGATAGATGAGGCTCGAAAGAGAGCTCAGGTTCAGATCACGATTATCGAGAACCCTACGAGAAATGGTATAGGCTTCGCGATCAAAGAAGGATACCGACACGCGCTCTCCCTTGGGTTCGACCTGATCGTCGTCATGGCAGGTAACGGCAAGGACGATCCTAGGGAGATCCCTCGGTTGACGGAACCTATCACTCAGAACGGGTTCGACTATGTTCAGGGGTCAAGATTCCTCCCTGGAGGAAGAGGCGAGAAGACGCCTTTCTTGCGGGGAATCTTTACTCGTCTATTCCCGTTTGTCTGGACATTTCTCACGGGGGTCCGATGCACCGAAGTCACTAACGGGTTCAGGGCTTACCGAGCTTCGATACTGGAGGATTCTGAAATCAACGTCTGGCAGGACTGGCTGAACGGGTACGAGCTGGAATACTATCTTCACTACAAGGTCCTGACGCGAGGCTACAGATTTACTGAACGGCCGGTCTCGAAGATCTATTCCCATGCGAAGCGTGAGTCCTACTCTCACATATCACCGTTGAGAGATTGGCAACAAATAGTCGGGCCAATAGTCCTACTTCGACTTGGAGCCAGACACTAAAATTGACCCTAGTATCTCAATATCGACCCATAGTAGTCGAAGCCGCAAGTGTCTCCGACTCAGAGATATTGAGAGGTTACGCGGAATTCTGGAAGATACCTTATCAGGCAAAAACTGAGCCGAACGAGGAGCACACCGTCATTACAACCAGTAACGGGATGGCACTGATCGGTGATGCTCCAGTCATCGTCTCGCCCGCTGGGAGAGAGGGGGCTGAGAAGATTGCTCGAGACCATGGACTTACGTTGAACTCAAAGAACGCCTTGATCAGCCTCCCTGCTAGACGTGACGTACGAGTCTCGCTGAGAACGGACCTCTATGAATTTTCCGGACCCGATCTCGATCCTATCCTACGATCCGGAGATATCTCGATCCTTTCGAAGATCCGTGGAGCAGACATCTATGTCTTGGCGGTAGATCTTGTTGGCGAGTATGTTAGAAGGGTCATCCGAGGATTCGAAGACAAACCGAGCAGGAGATTCTGGCTAGCAACCAAGCTGCCCTTCTCGTACCAGTCAATACCGCGATCCATTCGGAACCGATCTTTCCGATCCTCCAAGGGAACAGACGAAATCACCGAGGACAAGTTGGGCCCGATCGAATGCCTTAGGACAATATTCTTAGCTAGCCTAGTCTTGTCTTCGGGTCCTATCCCTCGCATTGCCTTCTGGAAGCGTGGAAAATCATACGCCTTAGCCGTGACCCATGACGTGGAGACCAAAGCCGGGCTTGAGACGGGAGCTCCCAGGCTTCTTGCCGTAGAACGAAATCTGGGAATCCAGTCCACCTGGAATGTTCCAAGCGCCCGCTATCCGCTGCCGACCGGATCGCTAGACATCCTGACAGAGACGGGAGAAGTTGGCGCACATGACACGATGCATGATGGGAGACTCATATTCTTGGGCTCTGAGGCGAAGATCCAGCGGCTGAAGGACTGCAAACAGAGATTGGAAAAGTTGACAGGTCGAGAGACCCGCGGGTTCCGATCCCCACTTCTACAGCACGGCGCAGATTTGGCTTCAGCTACAGCGAAGGCAGGTTACGCGTACGATTCTTCGTGTCCATCGTGGGAAATCCTTTCCCCAACATCGCTAGGCGCTCATGGCGTCGGCACCGTTTTCCCCTTTGAGATTGCTGACACTTTGGAGATTCCTGTCTCGCTTCCTCAAGATCACCAATTGATCAGGGTCGCGAAGCAAGAGCCATCGGCTGCCGTCGACTTGCTCTTGCGACTCTCCAAGTGGATGCGGGGTTTGGGAGCTCCGTGCGTCTTGCTTGTACATCCCGATTATGAATTTGGAACTGTAGATTACGAACCCGAGTATCTACGACTCCTCCAGAATTTCGCATCAGACCCTGAGTGCCAAATCATGACGCTCAGTGAGATGGGAGCGTGGTGGAGGCACAGAGCATCCGCCTACTGGGACATTAGAGAAGGCAGTGCTACAGTCTTATCTCCAGATACTGAAAGCCCGTCCAAGGACCTCCAAGCCGAACTTGTGACCAGTTACGGAGTAGACGGCTTCACAGTGGACATTCTCTAAAGAATCCCTTTGTCCCGCTATGGACCAGAACCAACATCGATCATCATTCGGTCCGGTGAGCCAAACTGATAGTGCAAAAGTGTCTAATGCTGTCGAGACATGTTATCCCCCGAGTGTGAAGGTACCGATCACTGCTCGGCAATGCCTCACAATGCAAAACCGCGAGACTAACCAAAACCACCCATAGACCATCTCCCAAAACTTAGCCCCGAGTGATACCTGATCATCGCACTTGCAAAACACAGATTGCACGGCTTGATATACGTGGATATCCACATCGTACCGGAGACTCCCCCGAGCTTTGTTATCCCTTAGCAAGGCAATCGTTAATTACTCTTCTCTGGTGAGGATTGTTCGTCGAGCGATGGAGATGATAGTTGTCTTCAATCCCGCCAACCATCGGGAATCTGTGAGACAGATTTGGAGGGGTGTATTCCTAACCCTTCTACTTGACCCCCATGGGGGTTCGCCGAAAGTGGTGGCCACGGGCGCTTCGAAATCCAACCTTTTTTTCAGTAGAATGTTTGGCGCCAGTGCGGAACCGAGATTCGGCCTTACGCCCAAAGGACAGTCTACCTTCTAGCATATCCGCGCACGCCATACGAGCAGCTCCTTCCTGAAAGTGAGGTTTGAACGATAGTAGCATTAAGGATCTCGTGGTCGCGACGGAACGGGCATTCTGGACTGTCAGCACACGCTACAGTCCACTTGAAGATCGGCTCAAGAACTGAGACAGTTTGCGTCCGGTTCAAGGATGCCTTTGTGAATCTTCTGACTATAGTTAGTCTTGCCGGGGAACTCGCTCAACAAAAAGAGTCTGGTTCTCTGCTCCGACCCCGAACGAATCCCTTGCCGAGCGCGTAGGGAAACCGAACCGACAAAATGAGGATTGGAATAAAATGAGCGTAGAGCATAGTCTGAAAAAAATAGGATTACCTTTACTACTGGCACTCTCAGTGTTGAGTGTTGCCCTTCTAATATCGCCGAGGCCCGTCTCGGCAGCCTCGACGGGATCCAACTTCGACCACGTGACGGATACTCATGTTGCATCAACGCTCCGACTCTGATGGGAAGTCTACAATCTGCCGGGCTCACTTGGCAAGCCTATTGCGAGGCTGGTTGTCCGAGAGGTAATGATCACTTTCCTTTCACCGGCTTCACTAGTACCTCCGGCAGTGCAAACATCTTCACTTCAAGCTCAGTCTCAACAACTACCTTTATCGCGGCGGCAAACGTAGCCAACCCACCGAACTTCCTCTGGTACACTCCAACAGACAATCACAATATGCACGATAATTCTGTCTCGACCGGTGACTCTTATCTCAATGCTTTCCTTGTAGGATCTGGCACACTGGCCAGTCCATCTTCAGGTTCTCTATTGGCGAGTAACGTATTCCAGTCCGGAACGAGAACTCTCCTCATTCTGTGGTGGGACGAATATGACCCGGCTCCAATCCTATTCTATGGTGGAGGGGCAAAGAACGCACATATTTCGTTAGGAAACAATTATGACGAGTATTCCGTCCTCCGACTGCTCGAAGACAACTGGGCGCTGTCGACTCTGACATCGAATGACGCGGCAGCGACCGGGCTCACAGGAGATATCATAGGGGCGAGCATTCCACCTGCTCTGTCAGCGAGCTTCACCTACTTGCCCTCGAACCCAATTGTAGGTGCACCCGTAACGTTCACCGCGACCGCCACAGGCGGGGCTCTACCATATACTTACTCTTGGAGCGGTGCAGTGGCCGGATCTGGGTCAACGGTTACATCTACGTTCGCCGCGACTGGATCCTACAATGCAACATTGACCGTGCGGGATAGTGCCGCAAACGTCTTCACGACCAGCCAGATTTTCACGGTTAGCGCCATCTTAAGCGCTAATACGTTTGACTGTGCCAACTGGACCTGTGGTAACTTCCTCTCTCCAAGCACATTGTCAGTCGCACCCAACGGGACTGCTGAGATAAGTCATAGTAACCCCAATGTCTGCGACTGGACTAGTAGTTACTATGATAGTCTGATCAGAGGTACTCCGCCTCCGGCACAAGGCCCGTCCCAAGGGACTGCCCTACCATCAAACATAACATCGGTCTCGGTATCCGTAGACTTCCTAAGCAGAAACCTTGGCGCTACATGCAGCGGGCCTTCCGGTCCTGGGCCGCATTACAATCTATTCATGTCTCTCTACTTCAAGCTCGCCTCTACAGTGTCTGCCTGTGGAACCTATTCTGGGAGTAGTTGGCTTGACACTCAAGTTCGAGTGCAAGACACCGGAGGTGTTGATGCGCCTATTGGCACGACCACAACATACGGCGGAGGAAGCGACCCTGGAGTGGGTGCTTGCGGATATAGCATAGCTACACTACAACTGGCCGCAGGTGGAAAGGGTACACTTACTGCAAATGTCGCAGCTCAATGTGCTAATGCCGAAACCGCCTGGGGCATTCCTCTCAGCAATACATGCACGTTAGTGGGTATAGAGATAGGCTCAGAGGGTTACGACTTTAGCACCATCAACACAAACTGGTACAACATCACTCTGACCATCGGCACATCCGGAACCTCATTCACTATCTCAGCCACTTCACCTAGCGGAGTCAACGTAGGCCAGTCAGTCATTTCAACAATTACAATTACGGCATTGAACGGCTTCGCAGGAATAGTCACTCTCGCTGACACTGTTCCTTCAGGTCTGACCTGTGGCTCATTTAGTCCAAGCAGCGTTAGTGGTTCAGGCACCGCCACAGTCTCATGCACCGCAGCCAACACTGGCAGCTACACACTAACTATCATCGGAACAAGCGGATCACTCAGCCATTCCGCAACCACAACCTTCAACTTCCGCGACTTTACAGTTAGCGCCTCTTCGCCTGCGGCTGTCTCCACAGGCTCGTCCGGAACATCTACCATCACCCTGAACCCGCTCAACGGCTTCTCAGGAACGATCGCGATCTCGGACGCGATCCCCTCCGGACTAATCTGTGGCTCCGTGACACCGACCAGCGTCACCGGCTCTGGAACAGCGACTCTGTCCTGCAGCTCGAACAGCCA
>WNFS01009927.1_pt1 | contig 11686 bp, 15 predicted proteins | sample 5400141 | NCBI WGS metagenome assembly WNFS01 (sample SAMN13153358, study PRJNA577476) | soil metagenome | isolation source: 60 cm saprolite under Madrone tree | place: USA:California | collected 2016-06-14 | reverse complement strand
CAGGTCCGCCCGTACAAACCCTTCTTTCCCTTCGTACATGTCATCAAACGAGTAGACCTGGCCCGCGAGGTCATTCATCACCGGCAGGAAGCCCTTAACGTGTTCAATTTGCGGTGCGCTCTCTGCCGTGCCAAGAAAACGCGGCGTAAAGCTCTCTGCCGGCAAACCGACATAGAGCAAGGCCGGACCTGTTGTGTAAGGCGTGGCCACTGGTCATCCTCTACGGCGGCGTTGGGAAATCGGTTCCGCTCGAATCAGGCCAGAGACGATTGCCGCGGACGCCGAAGAACCGCTCCGCCTGCACGTCCACCAAGTTCCGATCCGTCACGTCTTGCGGCGTCTCCACATGATGCTCCGCCAAGCCTGCGTCCGCCGTCTCCTGGAAACCAAAGATGCGTTGGCCAGTCGCCAGCGCTTCGAGCATGTCGATGGCCCACTGCGCCTTGAGCGGCATCGACTGGCGCTTGTCGGGCCGGCGGTCGAACAGCGTCCAGGCCACAAGACCACAGACAATCCCCTTCAGCATCTCGTAAGCGTTTGTGGTGTTGCCCAGAACCAACACAGTCAGTTGCTTCAGATCGGCGGGCGTGTAGCGGTCGCCCTTCAAGCAGGCCGCTTCGACAAGACCGGAAGCTTCCTTCAGCAGATACTTCAGTGTCTGATTTGCTCCTAGAAGGCTCGGATCAACCCGCGTCCCGGTGTCGCTGAGCAGGTCGGCCGTGGTCCGGGCGTCAAACCGGATAAGGAAATCCGCTTGGGTCGCGTACTCCGTCGTGCTGCTGATGACCGTGGACATGCGGCCCCGCTTAGCTGGTGACGGAAGTCACGTAATACCCGGAGAGCGGGCAGGTCACGACTTCGGCAACGTTCTCGCTGACGTGGACCTCGGTGAAACGGTGCTTTGGGTCTTTGAATACCTCAAGGTCCATCTCCGCGCCCTTGTAGTAGTAAAGGCTGAGCGTACTGAACGCGACACCGCCCGGAATGCCTTCCAGGCCACCGACGCGGGAGACAACCAGCGCCTTTTGATTCGGAAAAGCGTAGGACTTCGCCAGCGTTGCGCCCTTGCGGCTGGTCACGTTCACCGTGTCGTCAATGACGATGGGCATGCCGTAAATCTCGGAAGGTATACCGAATTTTGGATTCGGGCCGAGCTGTTTGTTCAACTCTTCCTTGGCCCAATAGCTACCCTTGATGTAGTCATGCACCTCGGCCGATTCCGCAAGGCGTCTGGCGCAATCGGGATTGATGACCAGCATCAAGTCCGGCCGGCTGATGACTCCGCCGGTTTCTTTGTTGATGATGACCTCGATGGCATCCAAGCCTTTTTTTAGGTAGGGACTGGTCGAAGATCCGGCATCCCACAACCCACCGGAAACGCTCGTTGCTGTGGCCGTATGATCGACTGAAAGATCGTATTCGCTTGATGTTCCCGATGATCCAGTGCCGGCAATCGTCCAGGCCGTGGAGGTTGTGGCCGCGACGATCATGCGGTTAGAGCGGTGTGTCATACACTGCGTTGCCGCCACGCCAGACTGGAACGCGAGAATGTCATAGAAAGCTTGCTCGGCCGTCAAATCCCCGAACGTCGAGCCGTAGTCATAGCGGTGCGTTCGGCCCTCAACCAAGTTGAACTGCTCCATCCCGTCCGGGTGCATAGGCCGCGGCTGGGCATCCGGCCATTCCTTTTCTTGTGGCGTCACGAACCGGAAGGATTCTTGCGGGCTGAGCTTGGCATAGAGGAAGACCATCTGTTGCGTCGGCACGTACTGCACGTAGCGCGGCAACGCGAACTTGGCGGGATTGCGCGAGAAACCCATGACCAGGTTCCCGCCTAGCCGCACCGTGGGAACGTAGACATTAGTTGCTGAAGGAAAGCCGGGACCAGTGGCCATGCTCATCTCCGCGTTGGAGCGAGCCGCTTAACCGGCCGGCTGAAAATCTTGCCTCACGCGGGGATCGGCCACGCGAGAATGGAATGCCGAAATCAAGCCGCTGGACGACTCAATATCAAGACGTTGACCAGCACGCCGGCAGCCCCCGCGCTTTGCAGGGCCACGGCGCCAACCTCAAGCACTGTGGTCGCGGTAATGCCGTCTCCATTGGCGTCAGACATCAGGAAGTCCCCGCGCGTGAAAGCAGCCCCGGCCGTGAGTTGAGCTACATCGCCGATGATGAAGACTTCCACGAACTCACCGGCAATCGCGGCAATCGTCGGATCGGACCCAGCCAACCCAGGCACACGGCGCTGACCGACTTGGCTGATGCCGATGATCGGATCACCGGCCCCGGCCTGAAGCACCGTATTGTCGGCGGCCGTGCTGAGCTTCACAAAGACGGCCGGGCCGATAGTGCCGCCCGCCCGGAACTGAACGCCGTTGTATCGCATGTAGAAAACTCCGCGTTAAGGTTGCGTCGGTCGTGCCGGCGTCGGTTACTTGGCGGCTCGCATCTTGGCCCTAGCCTCGGTGAAATCACCGATGCCGTTCTTCGTGGCGAAGCTGATGATCTGTTGCTGCTCTTCTTTGGAAATGTCGCCCGTCCCTTCCACATCGCCGGGCAACACCGGAAGGAATTCTTGTTGGCCCGCGCCCGTGGGAACGCGCTTATAACACTTCTTGATCCGCTCGACGTGCTTGGCGAATCGCTCCGGCGTGAAGTCGGCCACGTCGCCCATTTCGTCGGCAAGCGTCAGCTCGTAGCCCTCCGCGATAAGCTGCGACAAGTCGCGCTCATAACGCGCAAGCTTCGCCTCTTGGTCCTTTTTGACGTTGGTTTCCTTCAGAACGGCGACCTCGGCTTTCAGCCCTTCGACTTCCTTTTCGTAGCGGGCCAGCTTGAGGTCGTTTTCAGCCTTGTCCATACGCTGCTTTTCAGCGGCGCTCATGGCATCGGCAGCGGACTTGACCTCGGCGGCGATTTGATCGGGAGTCTTTTCCATTCTGAGTTTCTCCTTACCAGTTGACGGCACAAAGCCGCTTGTGGAACTAGCGATCCCAGGCCCGGCCGCGTACCTGGCTTTCTCATGCTCCGGCATCACCGCCCATTCGCCCGCGAACTTCTCGTGCATCGCCTTCATGTGAGGAAAGGCGTAAGACATGTGCTCCATGAATTCCTTATGGCCTTCCGGTGCCCCGCTCTCGACGGGCGGCTGTATGCTGACGTCCGGTGGATTGGTCGGATCGTAGGCGTCCATCGAATAGCAGACCTTGCGCCTATTCGCCTGGTAGATGACTAATCCGAGATCTTGCTTCGGAGAACGCTTGAGATGAGCAACCCAATCGGCGTAGCGGTCTTGCACCCACAGCTCGATGGAGCGATGCGGATAGTCGCGCGCCTCGGCGATCTTGTCCTTGCGGACGTGCTGGTCGGCAAGAATGGCCAACTTTTGCTTCGGCCCGAACCGGCCAACACGGAAATTGCTATAAGCGCCCCAAACTGGCGGCTGCTTACGCTCATCGGTCTTTTCGACAAGCTTACCGTTCTCGTATTTGTCCGGGATGAGATGTCCTGGTCCGAATGGAAGCAAGTTGCCCGTATCGTTTGCCCGCCGATTGCAATTCTCCACGATCTCCTGGAGTTCTTCCTTGCCGTAACGCCGAAGTAGATTCCCGAAGTTAGGGTTAGGGATTTCCTTCCCCGTCTCCGGGTCGCGGATGGTCTTGCGTTCGTCGTATTCGTCGTGTTCGTCGAAGAGAGGCACGTCGGGTATCGTCTGATACTCGTCCGAGTCAAGAATGCGCTTCAGCGTTTCCAGCGTGGCGTCGGCCATGAAAGGAAAGAGGAGCCGCCAAAGTCTCGGCGACCCCTTAACTGGCCGGCGCGGTGTTAAGCCCACTTTCCGGAGATCAAACCGGATTTAGGCCGTGTAAACGGTTGCCGCTACAGTAACGGCTCCCTTGGCGAAATGCTAGGCGAAACCAAAAACAAATCAACCTCGCCAGTTAGGATTGAACACTTCCACTAGGTTAGCCGTCACGATGCCCTCGAAATAGCCAGTGTACTTGCCGCCCTGCTCGATGGCCTGCGCGTCGTGATGCCGCTCTCGCGCCCCGCCCTCAAGCCGGTAAAGCGGTATCTTCGTACTCATGCCCTGATCGAAGTAGTAGTTGACCTTGTGACCGTATTTCGTGCCGCGAATCCGCAAGTTGTCCCAGACCCACTTGCCTTTGCTCGAAGTATGGAAAAAGCTGCGGGCCATTTGCAGACCAACAGGCTCGTAACCGTAGATCGACTCGCCTTTATTCTCGCCGCCGTGGAAGCCGGGAGGAATGCTCGGAGGCAAAGCGGGAGGCTCTGGCGGAGGCAGAGGCTGCCTTGGCGGTTGAGGACGTTGCGGCCTTGAAGGCGGCGCTCCGAAGAGTCCACCCAAGACTTTTTCGCTGACGATTGGCCTTGGTAGGTTGACCAGCTTGCCGCCCCGGAAGCCCATACGCCCGCTAGGCGGCTCCGCCTTCTTGCCGAATCGCCGCGAGAAGAAATCGAAGATGCCCACGCAAGAATCGTTCCGGCTCCTTAACCAGCCGCCTTCGTTTCCTTCCGGCGATCAACCCGGAAAGAGGATTAAGCAAAGTCCAGCTCCACGCCCACCTCGCCAGCGGCAACGCCTGTCGCGTCGTTGTCGGCGGCCAATCCCGTCACGCGATAGCTGAGTCCGTTATTGAACCGTGTCGCCACGGTCGGATAGTTGTTGCCAGATCCTACCGCGCCATTGCCGGGCAGGATGATGACACGTACCGGCGTATCGGCCGAAGTGGGTCCGGTCGCCTTGTCGTAAAGTTTGACGAACACCGCAGCCGCATTCCCAACGGCCCAACAGGGCGCTCCGTGGAGGACGCATGGCCCGGCCTTGGCAATCGTGCTGTCCTGATTAGCGGAGCCAGTGTTGATATGGTGATAGGCCGAGGTGCCGTAAGCCACGGTTACACTTCCTTTCCAGATTGACGCCTTTTCAGCGCAAGCGCAGTTTCTGGCCGCATGGACACTTCGCTTCCGCGCCTAACAGCCAAGTAGCCAAGTGATTCCGCATAAGCCTGCTCCCTCGACTTCGAGCGGCTCTTGCCTTTCTTCAGGTACGCCGCCAAATTCGTCGCATCGTTCAAATCAAGAATCTTGTCCTCGGGAATTCGCAGCTTATAAGTCTTGTCGCCATAACTGCCATAAGGCGCATCCCCAAAGAACCAAACTAAATTATCGGCATCTCCTTTTGTCGGTACGCCTTCCGGCAAATCAATTTGACTCGTATGCGTCAGCTCTATCCACCGACCTTGATCGTCGCGTGGCTGATTGGGGTTGAAGCTTTCACGGCCAAATCTCTCCGGCTCCTCTGATTTCAGCGTGCTGTAGACTACACGTTTTAATGCTGTTGATTCTAGAGCCATAGTCACGGAAGTCACAAGAGCTTCGCGCCGATACTTCATTTCCACCATATTAGCGGCTTCATGAGCCTTTTCGTATTCCCAGCCCTTCGCCATATGTCGCCGCTCCACCGCCTCATGGAGCAGGTCAAACTTCCAATCCGGCGGATCAACGCGATTGTCCGCCAGGAACACCTTGTCCCCGAATTCTCGTTTGACCCACGTCGATTCTAGGTCATTGGCGGCTTGCGTAAAGTCGGCATGCGGAGGACTGTCACCTTCCTGATCCGGCGTGGTCATTACCTTCATGGCATCGACTACCAGCACCCGGCAGCCGTCCACCATGCCGATCTGAGCAGGCAGGTCCGTCGGCGTCTGTGCTGGTGTCACCGCTTGGCATTCCGCGAACAATACGCGATGGACAAGATCGGCGTCGTCTTTCTTCTCATACTGCTTTGACTCGGCTTCCCCTTCTTGAAGCTTTTCCAGCAGCGTACTCTCCCACTCTTCCATGTAGGAGTCTAATTCCTTCTCGAATTCCTGCTCTAGCTCAGGCATACGTCACGCTTCCCTTGTAAGCCGCTTTTGCCTCCACACTGTACCAGCGGATGATGTCGTGAAACCCGTCAAATTCGTAAATATCGGCGGTCTTCGTGTCCGGGTTTATCACGACAGTCATGGTGCGCGGCTTGATCTTCTTGCCAGTTCGCTTTTCCAAGTCGGCGATAACAGCCTCTTTGCGTTCTCGGATTCGCTGCTGCTTATGCGCATTCCAAGCTTCCCGCTCGGCAGCCGTCATCTTCTCGTAAGCCGCCTTCTCTTTCGCCGACTCCTTCGAGAATGTCAGCCGCCACTTCTGGGCATCCCGGCCATTGCTGACCAGGCCCGCCTTGACCTCCGTTGGCGCATGATCCTCGATCATGTCGATGGGAAAGTTCGTTTCGGCAGCATTCATCGGCCGCGCGTCCTTACGGCCGAGAACAGATTTAAGGTAAGCGAGAATCACCGCTTCACCCACTCGGCCCGTCTCTTGTTTCGTCAATGTTGTTTTGGTTTGTATCGGCGTCTCGCCATCGAAAGCACGGGTTGCCGTTTTCTTCACGCTTACACTGCTGCCATGAACGCTACCAGGATGCTTTTCCTCTTTCTCTTCTTTCTCCGCTTTGCCCTTCGGCTTGCCGCTTCGCTTCTCAAGCGAATCGACTTTCTTTCCCGTGAGATGCGCCGGCCCTTTAGTGATGACGCCATTTTCGATAAAGACGTGCGTTCCTTCAATTGTCACCCACCGCCCCTTGCCTTCGTCCTCTTTTTCGTATCGGGCTGGCTCACCATTCCTCTTTGGCTCGACCGTCGAATCCGCGCTCTCGATCCTTCCTTCCTTGCTCACGTTCATTCCCGCCATCGCCGTCAGCGTCTCCATGCCACCGACTGTCTCATCACCCTCGGCTGGCTTGGAGCAGCCTGCCATCGCCCTGACTTCATCCGCCTTCAGCTCCACGCCCATGTCGAACAGCGTCTTGGCGCCTTCGAGCTTTTCCTTGCTCTCCGCCTTCTCCACGTCAAAGACGAAGCTGACCGGAAAGTCGGCGTCCGGGAAGCTGTACCGCTTCATCAGGTTGATGAAGCCGGTTTCGTGTTCGCTGCCCGTGAGGCACTCTCCGAGGTTCCCCGCATCGTAGGCGATGATTTTGAGCTTCGTGTCGGCGTGCAGGTCCGCAACGCCCGTACCACCGAGGCCGCTGCCTTCGCTATCGCTGGAAAGCGTCTGGCCGATGATGTAGCGTTCGATCTTGTCTTCGATGGCCTTCTGGAGCAGCAGAAGGATGTCTGCGCCCGTCGTGCTCGTTTCGATCCGCTCAATCCCTGACCCATAGCCTTTGCCCGCCGCGGAACGTGGCCAAATGATGTTGGTCCGTCCGCTCTGCTCCTTCGCCGCCTTCTCCGCTTCCGCCCGGCTCGCCTTGTTGCCGTCCTCAAAATACCAGATCGTCAGCCCAAGGCCCAACCGCTGCATGTACGTCACGACGTTCGCCAAATACTCCCGCCTCAGCCAGTCCAACCAAAAGACCCGGTGCCGGATGCCGACGCCATGAATCCCTCCGGCCGTCTCAGCGTCAAAGTAATCGCCGTCGTCGATTTCGTGCTTGTGGATGATGAACCGCTCTCGCCACGTTCCCGTCAGCAAGACAGCCGGCGCGATCGTTGTGCGGATCGTCTCGGACTTGGGAAGACTTTGGCCCGCAAAGGCGTTGACCAGCACGTAAGGCGTGCCGTCCCACTGGTAGCCGATCTTGTCGCCGTTCACCGGCTGCCACTTGTCCACGGTCAAGACCCGTTGGCCGTCAACCTCTTTCCATTTCCAAATCAGCTGCACTGCGTATCGGCCGTACCATAAGGCTTCCAGAAGCCCCATGATGATACGTTTGAACCCGAAGATGCCCTGAATCGCCTTGGTGAGCGTATCGCGGACGTGGACCTGGTAGGCGTCATCCTCGTCCGGGATTTCCAGGTGCCACTTGAGCGACGCCGTCGCCAGCTTCCGCTCTTGGAGTAGGCCCATGAGAAAGGCGTCGCGGCGCATCACTAGCGCGTCCTCGCGCGAGTGACGCACCGCCTCATCGAAGAATCCGTGCAGGTAAGTATGGTAAGAGCTGCCGATGATGGCCGAGAAGGTGAGCACTTGCGGCACGGCCATGTCGCCGTAGCCGCCGTAGCCGCCGTCAAAGAGGCCGTTGGATTGGAACGGCCGGCCATAAGAGTCGAGAATCCCCGTGGCCATGCGGAAGATTATAGCCGATTGAAGGGATCTCGCGCTCTCAAGGTCTCGCTCATGGCCTCCTCGACCTCGTGGAGATGGTTGGAAGGATCAATTTTGCGGTAACAATCATCGCAGACCACAGCCAATTCCGTGTCGAGCAAACGGCCGTAAATTTCCTTGGTTTCGGCCATCGCCTCTTTATCAGGGCGACCTTTCTCGAATCTCTGACCGCACATTTCGCAGATAAACAAATCAGCCATAATGTCATTCCCAAATCAAGTTTTAGCGTGGCGAGGCGAGATACCAGTATTCCCGCCCCCCGCCCACCAGCTCCACGTCGCCGGCATGGCCGCAATGCGGGCAGACCGCGAGATACTCCAGCTTCAGCCCGCCGCACGTTTCGCAACGGATAAGGACGCCTCCCCGCCGACAGCCGAGGTAAATCAGGAAGCCGAGCAAGTGAAAGAACAAGACCAGCAACATCCACAGAAAGGGATTGTCCCCGCGAGCTCTGGCATCGCGGTAGACCCAAACGAAGATCATGACCTTGATCGTGAGCCACAAGGCCAAAGCCGAGAAGATGAACAAAAGGAAAAAGACAAAATGCGCCGATTGTTCTTGAGCAGCTGGCATGGGACGCCCTCGCTTCTAAAGGCCGCTTCGATGGGTAATGGGAGCAGGCGGCGAAGCAAACCGCTTTTCGGGAGCGACCCTAGCCCTCGGTTAAAGCATAGTCATGAAGGCACGCGGATGTCAAATCACCGCTTCGGAATCTTGGCGCCGGACTTCCGCGCCTGATTCAACGCTGCTGCCACAGCTTGCTTTTGGCCGTGGCCAGACTTCTTCATTTCCTTGATGTTCTTGCCGATGGCCTTCCGCGACGTTCCCTTGGCTAATGGCATGACATTCCCCTTTCACTTGACCTTGACCGGCTTCGCCTTTTCCTCGTCCTGCATCGCATACTGGCGCATCATGTCCCCCGCTGTCTCGCCGTGCAACCGGAAGATTTCCGCTTCGGTCAGTCCGCGTATCACCCGGTACGCCTGGCCGTCTATGAGCGCGTGCGAGCGGTCCGCGCACAGCTTAGCAGCCTCGTCGGGTGCAAGTTCCTTGTACGGATCATTCCAGACCACAAAAAATGACCACCACGGGATGCGTGTTGTGTCGCCCTTTTGCGGTTGGTGCCGCACGATGCACCGCGGCACCTTGCGGCCGCGGCCGTCTTGCGTATCTCCCGGCACGTCCTTGAAAGAATCGTTGCGAAACTCCTCCACGAAGACACGCTCCTCGGAAGTAGGGAGAATCACGAACTCAGGCAACCCCTTAGCGGTCAGAGTCATCCGTATCCACCTTTCCAAACGTGTGTGCCGCCGGCCGGTCCTCAATCGCCGATGTTGGTGCCAGGAATGTACCAGATCGATCCAACTCTTGCACGGCGTAAGCGAGACAATCCACCTGATCGTCGTGCGCATCCTCTTTCGGGTCGCCGGTGAATTGTACGCACTCCGCGACAAAATCCTCCACCCACGACGCGTGCTCGGGAAGGAAGATTTGCCCAGCCCCGGCCCTGATGATCGCCGGCGTGGCCCGCGCCAGCTTCCCTTTCCCTTCCGGCTCGATACCGCGCACGGAAGGAATATCTGGATGCCGCTTGGCGGCGTTCACAATGGCCCATTGAAACGAGCTCGCTTCAATTGCTACCCAATCCGGCCCCCACTTGCCGCAAGCCTGCGCGATTTCCGGAACGATCCGATCTATTGCCAGTCGCTTGCGGATCATCTCCAGGAGCATCAGATCGTTCTCCCGCGTCACCTGCCAGACTCCGATGGCCGTGTAGTCGGCTGTCTCTTTCTCGGAGCAGGCCGGATCGACTGTGATGAACCGCCAGCAGTCGCACGTCTGATAGCCTTGCGGGTCGCGGCCCTCAAGATAGTACCTGTCTTCCGTCGCCTTGAACTTGTACGCCATGAACCACTTCGCGCTGAACCGCCCGCCCTGGAAGGCGTCCCAATCACCGGCAAGCATCTGCGCCTTGGTGATCGGGTCCAGCTCTTTCAGCGATTCGATGTAGTCCTCGCGGTTCAGGGAAGGATTGTCGGCAATGTAGGCCCGGATGAAGATGCGGCCCGGTGGCCGGAAACGGATAAACCGATCCTTCACCCACTGATGGCCCAGCCCGCCCGGATTCGACGCGGCACGCATGCGCACAGGCAGCTCGCTCTCGCTTCCCTTGCGAAGCCGTGAGAAGAGATAGCGGTACTGCCACTCCGTGAATTGCGTCAGCTCGTCATAAGCCACGTAAAGAAACGCCGGCCCTTGGTACAGGTAGACCGAATCGTCGTTCTCCATATGGCCGAACGTCAGACTTGCACCGCTTGGGAACGTCCAGCGGTTGTACTGGCCCGACCAGTGAACCTCTCCCTTGGCCCGCCACGGCATCAGCCATTCTTTCGACAGGTCAAGAAGCGAACCAGGCTTGGCAAGCTGCTGAAATGAGCGGCGAAGGATAAGAGCGTGATAGTTCGGGCAATCGACGTACTGAAGGGCGCCCATGAGCAGAGCACAAGACTTGCCTCCGCCACCGGCCCCGCCGTAAAGCGCTTCACGGTTATTCAGGAGCAGGAACGCCGTTTGCTTTGGGTGCGGGAGGTAGGGTATGTACTTCGTCAGCCTCGGCGTCGTCAACCTGTGCAGCCGCGCCAATAACGAAGGCGTCGCACTCGCCAAGGCAGCCGAGAATGGCGTCGATCCGCTCGCGGTCGGGGAGCTGGGGGAATTGATGCTCATGAATCACCGGCGAACCAGGGGTGCCGGCCAGTTCCGTTCGTTCAATGTAGCCGCGGCCCTTGCCGCGTGTCTTCAGGAAGAAAATGCGAGAAGTCTGATAGGCTGGCGAATTCTTTAAGCAATCCTCGAAAAGCCGCGATTCCACCTTATCTATCATCGTCTCGGTGCATTCGCCCCTGAGTTCCTCCAAGATGGCATGCGCCCTACAGAAGTGCAAAACCGTGGAACGATGCACACCAAACTTCCGACCAACACTGGCCATATTGCCGTAATGCTCACGAAGAGCATCAGATACGCCATCGATGGTCAGGCGCGACTTCCTAACCTTCCCATTTTTCTTAGGTTGTATTTGTTGCTTCTTCTGTTTAGTCAACTTCTTTCCGGATTTGACTTTACGGCGTTTCGCTTTCATCAGTTGCCAACGCCCAGCAAGAGAATCGTCCCTTCCGTCCCCTCGCCTGCGCCGCCTCCCGTTCCTCCACTGCTCCCGGCGATGATGACGAATTCGCCGCCGTAAAGCGTCTTGGCAATATAAAACGTATCACCAATTTGCGCGTAAATCATGGCTGTGTCACGATATAAACCTTAGTGTCCTTGCAGCCGGTCGCGCTGAATCGCAGCGACACCGTGTTACCGTTCATGTCTGCGGCGGCAAGATCAACGTGGTAGCTTGCCGTGGCCCCGACCTCGGCAATCGTTCCGGAATTCGTCAAGGCGACTTCGGCCGCTCCATCAAGGCTTACCACGCCCGTCACGGTTTTACCAGTAGCCGGCGTGCCATCCA
>WNFS01003668.1_pt1 | contig 11687 bp, 8 predicted proteins | sample 5400141 | NCBI WGS metagenome assembly WNFS01 (sample SAMN13153358, study PRJNA577476) | soil metagenome | isolation source: 60 cm saprolite under Madrone tree | place: USA:California | collected 2016-06-14 | reverse complement strand
AGTGGCCGCCCCTGTTTCAGTTGTTCGAGAAGGTCTTTCCAATCTCCGTTGAGAGGGAACACGCGAAAGCCCGACGCTTTGAGATAGCTCTCCATGTCGGAAGCATGAATGCCGTGGGCTTTGCGCGAATAGAGTTGCTTCTGAATTGCGGAGGCGTCGGCGCGCTGTGAGTCTATCCCCGCGCCATGAGCGTTCCAATACTGCAGAAGCATGGAGATGGCGGCTGACCCGCAGCCGTCCTCGGTCTGTTTTACGTACGGCACGTCCAGCCAGATTCCGGCTCCTTCCTGGGGTCCCGTTCGAGCGGCAGGCCCTTGGAAAAGAAGCAAGAACAGACCGAGAACGATCTGGTTTATACGAATAAGGAATAACTCCAAATTGTAACTAGCGGAGTGCGAGCGCCAGGACGACGATGGCCAGCGCGATCAGGATGATCCATAGCAGATCGCGATCTGAAATACGTCCCGCGGCAAAATCACTTTGCGCTTGGCGTGACCGCTCGGCCAGTTTGGCGAGGTCTTCATCGCTCAATTGGCCGATGGCTTTGTCAACCTTTTGGTAGTCGAGGTTGGCGGACTTCAGGGCTTTTTGCGCCTGGTCGGAAGAAAGAAGCGAGCGAACGGCATCTTCGTTGGATTGGCGCGTCTGGGCCGGCCGTGCGGCGTCTTTGTTCAGGTCGCTCAGAGAAACGACATGCTGCTTGTCTTGGGCCCCCGCTGGGACTCCCGCCAAACCAAACAGAAGGGCAATCGCCAGCATCGACACACTTATCTTCACGCGGAAATGCATTCTTCCTCCTATTGTTTGGCTGGGGCAAGTCTAGTTTACGAATTGCAAAGCGGCGTGACAAGAAACTTCTGAGGGATATTCCTCGGAGCCTTTTGCTGCAGCTGTACAGCGGTCACCTTACCGGCAAAGGCTGCTTGTACTTCGTCGCGTCGACCGATTTCCATTCGCCCTTCACGATCCCTGCACGGATCTGTGCCGCGCTCCTCCCTTTGCCAGAATGCTCGAACGCGTAGAAGTCTTCGTATATACACGTTCCGCATCCGGAACCGTGTTTGCTGGCGAAGCAGTCCAGTAGACTCTTGTGCCCCTGGCTGCGGTCGCAGTGGCAATAGCAGGGCTGCTGGTAAAGAACTTTCTTAATTCTTGCCGCGACAGCATAGGCATTCTGCACCACCGGATCGGTGAAAAGTTCCGGATCCATCGTTGCGGGCAATTCTTCCCGCGGGGCTTGCGCATGAAAGGCGGGCACGGCTTCGTCGACAGCGGATTGCGGCAAAGACGCATCTTGCGGCAGTGTCGAAGCTGCCTGTTGTGGGACCAATGCCAGCCCAAGCGCAAAGCCAAGGAGAATCGCACCACCCAGAAACTTCTGATTTACAACCATTCTTGCTTACCCCTTCATGTGCACAAGTTCCACGGCGTCCGTCGCCCGGACAGGAGAAACGCCACGCGCAGAAAGCGTTGAAAGAGTTTCATGAATAAGCGATGCCACAATCGTCTCCCCAGCATGCCTCACTGAACAATGGCGGACGCCATCGGAGCATATCCCTCCGGTCGAGGCGGCGTAGCATCCCTCATCTCCAGATGCTTCGATCGAAGGTGACGCTGCACCCGGCGGCCCCAGCCTCTCACAAACGAAAAATTCAGCGCGCCGCCAATGGCCGAGCTGGCCAGAGGAATCAATCGCCCCACCCACTTTTCAGCAGCTTCGGCGCCAATCTTCGCAGCGAAGCGTTCCGCGATGCGCGGAGCGAGTTTTTCGAGAATCTGTTTTTCAGCCAAATCCTTCCCGTAGTCGATGCCCGAGGCCGCGGCCGCCGCCTTCCACATCTCAATTCTCTCGTCGTGGCCGCGAGCTTCAAATCCATACAGAAGTGAGAGGCGTTGGATAAGCCGCAGGGTGATCACCGTGAGCAGGCTGGCATCCGGCAGGAACGTAATCATGCCGCCGAGGCCGAATCCCGCTCCTTCCGCCAGTGCCAGACGTTCAGCATCGCGAATCAGCGCCGTGGCAATAGCGTCCAGGCGCTCGGTAGGAACATCCTTCATCCTCCCGAAGTTCGGAACCCACAGGCCGTGCTTGTTCGCAAGCTGACGCCGAAAGTCTTCCGGGTCAATCTCGATTGACCGCAGTCCGCGGAGAACGCCAAACCGCAGAAAACGGCCGAGGGTGCGTCCCGCCAGAGATGCCTTGACCGAATTGTGTAACCCTGCCATGTCTATAAGCATCCTAAGGCGGTTAGAACCAACTGGCAACCGTTGCGTAGTACAGTTTAGCCTCTTAGTGAAGGCGGGGTGAGCTTGGGAGGGGGGAGTTACCCGCAACGCGGCAGGAAAACATCAGTCCTACTTGACGCGGCGCAGCTTTTGGGTAAACTGCATTTTCTCCATGGCCACGATGCCACAGTTCGTTCCGTCTGAAGTCGTGCATGATCTCGACTTTCCGCAGCGCGAGGCCGCCTTTTTCTATGGCCTGTTCCTGCGCGGCCATTCCGCGGATAAGCTGAGGCAGGATATTGAAGTGCCCGCGGTGGTCCTTGCCAAGTGGCACCGCGAGGCGGAACGCGATCCGCAGCTTCGTGATATTTTTGCGCGCATGGTGGATTATCGCCGTCACGTCCTGGCCATCTTCGATACCTTAGTTGGATCAGATGGTCATCCGCAGCGCATTCAGTAGTTTCCCCCTGTACGTTCGTTCAGGTCAAAAACTGTCAGGCAACCAAAGTAACTTGCCAGCGATCTAACCTCCTCCGGGGGACAAGTGCCATAAAATGAAGGGGATCCCTCTGATTGACGGGGAGCTTGTCCGGGGTTAGAATCTCAACGTCCTAGAGCTTGAGGTGTATTCATGTCAAGGGTAGTACGGACCCTGTTCGTTTCCATTTTTTCAATCGCCATCGCTATGCCGTCGGTTTTCGCCCAACAGGCGCAAGATCCGGGTTGGGCTCCTACACCTCAAAAATTGGACAAAGATACAAAGCGCAAGATGAAGAGGACGCTGAAGGAATTGGACAGCGCCTACAAGCAATGGCTGACGGAAGACGTCACTTACATCATCTCTCCGGAAGAACGCAACGCGTTCTTGCAACTGGACACCAACGAAGAGCGCGAACAATTCATCGAGCAGTTCTGGCTGCGCCGCAGCAGCAATCCCGATCTGCCTGAGAATGACTTTAAAGAAGAGCACTACCGTCGCATCGCGTACGCCAACGAACACTTTGCTTCCGGGATCCCGGGATGGAAGACGGATCGCGGCCGCATGTACATCATGTGGGGACCGGCGGATGAAGTGGAATCGCATCCCACGGGCGGCACGTACGACCGGCCGATGGAAGAGGGCGGCGGCTCCACGAGCACATATCCTTGGGAAACATGGCGCTGGCGGTACCTCGAAGGAATCGGCGAGAACATTATTCTGGAGTTCGTGGATCCCAGCGGCTCCGGCGAATATCACTTGACCATGGACCCATCGGAGAAGGACGCGCTCTTGCACGTGCCGGGCGCGGGGCTAAGTTTGATGGAATCCATGGGCATGGCGTCGAAGGCCGACCGCTTCACGCGTTCCGACGGCACCAATCTGCCAACGACCATGGGTGGTCAACCTGCCAGTATGAACGAGTTCAATCGCCTGGAACTTTACGCCAAGGTGAATAAACCGCCCGAAGTGAAATTCAAGGATCTTGAGGCGGTCGTAACCTCCCGCATCGTCCGCGATCAAGTGCACTTCAATTGGCGGACCGATTACCTGAAAGTGACCAATGATACTGTTTTGGTGCCGGTAACGATTCAGATCCCCAATAGTCAGCTTTCTTTCCTTTCTAAAGACGGGATTCATTCAGCAACGCTGAACATCTTTGGGCGCGTGAGCACGTTGACGGGCCGTGTGGTTCAGACCTTCGAAGATCCAATCAGCAAGGACTTCCCGGACTCCTTGTTCCAGCAGTCGCTCAAGTTGCAATCGATTTATCAGAAGGCCATTCCACTTCGTCCAGGCTTGTACCGCCTGGATCTGGTGATCAAGGATGTGCAGAGCGGAAATATCGGCGTTGTGAACTCGCGGTTGCAGGTGCCGAGGTACGAAGACGACAAGCTGGAGGCAAGTTCGCTGATTCTTGCCGATCAAATCGAGCATGTTCCCGCGAAGCAAATCGGCGCGGGACAATTCGTGCTGGGTTCCTCGAAAGTCCGCCCGCGCCTGGAGGGCGATTTCACCACGGCCGACAAGCTGGGGATTTACATGCAGGTTTACAACTTGAAGCCTGACGACAAATCGCACAAGTCCAGTGCGACCTTCCAGTACACCGTCAAAAAGGGCAAAGACCAGGTCATGCAGTTCAAGGAAACTTCCGAAGAGATGAAGCAGACGGGCGACCAGGTGACCATCGAGCGGCTCTTGCCGCTCGCGACCCTGCCGCCGGGGAAGTACAGTCTTGAAGTGAATGCCACAGACACGCTCTCGAATCAGACCATTTCGCGCTCGGCAGAGTTTACGGTGAAAGCGCCAGCGGAGACCAAGACCGCTGCGAATGCCACACCGGGGAGGTAAAGCAAAGTGAAACAGGAACGGCTCCGAACCCTGGGGGCCCTGGTCCTGACCGTCATGGTTTCGTCCTTTACGGCGATTCCGGCGGCCGCGCAAGCGAAGCCTGTCCCGGGCAAGCTTGCGGGAGTGGTGCGCGACGCTGCGGGTACGCCGCAGATGGGCGCGAGTGTGGAGTTGCTTTCCGAAGCCGTGGGTGTTGCGGCCACCCGCAGCTTTCTGACGAATACGCAAGGAATGTTTCGTGGCGACAAGCTCGCCCCCGGTTTCTACACTGTCCGCGTGACTCTCGCTGGTTTTCTTCCAACACTTGAAAAGCACATACGCGTTACTTCGAATCTGACGACGGTCGTTCGCATTGAGCTCGAAACTATGTTTACGTCGCTGGATCAGTTGCGGCGTATGCCTTCGAGCACCGCCGCGCAAGTTGACGATTGGAAATGGGTGCTGCGGTCTGCTTCTGCGATGCGTCCGGTTCTGGAATGGGTGGACCACGACACTTTGAGTGCCTCGACCGTTGCGGCCGATTCCGGCAGGCCCCGTGCGCCTAGAATGCGGATGGAATTTACGGACGGTGCGCGGCGGCCCACTTCAGCTTCCAGCGTTGACTCTTCACCCGCCACTGCTGTGGCCTACGACCAGAAGTTGGGCGGCACCAGCAGAATGATCCTGGCGGGCCAGGTGAGCTACGACGCCGATGCTCCTGCTGGAGGCATCGCCACGGTTTGGCTGCCAACCGGAACTCTCGGGGCCGGTCCTCATACTGCGCTGGTCCTTCGCGAAGCCAAGCTTGGACCTGAGGGTCCGACGTTTCGCGGGGTCCGATTTGATCAGGGCGGGGCGTTGGCGCTTGGAGATCGGACGGTCCTTCAGTACGGTGGTGAGTATGTCCTGGTGGGACTCGGGGCTGCAGCGTCTTCTCTCCGTCCGCGCGCGCAATTAAACGTGCGCCTCAATGACGATTGGAGCACGGCCTTCATTTTCGCCTCGATGCCCAATGGACCCGGGCCGCTCGAAGCGAATGACGCGCAACCAGGCGGCGCACTTGCGGCGGCGCTCAATGAACTGGACGCATTTCCGGCGCTGCTCTGGCGGCAGGGCCATCCTGTTTTGCAGAACGGTTTGCATGAAGAAATTTCTGCGGAGAGAAAACTCGGTACCCGCGGTACATTCCAGGTCGCAGGCTTCCATGACGACAACCGGCACGTAGCCGTCTTCGGCCGGGGCAGCGACCTGCCCACTGCCGATTATTTTCAGGATTATTTTTCTACCGGCTTTGCTTATGACGGAGGCTCGTCCAGTAGTTGGGGAACGCGCCTAGCATTCCGCGAAAAGCTCGATGGCGATGTGGAGCTGACCGCCGTTTATTCTTTCGGTGGTGCTTTGACGACTTCGGATGACACGGATGGTCTGCTTCGCGATGCGCTTCGTACGGCGCGGCGGCATTCTCTGGGGGCTGGCATTTCCGCGAAAGTGCCTCGCCTCGGCACCAAAATCCAGGCGGGATATAAATGGGTGAACGGCATCACCGTATCATCAGTGGACAGCTACGGGGAGTCCCTCTACCGAATGGACCCTTACTTACATTTGATTTTCCGCCAGCCGCTTCCAAAGTTCGCTTTGGGGCGGTGGGAAGCCATCGCCGATTGCAACAACCTATTGGCGCAGGGATATGTCTCAACTAGTAGCCGGGATGGCCACGTTGTTCTGGTACCGGCGTTCCGGACATTTCGAGGCGGGCTCAGCGTCCAGTTCTAGGAATTCGTAGGTTCTAAAAAGCTGTATTTGTCCTTCCAGAAACAGGATCATGCGGGATAGTCCGGCCTGCCGCTGTGGTAAACTATTGAATATAAAATGGTTCCCTGAATGGATAGCTTCCAAACAATGGACATTGGGTTGCACTTGGTTTCAGGTAGCAGGGTATAGTCCTGCCCGGTAGAGTTATGAGGCAAAATCTCCGAGTCAGCGTTGGGGCCGTCGTGCTGGCGCTAGCCACGCTGGCTGCCGTGATTTTTGCCCTGATTAATTTCGACCAGCGCAGCCGCTTTGAGGTGGTGTACGACGGAGTGGCCTGGCTCGACACCGACCACGGTATTCAGGCCAGCCGGGTCTCCCCAAATTCTCCGGCTACTCGTGCCGGGATCCACCCCGGCGACACCCTGTTGAGGATCAACAGCGCGCCCATTGCGCGGGCTGCGGAAGTCGCCCGCCGGCTGGACCGTGCGGGGCTCTGGACCCTGGTGCATTACAAACTTTCCCGCAGTGGTGAGGAATTTGAAACGCCTCTCCTGACGGCCCCTGCCGAAAAGCCTCTCGCGACCGAGAATTACCTCCGAATCGTAGGCCTGCTTTATCTGTTCATCGGCTTGTTCATTTTTATCCGGCGCTGGAACGCTCCTCGCGCCGTGCACTTTTACGTCTTCTGCCTGGTCTCCTTCATTCTCTGGTCGTTCCATTTCAGCGGAAAGTTGGACACCTTCGACTGGGAAGTGTACTGGTCGGAGATCGCGGCCCGCCTGCTGGCCCCTGCTTTGCTGCTCCACTTCGCCTTGGTTTTTCCGGGCCGATCAGAAACATCAATTCGTTCGTCTTCGAAATTGTTGGCCGTCTATGCCCTGCCTATTGCTCTGCTTCTCCTTCACGTGAGCACGGCGCTCAGAGACTTCGGATTCGTACCCTGGCTTGCTTCCTACGTATTGTTAACGAAGTTGGAATTCGGCTATCTCGCTCTTTGCTTCCTGGCCGCCGGGCTCGTTTTCTACCGCAGCTATCGCGAGGCGCCTTCCGGAGTCCTGCGCCAGCAATTGAAGTGGCTCACCGGCGGGACTCTTGCCGGAAGCCTGCCCGTTTCCTTGCTCTACATCGCTCCTTTGGCCTTCGACATGGCCGTGCGCCCGTGGATGCAGCTCTCTGTGTTGAGCCTCGTGCTTATCCCGCTGTGTTTTGGCTATGCCGTCATTCGCTACCGCCTGATGGACGTGGACATCATCTTCAAGCGTGGCCTGGCGTACACGGCGGCAACCGCCGGAGTGGCAGCCGTGTATTTTGCCTTGGTCGCCCTGATCGCCGACATTTTCCATACGCCCACAAACGGCCCCGCTGGCGGCATGATCGCCATCGTAATGGCCGCGTTTTTGTTCCAGCCGTTCCGTGCCTGGATTCAGGCACGCCTCGATCGGTTCTTTTATCGCGACCGCCTCGATTACCGCCGCACGCTCATCGAATTCGGGCGCACACTCACGAACGAAGTGCGCTTCGACCCCATGCTGGGCTCGGTCATGGACCGTATCTCCCAAACGCTATTGGTTGACCGTTTGGCGATTTTCGTGGAAAATCCCGTGCAACCCAGCCAGATGCGCATCGCCCGTTCCATGGGCGTGCGGCTTTCCGAGTCTTTGGATCTCAGTTTCCTCGAGCCGGCCCGGCCCGAGTTTGCCCGCGGGGCGCTCTTTTTTGAGTCGCCCCGTGCGGCAAGAAACGTCAGTGACTCTGTTCGGCTCACCCTCGAGCAGCTTGACCTCAACTACTTTGTCCCCTGCCGTATCCGCGAGCACACGGTTGCGGTTCTCGGTCTCGGCAAAACGGTCGATGGGGATTTTCTGTCCAGCGACGACGTCGAGTTGGTCGAGACGATTGCCGGTTACGTCGCCGTCGCTCTCGATAACGCGCAGCTCTACAGTTCGCTCGAACAAAAGGCCCTCGAAATCGCCCGCCTCAAGGATTTCAGTGAAAATATCGTCGAGTCCCTGAACGTCGGCGTCCTCTCCGTTGATCTGGATGGCATCGTCGAGTCCTGGAACACGCGCATGGAGCAGCTTTTCGGGGTGTCGCGCCAGGAATCCGTTGGACGGCAGCTCAGCTCGCTGTTGCCGGAAGAGTTGGCACGCGAAATCGCTGCGCGTGGTGACCAGGAACAGATTACCGGCATCTATAAACAGAGACTGCAGCATCAAGGAAAGTCGTTGACTTTGAACGTTTCCATCACTCCGCTGGTGAGCAAGTCGAATGAGCGCATCGGCCGTCTTCTGCTTTTCGATGACGTTACGCAGCGGGAGCGCATGGAAGAGCAGATGTCGCAAACGGAGAAGCTGACTTCCCTTGGCCTGCTTGCGGCCGGGGTCGCGCACGAAGTCAACACGCCGCTCGCGGTCATCTCCAATTACATTCAGATGCTGGCGAAGCAGATGCCGGAAGGCGATCCGCGGCAGTCGATCATCGAGAAAATCGTCAAGCAGACTTTCCGCGCCAGCGAAATCGTCAACAATCTTCTCAATTTTTCGCGGACCGGGGCTGCGGAAGCCGTGGACATTGATGTAAACCGGGTTGTCGAAGAAACTTTGTCCCTCGTGGCCCACCCTCTCAAATCCTCGCATATCCAGGTCGTGAAACAACTTGGCGAACCGCTCCCTGCCGTTCGCGGGTCGGCCAATAAGTTGCAACAGGTCTTCTTAAATCTTTTCTTGAACGCGCGCGACGCCATGCCCGGTGGCGGAATGCTTGAAGTCCGTACCGCCGCGCATAACGGCAGCGTCGAGATCGAAGTGGCGGATACGGGCGGAGGAATTCCCCGCGAGCACATCCATCGCATCTTTGACCCGTTCTTCACCACTAAAGCCAGTGGTCGCGGTACCGGTCTTGGCCTCTCGGTAAGTTACGGAATTATCAAGGAACATGCCGGAAAGATCGATGTCCGCTCGACGCCCGGCAAAGGCACTTCTTTCCATGTCGAATTCCCCGCAGTCAAGAAAGCGGTCCATGTCTAAGGGCTCCATCCTAGTTGTCGACGACGAATCGGAAATCCGCGAGGGCCTTGAGCTTCTCCTAAGAGGTGAGGGCTACGGTGTATCCAGCGCGGAAACGGGCGAATCCGGTCTCGAAAAGCTTGAGCAGCATCCCTACGATCTTCTCCTGCTGGACGTAAGCTTGCCGGACCGCAACGGTCTCGATATGCTCAAGGAGATTCACCGCCGTGATCCGCAGCTTTCCGTCGTCCTGATCACCGCCTACGGCTCGATTGAAATGGCTCGCGCCGCTTTCAAGAATGGCGCGATGGATTACATCACCAAGCCGTGGTCCAACGATGAATTGCTTGCCCAGGTGGCGCAGGCCGTGGAATCGCGCCGGCTTCGCGACGAAAATGTCCAGCTCAAACGCGCGTTGAAACAGCGCTTTAATTTCCCGAACATTGTCGGCAAGAGCGACAAAATGCAGCTGCTTTTGAACCTTGTCACGCAAGTCGCGCCCTCCCGCTCCACCATTCTCATCAGCGGCGAAAGCGGCACGGGCAAGGAGCTCATCGCCAAGGCGATTCACTCCGCTTCCACTCGCGCGGACAAGGCCTTTGTGCCAGTAAACACGGGCTCGATCCCCGTCGATCTCCTGGAGTCCCAGCTATTCGGCCATGTGAAGGGCGCCTTCACCAGCGCCATTGCTTCCAAGAAAGGCCTCTTCGAGGTCGCCGATCAGGGCACTATTTTCTTCGATGAAATCGCCACTATCAGTCCCGAAACGCAGGCTAAGCTTCTGCGGGTGATTCAGGAACGCGAATTTATGCGTCTCGGCGGCACCGAGCAGCTCAAAGTCGACGTGCGCATCGTGGCCGCCTCCAACGTCGAACTCCTCACGCTGGTGCGCGAGGGCCGCTTCCGCGAGGACTTGTTCCACCGCCTGAACGTGATCCACCTCCAGGTTCCGCCGTTGCGCGACCGCCGGGAAGACGTGCCCCTTCTGCTGGCGCATTTCCTGGAGCGGTATTGCCATGAAAATAGCAAGACTCTCCGGCAATTCACGCCCGCGGCGATGAAGCTTATGATGGACTACGACTGGCCCGGCAACGTGCGCGAGCTGGAAAACGTCGTCGAGCGCGCCGTCGTCCTCTCCACGCAGGAGCGCGTTGACGCGGACTTGCTCCCGGAGAGTATTCGCAGCAAGGAAATCGTTCGCGGCGTGCGCTTGCAGCTTTCGGAGTTTCTGCCGCCGCTTCCCGGTGAACCCGGTTCGCGCGCCTCGGCGGACAATCCGCAACCATCGTTGTTCCAGATCATGGACGAAATCGAGCGCCGCATCATCGTCGATATGTTGGAGCGTACCGCCTGGAACCAGACTGAAGCCGCCGAGCGCTTCGCTATTCCTCTTTCGACGCTCAATCAGAAGATCAAGCGGCTCGGAATCGATGTTCGCCGCCGCGGCCGCAGCGATGAAATATTGTCGGCTTCGATTGGAAAATAGCTCCGGCGGCCTGCGAGCCTTTCTTCCCCGCGCACTCTCTCGCGAAATAGCCCTGTCCAATCGATTACACTAACCCTCAGCGCTATGGCCGAGCCGACATTCCGTTCGCTTCCATCCGGCGTCGCCTCTTTCAAGGACGAATGGTCCGCGCTGCTCGAGTGTGCTTCCCCAGCACACGATCGTCAGCGGCTTGCTGGTTCGCTTGCGTCCCTGGATTGGGCTCGTTTACTCGGACTTGCGGAAGAGCATGGCGTGACCGGCCATCTCGCGTCGGGCCTGCGTGATCTCGGGGGAACTAAGGTCCCGCCGGAAGTGCAGCAGAGGCTTGTCGAGTGCCGGCGCGCGCAGACTTTCTTTACTTTACAGCTGACGGCGGAATTGTTTCGCATCTTGGAGTTCTTCACCTCCGAGGGAATTGGCGCCCTGCTCGCAAAAGGGCCGATACTCGCGGTGCGGGCGTATGACGATCCGGCGATACGCAGTTACGGCGATTTGGACTTGCTCGTTCGCCAGCGGGACATCCGCCGCGCGACCGAATTGATGAGTGCTGCAGGCTATGCGCCCGCCGTTCCGCTTAACGCCATCGACTCCGGCAAAATTCCCGGCCAGTATCTTTTCTCCAAGCCGGATTCAAAACTGATCGTCGAGCTCCATAACGATTGTACGCTGCGCTACTTTCCCCGCCGGCTTCCTCTTGAGGATTTTTTCGAGCGCCAGGTCCGAGTTCGTCTCGATGGCCGCGAAGCGCCTGCACTCTCCGTGGAGGACGAACTCGTGCTGATTTGTATCCACGGCGCAAAACATTTTTGGGAGCGATTGATGTGGATTGCCGATGTCGCGGCGCTGGTGTCGCGCCAAACGGATATCGACTGGGAGCGCGTTGCGGATTCAGCAAGAGCAGTAGGAGCCG
>WNFS01003664.1_pt1 | contig 11690 bp, 8 predicted proteins | sample 5400141 | NCBI WGS metagenome assembly WNFS01 (sample SAMN13153358, study PRJNA577476) | soil metagenome | isolation source: 60 cm saprolite under Madrone tree | place: USA:California | collected 2016-06-14 | reverse complement strand
GGCATCGCGTTCTTCCAGGTGTTCGACGCCGCCAAGGCAAGCTACGAGATTTCATCGCTCGAGCCAGCCATCGTCAAGCTCACCATGACCAACATCCGTTCCGTGATGGGCGCCATGGACCTGGATCAGATGCTGTCGCATCGCGACGAAATCAACGAGCGTCTGCTGCGCGTCGTCGATGCCGCGGTATCGCCCTGGGGCATCAAGGTCAACCGCATTGAGATCAAGGACATCGTGCCGCCCGCAGACCTCATCGAGTCGATGGGCCGGCAGATGAAGGCCGAGCGCGAGAAGCGTGCTGAAATATTGACTGCGGAAGGCCAGCGGCAGTCCGCGATCCTCAGAGCCGAGGGCGCCAAACAGGCCCAGATCCTCCAAGCCGAAGGCCGCCGTGAAGCCGCCTTCCGTGACGCCGAGGCGCGCGAGCGCTCCGCGACGGCCGAGGCCATGGCCACTGAAGTCGTGAGCGAGGCGATCGCCAAAGGCGAAGTCGCCGCGATCAACTATTTCATCGCCGACAAGTACCTGCGCGCCCTCACGGAGATCGCCCATTCGCCGAACCAGAAGGTCCTGATGCTTCCCATCGAGGCCACAAGTATACTCGGTTCGCTCGCGGGCATCGCGGAAATCGCCAAGGCTACGTTCGGTGGAAATTCGAGCCGTCCCGCCGCGAGCGCGCCGCCGCGACCGAGCCTTCCGGCGCCGGACGCCAATCCGCCGAGTCCGGACACGACTCCGACGAGCTGAGGTGCCTCCATGCTAGAGCTATTCGCCTCGCTCGGATTCTGGGACTGGTTCATCGCCGGCGGACTGCTGCTCGTTCTTGAGGTTCTGGCGCCCGGCGTATTCATGCTGTGGCTCGGCCTCGCGGCGATGCTGGTCGGCGCCATCTCGATATTCGTGGACTGGACCTGGCAGGCGCAATTCATCGCTTTCGCGGTATTCTCCGTTGCCGCGATCCCGTTGTGGCGTCGCGTCTCGCTGCAGGTCGGCCCGACAACCGATCAGCCGTTCCTCAATCGCCGCGCCGAGGCCCTGGTCGGCCGCATCTTCACGTTGGAAAAGCCGATCGTGGATGGCTCCGGCACGATTCCCATCGACGACACCGTGTGGCGAATCACCGGGGCCGATGTCCCGGCCGGCAGCCGCGTCAAGGTCGCGCGGGTCGAGGGAACCGCGCTCCACGTAGAGCTGATCAGGGAGCAGTGATCAGGGATCAGTAATCAGAGGTCAGTAATCAAGAAGCGCCATCTGATTACTGACCTCTGATTACTGATTCCTGATCTTGATTCCTGACCTCTGGTTACTGATCCCTGATCAAGCTACCCCAGCCCGCAGCAGATCGTGCATGTGAACGAGGCCGACTGCACGCTCGCCTTCGACCACCAACAAAACGGTTCGCTTCAGGGAATTGAGGATCTCCAGTGCTTCACTGGCAAGCTGATCGGGACGCACCGTATTCGGGCCCCGCGTCATGACGTCCTCGACGCGGGCTTCGAGCAGGTCGGAACGCATGTGGCGACGCAGGTCACCGTCGGTGATGATGCCGACCAAATGGCCGGCCGCATCGGTGATGCCGACGCAGCCCCAACCCTTTGCGGACATTTCAACGATCGCGTCCGACATCCGGGTTCCGATCGGCTTGAGCGGCAGCTCAGGCCCGGCGTGCATGAGGTCGCGGACGAAGGTCAGCGCCGCACCGAGTCGCCCCCCCGGGTGCAATTCGCGGAAATCAAGTGCCGTGAAGCCGCGGCTTTCCAGGAGGGCGATGGCCAGTGCGTCGCCGAGCGCGAGCTGCATCAGCGACGAAGTGGTCGGCGCGAGATTGTGCGGGCACGCTTCCCGCGCCTGCGGCAGCACGAGCGCAATATCGGCGGCTTTCCCGAGCGTGCTCGCCGGATCGGCCGTGATGGCGATCAGGCCGATCCGGAACCGGCGCGAATAGTTAATGAGGTTCTTCAACTCGGCGGTTTCGCCCGACCAGGACATCGCGATGATGACGTCGTCCGATGTGATCATGCCGAGATCGCCGTGGCTCGCCTCGGCCGGGTGGACGAAAAATGCCGGCGTGCCGGTTGACGAAAGGGTCGCGGCAATCTTGTTGCCGATATGACCGGATTTGCCCATGCCGCTGACGATGACGCGGCCACGCGCGGCCTTGATCATGACGACGGCGGAGATGAACGCCTGCCTGAGACCACTCCCGATCGCGGCGCCGAGCGCAGCGAGCCCCCCGGTTTCGGCCTCGAGCGTGCGCAACGCGCAGGCGATCAGCGCATCGCCGCGTTCACTCATGGGCGGGTCTTCGCTGCGCAGCATAGATTTCGGCATGGTGAGACGGGCGTGGTCCGGTTGCGGAATTGGCGTTGTTCCCGACGTCTAGCACAGACCGCAGTTGCGGGCGACAGTTACGTCAAACTTGTGTTGGCCATTTATGGACCAATTGATATACGGGTACTGACCACCAATTCTCCCTGGCGGTATCCGCTCGCCCTGAAAACACTCCCTGCCGTTGCGGCGAACGGAAGTTGGACCGGCCAGTGACCCGGGCCGGCAGACACCGCCTGCGACAAGACCGGTCGATCGTTCACAAACAAATCGATCCGGTCGACGTTAGAGTAATCAATCGCAAATTTTTGAGAAGGGTTAGCCGAGTCCGGGGCTAGCCGCAGGGTCTGCTTGGGACGCGACTTGAGGATATTGGCGGCGGCGGCTATCAAATCGGCGTTATTCCCGACCACATCCTCCTTGGTCATAAAGTAGCGGGTATCCGTGACTACGCCGTAATCTTCGACCGGGGTGCCAGACCTGCCGCCAACGCGCGTGCATCGCCGGGCCGCCACTCGCATCGTTGCCCCTCCCGGGAGGGCAACGAACGGGTTTCCGAAACTCGCGGTCATGCTCTGAAGGGTTTCATAATCCCAAACGTTTGCCCCACCTGCACCGGTGCTTGAGTGACAGCCGAGAACAGTCCCTATCTGATGATCTTGAAACCCCGCCGAGAAAATGTCTGTGGTACTATAGCAGAGCGCATCGGTGACCAGAACGACCGGTCCTTGGTAGACCTGTCCAATTTTGTTGCAGTCTTCCGCGTCCGTCAGAGGAAAGCCCTGGGAGAAGCTTGCCCCGGATTCAAGTCCCTGAATGATCGTTTCTTTCCACTCTCCAACGTCGTTACTTGGCTCCGACACGATTTTCAGAGCCAGCGGGGTTGCCAGGAAGTGGAACGGTTCGGGGATAATCTTGCCGGGAGTGAGCATCTGTAAAATGAGCTCCCCGATGTTGATGTACCCGCCGCCATTCCCACGGACATCGAGTATCAGACCCGTTTGAGGCAGAGTTCTCAGGATTCGACCGAATTCATCGACCACCCCGGAAATATTGCCCGACTGCGGCGCAAATGACTTCAGGCGAACGTACCCGTAGTTGCCTGAAGGGGTCATGACTGCACCAAACCGCGGGAAAACGTCCGGAAAGAGACTTGTGTCTGCCCGTGGAGGGGAAGGGACCGCGGCGGCAGCTTTTTCAAGGTGGGCCGTCACCTCTTGTTCGACCTGTACGGCCTGCGGATCGAAGATGAGCTTGCGAGACCGGTCAAGAAGCAAGCGTTTCAGATCCAGGCCAATTGTTGGCGCAGTGCCGGCCGCTTGGGTCAATCCTGCCAGCAACGCCGCTCGGTCAGACAGATCGATCACCTCCCAATCAAATCTGGAATCGTATGTCTTGCTGCCATCTGTGTACGTCAGATTCACCCAGTCCTCGTCGGGCGGCAACGACATCCCAAGCCAGCGCAGAGTAAGAGCCTCGATTCCTTGAGCCCGACGAGCGTCAGCATTGCTGCCGGCTTCGCGGTCCCCATTCCGCGCAACCGCCAGCTCGATTGGACTTCCGTTCCAGTGTGTGACAACCATTCCCTCCTTGATGGTCCCGACCGTATTTACGGGGGAAACCCACGACACGACATATTTCCGCAATTGGGGCACCTTAGCTGCGAACACTCCGCCCGGCTCATAGAATTCCTCGATTCGGAATGGGAGAAAAGCGAACTTCTGAGCGTAAACCGCGGGAAGAATATAATTTGTATGCAAGTCCCGGAGGCCGAGGAATATCTCCATCAAGGCTGATTGAAACGCTCGTTCGTCAAGCCCTGCATGGCGGAGGCGGAGCAGACGGAGCAACTGGATAGGGTCGTTTGCATGTAGAGAACGTTTGAGCGGCAGGTGGGCATAAATTTGCTCCAGCATCACCGCCGCTTGCTCGATCAGGAGGTCTCGTTCCTCCATGGTGAGGGGGGTGACCGTGGATCGATACTTGGCCAATTCAACCCGCTGACCGATGGTCGTTGCGACTGCCGACCGTGCCGCCGCAGCGGACATCTTTGGTTGATACGGTGCCGCGCCGGTGACCGAGCCGGTATCGGATTTCTTCTTGCTTCCAATTGATGCTTTGCGTTTCGCCATATTACCCTCGATCTTTTTGTATTATGGAACGCGGTCCGTTCGATGCCCTCGCGTTAATCTCATGCGATCATCGGCAGCGTTGAGCGACGGAGCTTTAAGCTGGGTGGGTTTCGCCATCTATGCCCAGGCCGGTTGGGGCGTGGCCCTGAGGATGGATACAAATCAGTGCAGCAATAATCTCTTTATCAAATGCCCTCTGGGGAACGCCTTCGGCGTTGCGGTTGTTAGGCCACGAGGTTACAGGTTTTTGACACTTTGAAAGTGAGCTACGTCACACATCAAGCATGAATTCAAGAAGGTCGGGGGCAATGACTGGTTCTTATTATGTCCGTCCAGCCTGCTGGCGCTCCAGTGCGCGGCGGCTTGTAGCCCGGATGGAGGGCCGCTCTGGCGGCCCGTAATCCGGGTTCAGCGCTTCATCCTGCGGCGAGGCTGCCCCCGGATTACGCTGCGCTCCATCCGGGCTACATGCTGAGCCGTCACCCCAGCAACGACTTGATCTCGGCACGCAGCGCCGGGGCGATGTCGTCGCGCTCCAGCGCATAAGCGATATTGGCGGCCAGAAAACCGATCTTGCTGCCGCAATCGAAGCTGCGGCCTTCGAATTTGAGCCCGTAGAACGGCTGCTTGCTGGCGAGCCGGATCATCGCATCGGTGATCTGGATTTCCCCCCCGGCGCCGCGGGTCTGGTCGGCGAGAATGTTGAAGATCTCCGGCTGGAGAATGTAGCGGCCCGTGATGATCAGGCTTGACGGCGCCTGCTCGCGCGGCGGCTTCTCGATCATCTGGGTGATCTCGAAAGCCCGACCTTGCGATTTTCCAACTCCCACCACGCCGTACATATGGATGCGGTCCATCGGGACTTCCTCGACCGCGATGACGTTGGCATTGTTGGGAAGCTGCTGGTAGGCATCCAGCATTTGCGCCAGGCAGCTGCGCTGCGCCTGCACCAGCACATCCGGCAGCAGCAAGGCAAACGGCTCATCGCCGACGATTTCGCGCGCGCACCACACCGCATGCCCGAGCCCGAGCGGCTGTTGCTGGCGCGTGAAACTGGTCTGGCCGGCGCCCGGCAAATCGCGCGCGAGGAGTTCAAGCTCGGCGCGGCGATTGCGCTCCGTCAAGGTCAGTTCAAGTTCGAACTGGCGGTCAAAGTGGTCCTCGATGACGCCCTTGTTGCGGCCGGTGACGAAGATGAAATGCTCGATGCCGGCCTGACGGGCCTCGTCGACCACATGCTGGATCAGCGGACGGTCGACCACCGGCAACATTTCCTTCGGCATTGCTTTGGTGGCGGGCAGAAAACGCGTACCGAGGCCGGCGACCGGCAAGATGGCTTTGCGAATGGGCTTCATGGGGATGGCGCAAAGAATATGGCGGTTCGTCGGAATTTCGATGGTCACTTTCGTGGCCAAATATGCGGCGACTCCCGCGACACCGCGCAACACGTTCCGCAGTGGCGCATCGAGAGCCGAATACTATAAGTTCGATGCGTTAAGCCTCCGTCAACCAAAATCGTGCGCCAATTGACAATATTAGCGATGGTATTAAGGGCGCATAAATCGCGGGCGGCGGTGCGGGAGAATTGCAATGATCGACCTAAGATCGCTGATCGGCGTCGCCTGCGCGGGCTGCACCCTGGCGGTCGCGACCGCAGGCGCACCGGCGCAGATCGTTGAGCGGCTGTTTCCGTTTCTGGCGCCCGCCTCGCCGGCGGTGACCGCGCCCTCACCCTCCCCTCCCCCGCAGGCCGGGGAGGGCAGGGTGGGGGCTGGCGCTCCCGATTGGAGCGGGCAATCCGGCAGTTCCGGCCATCCGCTCATGACCGCGGAGGCCATCGTTGCGGCCGCCGCGAACTTCAACATTTGCCTGGAAGGTCTGTGGTCTGATGCCGCACGCCGCGGCGTGTCACGCGAAACCTTCGAGATCCACACGCGCAACCTCACGCCGGATTTGCGCATCATGGACCTCATGGATGCCCAGCCGGAGTTCACCAAGGCCGTTTGGGACTACCTGGACGTGCTGGTGAATGACAACCGAATCAAGCGCGGTCAGGAGATTCTGGCGCAATATCGCCCGGTGTTCGACGCGATGGAGAAGGCCTACGGGGTCGATCGCAACATCGTCACGGCGATCTGGGGTGTCGAGTCAAATTTTGGCGCCTCGGGAGGCGACCGTCCGGTCGTGCGATCGACCGCAACACTTGCATGCGTCGGCCGCCGCCAGGACTATTTCCGTAACGAGTTCCTCGCCGCGTTGGAAATCCTTGAGCGTGGCGACGTCAGCCCGGACCGTCTCAAGGGTTCCTGGGCGGGCGCATTCGGCCCGACTCAGTTCATGCCCACGTCGTTCAAACGTTACGCGGTCGATTTCGACGGCGACGGTCGCCGCGACGTCGTCGATTCGCCGGCTGATCTTATCGGGTCTACGGCCAACAACCTTAAGACCGACGGATGGGTCCCGGGCCAGACCTGGGGGTACGAGGTGGTCCTGCCGGCCGGCTTCGACTATCTGCTCGCCGACGGCGCCAAAGCGATGACCGTGCGGGAATGGGAGCGGCAGGGCGTGTTTCGGGTCGGCCGCAAGCCCTATCCGCGGCCGACCGATCGCGCCTATCTCCTGATTCCGGCCGGCGCCGGCGGGCCTGCGTTTCTGATGCTCAACAACTTTCGCGTGCTGATGAAATACAATCCGGCGGAAGCCTACGCGCTGGCAATCGGCCACCTCGCCGACCGGATGCGGGGCGACGGGCCGTTCGTCGCCGCCTGGCCGCGCCATGAGCGGGTCCTCACCGGCGCCGAACGCTATGAGTTGCAGAGCCATCTGGTGCGCCGCGGATTCGACATCGGGGGTGAGCCGAACGGCCGCATCAACGCCAAATCCCGCAGCGCGATCAAGAGCTTTCAGGTTTCACAGGGTGTCGTTCCCGACGGCTTTGCGTCAGCTGATCTATTGGAACGCCTGCGCCAGCCATGAATCCCTCCCTCCCCTCCCCGCAAGCGGGGATGGCAAGGAGCCGCCAACCGGGGCCGGAGGCTGGACCCGCTGGCTCGGCCCCCGGAATGACGGAAACAAGTCTTAGAATCACCGCACCAGCCTTCAATCCGACACCTTCCTTGTGTTAATGACACCCCACACTGAGAGTGAATGAGCGTGCGTTCGGGTGGGGCGCCCTTGCGACCGCGCAACATGACCGGAAAATCCGACATGGTCCGTGGCGCCTGCTTACGACTCTTGACTGCAACCGCGGTATTGGCCGCGGAAGCGGTTCTAGCAGTAACGATGGTGGTCGTTGCGCCGCCGCCGTCGGGGGCGCAGTTTTTCTGGGACGACCGCTCTTCCTCCCAGAACCGCCGGCAGCGCGGACTGTTCGACTGGTTCGAGCAGCAGGCCGTGCCGCCTCAGCCTGAGCGAGCCCCGCCGCCGGCTGACTATTCAAGGGCACCCGCGCCGAAGAAGGCCGACCCCAAGGCTGAAAGCGCCGTGACCACCCCGATTCTGGTGCTCGGCGATGCGATGGCGGACTGGCTCGCCTACGGGCTTGAGCTCGCTTACGCGGATGCGCCCGAGATCGGGATAATGCGGCGGCACCGCACGAATTCCGGCCTGATCCGCACCGAGGTCCGCAGCGACCCCCGCGGCGAATATCCCGATTGGCCGCAGGCTGCCCGCGACCTGATTGCGGGGCAAAAGCCCAAATTCGTGCTGATGATGGTCGGCATCAATGACCGGCGTCAGTTCCGCGAAGCGGGTCCGGCCGCTCCAGCCTCGCGCGTGGCGAAACCGGCGGCGCCGTCCGTTGCCGACCCCGCAGCCCTGGAACTGGATAAGCCGGCGCCGGACAAGCTTCGCGAAATCGCAGCCGTCGCAGCGCCGGAACAACAGCCCGCCGGCAACAGGAACCTGGAATTCCGCTCCGATGCGTGGAGCGAAGCCTACAGCCGGCGCATCGACGACACGATTGCGGCGCTCAAAACGTCCGGGGTGCCGGTGTTCTGGGTGGGGCTGCCACCGTTGCGGGGGCAGAAAGCTGCCGCCGACATCCCGTTTCTCAACGACCTCTACCGCAGCCGCGCCGATAAGGCAGGCATCATCTATATCGATGTCTGGGACGGCTTTGCTGACGAAGACGGCCGCTACGCGCAATTCGGCCCTGATCTCGAAGGTCAGACCCGCCGGCTGCGCGCCAGTGACGGCGTGTACTTCACCCAGGCCGGGGCCCGAAAGCTTGCCCATTATGTCGAGCGCGAAGTGCAGCGCTGGTTGAGTACGCGCGCCGCACCCGTGGCCGTGTCGATCCCCGAAGAAGCTAAGGTCGAGGCGGCGGCAGCGGCTGCTGCCAGCCGGGCCGGCCCCCGCGCCCGCCCCCTATCCGGGCCCGCTGTATCGTTGGTCGCCGAACGGGGAAGCGAAACCGACGATCTTCTCGGCGGCAATGCCCGTCAGCTGCCGAACGACGCCATGGCGGCGAAGGTCCTCGTGCGCGGCGAGCCCATACCGGCGCCGGCAGGCCGCGCCGATGACTTTGCCTGGCCGCGGCGCGACGTCGCCCCGGTTGGAGGCGATCCCGTGGTCGCCACCACTGATCTGCCGATGACCCCGATGGTGGCGGACCGTGGCGGCGCGATCACGCTCGCCGCAACAGCCCCGACCGAGACCGGCGGCGCGACATCGTCTGCGAAGCCTGTTCGCCGCATCGCAGCGCCGCGGCCGACCTTAGCGGAGGTGCAGCAGTCGCCGCAGTCGTTCTATCGGCCCGACTACCGCCGGCCGCCGGCCCAACAACAGCAATACGGCGGCTTTCCGTCTCTGTTCGGTGGTTCCCTGTTTGGCGGCCAATCCTGGTTTAGCAGGCGATGATCGACGCGGTTTGACCCGCGCCGTGTGCCGAAGCACCTTCGGCCTAGGGTCGAGTAGTGCTAGAAGCGGCCATTTCAACAGCACTTCTGGTTAATCAGCGCCGTCCACTCACTCGATCGGCTTCAACCGCTCCTGCAACTGCTTTGTGTCGATTCGGTAATTCCAATAATCAAGCAAGACGTCATGATTGAGTTCGATGAACCGCTGCACCTGTTTACACAATTTTGCAGGGACCTTGCCAGCCACAACATTGCCACCCTCAATCGCAATCGAGGCTGTCTCGGTGCTAGGATCAAGGCTGTCCGGAGGATTGATCGCCAACTTGACCCGCGGCCCATGTCGGACTTGGCCTCTCGGTGAAATGAAGACGGTATTATCAACGCCAGTCACATCTTTACGGTACGAAACCATCTCTTCAAGCAATTCCCTTTCGGCCAGTTCGTCGCTGATCCTAACCCCCTCACCAGGTGTCAGCGTCAGCGCAATTCCAGCTTCACGCATGGCTGCAACAACATCGGGCGGCAATGACCGCTCAACCGAGATTTTGATGGATTCCAAATCAGCTAACATTCTACGGCTCTCTTTTGAGGCAAGATAAGCCCGCCTGGCCCAAAGGGCTAGCCCCGCTCATTCACCGCCATTGCGGTGTCCCCTCTGCAATGATTTGCGTCCGAAAACTCGTCGCCGTCGTTCGATTTCAGATTGAAATACCGTTACCCTGTAAGAAACGTCAAGGACGCGAAAGATCTTAGGATAACCGACCCTGACTATGGCATTTTGCCATTTCGATCGTTTTTTCCGGGCAAAGCGCGGAGTGGAGCCGATACATGACCCCCCGGCTGGGTTTATCTCGGCAACGTGCTGGAGCCCATCAGGAACTTGTCGACCGCGTGGGCGGCCTGCCGGCCCTCCCGTATCGCCCAAACCACGAGCGACTGACCGCGGCGCATGTCGCCGGCCGCAAATACCTTGCTGACCGAACTGACGTACTGGTTTGTATCGGCCTTCACGTTGCCGCGCGGATCGAGCGCCACGCCCAGATCCCTGACCATGCCCTCGTGGACCGGATGCACGAATCCCATCGCGAGCAGGACGAGATCGGCCGGCAGTTCGAATTCGGTTCCGGGGATCGGCTTGAAACTTGAGTCGCAGCGCACGCAGCGCAGCCGCTTCACTGCGCCGGCTTCGCCGATGAATTCAACCGTCAGCACCGCGAAGTCACGCGCAGCCCCCTCGTCGTGACTCGATGAGGTACGCAGCTTGAGCGGCCAATCGGGCCAAGTGAGCTCCTTGTTTTCCTTTGCGGGCGGCTTCGGCATGATCTCGAAATTGGTGACCGACAGGGCGCCCTGGCGGATCGACGTACCGATGCAGTCAGACCCGGTATCGCCGCCGCCGATCACCACCACGTGTTTATCGGTTGCGAGGATCGCCACGACGCCGTCTTGGGGCTCGTTGCCGACGCGCCGGTTCTGCTGGGGCAGGAAGTCCATCGCGAAGTGGATGCCTTTCAGGTCGCGGCCGGGGATCGGCAGGTCGCGGGCTTTTTCGGCGCCTCCCGCCAGCACGACGGCGTCGTGGTTGGCAACGAGCTCGGCCGCCGCCAGATCGACGCCGACATGGACGCCGCAATGGAAACGCACGCCCTCGGCCTCCATCTGTGCGGCCCGGCGGGCGACGAGATGCTTCTCCATCTTGAAATCCGGGATGCCGTAACGCAGCAATCCGCCCGGCTCCGCAAGCTTCTCATAAACGTGGACATCGTGGCCCGCGCGCGCGAGTTGCTGGGCGCAGGCAAGACCAGCTGGGCCCGACCCCACTATGGCGACGGTCTTGCCGGTCTTGCCCGATGGCGGCTCCGGCACCACCCAGCCTTGCTCGAAAGCGCGATCCACGATGGCGCATTCGATGGTCTTGATGGTGACGGGATCGTCGCGAATGTTGAGCGTGCACGAAGCCTCGCACGGGGCCGGACAGACGCGACCCGTGAACTCGGGAAAATTGTTGGTCGAATGCAGGTTGCGCGACGCCTCCCGCCATGCGCCCGTATAGACGAGGTCATTCCAGTCGGGGATCTGGTTGTTGACCGGGCATCCGGTGTGACAATACGGGATGCCACAATTCATGCAACGCGCCGCCTGCTGCCGGGTTTCGGCTTCCGGCAACGGCAGGACAAACTCGCGCCAATGACGAACGCGCTGCTCGACCGGTTCATAGTCCCGGTCGTCGCGTTCGAATTCAAGGAACCCCGTAATCTTACCCATTCACCCCAGACCTCGTCGCCCTCGTCGCCCGGATGGAGGGACCGCTTGCGGTCCCGTAATCCGGGATCAGCCGGTCCCGCAATCCGGGATCAGCGCATCGTACATG
>WNFS01006741.1_pt1 | contig 11693 bp, 10 predicted proteins | sample 5400141 | NCBI WGS metagenome assembly WNFS01 (sample SAMN13153358, study PRJNA577476) | soil metagenome | isolation source: 60 cm saprolite under Madrone tree | place: USA:California | collected 2016-06-14 | reverse complement strand
ACTTTCCCTTGCACGATGGTCAGGGCTTGTTGGGCGGCTTCGGCGGGATCGTGAATGAGCGCGTCGGCGTGTTTGCGGGAGCGGAGTGTGCCGTCGGGTTCGTAGCGGCGGTCGGCGAAGGCTTCCGCACAAACGCAAGTCAGGACTCCGCGGACGTAGTGTTTAACGCGCTAGAGCACAAACAAGTCTGGAGATGTGAGCAGTTGCTCTTGCTCAAGCAGCAGGGCGCGTGCAGTGTCCCAATCAACGCGTTCAAATCGAATCTCGTCGCGCGGGCGCAGTTGCCCCAGGCTGTGCAGGTCGGCGGAAATGACGTTGGCAATCTTCGCATAGCCGCCGGTGGTCTGTTGCTCTACAAACAAGATGATGGGCAGGCCGCCCGCGGTAATTTGAACGGCGCCAATCGAGACGCCTTCGGTAATCATTTCTCCGCTGGAACGCTGCGCAACGTGCTGGCCTTCGAGGCGAAGGCCCATGCGATTGGACTCTTCCCCGACGCGATACGTGCTTTCATAGAACTTTTTTTGTGACGGTGGCGGAAACCAATCACCCTGCGGGCCGGGAGTAACACGCAACACCTTGCGAGGGGACAAGCGCTGCAATGCTTGCGCTGCTAACGCTCTTTTCTGAAACGAGACGGTGGCGGCGCCTATCTGCAGCACGTCCCCCTTGCGCAAAGCTCTGCCCTGGTGCCCGCCGAGGCCGCTCAAGAGGTGCGTTGACGCGCTGCCTAAGAAAGGCTTCACAACGATTCCGCCTTGCACGCACAAATAACAGCGTGCGCCCGAGCGCGTCGATCCCACATGAAGTGTTTGGCCGACTTTCACTTTCACCGAAGTCCACAGCGCAAGAGGTGAGCCGTCAAGCGTTGCCGCAAAGTCGGAGCCCGTCAGAGCGATGATGGCGCCCTGCGGGAAGAGGAACGTGCCGCCGAGCAGTGTCATTTCCAGCGCTGCCGCGCACTCCGGGTTGCCCAGCAAGCGATTTCCCAGGCGAAGCGAGATCGCATCTGCCGCGCCGGAAGCTGAGACGCCCAGGGGACCAAAACCTTCTCGTCCCAGATCTTGTACGGTGGTCAGGAGGCCGGGCGATTGCACCTGGATCACACTCATGGCCGCTCCAGCGCTGCGAGTTGCTCCCGGCTGATCGGTGTGAATCGCACGCGATCTCCAATGGACAACAGGCTGAATCCGTTTTGGTTGGGCCGGAACATCGAGATGGGAGTGCGTCCAAGCAATCGCCAACCACCCGGCGTGGCGATCGGGTAGACCCCAGTCTGGCGGCCGGCGATGCCCACGCTGCCCGGCGGAACCCTGCGGCGCGGAGTCGCCAAGCGCGGGGTCGCCAGCGCTTGCGGCAATTCCCCAAGATAGGCGAAGCCGGGGACGAAGCCGAGAAAATAAACGATGTAGGCGGTCGAAGAATGCAATTCGATCACCTTTGCGGGTGTCATGCCGTGCATCTCGCTCACCTCGCTTAGGTCTGGGCCGTACTCTCCGCCATAGCACACCGGAATTTCCACCTGGCGCGGTTCTGGGAGAGTCACATCCTCCAAGCGCCCGAGGTACTGCTTCAGAATTTCTTCGAGCTGCTCGTGCCGCCACTTCCGCGGATCGAACTTGACCAGCACGGAGCAATATGCGGGATGAAGGTTGCGGATGCCTGCGAGGGGCTCCAACTCAAGCAGCCGGAGCAGCCTTCGGACGTGTTCGTGAGCGTGAAGCGTGATTTGCTGACCGAAGTAGATGAGTAGCGATTGGTCGCTCGCACGTTGGAACCGCGGTGCTTCGGCAGCGGACATGTGCATGCCGGAAGAGTATAGCGCCGGTCTTGTGTCGGCTAAACCAAATCGCCGCAGAGTATTTTCAAGAAATGCTGGAGGGAACGCCCCGCCTCCCTGGGGGAAAGAGGCGGGGCGTTTATCGCGTTCGTGCTCTCTTATTTTTGTTGTTTGAAGGAAAGTGGAAACTCGAGCGTTTGATTCTCGATGGGGATGCGCAGCATCAACTGCTGCGGATTTTTGCCCCGTTCGAACCAGACGGCGCCGGCAACCTTGTCATTCGGTTCGATGGTTGCTTGTTTGAGTGCCAGGGCCAGGATTTGCCGGGCTGTTTTGTTGAGAGTCTGTTTGCCTTGCAGGCGTACGGCATTTTCTTCGGCGTATTGCTGCTGAATGATGTAGTTAGGCGCGGAGGCGGACGGCGCTAAGGAGGATTTGTAGCCAACGTTGGTGGCGCTGGCCGCTTCGGCTGAAAACGTGGTGTGCGCCGGCGCGTTCGAAGGCTCCGCGACGGCCTCGGTCCACAGAACCTGGTGGGTCATATTTTTCGCCAACTGCGCCGGATCTTGATAGAAGAGCGGCTTTCCATGGACACTCACGTCGTCAAGAATAAACTCCGACGGTTGGATATGGATGGCCTGCGGGCCACTGTTGGCGATGGCCACGTTGGCGCGCAACTTCCATCCCGTGTCGTGCAGGGAGACCTGCACGGTTACACCGTTGGCCGTGAGCGATTCAACAAGAATGCCGTTGCTCATAAAGTGGTCACAGCCGGGCGCGTTCTGCTGCCAGCGAGCTACACCGTTCTCCATGTTTGCAGAGTCCACGGTGGGCGACCGTCTGGGTGCGGGACTCTTTTTGACGTAGATCGCGGCGACGTACCCTATCTTGCCGTCGGCGGTCTTGATTTTGACCGTATAACCTTCGTCATTGGCGAGCATGGTGACTTCGTCGCCGCACTTGAGCGTAGCGATCACCTGCAGGGGCAGCGATTGCTCGGCATCGGCGGTCATGGGCACGTTGCGAACGCCGGGGCAAGCAATCTTCCAGTTGGAAGCAACCGGATTGGCAGCCGGTGCGGGTTGCGAATCGGTCTGCGCGCGCGACGCCGGAACAAACGATGAAGCGGCGATGCTCAGCAAAGCGAGACTTACTGTGATTGATTTGTGCACTGAAGCCCCCCTCCGGGTTCAGGTGTAAAACCCTTCGCCTTTACACGAATCGTCGGCTCGGCGCGGTTGCGTGTCCATAGAGCGCGCGAACAGGTTTTTGTGTTTTATTGGACAGCCGTCCGCGCGTTAGTTCGGCGAACGCGCAAGTGTACGTGCATTGTGTGTAACGCTGCTGTAACTTGACCCTGGGATAGTGCTAGGCTAGGGTGTAGGAAGTTTCTCCGTGAGTTGCCCGCAGTAGCTGAACGCAGAATAGCGGTCAATGGACTGCAGGAGGAATCCGCCATCGGCCACCCGGTTTCTGTAGAAGCAAAGCCCGCCACTTGGATGCGACGTACCGTTCACATTTCCGGACAAATCGAACCTTTCTTCGGCACGCTCGATGAGAACGTGCGCCTTCTGGAAGATGCGCTGCAAGTGCGCACGCATTTGAACGACACACGGTTGACGATCGAAGGCAAGCAGGAAAGCGTCGACCAAGCCGTGAAAATCATTGAGGAATACAACCATCTGACGCGGCACGGGCGCGTGCTCTCAAGCACGGAGGTGAAATCGCTGATGCGCGTGGCGACCGAGGAGCCGCACGAATCACCGCGGGGAATGTTCGAGCACGCGCGCACGCGTTCCTTCGGCAAAAAAGTGGTCACGCCGAAAAATGCCAGCCAGCGGCGCTACATGGAAGAGATTGAAAAACACGACATGATGTTCGCCGTGGGGCCCGGCGGCACGGGAAAGACGTACATCGCGGTGGCCATGGCGGTAAGCGCGCTGCTCACGAAACAGGTGAACCGCATTATTTTGGCGCGGCCGGCGGTGGAGGCCGGCGAGCGGCTGGGCTTTTTGCCGGGCACGCTGCAACAAAAAATTGATCCATATATGCGGCCGTTGTATGACGCGCTCTACGACATGCTGGATGCCGACAAGCTCGATCGCTTCCTGGAGAAGGGCATCATCGAGGTCGCGCCGCTGGCCTTCATGCGCGGGCGCACGCTGAACGATTCGTTCGTGATTCTGGACGAAGCGCAAAACACCACCAGCGAACAGATGAAAATGTTTCTGACGCGGCTGGGCTTCAACTCCAAGGCGGTGGTGACGGGCGACGTCACGCAGATTGATTTACCCGCCGGGAAGAAGTCGGGGTTGGTGGAAGCGCTGGAAGTGTGCGGCAAGATCGAAGGCATCGGCGTTGCGCAGTTCACGGAAAAAGACGTGGTGCGGCACAACCTGGTGCAGCAGATTATTCGCGCGTACGAAGAGTATGATGGCTTGCAGCCGCAACGCAGCGGCGGTGGAAACGGAAAACCCGAGCCGCGCACAGAATCCGCCAAAGAACAGACTAAAGAATCTCTGCGAGGATGATCCTGAACCGCCAGCGGGCCGTGCGCGTGGCACGGCGGCCACTTGAGCTATTCCTGGCTCGTGTGCGGCGGGAACTGGGGATCGGAGAAGCGAACGTCACTATTTGCTTCGTCAGCGATGCGGAGATCGCCAGGATGAATCAGGCCTTTCGCAAAAAGAAAGGGCCAACTGATGTGCTGTCGTTTCCCGCGACTCGCCGCCGCCGGCCTGTCTCGTTGCCGCGTCGTGGGAAGACGAGGAGCGGTCTTCGCTCGCCGAAGGAAGTATTTCTCGGAGACGTCGCCATCTCGCCGGCTACGGCGCGCCGCAACGCCAAGAAACTAGGACGCTCGCTGCCCAGTGAGTTGCAAATCCTGATTCTCCACGGCGTGCTGCACCTGCTCGGTTATGACCATGAGACGGATCGCGGGGAGATGGATCGCGTCGAAGCGCGATTGCGGCGCAAGCTGAGGCTCACGTGAACTTCCTTTTCCTGGTATACACGCTCGGCACCGTGCTGCTGGCGCTGAGCCTGCCGATATTTTCCTACCTCACGCTGATCTATCGCGAGCTTGGCCGCATGACCACCGGGCGTATTCACGAACACCTGGAGATTTTTGAAGCGGAAATCGAGCCGAAGCTCAAGATCAACCGGCGCAGCGGCGGGCGCACGTTTCGCATCATCGGGCACTTCTGGCTGGCATTCCTGGTATTGGAAACCACGCGCGGCGTGGTCTATTTCGTGCCCGGCAGGTGGGAATCATTTTTGGAATTCATCGTCTTCCTGGCGCTGGAAGTGGTTATTCTGATGCATTTTCTGCCGGACATGCTTTTGTATCGTACGACTGGGAGATGGCTGCTTCCGCTGCTGCCATTGATTCGCGCGGCGATGTGGCTGGCGTGGCCGGTGCGGATTTTCCTGGAAGGCGCGGAGTCGCTGGCGAGAATCGCCGAGCACGAACCGGAGCGCTCCGAAGAGCAGCGTACCGAAGAGGGCATCGAAGCGCTGGTCGAAGCCGCGGAAGAGGAAGGAATCATCGAGCCGGAGCAAGGCGACCTGATCGAGCAAGTCGTGGAGTTCAGCGACAAGCGCGTGCGTGAAGTGATGACGCCGCGGCCGGACATCGTGGCCATTGCGGCGGACGCCACGCTGGAAGAATTCCATGCGAAGGTGGTGGGAACGCGATTCGCCCGACTGCCAGTTTATGAAAAATCGCTGGACGACATTTACGGCGTGGCTTATGCGCAGGACCTATTGCACATTGCCGACCAGGATTTGCCGAAGCGAAAAGTGCGCGAGCTGGCGCATCCGGTGATGTTCATTCCGGAGACGAAGGCGGGCTCGGAGTTGTTGCGCGAAATGCGGCAGAAGAATCATCCCATGGCCATCGTGATTGATGAGCATGGATTGGTGGCGGGGCTCGCCACAGTGGAAGATTTGGTCGAAGAAATTGTCGGCGAGAGCGGGCGCGACGACAAACAGCCGGCGCCGGACGTGGTGCGCGAGCCGGACGGCGGGTTGGTCATGCGGGGAAGCATGTCCATCGACGACGTGGAGGACTTGCTCGGCGTGCACTTTGGAGACAAGGCGGACGAAGCGGTCACCACTATTGCAGGCCTGCTCAGTCACGTGTCCAGAAAAGTTCCCGCGCCGGGGGATAAAGTCGACATCGCGGGATATCGGTTTGAAGTGATCGAGGCGAACCAGCGGAAGGTGCTGCGCTTGCGCATCCGGAAACGTCCCGCGGCTACGGTTTCCGCGAAGTAGCTTCCGCTATTACTCCTCGGTCGCTTCTTCTTCCGGTTCGTGCGCTTGCACCTCGCTCAAACCCTCGAGCTGAAAGTGCCAATCCAGCTCGCGGACGCGCTGCGGATTGTCGCGCCAATCTTGCGCGACCTTGACGAACAGGCCCAGGAAAACCTTCGTGTTTAGAAGAGACTCCAGCTCCTTGCGCGCTTCCGTCCCAATTTTCTTCAGCATCGCGCCTTTGTGCCCGATAAGGATTTTCTTTTGTGTATCGCGCTCGACGTTAAGCGTAGCCTCGATGCGCACCAGCCTTGGGTTTTCTTCGAATTTATCGACAAAGACGGCCAGCGCGTAGGGCAGTTCGTGGTGCAAGGCTCGGATGGCCTTCTCGCGGACGATTTCAGCGGCGAGAAATCGTTCGGGCTGATCGGTGACCTGGTCCTCCGGAAAATACGCCTGCCCCTCGGGCAGCTGGCGGAAGATTTCGTCCAGCAGGGCGTTGCAGCCGGTTCCCTTGAGCGCGGAAAGGGGAACGATAGCGGCAAAATCGAATTCCTTGCGGAAGCGTTCGATCAGAGGCAGGAGGGTCAGTTTCGGAACGGTGTCGACCTTATTTAGAACGAGGATTGTTTTTCCCGCGAAACGCTGGGCCTTCTCGATCAACATGGAGTCCGTATGCGGCGAGACGCGGCTGGCATCCACGATGAGCAAGAGAATATCGATGCCTTCGACGGCGGCGGCGACTTCGTGCATCATCTGGCGGCCGAGAGCGGAATCCGGCGCGTGCAAGCCCGGAGTATCGATGAACACGATCTGGCCGCGCTTTTGCGTGACGATACCTTGAATACGATTTCGCGTGGTTTGCGGTTTCGACGTAACGATGGCGATCTTCTGTCCGACCAGGTGGTTCAGCAGCGTGGATTTTCCCGCGTTGGGGCGGCCCACAATGGCAGCGAAACCGGCACGGAAGCTGCCTGTCTTCGGCTCGATTGTTTGGTTTGGCGGTGTCACGGCTGGAGGGGTGTAATCAATCGGGGGCGGCGATGCCGAGCGATTTCATTTTGCGGTACAGGTGGCTGCGCTCAAGGCCCAGAGCTGCGGCCGTCTGCGTCATGTTCCAGCGGTGTTCCTGCAGCTTGCGCAAAATAAATTCGCGCTCATAGGCGCTGCGTGCTTCGTGAAGCGTGGAATACGGGTGCTGAGGACTCTCCGTCACGCCGCGAAAGATTTCGGGTGGGAGATGGTGCGGCTCAATGCGCGCTTGCGGGCAAACAATGACCAAGCGCTCGATAAGGTTCCGCAACTCGCGAACGTTTCCCGGCCACGGGTGCCGCAGCAGGATCTCCATGGCGGAATCGCTGAGCTCGCGCGTTCTTTTGCCGTATGCGGCGCTGAACTCGTTCAAGAAATGTCTGGCGAAGATGGGGATGTCCTCTTTGCGGTCACGCAGCGGCGGCACAAAGAAGGGAATTACGTTCAGGCGGTAGAAAAGATCCTGGCGGAAGGCGCCGCGGGCAATCTCCTGCTCGAGATTCTTGTTTGTGGCGGCGAGAACGCGAACATCCACGCTGAGAGTCTGGCTGGAGCCGACCGGCTCGAAGCGCTGCTCTTCCAGAACGCGCAGCACCTTAGATTGCGTGCGCAAGCTCATGTCGCCGACTTCGTCGAGGAAGAGCGTACCGCCATCGGCTTTTTTGAATTTGCCGATCTTATCCTCAGCGGCGCCGGTGAAGCTGCCCTTCACGTGCCCAAAAAGTTCCGATTCGATCAACTCCTCAGGGATAGCGGCGCAGTTCACCTCGACAAACAGGCCTTTGCTGCGCAGGCTGGCGGCATGCAAGGCCCGCGCCACGAGCTCTTTGCCCGTGCCGCTCTCGCCATAGATCAGCATGCGGCCGTTGGTCGGCGCAGTGACCGCAATTTGCTGGCGTAGCGCCTTCATCGGCACGCTCTCGCCGATGACCTGATAGCGATGGCCCAGCTCGGTGTGTAATAGTTGATTCTCTTCCTGCAAGCGCCGCTGCTGAATGGCGTTGCGAACGAGCACAATTATTTTCTCCAGCGACAGTGGCTTTTCGATGAAATCGAAAGCGCCAAGTTTCGTGGCACGCACCGCTGTTTCGATGGTGCCGTGACCGGAGATCATGATCACGGCGGGAGGGCGCTGCGCGGCCTGCAAGCGGCTGAGGGCCTCCAGGCCATCCATGCCCGGCAGCCACACATCGAGCAGAATCACTTCCACTTCGCCACTTGCGGCGCGTTCGAGCGCTTCCTCCGCGGAAGCCACCGATTCGACGTGGTAGCCCTCGTCCTGCAAAATCGACGACAAAGACTCACGGATGCCGGGTTCATCGTCGACGACCAGCAGATACGGACGGGCGCTCATGTAGAGGTTTCCACCCCGGCGCGCTCGGCGGCGGCGGGTGCAGGTTCAGCGACCGGCAACTCGATCACAAAGCGCGCGCCAACCGGGAAATTGTCTTCGACGTGAATGCTGCCGCCATGCTCCGCAACAATACGCGCGGCGATGGCCAGCCCCAGGCCCGTTCCGCGATCTTTGGTCGAAAACTGAGGCAGGAAAAGTTTGTCCTTATCCTGAGGAGAGATGCCGTGGCCGGTGTCCTGCACGCAGATTTCGACGGTCTCGGAATCGTCATGCGCACGAGTGATAATTGTAATCTCGCGCAACGAACAAGTTTCCAGAGCCTCCGCGGCATTGTCGATCAGATTGACAACGACGCCGCGCAGCAGCCCGCTGTCCGCGCGCACGGTGGGCAGATTTTCGGCCAGCGACGTCTTCATAGTCACCCCATCTAAGCGGCCGGAAAAGACTTCAACGGCTTCGTGCACGATCGTGTTGGCGCTGGTGGGGCTCAGCTTCGCCGCGGGGAAGCGCACAAACTGAGAAAACTCATTGACCAGCGCGGACAATGTGGAGACTTCGCGCTCGATCAGGCGAGAGCATTCCTGGACAAGGCGAGTGAGTTCTTGGTCGTGTGGTGGCGCAGCCGGGTCCGACGCTTCGCGGCGATCCAGAAAGCGCGCCAGGCGCTGGGAAGAGAGTTGGATGGGCGTGAGTGGATTCTTGATTTCATGAGCGATGCGGCGCGCCACTTCTTGCCAAGCGGCGGATTTTTGCGCGCGCAGCATTTCGGTGAGATCGTCAAGCACGAGTACGAAGCCGGTGTTCGCGCGGCGAGGACCAAGTGAGCTGACCGTAACGGCAGCGTGCAGGACGCGCCCGGCCACGACCGTTTCGATCTCGCGCGAAACCACACCCATGCGCAGCGAGCGGCGCATGAGATGCTGCACGGTGCGCGCTGCTTCCGCCCCGAGCAAGTCCTCCAGCGAATGCGCCTCCTGAGCCGTGCTGAACATTCGGCCTACGGCGGTATTCAATCGCAAAATGACGCCGTCGGCATCGAGAGAGATCACGCCAGTGGGAATATTTTCCAGGACCGTTTCCATCAACTGCCGGCGGCGCTCCAACTCCTGCACCGCCTGTTGCAGGTTGCGTGTGAATTGGTCGATCTGCGAGCGGTTGTCGCGCAACTGCGTGGTCATGGCGTTGAAGGAACGCACCAGGACACCCAACTCATCTTGCGCTTGTTCGGGCACCTGATAGTCAAAATTGCCCGCGGAGACTTCGCGCGTGCCCTCCGCGAGCGCCTGAATCGGGACGGTCACCTGCTTGGCAAGAAAGAGCGCCAGCCACATCACGGAAAAGAGCAATAGGATGGTGAAGAAGGCGAGAATCAGCAGCATCTGGCGTTTCAGGGCGCGCAAATTTTGCTTCTCGGTTTCGTACTCGCGCATTTTTGTCTGGATCAGAGTGAATCGGCTCAGAAAATCCGCGCTGGTACGATAACCGGCGGCGACATACGCGGAGGTATTTCCCGGCTCGACCGTTGGAAGGCGAGCGACCAGATAATTCCGCCCTTGCGCTTGCCATACCTCCACGCCACTAGGGAGGGTGCTTAGCAAGCTTCCGAGAACCCCCGCGCGCTGACAGATTAGGCCGCTGCGGTCTTCGGGTTGTTCCTCGCAGACGACGCCGCCACGCACCGGCTTGCCGTCCTTGTCCAGGAGCCAAACAGCGTCGAGCCCGGAGGCGAAGGCGCGTTGCAACAGTTCGTTTGTTGAAAGGGAGGAATTCGACTGCACCTGTCGCGCCAGCGAGCGAAGCCGCGGGAGGGTGCTGGTGCGCCCCAGGTCATTCAACAGGCTTTGCGTCTGCTCCGAGGCGATTTCCAGCGGGCGGGGAAACCAGCGGCCAAGCGTGCGATTGAGCAGCGAATAGCTGACAAAAAACATGAACAGTACGGGCAACAGCGACAATGCCATGGCGCCGACAACCATCTTGGTCTTGAAGCGCGCTCCGAGCTGCTCCTTGCTACGCTCCGCCCAAAGACGCAGCACTGTCCGCGTCAGAATCAGAAGAAAGACGAGAAGGGCCGCGGTGATCAGGCTGGAAACGGCATTTTTGGGTTCGAAGGGCACGTCCAGCGAGCCAAACGTAAACACCGCCGCGAGCAGCAGGGTGAGAAGCGCGGCACCGATGCCCAAAGTCCAGCGCTGTTTTGGCTCGAGGGAACTCATAAATTAGCCTGAATCGCGCCCGGCAGAAAGGAGTGCAGCGGGCACTCACGGCAACCGGGATTGCGTGTGTGGCAATACTCCTTGCCGGTGCGAACAATCAGGGCGTGGAATTCATTATACAGCGGCGCGCCCCCGGGCAGGCTTCCTTCAAAGAGCCGGCGGATTTCTTCGTAGCTCTGCGCGGGCGTGGTGAGCCCGTGGCGCTCAAGCAGGCGGCGCGTATAGGCGTCAACCACGAACACCGGGTGCTCGCCTCCATAGAGCAGGATGGAGTCCGCCGTTTCCGGGCCAATGCCATGGACGGAAAGAAGTTTTTCGCGCAGCGCCGCCGTTGGCGTGCCGAACATTTTTGCCAGCGAGCCGCCGTACTCAGCGCGAAGGAAGTGGACGAAGCATTTCAATTTCTTGGCCTTCTGGCGGAAGTAGCCGGACGAGCGTATGAGCCGCGCGAGCCGCGCCAACGATATTCTTTCCATGGCTCGAGGCGTCAGCAGCTTTTCGCGGCGCAGATTCCTTATGGCCGATTCGACATTGTTCCATGAAGTGTTTTGCGTAAGAATGGCGCCGACGATGACTTCGAAAGCCGAGCGGCCCGGCCACCAATGCTGCGGCCCGTACGCGGCAAAAAGAGCGTCATAATATGCGCGCAGGGGACCCGGCGGCGCGGCTGGGGCGATGCGCGCCGAAGGATTCGCCCCCGCTTCGCTTTGCGGCACACTAAGCATCTTCTTGGCACGATAGCGGCGGCTGCGAACCAAGTCAACAATGAGCGCGGACTGCCAGATTTCGTTGCGAAACACGTGGCCGTCCTCGGGTTTCGCCAACCTGACCGGGAGGACAGGTATTAGCCATTTCAGAACGGACTAACAATTTCTGTCAGCCCATGTAGCCCCTCTTTTGCTAAGGTTGGCGATGGTTGCTGTTCGGTTGGGAGTGCGCGGATGTCCGTCCGGCTCGGCGAAATACTGATCAAAGAAAGCCTGATTACTCAGGAGCAGCTCCAGAAGGCGCTGGAGTTCCAACGCGCCAATGGCGGCAAGCTGGGAAGCTGCCTGAC
>WNFS01003662.1_pt1 | contig 11693 bp, 5 predicted proteins | sample 5400141 | NCBI WGS metagenome assembly WNFS01 (sample SAMN13153358, study PRJNA577476) | soil metagenome | isolation source: 60 cm saprolite under Madrone tree | place: USA:California | collected 2016-06-14 | reverse complement strand
CCGGATGCGACAGCGTGACCTGGAAGGTGAGGTCGTCGACCGCCTTCAGGCCGAGCGTGCCAAGCGCCGCATCGATGCGCGCAGCATCGCGCTGCGGGTCCAGCAGCGACACCCCGTCACCGTTGAGGATCGCGCCCGCGAAGAAGGGTCCATTGAGGGCGGCGAGTCGTGGATCGATGAGGCGCCGCCATGCGTACACGAAATCCTGGGCCTTGACCGGAGTGCCGTCCCAGTACTGGGCGGTCGCTCGCAGATGAAAGACGTAGACGGTCCCGTTGTTCATGACGTCGTAGCTTTCCGCCGCCGCCGGCGACACGCCTTTGAGATCGGCGGTGGGTTTCAGCAACGGCTCGGAGATGGCGCGAAGAACGGCGGTCTCGTAGGGATACTGCGTCTGACCGGGGTCGAGCGTCCCCGGAGAATCGTCGAGGAGGACGCGCAGCGTCTGGTCCTTCGCCAGGCGCGGGCCCTGCATGATCGGCGTGGTGGGGTTGCAGGCAGTGAATGCGGCCACCGCGAGCACCACCAGTGCGGTGGCGCGCAGCAGCCGAGAGCCTGGAATCACGGTTTCAATCATCCCAGCTAGAACCGTATAAGGCGTGGCGGTCAGGCCGGATTCATTCCGGCCGTCACCCAACACCATTTCTCGTCGCCATTCGTGGCCGGGCGAAACCATTTTTGTAAATCCAAACCGCGGGAAAGAGAGCAGCCGCGCGCGAAGCGCCTCCACTGGGGTCCCCGTGACGCAGTCACGGGAGTGGGACCGGCAGGTTCCGTCTTATAAAACAAAGGGGCAACCCTGGCGGGCGCCCCCTGTGCACGTACGGCTGACTCTAACCCAAAACGGCGCACTTTTGTCGACCAAATAAAAAGGGAGAGGCCGTTCGTGCGGCCCCTCCCCTGTTGCACTTTTTTAGACCGAGAGCGTCTCCAGGTCGATCGGCTCCTCTTCGAGGATTCGAGCCGCCTGCTCGCGCTGCTTCTTGTAGTAGTCAAGCCCGGTCCCGGCCGGGATGAGCTTGCCGATGATCACGTTCTCCTTGAGCCCTCGCAGGCGGTCCACCTTGCCGCTGATCGCGGCTTCGGTGAGCACGCGGGTGGTCTCCTGGAACGACGCCGCCGACAGCCACGAAGTGGTGTTGAGCGCCGCCTTGATCAGGCCGAGCAGCACGGTCTGCGCCGTGGCGGGCTCGCCGCCCTCCGCCAGCGCCCGGGCGTTGGCCTCCTCGTACTCCCACTGCGAGACGATCTCGCCAGGCAGCAGGCCGGTGTCGCCCGCGGAGTCGATGCGGACCTTCCGCATCATCTGCCGGACGATCACCTCGATGTGCTTGTCGTTGATGTCGACACCCTGCGACCGGTACACCTTCTGGACCTCGTCCACGAGGAACGTCTGCACCGCTTCCTTGCCAAGGATGTGCAGCAGCTCCTGCGGCGAGATGGACCCTTCGGTGATCTGCTGGCCCGCCTTGATGAGCACCTTCTGTCCGTCTCGGCGGTCGAGCTCGGGCCGGATGCGCACCTGGTGCGGGATCGTGTACTCGCGAATCTCCTCGTCGAGCGTGCGAACCGTGATCTCCTTGGCCGATACCGTCACCTTTCCGGCGTGCCGGGTGCGCACGCCGTTGCCCTTGGCGTCGCGGGCCAGCTCCTGGCCCTCCATGACGTCGTCCTTGCTCTTGACGATCGCGGTCATCTTGCTGTCGAGCGGATACGAAACCTCGAACTCCTCGCGTGAGATCACGCGCACCTTGCGCGTGCCCTCCTGGCGGATGATCTCGAGCTCGCCGTCGATCTCGCTGATGATGGCCTTGCCCTTGGGGATGCGAGCCTCGAACAGCTCTTCAACACGGGGCAGACCCTGGGTGATGTCCACGCCTGCGACACCACCGGTGTGGAATGTGCGCATCGTGAGCTGGGTGCCCGGCTCGCCGATCGACTGAGCGGCGATCACGCCCACAGCCTCACCGATCTCGACGACCTTGCCGGTGGCAAGGTTGCGGCCATAGCACGTGCGGCAGACGCCCTCGCGGGCCTCGCACACGAGCACGGAACGCATCTTGACGGGGACACCCGCGCTGATGATCTGCCGCGCCACATCGTCGCTGATCGACGTGCCCGCGGGAACCAGGACCTTGCCGTCGACGGAGATGTCCTCCGCGGCGACACGCCCCGCGATTTTCTCGAAGATCGGCTCGGTCTTGGCCCGCTCCGGTGTGATGTCGCGGATCCAGATGCCGTTGGTGGTGCCGCAGTCCTCTATGCGCACGATGACGTCCTGGGCGACGTCGACGAGTCGACGCGTCAGGTAGCCGGAGTCGGCGGTGCGGAGTGCAGTATCGGCGAGACCCTTGCGCGTGCCGTGCGTCGAGATGAAGTACTCGAGCACGGTCAGACCCTCGGTGAAGTTGGCCATGATCGGCAGGTCGATGATCCGTCCCGTGGGGTCGGCCATCAGGCCGCGCATGCCCGCGAGCTGGCGGATCTGCTGGATGTTGCCGCGGGCGCCCGAGCCCATCATCATCCAGATCGGGCTGAACTTGTCGAAGGCGTGCTCGGTCGCGTTGCCCACCTCTTCGTAGGCGCGCTGCCAGAGCTCGATGACCTTGCGGTATCGCTCGTCGTCGGTCATGACGCCGCGGCGGTACATACGCTCCACCTCGGCGACCTCTTTTTCGGTGGCGTGGATGATCTGCCACTTCGACTCGGGGTGCGGGATGTCCATCGCGGAGACGGTGATCCCGGCCTGGGTCGCGTAGCGGAATCCGAGCCGCTTGATGTCGTTGACGACGATAGCGGTGGTGTCGCTGCCGTACAGGCGGTAGAGCTCCGCGACCAGCGTGCGCAGCAGCTTGCGGTCGTAGTGCGCGTTCTGGAACGAGAGCGGCTTCATCGATTTCTCGACCGGCTCCTTGCCCACGGGCAGGGGCTGGTTGAAAACCACGCGCCCGGCGGTGGTGACGATGAGCTCGGACCCGAGCTTGACCCGGATCCAATCCTGGAGCTTGAGCACCTTGCTCTCGAGGGCGTGAAGCACCTCGTTCTCCGAGCTGTAAGTGCGCAGCTTGGCCACGGCGTCGCCTGACGGCATCTCGCCGCGGGTGGCCGTGAGCCAGTAGCAGCCCAGCACGACGTCCTGGGTCGGCGCCACCACCGGGTGACCGTCGGCCGCGGACAGGATGTTCTGCGACGACATCATCAGGTTCTTGGCCTCGGCGATCGCCCCGCTGAACAGCGGGACGTGCACGGCCATCTGGTCGCCGTCGAAGTCCGCGTTGAACGCGGCGCAGACGAGCGGGTGGATCTGGATCGCCGATCCTTCGACCAGCACCGGCATGAACGCCTGGATGCCGAGGCGGTGCAGGGTCGGGGCGCGGTTGAGCAGCACCGGGTGGTCGCGGATGACCTCGTCGAGGACGTCCCAGACCTCAGTGCGGCTGCGCTCGACCATGCGCTTGGCGGACTTGATGTTGGTCGTGTAGCCCTTGTTGACGAGCTCGCGCATGACGAATGGCTTGAAGAGCTCGAGCGCCATCTTCTTGGGCAGGCCGCATTCGTGGAGCTTCAGCTCCGGGCCGACCACGATGACCGAGCGGCCCGAGTAGTCCACGCGCTTGCCGAGCAGGTTCTGGCGGAACCGGCCCTGCTTGCCCTTGAGCATGTCGGACAGTGACTTCAGCTTGCGATTGCCGGTGCCGGTGATGGCACGGCCGCGGCGGCCGTTGTCGATCAAGGCGTCAACCGCCTCCTGGAGCATCCGCTTCTCGTTGCGCACGATGATCTCGGGCGCGCCGAGCTCGAGGAGCCTCTTCAACCGGTTGTTGCGGTTGATCACCCGGCGGTAGAGGTCGTTGAGGTCAGAGGTCGCGAAGCGGCCGCCGTCCAGCTGGACCATCGGGCGCAGCTCGGGCGGGATGACCGGCAGGACCTCGAGCACCATCCACGTCGGGCTGGCGTTCGACTTGCGGAAGTCCTCGACCACCTTCAGGCGCTTGATCGCCTTCTGCTTGCGCTGGCCGCTGGACGACTTCGACTCGTCGCGCAGCCTGTACATCTCCGACTGCAGCTCGATGCGCGACAGCAGGTCGCGAACCGCTTCCGCGCCGATCCCGGCACGGAACGCGCGTCCGAAGCGCTCCGAGTAGTCGCGGTACTGCGTGTCGGTGAGGATCTGCTTGGCGTGCAGCGCCTCGAGGTCGGTGCGGGTGGCCTCGATCTCGGCCTGCAGCGCCTCCAGCTCTCCCTGGATGGCGTCGCGCTGGGTCTTGGTCGCGCCTTCGATCTGCGCCTCGAGCGCCTTCTTGTCCGCGTCGAGGCGATCCTTGGCGCGCTTCTGTGCGGCCTTGGTGTTGGCCTCGAGCTTCTCGATCTTCTCCTGGACCTTGGCGAGAACGGCACGCGACATCTCGCGCGCGAAGACCTCGCCCTTCTCGACGACGACTTCCTCGTCACCGTCAGCGCCGACCGAGTAGTCACGCCGGGCCTTGGTGCCGATGCCCGCCTTGACGGTCTCGGTGATCTTCTTGCCCTGGGTGGTCAGAGCGTCAACGGACTCCTGCAGCTCTTCCTCGAGCCTGGCCACCTCTGCGTCGACCTCGCCCTTCAGCTTCTTGGTCTTGCCTTCGTGCTCGGCCCGAAGCTCCTTGGACTTGGCATCGACGTCCGCGCGCAGCCGGATCGCGCGCTCGTCCTTGTCCATGTTGAGGGCGGCGAGCATGTCCGCCCGCGCCTCCTCGTGGACGTCGGTGACGATGTAGTTGGCGAAGTAAAGGATCTTCTCCAGGTTGCGGGGAGACATGTCGAGCAGCAAGCCCATGCGGCTTGGGATGCCCTTGAAGTACCAGACGTGGCTCACCGGCGACGCGAGCTTGATGTGCCCCATTCGCTCGCGGCGCACCTTGGAGCGCGTCACCTCGACGCCACACTTGTCGCAGATGATGCCCTTGTAGCGGTAGCGCTTGTACTTTCCGCAGTGGCACTCCCAGTCCCGCGTCGGGCCGAAGATGCGCTCGCAGAAAAGACCGTCGCGCTCAGGACGAAGCGTCCGGTAGTTGATCGTCTCCGGCTTGGTGACCTCGCCGTGCGACCACGACATGATCGTTTCCGGCGACGCCAGCGAAAGCTTTAGTGCATCGAAGTTTTCGAGCTTCAGCAAGTCTTCCTCTTCTCTCCTACTCTGCCGAGTCTTCCCCGAGCTCTTCGCGCTCGAGGCTGATGCCGAGGTCCAACGGGATCTCGGGGATGTCTTCTTCGCTCAAAACAATCTGGCGCTCGTCCTCGCTCAGGATCTCGACCCCGAGCGCAAGGCCTTCCAGCTCCTTGACCAGCACGCGGAACGACTCCGGGATGCCGGCCTCGAGGGTGTTGTCGCCCTTGACGATCGCCTCATACGCCTTGACGCGGCCGACGATGTCGTCGGACTTGACGGTGAGGATCTCCTGGAGGACGTGCGCCGCGCCGTAAGCCTCGAGCGCCCAAACTTCCATCTCACCGAAACGCTGACCGCCGAACTGCGCCTTGCCGCCCAGCGGCTGCTGGGTGACGAGGCTGTAGGGGCCGGTCGAGCGGGCGTGGATCTTGTCTTCGACAAGGTGCGCCAGCTTGAGCATGTAGATCATGCCCACCGTCACCGGCTCATCAAACTCTTCGCCGGTGCGCCCATCGCGCAACTTGACCTTGCCGTCCTCCGGCAGTCCGGCCCTCTTCAGCTCGGCGACGATCGTCTCCATCGGCGCGCCGTCGAAAACGGGCGTCGCGACCTTGATGCCAAGCGTCGAAGCGACCCACCCAAGGTGGGTCTCCAGAACCTGGCCGAGGTTCATCCGGCTCGGCACGCCGAGCGGGTTGAGCACGATGTCGACAGGAGTGCCGTCGGGCAGGTAAGGCATGTCCTCGGCGGGCATGATCCTGGCGACGACGCCCTTGTTGCCGTGGCGGCCGGCCATCTTGTCACCGGCCGAGATCTTTCGCTTCTGAGCGAGGTAGACGCGGACCATCTCGTTGATGCCCGGGCCGAGCTCGTCCTTGTTCTCGCGTGAGAAAACCTTGACGTCGACCACGATGCCGCGCTCGCCGTGCGGGACGCGCAGGCTCGAGTCGCGGACCTCGCGCGCCTTCTCACCGAAGATCGCGCGCAGCAGCCGCTCCTCGGCCGACAGCTCGGTCTCGCCCTTGGGCGTGATCTTGCCGACCAGGATGTCGCCCTGCTGAACTTCAGCGCCGATGTAGACGATGCCGCGCTCGTCGAGGTTGCGCAGCGCGTCGTCGGCGACGTTGGGGATGTCACGGGTGATCTCTTCGGGACCGAGCTTCGTCTCGCGGGCCTCGGACTCGTGCTCCTCGATGTGGATCGAGGTGTACTTGTCCTCCTTGACGATGTCCTGCGAGAGCAGGATCGCGTCCTCGAAGTTGTAGCCCTCCCAGGGCATGAACGCGACGAGCACGTTGCGTCCGAGCGCCATCTCGCCGTCTTCGATCGCGGGCCCGTCGGCGAGGATGTCGCCCTCGTCGACGTGCTGGCCAGGCTTGACCTTGGCGCGGTGGTTGAGGCACGTGCCCTGGTTGGAGCGCGCGAACTTTTGCAGCGGGTAGTGCCGCTCAGGTCCGCCGGCGTCTGGCTTGACGACGATCTCGAAGACCGGCGTGGCGTGGACTGCCTTCAGGTCCTTTGGCTGGGCGACGTCGACGACGGTCCCGGCGACGTCGGCGACGATCATCTCGCCCGAGTCCTTGGCGGCGTAGTACTCCACTCCCGTGCCGACCAGCGGCGCGTCGGTGACGAGCAGGGGAACCGCCTGGCGCTGCATGTTCGCGCCCATGAGGGCGCGACCGGCGTCGTCGTGCTCGAGGAACGGGATCATGGCCGTCGCCACCGACACGATCTGCTTCGGCGAGATGTCCATGTACTGGATGTTGCCGACGTCCTCGATCTTGAAGTCGCCGCGCGCGCGTGATGGCACGCGGGCGTCCACAAAGTGGTTCTCAAGCGTCAGCGCAGCGTTCGCCTGGGCGATGCCGAACATGTCCTCCTCGTCGGCGGACAAATACTCGACCTCGGTCGAGATCCAGGGCACGATGTCGACGCCAGGGACGTGGCCCTTGAGCAGCGACTGCACCGCGTTGGCGTCCAGCTTCTGGTTGGCCGGCATGACTTCCTTGCCCTTGTTGTCGAGCGCGGGCCGGCGCAGCGTTCGTCCATTGAGCTTCTCGGCGCTCTCTGGGCTGACCGACATGCGGTTGTAGACGCGCCGGAACGGGGTCTCCACGAACCCGAACTCGTTGACCTTCGCGTAAGTCGCTAGGTTGCCGATCAGGCCGATGTTCGGACCCTCAGGGGTCTCGATCGGGCAGATGCGGCCGTAGTGGCTGTGGTGCACGTCGCGCACGTCGAACCCGGCTCGCTCGCGGGACAGACCGCCTGGACCGAGCGCCGACAGGCGGCGCTTGTTCGTGAGCTCGGACAGCGGGTTGTGCTGGTCCATGAACTGAGACAGCTGGCTCGAGCCGAAGAACTCCTTGATCGCGGCCACCACCGGGCGGGCGTTGATGAGCGACGCCGATGTGACCGTGTGCGGGTCACTGATCGTCATGCGCTCCTTGATGATCCGCTCCATGCGGATCAGGCCCATCCGGAACTGGTTCTGGAGCAGCTCGCCGACCGCGCGAACGCGGCGGTTGCCGAGGTGGTCGATGTCGTCGGGGATCTGCTTCTCGCGCGGGGCGTTGTTCAGCTCGATGAGCTTGCGCAGGAAGGCAATGAAGTCTCCCTTCTCGAGGATGCGCAGCTCGCGCTGGCGGACCCGCGCGAGGATGTCCTCTTCATCGCGGCCCAGGCGCTTGTCGACCTTGTACCGGCCGACGCGGCCGAGGTCGAAGCGGCGCGGGTTGAAGAAGAGGCTCTGCAACAGGTTGCGAGCGTTGTCGACGGACGGAGGGTCGCCCGGCCGGACGCGGCGGTACAGCTCGAGGAGCGCGTCCTCGGTCTTCATCGTGGTGTCCTTGTCGAGCGTCGACTCCATGTAGCGGTGCTCGGGGTTGTTGTCCACGTCCCCGAACATCTCCAGCAGGGCGCGCTTCTGGGCTTCGCGGTCGTTCTCGGTTCCCTTCAGCTGCGGCAGCTCGAGCGCCTTCAGCAGAACGGTCACCGGGACCTTGCGCTTGCGGTCGATCTTGACCGTCAGCAAGTCCTTGGCGGACGTCTCGATCTCCAGCCATGCACCACGGTTGGGGATGAGCTTGGCTCCGAAGAGCTTGCGGCCCGTGTTGGGATCCTCGGCGGCAGTGAAGTACACGCCAGGCGAGCGCACGAGCTGCGACACCACGACACGCTCAGTGCCGTTGACGATGAACGTGCCTTCGGGGGTCATCATGGCGAAGTCGCCCATGTAGACCTCGGACTCCTTGATCTCCCCCGTCTCCTTGATGGTCAGGCGGGTCTTGATGCGGAGCGGCGCGGCGTACGTCATGTCGCGGTTGCGGCACTCCTCGACCGAGAACTTCGGCTGGCCGAACTCGTAGTCCAGGAACTTCAGCTCAAAGTTCTTGCCCGTGTAGTCGGTGATCGGGTTGATCTCGTCGAAGAGCTCCCGAAGACCTTCGGACTTGAACCAGTTGAAGGACTCGAGCTGTATCGCGATAAGGTCCTTCAGCTCGACCAGGTTGGGAATGCGGCCATAAGAAAGACGCGAGGGCGCTCTCATCTCTGAGATCAATTCGTTACTCCTTCCAGGAAAAAGGGCGCGCTCAGGTAATAGGCAGAGTGAGCGGCCGGGCGTGCACGAAACGCCAATATACGACAAAATGCCCCTTAGTGGGGACGTTTAAACCAAACCAGGCGGAAGACCCGTCTGGCCAGCGTTTCGGGGCACTATACCACCCTACCGGGGGCCCCGCTAGCCTTTAACCCGTGCCCGACTGGAAGGCCCTCCGCCACCAGTTCCCCCTGCTGGATCGCTACATCTACCTCAACGCCTGCTCGCTCGGCCCCCTCCCCCGCACCGGTCGGGCTGCCCTCGAGCGCTACGCCAACGACTGGGACACGAAGGGCACGCCCGTCTGGTACTCGGATTGGCTCCCGCTCCTCGACCAGCTGCGCACCGGGGTGGGCGGCCTGCTCAACGCGCCCCAGGGATCGACCGCGATCGCGCCATCGGTATCGGTCGCGCTCACGACCCTGGCTTCCGGGCTGCCGCTGCCCGCGGGTCGCAACAAGGTCCTGATCGGGGAGCTCGACTTCCCGACGATCGGCCACCAGTGGCTCTCGCGGCCCAACTTCGAGGTCGAGTTCGTGCCCAGCCAGGACGGGATGACCATCCCGCCTGAAGCCTTCGCCGAGCGAATCGACGAGCGGACCGCGTTGGTCGCGACCACCCACCTGTTCTATACGACCGGCTACCTGCAGGACGTTCGGGCGATCGCCGACGCGGCCCACGCCGCGGGAGCCCTCTGCCTGATCGATGGCTACCAGACCTGCGGATGCGTGCCGATCGACGTGGCCGCTATGGACTGCGATGCCTTCGTCGGCGGGTGCCTCAAGTGGCTGTCCGGCGGACCGGGCACCGCATTCCTTTATGTGAGACCTGAGCTGATTCCAAGGGTGCGGCCGCACGGGACGGGATGGTTCGCCACCCGAGACCCGTTCGCCTTCACCCTCCAGGAGCTCGACTTCGCCGACGACGCCCGCCGGCTGGAGACAGGCACCTGGGCGATGGCTTGCAATTACGCCGGGCTTGCCGGCCTGGAGCTGATCCTCGAAGTCGGAGTCGAGCACATTCAGGAACGGCTGCGCGACCTCACCGATCGCATCCTCGAACGCTGCGACGCGGCGGGCGTCAAGACTTTCACGCCGCGGGACCGCAATCAGCGGTGCGGGATCGTGACCCTCGAATGCGCGCAACCAGAAGCCGTGGAAGAAGCGCTCCACCAGGCGGGCGTCATCGTCGACTCCCGCCCAGGCCGGGTGCGCCTGTCACCGCACTGGTGCGTGACCGAATCCGAGCTCGAGCGAGGCATGGACCTCGTCCTCGAGCACCTTGGCGCTGCGAGCCGAGCTCGCTAGTCGCCGATTACTTGATCTCGGCGGTCGCCCCCGCTTCCTTCAACCTCGCCACCGCCTTCTCCGCGTCCACCTTGCTCACGTTCTCGAGCACCGGCTTCGGCGCGGCGTCGACCAGGTCCTTGGCTTCCTTCAAGCCGAGCTGAGTCAGCTCGCGCACGGCCTTGATCACGTTGATCTTGCTCTCGCCGACCGCGGCGAGGTTGACCGTGAACTCCGTCTTCTCCTCTTCCGCCGCGGCGCCATCAGACGAGCCCGCGGCCGGAGCCGCCGCCACCGCGACCGGGGCCGCGGCCTTGATGCCGAACTCGTCTTCGATCGCCTTGACCGCCTCGACCACGTCGAGAATCGTCCAATCCTTCAACGCTTCTACGAAATCCTTCGGGGTGAGTTTCGTCGCCATAGCTGATTACGCTGCCTCCAATTTCGATTTGTATGCGTTCAGCAATCCAATGAGCTGCTGAACAGGGGTCTGCATGATTCCGACAAGCTGGCCGACCGGGGACTGAAGCGTGCCCAACAGCTGGGCGAGCAGAACTTCGCGCGATGGCAGATCCGCCAGCTGCTTGATCTGAGCGCTGTTGAAGACCCGCCCCTCGACGAGACCGCCCACCACCTCGAGCTTCAATCGCGTGGTGCGGACGAACTCGTTGATGAGCCGTGGCGGGAGGCTGAGGTCGTCATAACCGAACGCGATCGCAACCGGACCCTTTAGCTCTGACTCGAGGTCCTTGTATCCCGCAGCGTCGGCGGCGCGTCGCGCCAGCGTGTTTTTCACCACGCGGTACTCGACGCCGCCGGTGCGAAGCTTTCCACGCAGGTCCTGGATCTGGCTGACCTTCAAGCCGCGGTAGTCGGTCAGCACCGCCACCTTGGCCTTCTTCAGCTTTTCCGTCAGCAGCTCGACCTGCTCCGCTTTCTGTTCTTTCCTGGCTCTCGGCAAAAGAAAATCCTCCCTGCCACACAACACGCCAAGGCAGGAAGGATCAAACGTCCTTCACTTCTGATCGCCTCGGTAGGAAATTAAGCGGTGCCATGCACCACACCTACGGTCTAGGGCAGATCGCGAATTATACGAAGAAGCCGGACTAGGACGACGTGTGGAGCTTCGCTGCTTCCTTGACGTCGACCGGAACCGACGGCCCTTGCGTCGCCGCCAGGTAGAAGGTGCGCAGGTACTGTCCCTTCGAAGACGAAGGCTTGTTGCGGATCAACGCGTCCACGAGCGCCGTCAGGTTTTGGTGCAGCTGGGTCGAGTCGAACGAAACCTTGCCGATGGGGGCATGGACGATGCCGAACTTATCGGTGCGAAACTCGACCTTGCCGCCCTTGACCTCGCGCACGGCACGAGCGACGTCCTGGGTGACAGTGCCCGATTTGGGGTTGGGCATCAAACCGCGCGGTCCGAGGATCTTGCCCAGCGGGCCGACCCGAGACATCATGTCCGGCGTCGCGACCGCGGCATCGAAGTCGGTCCAGCCGTCCGACACCCTCTTGACGAGGTCTTCTCCGCCCACGAAGTCCGCGCCTGCTTCCTGCGCTTCGCGCGCGCGGTCACCGACTGCGAAAACGGCGACGCGCACCTTCTTGCCGGTGCCGTTGGGCAATACGACCGACCCGCGCACCATCTGCTCCGCGT
>WNFS01005864.1_pt1 | contig 11694 bp, 8 predicted proteins | sample 5400141 | NCBI WGS metagenome assembly WNFS01 (sample SAMN13153358, study PRJNA577476) | soil metagenome | isolation source: 60 cm saprolite under Madrone tree | place: USA:California | collected 2016-06-14 | reverse complement strand
AATGCCGCCGGCGTCACCCCGCCGAAGCTCACCAGGCGGTCGATCCAATGCGTCGGCGCAATTTTGGAGGTGTGGGGTAGGGTGGTGTCCAGGAACACGCAGCGCGCGGGTCCGGTGCCGCTGAATCTCAGCAGGCGTCGGATTCTCGCCAGCTTGCGTGGATCGGTCTCGCACACGTAGACCGGGTCGGCGCGTCCGGCGCGCAGCGCCCACAGCGTGCGCCACCAGGCCGGGTCAAACACCCATGCCGTGTAGCGATGCAGGCACGAAACGCGCGCCACATCGCTGTGCGCAGCGTAGATCTGCGCCGGCCAGGAACCGGCTCCGATCACGTGACAGGGACTGCCGAAGCGTCGATGCAGGACCTCCAGCAGCGCGGACAGCAGGATCAGGTCCCCGACCCGGCCGAACCAGATGACGATCGGCTGCACGGGGGGTGCCGGCATGACTCCTCAGCGCTGTGGGAAGCACATAAGCTATTCGGGTCGGGGCAGCCGTGGCAAGCAGGTCTGTCGATGCGTGCCTTTGCGTGGTTTATGGGGTTGACGGCGCTGGCGCTGGCGGCGATCGCCGTGTTCGCCTATCCGGCGTGGACGCTCCTGCACCCGTTTTTCGACTTCCCGTTCCACCGCGTCGGCGAGCGCATCGGCATGCTGGCGTTGCTGGCGGGCTTCCTGCTCGTCGCGCGGCGCTTGAGGCTCGCCGACCGCGCCAGCCTCGGTTACGGGCTCCCGCGACGCGCTTTCCTGCGCGAGACGAGCCTCGGGCTCGCGCTCGGCGTGGCGAGCATGCTGGCGGTGGTCGGCCTGATGAGTGCGCTGGGGCTGCTCGACTGGAGGCCGGCCGCGGGCCTCACCGGCGTGGATCTGCTGCGCCTCGTTGCGCTGCGGGCCGGCAGCGGCCTCGCGGTGGCGTTCATCGAAGAAACGTTCCTGCGTGGAGCGATGCACACCGCGATCGAACGCGAATCCGGAACGCGCCTTGCTGTGCTGCTGACGGCGCTGTTGTACGCGGCGACGCATTTCTTTGCCAGCTATCACATCGCGCCGGGGCAGGTCACGGCGCGCAGCGGGCTCGAGCTGCTGGCCGGGACGCTGCACTCGTGGGCGCAGCCGGCAGGGATCGTCGATGCGTTCCTGGCGCTGCTGGCGGTGGGCGTGGTGCTCGGCATGGTGCGCGCTGCGACCGGCAACATCGCCGCCTGCATCGGCCTGCACGCCGGGTGGGTGTGGGTGATGCTGGTCGCGCACGAGCTGACACGGCCGCTGCGCGGCGCGTCGCTTGGCTTTCTGCTCAGCCGCTTCGATGGCTTCGTGGGCTGGCTGGTACTGACGTGGACCGCGGTGCTGGCGGTGCCGTTGTGGCGCTTTTACTCAAGACGCGCCGGACGGGCGCGCACGGGTGAAGAAGAGCGGCAGCAGCCGTGAGCGCAAAACAGGATTTTCGCGGGCGTGCGCGCCAGGGAAAGCGCGCCCGCAGCCTACGGGGACGTACTTGCGGCGGCCGCGAAAATCCTGTTTTGCGATCGCGGCCTGCGCCTAATTCAGCTGCACCGGCGCAAACCCGTCCTTGCGCAGCAGTTCGAGCAATCCCCCGTCGCCCACCAGGTGCAACGCGCCCACGACCACCAGGCAGTTGCGCTCGCCATCCAGGAGCTGCTCGATCTGCGGCAGCCAGCGCTGGTTGCGCGCCGTCACCAGCGGGCGATACAGCGCCGGGAAGGCGCGGTATTCGCGCGCGAGCAGGGTGGCGAGCCCGGCGGCGTCGCCGCGGCGCCAGGCGCTGAGCACCGCCTGCAGCTCGCTTTGCGACTCCTTCAGCTCACTCAGCGTCTGGTCGAGCAGCCGCAACTGGTCCTCGCGCGACAGCGCCTCGAGGCCTCCGAGCTCTTCGGAGAGAGTCTCCAGGCCCGCGGTCGGCTTGTCGTCGGATTGCGCGCGGTGCACGAGCTGCTCCTCGACGCCCTGTTGCGGGTCAAAACCCAGATGCAGGTACTCGAGGTCGGCGAGCTCGATCCCCACGACCCAGGGCGACTGGCTGTCGAGGAGCTGCATCGACAGGCCGAGGTCGGCCGCCGCCGCACTCACACGCGTGTAGCGCGACTCCCCGAGCACGCCACGCAGCGTGGTACCCGCCGGCAGCGCGCCGTGCTCCATCATCCAGCCGGCCGCCTGCAGCGGATCGAGCTGGCCCAGATCGAGCTCCATCACGAGCTTGCCCGAATCCGCGTAGGCGCGGTCGAACGCCGGCGGCAGCGCCGCGTCCCCTGCGGGCAGCAGGTGCACGGAACCGGCCAGGTATACGGTGTTGTGTGCGCCGCGGATCGCCCACACGGGGCTCGCGGCGTGAGCGCTCAGGCTGCCGAGCAGACCGAGCGCGAGGAACCACCGGAGTGCTGTTCGACCCATACGACCTCCGTCAGCAGCGAGCCGTCGGCGCGCAGCTCCAGGGTACGATAGGCCGGCGGGCGGCGGTCCACCGCGAACTCGTCGACGTTCGGCAGGAACTGCGCGCAGGTCGAAGGCGTCGCCAGCAGCCGCACGCCCTTGCGCAGTGCGTCGTAACTCTGATGCACATGGCCCCAGACGATGGCGCGTACGTTGCGATGCCCGTCGATGACATGCAGGAACTCGGCCGCATTCGTCAGCCCCACGCGATCGAGCCAGCGGCTGGCCATCGGCACCGGATGGTGGTGCAGGCACACCATGCAGTGGCGTGTGCCGGCGCCGGCGAGCGCTTCCTCGAGCCCGGCGAGCTCCGGCGCGCTCAGGGCACCGCTCGCCGAGCCTGGCAGGCAGCTGTCGAGCAGCACGATACGCCAGCGCCCCAGGTCCACGAAACCGCCGAGCACGAACGGCTCTCCGGAGAGCTCGCGCTGCATGGCCTGGGGCTCGTCGTGATTGCCGGGCAGACACAGCACCGGCAGTCCCAGCGCACCGAACAGGCGGCGGAAGTGCGGGTACCCCGCAGGATCATCCTGTACGAGGTCACCGGTCACCAGCACCGCATCCGGCGGCCAGTCGCGCGCGCGCGCGTGGGCCAGGGCCGCGGTCAGCGCAGGCAGCGTCGCCACCCCACGCAGCGATTCCCCCTCGTCACCATAGAGGTGCGGGTCGGTAAAATGAGTAAGACGCACAGCGGTCATGAGGGAAGCGTAGCAGAGGCCCTCCGGGGGCCGCAGTGAACCAGGTCGCCGCGCGAAGCGTGTCACTGGCGTGCGACATGACGGGGTACCGCTCCCTGATGCGGATAATGTGAAACAGGCCCGCACTCAAGTCGCGTATGCGGGAACTTAAGTCGCCTCGGGGCATACCCGCAGGGGCCTTAGCTTATGCCAACTGTGATTGAGCATCGGGCGCGACTGGTGGAGAATGCGCGCCCCGCACCGTGCGCGCGCCCCCGAGCCTGAAGAGCCGCATGACTACACGCCGCGAACTCGCCAACGCCATCCGCGCCCTGTCCATGGACGCCGTGCAGCGCGCGAACTCCGGACACCCGGGCATGCCGATGGGAATGGCCGACATCGCCCAGGTGCTGTGGGGGGATTTTCTGCGGCACAATCCGGCAAATCCGCACTGGCCTGACCGCGATCGCTTCGTGCTCTCGAACGGCCACGGCTCGATGCTGTTGTATTCGCTGCTGTATCTCACCGGCTACCCGCTCACCATCGAGGACATCCAGCACTTCCGCCAGCTCGGCAGCAAGACCCCCGGCCACCCCGAGTACGACCTGCCCTGCGGCATCGAGACCACGACCGGACCGCTGGGCCAGGGACTTGCCAACGCCGTCGGTATGGCGCTCGCGGAACGGCTGCTCGGCGCGCAGTTCAACCGTCCGGGCTTCAATGTCGTCGATCACTACACCTACGCCTTCTGCGGTGACGGCTGCCTGATGGAAGGGGTGTCCCACGAGGCGTGCTCGCTGGCGGGCACGCTGGGGCTGGGAAAGCTCATTGTTTTCTACGACGACAACGGCATTTCGATCGACGGGCAGGTGAGCGGCTGGTTCACCGACAACACCCCGGAGCGCTTTGGCGGCTACGGCTGGCACGTGGTGCCCAAGGTCGACGGACTCGACGCCGGCGCGGTGACCAGCGCGATCCAGGCGGCGCGCGCGGCGCGCGATCGACCGTCGCTGATCTGCTGTAAGACCATCATCGGCTACGGCGCGCCTCACAGACAGGGCACCAAGGAGGCGCATGGCGAGGCGCTGGGCGCGGACGAAGTGGCCGCGGCGCGCCAGACACTGGGCTGGCCCTACCCGCCGTTTATCGTGCCGGAGGAGATTCGCGCCGCCTGGGATCACCGCTCGCAGGGCGCGGCGCTGGAAGCAGCATGGCGGGAGCTGTTGGCGCGCTACGCGCAGGCGTTCCCGGAACTGGCGCGCGAGTTCGAGCGCCGCATGCGCGGGGATCTGCCGCCCAACTGGCAGCAGAGCACGGCGCAGACCCTGGAGACGATCTCCAAGCAGTCCGCGCCGCAGGCCACGCGCCAGTCCTCGCAGGCGGTGCTCAACATCCTGGGTCCCGTGCTGCCGGAAGTTCTGGGCGGTTCCGCCGATCTCACCGGGTCGAACAACACCTTGTTCAAGGGCGCGCGCACCATCACGCCCGCGCAAGCAGCGGGCGACTACCTGCATTACGGCGTGCGCGAGTTCGGCATGACAGCGATCATGAACGGCATCTCGCTGCACGGTGGCTTCATCGTCTACGGCGGCACGTTCCTGGTGTTCTCCGACTACGCGCGCAACGCCGTGCGGCTCGGCTGCCTGATGAACCTGCGCGTCATCCTGGTGTACACGCATGACTCCATCGGCCTCGGCGAGGACGGGCCGACCCACCAGCCGATCGAGCATCTCAGCAGCCTGCGCGCCATGCCCCACATGAATCTGTGGCGCCCGTGTGATGCGGCGGAAACCGCCGTGGCCTGGACGCTCGCCATCGAGCGCCAGGGCCCGACGGCGCTGGTGCTCACCCGCCAGCCGCTGCCGCAGCAGCCGCGCACGCCGCCGCAGCTGGCCAACATCCATCGCGGCGGCTACGTTCTGCTCGATTGCAGCGGTACGCCCGAGTGCCTGGTGATCGCGACCGGTTCCGAGGTCGGCATCGCGGCGCAGGCGGTGACGGCTGCGAACGCCGCCGGCCGGCGCGTGCGCCTGGTGTCGATGCCCTCGACCGAGGCGTTCGACGCGCAGGACGCCGCGTACCGCGAGGCCGTCCTGCCGCGCGCGCTGACGCGCCGCCTTGCCGTGGAGGCGGGTGCGACCCAGAGCTGGTGGCGCTACGTGGGCAACACGGGTCGGGTGCTCGGCATCGACCGCTTCGGCGCCTCGGGCAAGGCGGCCGACGTGCTCCCGTATTTTGGTTTCACGGCCGATAATATCGCGCAACAGATACGCCAACTGCTGGAGGAATGAGCGCATGGCAATCAAGGTCGGCATCAACGGTTATGGGCGCATCGGACGCAACGTGCTGCGTGCCCTGTATGAGAGCAAACGCACCGGGCAGCTGCAGATCGTGGCGCTCAACGACCTGTGCGACTCCAAGGCCAATGCGCACCTGACGCGCTACGACACCGTGCACGGCCGGTTCCACGGCGAGGTGCAGGTCGACGGCGACACCATGGTGGTGAACGGCGATCGCATCCGCGTGTTTGCCGAGCGCGACCCCGCGAAGGTTCCATGGGGCGAGGTGGGGGTCGAGTACGTGCTCGAGTGCACGGGACTGTTCACCAGCAAGGCGAAGGCTGGCGCGCACCTCAAGGGGGGCGCGAAGAAGGTGGTGATCTCCGCCCCCGGCGGCGACGATGTCGATGCGACCATCGTGTACGGCGTGAACCATAACGTGCTGAAGAGCGGCTACACCGTGATCTCCAACGCATCCTGCACCACCAACTGCCTGGCGCCGGTCGCCAAGGTGCTGCACGACAAGGTCGGCATCCTTGCCGGTATCATGACCACCATCCACGCGTACACCAACGATCAGGTGCTGACGGACGTCTACCACCCCGACCTGCGGCGCGCCCGCTCTGCGACCATGTCGCAGATTCCGACCAAGACCGGCGCCGCCGCCGCCGTGGGCCTGGTGCTGCCCGAGCTCAAGGGCAAGCTCGATGGTTTCGCGGTACGGGTGCCGACGATCAACGTGTCGCTGGTGGATCTGACGTTCACCGCCAAGCGCGCCACTTCCGTCGAGGAAGTGAACAGGACCCTGCAGCAGGCGGCGGCCGGTGCGCTGCAGGGGATCCTCGCCTACAACGACGCGCCGCTGGTGTCGATGGACTTCAACCACGATGCCCATTCCTCGGTGTTCGACGCGACGCTCACCAAGGTGATCGAGGGCACGCTGGTCAAGGTGTGCGCCTGGTATGACAACGAGTGGGGATTCTCCAACCGCATGATCGACACCACGCTGGCGTGGTCGCGGGCCTCATGAGGGTATTGCGCATGGCCGATACGGATCTGCGCAACAAGCGGGTCCTCATCAGGGAAGACCTGAACGTGCCGGTGCACGGCGGGGTGGTGACCAGCGATGCCCGCATCCGCGCGGCGCTGGCGACCATCCGCTATGCCCTCGACCAGCACGCCAAGGTGTTTGTCATCTCGCACCTCGGCCGGCCGCAGGAGGGGCAGGCGACCGAAGCGCTCTCGCTGGCGCCGGTGGCAGTGCGGCTGTCGGAGCTGCTCGGCAAACCCGTGCCGCTGCGCGAGCACTGGCTGGACGGCGTTGACTGTGCGGCCGGTAGCGCCGTGCTGTGCGAGAACGTGCGCTTCAACAAGGGTGAGAAGCAAAACGACGAGCAGCTGTCGCGCCGCATGGCGGCGTTGTGCCAGGTGTTCGTAATGGACGCCTTCGGCACTGCGCACCGCGCCGAGGCGAGCACTCACGGGGTGGCGCGCTATGCGCCGGTGGCCTGCGCCGGTCCCCTGCTGGTGGGCGAACTGGAAGCTCTGGAGCGCGCGCTGCTGCAGCCGGCCAGGCCGCTGGTGGCGATCGTCGGCGGCTCCAAGGTCTCGACCAAGCTGCTGGTGCTCGAGTCGCTGCTCGAGAAGGTCGACCGGCTGATCGTGGGCGGCGGTATCGCCAACACCTTTCTTGCCGCTAGCGGCGTCAACGTCGGCAAGTCCCTGTGCGAGGCGGAGATGCTCGATGTCGCGCGCCGCCTGCTGGACAAGGCGCGCACCCGCGGCACGCAGATCCTGCTGCCGACGGACGTCGTGGTCGGCAAGGAATTCGCCGCCACGGCGCACGCGGACGTGCGTGCGGTGAGCGAGGTGCGCGCCGACGACATGATTCTCGACATCGGGCCGGACAGCGCCGACCGCTGCAGCGCGCTGCTGCAGGACGCCGGCACCATCATCTGGAACGGGCCGGTGGGGGTGTTCGAGTTCGCGCAGTTCGGTGAAGGCACGCGCGCCATCGCCTTGGGCGTAGCGCGCGGCAAGGCCTTTTCGCTCGCCGGCGGCGGCGACACGCTGGCCGCCATCGAGAAGTACGGGGTCGAGGACGGCATCTCCTACATCTCGACCGGTGGCGGTGCATTCCTGGAGTTCATGGAGGGCAAGACCCTGCCGGCGGTCGCCATACTCGTGGAGCGCGCACGTGGCTGAGCGGCCGGCGCCATTGTTGAGACGCACCAAGATTGTCGCCACGGTGGGGCCGGCCACCGACTCGCTGGACGTGCTCACGGAAATGATGCACGCCGGTCTCGACGTCGTGCGCCTCAACGCCTCGCACGGCACGGTCGCGGACCGCAGGCGGCGACTGTCGCTGGTGCGCGAGGCCGCACACCGCGCCGACAAATGCATCGGCGTGCTGCTCGACCTCGGCGGACCCAAGATCCGCATCGAAGGTTTTCGCGACGGCCGCGTGCAGCTTGTGGAGGGCGCCGCCTTCACGCTCGACACCGAGCTTGATCCGAAGGCCGGCACCGCAGCCATGGTGGGCGTCGCCTACAAGGATCTGCCGCGCGATGTGGCCGCCGGCGACACGCTGCTGCTCGCCGACGGGCAGATCGTGCTGGACGTCGAGCGCGTCGGCGCCACGACCATCGAGACCCGCGTGCGCGTCGGCGGCGAGCTCTCCGATCGCAAGGGACTGAACCGTCAGGGCGGCGGCATCTCGGCGCCCGCGGTGACGGCGCGCGACCACGAGGACATCCAGTTCGTCGCCGAGGAGGGCGTCGACTACATGGCGGTATCGTTCGCGCGCTCGGCCCTCGACATCGAGGAGGCGCGCGCGCTGCTGCGTGCGGCGGGCGGCGAGGCGCGGCTGGTCGCCAAGATCGAGCGCCACGAAGCCGTGGAGAATCTCGCCGGCATCATCGACGCGAGCGATGTGGTCATGGTCGCGCGCGGCGACCTGGGCGTGGAGATGGGTTACGCGGAACTCACCGGCCTGCAGAAAACCATCATCCATGAGACCCGCACGAACAATCGCGTGGTGATTACGGCGACGCAGATGATGGAGTCGATGATCCAGAACCCGGTGCCCACGCGCGCCGAGGTGAGCGACGTGGCCAACGCGGTGATGGACGGCACCGATGCGGTGATGTTGTCGGCCGAGACCGCCACCGGACGCTATCCGGTCAAGGCCGTGCAGGCAATGGCCCAGGTCATCGAGGGGGCCGAGAAGTATCTCACCCACACCCGCCCCCGCATGCGCAGCACCGGCGGCCAGTTCCAGGGGACCGAGGAAGCGATCGCCATGGCCGTCATGTACACGGCCAATCACATGAAGGTGCGCGCCATCGTGGCGCTGACGGAATCGGGAGCCACGCCTCTGTGGATGTCGCGCATCCGCTCCGACATCCCGGTGTACGCGTTCACGCGCCACGAAGCGACCCGCCGGCGCGTGACGCTCTACCGCGGTGTCTACCCGGTGATCTTCGCCGTCACCGGGTCGGACCACTCCACCGAGAACCTGTACCGCGCGCTGTTCACGCGGCTGCTCGAGCTGCAGCTGGTCAAGAAGCGCGACCTGGTGATTCTCACCAAGGGCGAGCTGTCCGGCGTGCAGGGCGGCACCAACTCCATGCAGATCCTCAAGGTCACGCTGGACTGAACCCGCGCGCATGCGGACGCTGAAGTACATCGGCGCCGCCGCTGCCGTGCTCCTGCTCGCGGCGCTCATACGCCACCGGTTTCGTGCACGCGCAGGACCGCTATTTCGAAATGGATCTCTCGCGGCGGCTCGCCGCCGGGGAGCTGGCGGAGCTGTTCGGCAAAGTGGCCCTCGAGCAGGACCGCAAAGCGCGCCTGTTCAGGTTTCGCTCTGTCGCCCGCGAGGTCATCGCGCAGGCAACCGCTGCAGAGCGTGCGGTGATCGAGGCGTACGCGCGCGGCGTGAATGCCGGGCTCGCAGGTCTTGCCGGACGGCCCTGGGAGTACTGGGTGCTGGGGCAGCCCCCGCTCCCATGGCGCCCGGAGGATACGGTCCTGGTCGAGCACGCGATGTGGTGGGATCTGCAGGCGAATGGCCTGCGGCGCGAGATCCTGCGGCAGGAAATCAACGCGCGGCTCGGCGGGCCGGAGTGCGGCGCGGGCTGGAAGTGCGGCCTCAGCTTCCTGTACCCGGCCGGAACCAGCTGGGATGCGCCCGCGTCCGCTGCGGCGGTGGCTGCGGCGCAGGCTCCGGTGCCGGCTGCGGAGGTGCTCGATGTGCGCAACGGCAGCGCTGCGGCGACTGTGCCCGAGAGCGTCCCGCGCGCGCCGGCGGCGGCGGGCAGCAACAGCTGGGCGGTTGCGGGCCGCCTGACCGCGACGGGCGCCGCGCTCATCGCCAACGATATGCACCTCGGGCAGCGGGTGCCGCCGGTCTGGTATCACGCACGCCTGAGGATCGTCTCCGACGCCGACGCAGCCGCACTCGACCTGAACGGCGTCACGCTGCCCGGAGCGCCGCTGCTGGTCGCCGGGTCGAACGCACACATCGCCTGGGGCTTTACCAACAGTTACGGCAGCTGGCTGAGTGTCACCAAAGTGCCGTGCGGCACGGTAGCGCTGTCGGTGGTGCGGGAGCAGATCCGGGTGCACGGTCAGGCCACGGTTGTGTTGGAGGTGAAATCCGGTCCTGCAGGCGTGTTGCTGCGCGCCGATGAAGCGCAGCACAGCTGTTGGTTCGGCTCCTGGCTGGCTCAACAGGCGGCGGCGACCAACCTGGGCCTGCTGGCACTGGAGCGCGCAACCTCGGTCGCCGAGGCGCTGGCGCTCGCCCCCGCTGTGGGCATTCCCCACCAGAACGTGGTGATCGGCGACGCCCAGGGCCACATCGGCTGGACCATCTATGGCCGCATCCCCGAGGACACCGGAGCGACGCGCGCCCGCGGCGGTGCGCCCTGGACCACCCCGGCGGATCACCCACGGATCGTGGATCCGCCGCTGGGGCGCATCTGGACCGCCAACGCGCGCGTGGCGGCCGACGATCATCAGCTGCAACTCATCGGCGGGGACGTGGCGACGCTGGGTGCGGAATACGATCTTGGGGCGCGGGCCGGCCAGATCCGCGATGATCTGCTGGCATTGCAGGGCAAGGTTACGCCCGCCGACATGCTGCGTATCCAGCTCGATGACCGCGCCGTGTTCCTGGCACGCTGGCGCACGCTGCTGCTCGGCGTGCTCGATACCGAGGCACTGCGCGATCACCCGCGGCGCGCGCAAGTCCGGCAGCTCATCGCGAGCTGGAATGCCAGGGCGAGCGTCGACTCGGTCGGCTACCGCCTGGTGCGCGCCTATCACGATCGCACCCAGCAGGCGGTGTGGGACATGCTGCTCGCGGGACTGCATCTCACGGCGGAGCGGGACGCAGCGCCGCCGGCGCAGTTCGAAGGTCCGCTGTGGCAGCTGGTCACCGCGCAGCCGCTGCATCTGTTGGCGAAGACTTATCCCGGCTGGCCGGAGTTTCTGCGTGCGCAGGTCGACGCCACGATCGCCGAGCTCGGCGCGAGTTGCCCCGAGCTCGCGCACTGTGCCTGGGGCGCACACAACGTGGTGCGCATCCGTCATCCGCTGTCGCGCGCCCTGCCGTGGCTCGCCTCATTCCTCGACATGCCGACCGTGGAACTGCCGGGGGACCACGACATGCCGCGCGTGCAGGACGGCGCGTTCGGCGCCTCCGAGCGCTTCGCGGTCTCCCCCGGCCACGAGCAGCAGGGTTACATCCACCTGCCGGGCGGGCAGAGCGGGCATCCGCTGTCACCGTATTACCGCGCGGGGTTCGGGCAGTGGGCGCTTGGCACGCCGCTGCCGTTTCTGCCGGGACCGGCCGAGCACACGCTCATCCTAACGCCTGATTGAGCGGCACTCCGCTGGCCATTCCGCGCATATTCAGGCGTTGGCGGTTAGACTGGCCCTGTATGAGTAGTCAGCGCTTCACTGGCACCGAGCAGTGTGTTGCCAGCGACGATCCCGGTGTCTCAAGGCTGCGCGACTCGCAGCTCGGCGATGCGCGCGTCCACGACATCTGGAACTGCATCACACCCCGTCGGTACGCATCGCACGTGAGCTCGTGGGTCAGCGGATGTTTGCGCTGACGATCGCGGGACTGGATCCCGCCATCAGCGAGTTCAAACACCCGTTGCGCAGTGTTGGGGTTGCGCACGCGGCTGCCGGTGCGACTTCCATCACACAGGGTCCGGCGCCGGCGGTTTCATAATAGCCGGCGGGGTGTACTCACCTATGGATGGCTTGGTCGAATCT
>WNFS01003660.1_pt1 | contig 11695 bp, 7 predicted proteins | sample 5400141 | NCBI WGS metagenome assembly WNFS01 (sample SAMN13153358, study PRJNA577476) | soil metagenome | isolation source: 60 cm saprolite under Madrone tree | place: USA:California | collected 2016-06-14 | reverse complement strand
GAGCGCGGCGAACATCTGGCAGCCGTTGCAGATGCCGAGCGCGAAGCTGTCGGGGCGCGCGAAGAAGCGCTGGAACTCCTCGCGCACCCGCTCGTGAAACAGGATCGACTTGGCCCAGCCCTCGCCCGCTCCCAGCACGTCGCCGTAGGAGAAGCCGCCGCACGCCACCAGGCCTTTGAATTCCGCCAGCGAGCGCCGGCCGCTCAGCAGGTCGGTCATGTGCACATCGTGCGCCGCAAAGCCCGCGCGCTCGCACACCGCCGCGGTCTCGGTGTGGCTGTTGACGCCCTGCTCGCGCAGGATGGCGAGCGCCGGGCGCGCGCCGCGCGCCAGGTAGGGGGCAGCGATGTCCTCCTCGGGATCGAAGGTGAGCGCCACCGACAGGCCGGGATCTGATTCCGCGGTCTGCGCGGCGAATTCCTCGTCCGCACATTGCGGCTCATCGCGCAGCCGCCGCAGGCGCCACGAGGTTTCCGACCACGCACGCCGCAGATCCGCCCAGGACTCATCGAGCTGCGTCGCGCCGATCTTCATCTGTACGCGCAGCTCACTCACCGGCGCGCCCAGGTACAAGGCGGCATCGGCGAGCTCGTGGCGCGCCAGAAGTTCGGCGAACCCGGGCTCATCCCCGGCCAGAATCTGCACTACCACGCCGGGCTCCTCGGAAAACAACTGCGCCAGCGCCGTCCCGCGCGCCGCCGGCAACGCGATGTCCAGTCCGCAGTGTCCGGCGAACGCCATCTCCAGCAGCGTCACGAACAGCCCGCCGTCGGAGCGGTCGTGATAGGCGCGCAGCATGCCCGCGGCGCGCGCTTCCGCGAGGGCCGCCGCGAAGCGCGTGAGCCGCTGCGGCTCGTCCAGATCCGCGGGTTCCTCGCCCAGCTCCCCGTACACCTGCGCCAGCGCCGAGGCACCCAGGCGGTTGCGGCCGCCGGCCAGGTCGATGAGCCACAGTGAGGTCGGGCGCTCATCGAGCTGCAGCGCGGCAGTGAGGGTGCGGCGCACGTCCTTCACGGGCGCGAACGCCGACACGATCAGCGACAGCGGCGCCACCACGCTCTTGTCGACGCCGCCCTCGCTCCAGGCGGTCTTCATCGACAACGAGTCCTTGCCGACGGGAATCGCGATACCGAGCTGCGGGCACAACTCCTTGCCCACGGCGCGCACCGTGTCGTAGAGAGCCGCATCCTCGCCGGCTTCACCGCAGGCGGCCATCCAGTTGGCCGACAGGCGGATGTGCGACAGCGAATCAATATCGGCCGCGAGGATGTTGGTAATCGCCTCCGCGACCGCGAGGCGTCCGGACGCCGGCGCATCCAGCACCGCGACCGGCGTGCGCTCGCCCATCGCCATCGCCTCGCCTGCCGTACCCTGATAGTCGGCGATGCTCACCGCCACATCGCTCACCGGCACCTGCCAGGGCCCGACCAGCTGGTCGCGGCTGATGAGGCCGCCGACGGTGCGATCGCCGATGGTGATCAGGAAGGTCTTGTCGGCCACCGCCGGCAGGCGCAGCACGCGGTAAGCGGCCTCGCGCAGGTCGATGCGGGCAGTGTCGAAGCGCCGGCGCCGCACGGCTACGCGGCTCACCTCACGCGTCAGCTGCGGCGGCTTGCCGAGCAACACCTCGAGCGGCATGTCGACCGGCTGATCGCCAAACAGCGGATCGCGCACCGTCAGTTGCCCGCTCGCGTCGATCTCGCCGATCACCGCGTACGGGCAGCGCTCGCGCTCGGCGATGGCGGCAAACTGCGCCAGCGCCTGCGGCGCGATGGCGAGCACGTAGCGCTCCTGCGCCTCGTTGCACCACAGCTCCATGGGCGACATGCCAGGTTCAGCGCTCGGAATGGCGCGCAGATCGATGCGCGCGCCGCGGTGGCTGTGGGCCACGGCCTCGGGCACGGCGTTGGCGAGGCCGCCCGCACCGACGTCATGGATGAGCGCGATCGGATTGTCCTGCCCCAGCGACCAGCAGTGATCGATGACTTCCTGCGCGCGGCGCTGCATCTCGGCATTGCCGCGCTGCACGGACGCGAAGTCGAGGTCCGCGCTCGAGCTGCCGCTGCCGACCGAGGAGGCGGCACCGCCCCCCAGACCGATGAGCATGGCCGGCCCGCCGAGCACGATGAGCTTCGCGCCCACGGGCACTTCGGCTTTGTCCACGTGCGCGCGCCGCACATTGCCCAGGCCTCCGGCGATCATGATCGGCTTGTGGTAACCGCGCACGCGCTCGGGCGGGTCGCCGGCAGCGCGCTGCTCGAAGGTGCGGAAGTAGCCGCACACCGCCGGGCGACCGAATTCGTTGTTGAACGAGGCGGCGCCGATCGGACCTTCGAGCATGATGTCGAGCGCGGAGGCAATGCGCGCCGGCGCACCGAACTCATGCTCCCAGGGCCGCTGGTATCCGGGGATGCGCAGGTTCGACACCGAGAAGCCGGTCAGCCCGGCCTTGGGTTTGGCACCGCGGCCGGTGGCGCCCTCGTCGCGAATCTCGCCTCCCGCACCGGTCGCGGCGCCCGGGAAGGGCGAGATGGCGGTGGGATGATTGTGGGTCTCCACCTTGATGAGAATGTCGATCGGCTCGGTGCTGGCGCGGTAGACACCGGAGTGCGGGTCGGGGAAATAGCGCGCGCCCGTGGTGCCGGCGATGACCGCGGCGTTGTCGCGGTAGGCGGACAGCACGCCCGCGGGATTGCGGGCGTGTGTGTAGCGGATCATCGCGAACAGCGACTCCTCGCGCGCCTGCCCGTCGATGATCCAGCGCGCGTTGAAGATCTTGTGGCGGCAGTGCTCGGAGTTGGCCTGCGCGAACATCATCAGCTCGACGTCGCTCGGATCGCGCCCCATGCGCGCGAAGCTCGCCAGCAGGTAGTCGATCTCATCCGACGACAGTGCCAGCCCGAACGCGCGGTCCGCCCCTTCGAGCGCCGCGCGGCCGCCGGTGAGCGACACGCGCGCGAGCGGATGCGGCTGCGCATGCGCGAACAGGCGCGCCGCCTGCGCGCCATCGAGCAGCGCCATCTCGGTCATGCGGTCGAACAGCACCGGCGCGAGGCGCGCGAGCCGCTCGTTCCCCAGGGGCCGGGCGGCACGCACGCGGTACTCGATGCCGCGCTCGATACGGCGCACGCCCTGCAGTCCGCACACCCGCGCAATGTCGGTGGCCTTGCTCGACCAGGGCGAGATCGTGCCGGCGCGCGGCACCACCAGCACGCATTCGCCCGCGCCCGCCTCCAGCTCCCTGCGCGGCCCGTAGCTCAACAGCTCAGCCAGGACCGCGCGCTCGGGCGCGGACAGGGGTTGTGCGAGGTCGGCGAAGTGCATGAAGCGCGCGGCGAGCCCGGTGACGGCCGGCTCGCGCGCGCCAAGACGATCCAGGAGCTTGGCGATGCGGAACGCGGACAGCGCCGGCGGACCGGGAATCTGCAGCATGGACTAGCGGCGCCTCACTTCTTCTCGCCCGGCGGCGTCGAATACATCGGCATGGGGAACTGCGCGACGTTGGCGCCGCTTTCCAGCACCGTGATCTTGGCCGGGCCGTGCTTCTTCACTTCGTCGATGCGCAGGATCGAATGCATGGGCAGAAAGGTGCGCTTCACGCCGGAAAATTCGCCCTTGATCCGCTCCTCCGCAGGGTCGAGGACCACCGAGGAGCGCTCGCCAAACAGCAGCTCCTCGACCTCTATGAATCCGAACAGCTCTCCATGACTCACTTTGTGGGCATAGACCTCGTAAACCTTGCCCTGATTCACGAACATAATGCGGAAAATGTGACTGGTTGCCATGGCTTATGCGGGGGCCGCTGCTAGTTTTGACGCTGGCATTATATGTCCGGGCGCGCCGGGGACGCTGCCGCGCGGGAGTGTTCTTTGAGTCGGGGAACCATGCTCAGGCTGCGTATCATCAGTGGTCAGCGCCGTTCGCTCGCGGAGCGCAGCAGCGCGACTTTTTCCATGGAAGGCGGCACCATCGGCCGCTCCGCCGATAACGACTGGGTGCTGCCGGATCCCTCGCGCTACGTCTCTGCGCATCACGCGCGCGTGCAGTTCCGCGAAGGCCACTTCTACCTGCAGGACGTCAGCACCAACGGCGTGTACGTCAACGACGACATGGAGCCGCTCGCCAAGCGCGGCTCGAGCGGCTACCGGCTCGCCGATGGCGACATGCTGCGCATGGGCGAATACCACATCGTCGCAGCGCTCGAGGCGCGCCAGGCGCAGGAAGACGCCGCAGCCGCCGTCCCGACCAGCATTCACGGCCTGCGCACCCTCGGGCGCGCGGCCGACCAGGACATCGGCGCGCCGCTCGATCTGGAGCAGCTGCTGGTGCCGGCCAATGAGGCCGATGGCGGGCTGCCGGCGCTGCCGGTCAGCGCCTACGGGCAATCGGTGGACTCGGACCGCGTGCGCGCGCTCGGCAGGACCCGGGAGCCGGAATACATGCCGGAGGTGCAACCCCAGTTGCCGCTGCCGGACGACACTGATCCGCGGTCCTTCGGGGAGCGCATGGCGCGCCTTGCCGAGGCAGTCGGGCGCGAGCCGAAGGCCGCTGTCAGTCTGATCGCGCTCGAGGACGTGCGTACCGGACTGGACGCCTTCTGCCGTGGCGCCGGCATCGAGACCGAGCGCCTGCCCGCGGATGCCCAGGGGCGGCTGCTGCATCTCGCCGGCCGGCTGTTTCGCGAGGCGCTGGTCGGCTTCAAGGATCTGGAGCGCAGCAGGAGCGAAACGCGCAACCGCTATCGCATCGAATCCGCGCCGCAGGAGCCCGACGACCCGCGTCCGTCGCTGGCCGACTCCATGGTCGAGGAGCTGCTGATCGCGTTGTTCGTGCAGCACGAAGGCCGCCGGCTCGACTCGGTGCAGTGGCTGCGCGAAGCGGTCCTTGAGGCCAAGCTGCACGAGACGGCCACCGCGCAGGCGACGCGCGCCGCGTTCCGCGAATTCCTCGACCGGCTTGACCCGGCGGAGCTCGAGGCGCGCTTCGAGCGCGCCGCACGCCGCGGCAAAGCGCGTTCGGCCGACAAGGCGCAGTACTGGGACCTGTTCACGACGTTCTACCGCAATCTCATCGAGATGCCGGCGGAGCATCTGCCCCATACGTTTGTCGAGGCGTTCGCCGCGGCCTACCGCGAGGCGTCGAAGAAACCGACATGAGCGGATCGCGGTACTCATGGCGGAGAGGGTGGGATTGTTCGCGGCCGGACGGCCGCTCATCCCTCGCTTCGCTCGGGACCGACCGCAGGACTGCGGTCGTCTCCCACCCTCTAGCCGCGAGCCGCTGCGCAGATTCTCGCTTTGGCTTGGCTACTTTCGCATGCAGCTGTGTATGACCGAATGGCGGAGAGGGTGGGATTCGAACCCACGTGCCGGTTTTACCCGACCATCCGATTTCGAGTCGGCGCCGTTATGACCGCTTCGGTACCTCTCCGGCTCCGCACGGGTGTTGCGGGGCTGGTATTCTAGCGAAAGGCCGCGTGGCGAGGGGAGGGTTCGTGCGCGCATTCCTCACCGCCGTCGTCACCTTGCTTGCCTGCCTCGCGGGCTGCGGCAGGAATGCGTCCTCCACCCTCGATGAGATCCGCGCGCGCGGCGAGCTGCGCGTCGTCACGCTCAATCTGCCGACCTGTTACTACCTGGGCGCCCACGGCAGCGAGGGGCTGGAGTTCAATTTGGCGCGCGCGTATGCGGCGCGGCTGGGCGTAACGCTCACCATGTATGCGCTCGACAACGAGGAGGCGATGCAGGCGGAATTCGCCGCCGGCCGCGCCGATATCGCCGCGGCATCGCTCACCGGCACGCCCGAGTGGAGCCGCGCCGCTGACGCCGCCCAGCCCTACGCGCGCATCCCGCAGCTGGTGGTCTACCAGCGCAGCCGTGTGCAGCCGCGGGACACGCTGCAACTGGAGGCGGCGAAACTCGCGGTGCGCGCCGGCAGTCCGCAGGAGCGGATCCTGCAGCGCCTGAAGAGCACCGTGGCGCCCGCCCTGCAGTGGGTGGAAACCGCGCCGAGCTCCGCCGATCCGGTCGAGGACGTTGACTCCGGCGGCGCGGATTACGCCATCACCGACGCGCGGGAATTCTCCTTTGCCCATCATCTGTACCCGAACGTACGGGTGGGCTTTGCGCTGCCGGAAGAGCGGCCGGTGCAATGGCTGGTGCGGCACGGCGCGCCAGATCTGCTCGCGAGCGTCAACAATTTCTTTCACGACCTGCAGGCCTCAGGCGCACTGGCGCGGCTGGTGCAGCAGGCATCCGGTGACACGCGCCGCTTTGCCTACGAGGAATCGCGCGAGTTCCAGGGCCACGTCGGTGACCGGCTTCCCGCTTACCGTTCGTGGTTCCAGCAGGCGGCCGCGCAGTCCGGGACCGACTGGCGACTGCTGGCCGCGATCGGCTACCAGGAGTCGAAATGGGAGGCGCGCGCCGAATCCGGCGACGGAGCGCTCGGGGTGATGATGCTCACCGCGGACACGGCACACGCCATGGGCGTCAAGGACCGCGGCAACCCCCAGCAGAGCATTTTCGCGGGCGCGCGCTATCTCGCCCAGGTGCGCGCCATGATCCCGGACCGCATTGCGGAACCCGACCGCACCTGGCTCACGGTCGCCGCCTACAACGTGGGCTTCGGGCACCTGGAGGACGCGCGCATCATCACCCAGGCGTTCGGCAAGAACCCCGACTCCTGGACAGAGGTCCGGGCACGCCTGCCGCTGCTCGCGCAGGAGCGCTGGTACGCGCGCGCCCGGCGCGGTTACGCCCGCGGCTGGGAACCGGTGCAGTTCGTCGATCGCATCCAGCGTTACCTCAGGCTGCTGGAGTGGCAGCCCGGAGAAGCGGTGTCCCACGGCGCGACGGTCACCCACGCACCCGCCGCCCAGGGCGGCCCGGCTGCGGACACCTTCAGCCACGCGATTCCCGGAGCCTGAGGCTTAGCCTGCACAGCCGCGCGCCGCGGCGCTCGCGCACCAGATCACTCGCGCCGTTGCACGAAAAACTCCTGCAGCAGGCGCGCGCAGTCGTCCATGAGCACGCCGCCGAAGACATCGACGCGATGATTGAGTCCCGGCAGCGTGAACACGTTGGTGATGCTGCCGGCCCCGCCGGCGCGCGCATCCCACGCGCCGAACACCAGTCGGCGAACGCGCGCGTGCACGATGGCGGAGGCGCACATGACGCACGGCTCGAGCGTCACGTACAGCGTCGTGTCGTTGAGCCTGTAGCTGCCGAGCGCCTGACCGCCGGCGCGCAGCGCCTGGATCTCCGCGTGCGCGGTCGGATCGTGGCTCGCGATCGGCTTATTTGCGCCCGTGGCGATGATGTCCTCGCCGCGCACCAGCACGGCGCCCACGGGCACTTCGCCCCCCTCGCCGGCGGCGGCCGCGTGCCCGAGCGCGATGCGCATGAAAGCGCCATCGCGAGCGCCGTCAGCCGGACCCGTCATGTGAGGCGTCCGTGGGCGGGGCGAGCGGCGCCATAAACAACGCCGGATCGACGAACGCGGCATTCAGCGCCACCCCGAAGTGCAGATGCGGCCCGGTCGCGCGCCCGGTGGATCCCACCTTGCCGATGAGCGCGCCCGCCTTGACCTGCTGGCCCGGCTTCACGGCGATGACGCTCAGGTGACAGTACATGGAGACGAGGCCCGCACCGTGATCGAGGAACACCGTGTTGCCGTTGAAGAAATAACGGCCGGTGTCGAGCACGCGGCCGTCCGCTGCGGCCACTACCGGCGTCCCGGTCGCCGCGGCAATGTCCATGCCGCTGTGGGGACTGCGCGCCTCGTCGTTGAATATGCGCCGTGAGCCATAGGAGCTCGAGCGGATGCCGGGGACCGGCGGCACGAGCCTGAGAGTCGCCGGCGCACTGTCCGAGAACGTGCCGATGGCCCGCAGAATGCGCGGCCGCTCGCGGGTGACGCGCGCCAGATCCTTCGCCGACAGGTTCACCTGGCGCGGTGCGACCGTGAGGCGCTGCACACTGTACTGCTTGTCGGTGACTTCGAAGTCCACCGCGGTGTCGGCCGATGTGCCCTCATGCACCCGCAGCTGCGCGTGGCCCGGGGCCTGTGACAGAGGGATGCCAACCACGGCGAGCCATTTGCCCTGCACCCGCAGCACCAGCACCCGCTGCTCGCCGAAGGTGGCCCGCGGCGCCCGCCCGTCGGGTGCGTCGAGGGTCACCAGGGCGACGCCGCCGGGGACGAGCTCCTGCTGCGGCAACAGCGGCGCCGCGGGCGAGTCGAGAGCGACGGGCAAGTCCGGCACCACCGCCCCGCTCGTAACGAAGGCGCCCGACAGCAGCGCCACCACGACCCGGCGTGCGGCGCGCTGCAGCGCGCGCCGTGCGCCCTGCGCCAACTGTGTGCCCGCGCCCGGCACGCTAGCCTTCCCGATTCCGGGCGGTGACGCGCGCCCTGAGGCTGCCGCGGGCGAGACGCGCCTCGATCTCCTCGCCGGCCAGCACCGCGGCGGCGTCGGTGAGCAGGGTACCGCCCGCGGCGCGCGTCACGATGGCGAAGCCGCGCGTCAGCGTCGCGAGCGGGCTGACGGCGTTGAGTGCGCGCAGCGCCAGAGCCAGACGGTGCTGCGCGCGCGACAGGCATTCCTTTGCGGCGTGGTCGAGCCGAGCCTCGACGCCCTGGTGCCGCGCGCGATATTCCCGCACGACATGGTCCGGCGAGCGGCGCACCAGACGCGTGATGCTCTGCGCGACGCGCATCTGACCACGGTGCAGGCCGGCGCGCGCCGCTCCGCTCAAACGCTGCGCGAGGTCATCGAGACGCTGCATCTGCTGCTGCAACCGCACCCCCGGATGCGCGAGCTTCAGGCGCCGCTCGGTGCCCTCGAAGCGCGCGCCATTCGCGCGCAGCTCGCGGCGCACACCCGCGCCCAGGCGCAGCGCGGTGCGCGCCAGGACCTCGAGACACGCGTTGCGATCCGGCACCACCAGCTCCGCGGCCCCCGAGGGGGTGGGGGCGCGCGCATCGGCCGCGAGGTCTGCGATGGTGAAGTCGATCTCGTGCCCGACCCCCGAGACCACGGGCAGGCGGCACGCGCGTATGGCGCGCGCGACCCGTTCGTCGTTGAACGCCCACAGATCCTCGAGCGAGCCGCCGCCGCGGGCGAGGATCAGCACCTCGCACTCGGCGCGCGCCGAGGCGGTCTGCAGCGCCGCGACCAGCGCCGGCACGGCGGCCGCCCCCTGCACCGCCGCCGGATAGATGAGGACCCTTGCGGGCGGATAGCGCCGCGCGAGGACATGCAGGATGTCGCGCAATGCGGCCCCGGATGGCGAGGTGATCACGCCGATACGCTGTGGAAACCGCGGCAGACTTCGTTTGCACTCGAGCGCAAACAGACCTTCGGCTGCCAGCTTCGCTTTCAGGCGCTCGAACTCGCGCCGCAGCGCGCCGATGCCCGCCTCCTCCAGGTGCTCGACGATGAGCTGGTACTCCCCGCGCGCCTCGTACACGCTGATGCGGCCGCGGACCAGCACCTGCGCGCCGGCGCGGGGCGTGAAGCCGACGAGCGAGTTCTTCATCCGGAACATGGCGCAGCGCAGCTGCGCGTCCCGGTCCTTGAGGGAGAAGTACCAGTGGCCGGAAGAGGGTTGCGAGAAGTTCGACAGCTCCCCCTCCACCCACAGCACACCGAGCCCGCGCTCGAGGAGCACGCGCACCTCGCGGTTCACACGGGTGACGCTGTACACGTCCCGGACAGGATCGGCCTGAGCGCGATCGTCAGGATTTACGGGCATAAAGTACCTTAGCACGAGGTTTACCGGCGCGGGCCGAGCGCATATAATCGCGCATGCGCATTCTCGAAGAAGCTCTCACCTTCGACGACGTCCTCCTGGTTCCGGCCTACTCGGAAATTCTGCCACGCGAGGTCGATCTCTCCACCCGCGTCACGCGCCGTATCCGCCTGAATGTGCCGCTCATGTCCGCGGCCATGGACACCGTCACCGAAGCGCGCCTTGCGATCACCATCGCCCAGGAAGGCGGCGTCGGCATCATCCACAAGAGCATGAGCATCGAGGCCCAGGCGCGCGAAGTCGGCCGGGTGAAGAAGTTCGAGAGCGGCGTCATCAAGGACCCGATCACGGTTTCCCCCAACATGAGCATCCGCGAGGTGCTGGACCTGACGCGCTCGCGCGGCATCTCCGGCGTGCCGGTCGTGGTCGGCAAGAAGGCGGTCGGGATCGTCACGCATCGCGATCTGCGCTTCGAGTACAAGCTCGAGGCTCCCGTCTCCTCGGTCATGACGCCCAAGGAACGCCTGGTCACGGTGCGCGAGGACGCGCCCAAGGACCAGGTGCTGGCGCTGCTGCACAAGCACCGCATCGAAAAGCTCCTGGTGGTGAACGGCGACCACGAGCTGGTTGGCATGATCACCGTGAAGGACTTCCAGAAGGCCAACGAGTTTCCGCGCGCCTGCAAGGACGACACCGGCCGCCTGCGCGTCGGCGCGGCGGTCGGCACCACGCCTGATACCCTCGATCGGGTCGCGGCCCTCACTGAAGCGGGTGTCGACCTGGTGGTCGTGGATACCGCGCACGGGCATTCCAGGGGCGTGCTCGACACGGTGAAGCGCATCAAGGCGAAGTGGGCGGACAGCCAGGTGATCGCCGGCAACATCGCGACTGCCGAGGCTGCGCAGGCGCTGGTCGATGCCGGTGCGGACGCCGTCAAGGTCGGCATCGGGCCAGGCTCGATCTGCACCACGCGCATCGTCGCGGGCGTCGGCGTGCCGCAGATCTCCGCGGTTGCCTCCGTCGCGCAGGCGCTGCGCGACGCGGACGTGCCGGTCATCTCCGATGGCGGCATCCGCTTCTCCGGCGACATCGCCAAGGCGATCGCGGCGGGCGCGCATGCGGTCATGATCGGCGGCCTGTTCGCCGGCACCGAGGAATCCCCCGGTGAAGTCGAGCTGTACCAGGGCGCTTCCTACAAGTCCTATCGCGGCATGGGCTCGCTCGGCGCGATGGGCGAACGCCACGGCTCGGCGGATCGTTATTTCCAGGACGCGGCCACCGAGCTCGAGAAGCTGGTGCCGGAAGGCGTGGAGGGGCGCGTTCCCTACAAGGGCAGCGTGGTCACCATCCTGCGTCAGCTGTCGGGCGGACTGCGGGCGGCCATGGGCTACACCGGCAGCCGCAACATCACCGATATGCGCACGCGCCCGGTGTTCGTGCGCATCACCACCGCCGGCATCCGCGAGAGCCACGTGCACGACGTCAGCATTACCAAGGAAGCCCCCAACTACCGCGTGTCCTGAGCCCATGGCGAGCGTTCCACGACCTGCCGGCATCCCCCACGCCACCGCGGCTGCAGCCGCCGGCAACGCGACGCACGCGGGCAGCGCCACCGCCGGCGGCGCCCCACACGCCGACATCCACGCGCACCGCATCCTGATCCTCGACTTCGGTGCGCAATACACGCAGCTCATCGCGCGCCGCGTGCGCGAACTGGGGGTGTACTGCGAAATCCACCCCTGGGACGTGAGCGACGCCGAAGTGCGCGCCTTCCGGGCGCGCGGCGTGATCCTCTCCGGCGGTCCGGAATCAGTGACCGATGCAAACCCGCCCCGGGCGCCGCCGGCGATCTACGAGCTCGGCGTGCCGGTGCTCGGCATCTGCTACGGCATGCAGACCATGGCGCAGCAGCTGGGCGGGCGGGTCACGCCGGGGGCCGA
>WNFS01009277.1_pt1 | contig 11696 bp, 7 predicted proteins | sample 5400141 | NCBI WGS metagenome assembly WNFS01 (sample SAMN13153358, study PRJNA577476) | soil metagenome | isolation source: 60 cm saprolite under Madrone tree | place: USA:California | collected 2016-06-14 | reverse complement strand
TCCACTTAACAGCGTATTCGGTGCGCCGGCCCCCGCGCCCATCACTAGAAGGCAGTGAGGTGATCTTCGAATCCGGAGCGGGTATACGGATTCTACAATGTCGGCAGTCCTTAACGGCCCGACGTAGAACAATCGAACGGGGCATTTGTCTCCCGCTTCGATGCAACGGGTTCAGGTAGGGTTGAGCAGGCCAGTCAACCCCGCATTGAGGTGAGGCGAGCCACGGGGTGCCAGAGCACCGAGTGGCTCTCTTGCTTTGCCCATCTGCCACGATGTGCGCGAAGTTGAAGAGGAGCCTCGGGGCTAGTGCCGGCCTCGAGAGATTATCTACAAGGATATCGGCGCAACCGGAAATTTGGTGGACGGCTCTCACAATCACTCAGGTCGGCTATATGGAAATTACTCGGCGTATTGATGATGCAGCCATTCACACGGTCCAATCCCGATACACGGATACCGTTCGCGCCTCGTATCGATTTTGCACCATTTATACCGACACGAGAGTTCATTACAGCTTCGCCCGCAGACCGATATAGACCGAGAGCGGCTGCGCCGGGGTGACCATCCTTTGATCGGTCGGTAGGTTGAAGATGGCATTCGCGATCACCTGCGGATCGAAATAGGTGCCAAAGGTCGCAAACTTCCGATTGAACAAATTCTTCACAAAGCCGTAGAGCTGCAGCTCACTCGTGATCTGGTACGATCCGTGCAGGTTCGCGACCCAGTAATCCGCCAATTTGACGTTCTGGTTGGCTTGATCGCCGATATACCACTGGCTGCTGACCCAAATCACATCGGTGCCGAGCTTCAAAGCTGGCGTGACCGCGTAGTCGACGATTTCCATCCGCATCCCGCGGCATGACCGGAGGCCTGATATCCCACGGCGTCGACACGGCGGAGGCGTACCGGCAGGCGGCGTCGTATGTCGATCGCATCCTCAAAGGCGAGAAGCCGGGCGATCTCCCGATCCAGCAACCGACCAAATTCGAGCTGGCGATCAACCGCAAGACGGCCGCAGCGCTCGGACTCAGCGTTCCGCCCACGCTGCTCGCCATTGCCGATGAGGTGATCGAGTGAGGCGGCGCGAGTTCATCACGCTGCTCGGCGGCGCGGTTGCGGCGTGGCCGCTCGCGGCGCGCGCGCAGCAGCCGGCGACGCCGGTGATCGGGTTCCTCAATAGCGCGTCAGCCGGCCCGGCTCGGCCGGCGGCTGCTCGGTCAAAAGGTAAAGCCGAATAGAAGTCGCGCTTGGTGCCGCTCGAAGTTGGTGAGATCGAGCCAACCCGCGTAGTCAGCCGCTCGGCCCGCAACCTGTGTGCTCCAACCAGCAACAATCCAGGAGTGCTCGGAGAGATTGGCGTAGATAGTCGGACCAAGGAACACCGCATGACCTGCAAATGTATCGAGGCTTAGCCCTTCATACCTTCGGAAATAGCGCGCCTCGCCTCCGACAAAGATGCCAGGACGCACTTGTGTCATTAGGGCTGTCGAGAACCCAAGCGTAGATTCATGGGATGTGATGTCGGTTGTGCGGGACCGGGAGACTTCGGGTCCATATAACGCGTTAAAGGCGACAACGACACGATTCGGAATAAGCTCTTTGTCGATCGCGATTGCGAGATCGATGCCGTAGTGATTAACAGGCTCTCCGCTCGTTTCGTCGATGCGACCCCAACGCGGTTCGGCGTCGATTAAAAGACCGAACGATGTTTGCTCACGATCAAGCAGCCGGTATCGCACATCGAGTGACAGAGCTTGCCATCCACCGCGCCGCCGATCATTTAGCCCGGTGACCCCACCAATATCGTGATAGATGGACGCGGCGCTAACCTCGAGACGGAGGTTCTCCACTGGAGTAAATTCCGCCGAAAGCACCTGGGAGAGCCCGGTATAGGAACCATCGCGCTTGCCGAACCGCCCAGTTGACTGCCCCTCTATTTCCTTCTCTCCCAGCTCGCCAGGGTCAGTCCCGATCGTAAAGGCGAACAAATGCTCGGTGTCGATCTTGTCGGCGCGAACCGGTAGAGAAGTCCATACGAGCAGCACCAGCGCCGCAATCCACAGCGTTGCGGACATGAATGGTCTTCCTAGCAACCGCGGTACGTGAACCTTACTGGGTTCTTTGGGAACAGGCCGTGACTTTTTTGTCGCGTCATTGAAGTGTTTCGCGCTCGGTCGCCAAATGGTACCGCCTTCTCCATTTCCGCGAACGAAGGAGGGCATTCCCCGTGTGTGGCCTCGCGGTCACATTGCCAAATGTTCCAATCCGAATTGGCAAAAGGTAACAGAACAGCACCGTGGGCATATTCTAGTGTTACCGGGGAGTTCGGGGGGCGTACGGTGTGTGTGTAGCTGAGGGACTTGATCGACGTGCATCGCGGCTTGAGGTCAGCAAACGGCGCCTGTTGGGAGCAGTGGCGCTAAGCGCCTTAGTCTTGGCCGACGCGTTTACAATGCCGAAGGGGGCTTGGGCCCAGGTTGTGGAGACGCTGCCCGAGGTGACCGTCACGGCCCCGCGCCCGGCGCCGGTTCGGCGGGCAACTCCAGCCGCCGCACCGGCTCGCTCGGCTTCCTCCCGGCGTGTCTTAGCGCCCGCTCCCTCGCGTCCGTCTCCGCCGACACCCGCGCCCCAACTTCCCGCGTTCCAGGTTGTCGCCACCACGCCGGTGACCGGACTGGGCTTAGATCGCGACAAAGTGCCGGCCATGGTTCAGACGCTCCCCGCCGAGGACTTCTCGCGCGTCTATTCGCCAAATGTGACCCAGACGCTGGATCAGCGCATTCCGGGCGTGTTCATAAGCGACGCCCAGGGCAACGAGTTCACCTCGGATTTGCGCTATCGCGGCTTTACTGCCTCGCCCCTGCAGGGCACCCCACAGGGGCTCGCGGTCTACATGCAAGGTATCCGCGTCAACGAAGCCTTCGGCGACACCGTCAACTGGGACCTCATCCCAACCATTGCCGTCGGGCGGGCTGACGTGTGGACCAACAATCCGGCCTTCGGTCTTAACGCGCTCGGCGGCGCGATAAGCTTTCAGATGAAGGACGGCTTCACCTATCGCGGCACGGAGTTCGACGCCTCGGGCGGCTCCTACGGTCGCATTGGCGGCTGGCTGCAATACGGCATCAGGAATGGGGAATGGGGCCTCTATCTTGCCGCGCAGGGTGTCAAGGATGACGGCTGGCGCTACCAGTCGCCGTCGCGGATCGCCCGCTTCTACGGCGATCTCGGCTGGAAAGGCACCGACGCCGAGGTCCATCTGGTTGCGAGCGTCGCCGACAATTTCTTCGGCGTGATTGGGCCGACGCCAGTCGAACTCCTCAACAACGACTATCGGTCCATCTTCACCTGGCCGCAGACCACGAGAAATCAGGCGCAGCTCCTCGCCCTCAATGGCCGCTACGCCGTCACCGACCACTGGACCGTTCAGAGCAATCTTTATTTGCGGAAGTTTGACCAGGCTCACGTCGATGGCAACGGAGCCGAGGTCGAGCGCTGCAGCGGTAATCCGGCCAATCCCCTGTTCAACACGCTATGCCTGGAAAACAACGGCTTCCCCACACAGCCGCAGGCGAATTTCCAAATTCTCAACGGGAGCAACCAGCCAATCAATTGCCCGCCGGGCAGCGGAAACACCTGCGCCTCCACACCATGGGGGACTCTCGACCGCACTTTCACCAACGCGCTCACCACCGGCGGAACCCTGCAGGCCACCAACGACGACAAGATCTTCGGTCACGACAATTATTTCACCATCGGCGGCAGCATCGACCACAGCAAGATCAACTTCCAGGCCAACAGCGAGCTTGGCTACGTCTTCCCCGACCTGTTCGTCGGACCCAATGCCGCCATCCCGGCGAGTGGACAGATCATTCACACCGCCGCAAATATTGGCTTCAGCCCGGTCAATCTTGACGCACAAAATACGTATTACGGCCTCTACGCTAACGAAACATTCAACGTCACCAATCGGCTGTCGCTGACCGCGGGCGGGCGTTACAACCTCGCCAAGATCGTCATGGCGGATCTCCTCGGCACCAGCCCCGACATCAACGGCAATTTCACCTTCAGCCGTTTCAATCCGGTCGTCGGGCTGACCTACAAGATCCTCCCGGAAATGACGTTCTATACCGGATATTCGGAAGCGAACCGTGCCCCGACCCCACTCGAACTCGGCTGCTCCAATCCGGCGAAGCCCTGCCTGCTGGAAGGATTCTTGGTATCCGATCCGCCGCTGCAGCAGGTCATCGCGCGCACGCGGGAGGCGGGATTACGCGGCAACGTAAAGACCAATGGCGGAGGGCTGGACTGGAAGCTCGGGCTGTTCCGAACCGACAGCCAAAACGACATCATCGAGGTCTCAAGCATCATTCAGGGCCGAGGCGTGTTCCAGAACGTCCCGGGCACCCGCCGACAGGGCTTGGAGGCGGGAGCGCAGTACCAGGCGGCGCCGTGGCTCTTCTACGCCAACTACGCCCTCGTTGATGCCACCTATCAGTTCACAGGCAAGCTCGCTTCACCCAACAACCCGTCCGCGGATGCGGATGGAAATGTTCTGGTCACCCCCGGCAAACATATTCCCGGCATCCCGCTGCACCAGATCAAGACCGGCGTCGACTACGCGGTCACGCCGGCATTGAAGCTGGGTACCGATGTGATCTGGGTCAGCAGCCAGTGGTACATCGGCGACCAGGCCAACCAGAATGTCAAATTGGCGGACTACTGGGTTGCAAACCTGCACGGTTCGTATCAGCTCACCAAGGAACTGCAGGTCTATGGCTTCGTGAACAATTTGTTCAACCGGAAGTTCGCGACTTTCGGTACCTATTTCGACCCTCAGGCGATCGCCAACGCACTACCCAATCCGCCGACCGACCACCGCATGGTCACCCCAGCGCAACCCCTTGCGGTCTATGTCGGTCTGCGCGGGAAACTCGACCCGGCCGCACCTTTGGTGGACAAAAGGTTGTCGCTTTACAAGGCGCCGACGCTCGCAGCATGGACCTGGGCCGGGCCCTATCTCGGTGGCAACGTCGGCTACGGCTGGGGTAGGTCCAATACCAACACCGTGTTGAGCGACGCCACCATCGGGACGCCGCTACTTGCGACCAACACCCCCGGCACACTCAACGGCATGAGTTTCGGCGGGCAAACCGGTTTCAACTGGCAGTCGGGCCCGTGGGTCGCGGGTATCGAAGTGGACGCCCAGCAGTCACAACAGCGGGGACGAGCAACGACCTTCAATTGCGCCGGCGCGACTTGCAATCCGGCCGCCAGCGTCTCCGGCCTCGATGCGCCAGTGACCGCAAGCATGGCGCAAAGATTGGAGTGGTTCGGAACACTGCGCGCGCGTCTTGGCGCAACTCCCACGCCGGGCTCTTTGGTCTATGCCACGGGGGGTCTCGCCGTCGGCAGGATCAAGACTTCTGGCACCATCAGCGGTTCGGGTCGCAATGGCATCCAGAGCGTCACGCAAAACGGCGCTCCGGTGGTGACGCAAGACGTCACCCCAGGCGTCGGTAGTGGCGACGACGATGACGATAATAACTCCAGCCCCGTCGGCATCCCCGCCAGCATCAATCCCGTCAGCACCAGCTTCACCAGCCATATGACAAAGGTGGGCTGGGCGATCGGCGCTGGCGCCGAAGTCCGTCTGGGAGGCAAATGGACTGGCAAGATCGAATACCTTTACCTCGACTTCGGTAATGTTTCGACCGGCGTGAGCCTGCCAGCAAACTTGACGCCGCTTACGGTCGACTTCAATTCCCACGTCACGGAAAGCATCGTTCGGGTAGGGCTCAACTATAGGTTCGACCCGCTCGGAACGGTCTACGACGCGCCGAAGGGATTGAAGGGAACGCTCTACAAGGCACCGACGCTCGCAGCATGGACCTGGGCTGGGCCCTATCTCGGCATCAACGTCGGCTACGGCTGGGGCAAGTCCAGTACCGATACTGTGTTCAGCGATGCTACAACTGGGGCGCCGCTACTCGCGACCATCACCTCAGCCGCACTCAAAGGAATGATTTTCGGTGGGCAAGCCGGCTTCAGTTGGCAGTCGGGCCCGTGGGTCGTGGGTATCGAAGGGGACGCCCAGCAGGCACAGCAGCGGGGGCAGGTAGCGACCTTCAATTGCGCCGGCGCGACTTGCAATTCAGCGGCCAGCGCCTTTGGCCTCGACGCACCAGTGACCGCAAGCATGGGGCAAAGATTGGAGTGGTTCAGGACGCTGCGCGCGCGTCTTGGCGCAACTCCCACACCGGACTCATTGGTCTATGCCACGGGGGGTCTCGCCGTCGGCAGGATCAAGACTTCTGGCACCATTGGCGGTTCGAGCCTCACTGTCACTCAGGGCGTCACGCACAGCGTCACGCAAGGCGTCGTCAGCGATGTCGACGACAATAACGACTCTACTCAAGTGCCCGTCGACATCCCAATTGACATCCCCTTTGTCACCGCCAGCATCAACCCTGTCAGCGCCAGCTTCATCAGCCATACGACAAAGGTGGGCTGGGCGATCGGCGCCGGCGTCGAAGTTCGTCTGGGCGGCAATTGGACTGGCAAGGTCGAATACCTTTACTTGGACTTCGGTAAAGTTTCGACCACCGCGAGTCTGCCAACAAATTCGACGCCGCTTGGAATCAACTTCAATTCCCACGTCACGGACCAGATCGTTCGCGTGGGTGTCAATTACAAATTCGATCCAAACGAAATCTGGGCCAACTAGTGTTCTGGACGGTATCAACTCCAGCCGGCAGACATTGCCGTTTGCTCACGTCGATGCGGTGAGAGGAGTCAAGCGGAAGCTCGGCGGGCTTGGCACCTGACAAATCTCGGCAGTTGGTGTAATCGTTCTTCTCACCAATGCTGTCGCGCGTGAAGCTCGCGCGATTATTCACTCCGTAACGAGCCGACTGCGGACGCCTGATCGAGGCATTGGGTCAGGTGCATCGACGAGGCTGGCGAGTGAAACGTGTTGGTGTTCGTTAATGGGAAGGACGAAGGCAACCCTGCGGGACGACTGCGTGGCTCGCGTAACAAGCTGAGCGAGGCGGTGATCTGCGCGCTGCTGAGAGATTTCTCCAACCACCCCCAGCCTGTCGCAACTAAAAACGCTCAGCCCATTCCAGCTGGCACGCTCATGATTAGGTCGCCCGCCCTCGCAGACGGAGCAGCGCAAAAGGTCACCCGCCTGTTGCGCGAGTGACGTGCACGCCGCGCGCCCCAGGCGTTCAAGTCCGACCCCCACGCTCATGTCGAACGGCGGACGAGCGCCTGGTGAACGACCTCGAGAGCAGCGTTAGGCCGCGAGCTTCCCTGATGCCTTTGCCACGTGCGTGGCGATCGCATCCATCAAGGCCGGCGACAGGCAGTCGTAGGGCTCGAGATTAAGTTCTCTCAGCCGAGCCCGAACGGCCGGCATCTGATCGGGCGGGGTCCCGGATTCGATGACCGATTCGAAAGCTCCGTGTGGATGAAATCGAACCCGTAGAACGGATGCTTCGTGTTCTCGATGCGGCCGTACATGTGCACGCCGCATTGGGTGCAGGCGTGCGGGCAAGAGCATCAGGAGCCTGGTCACCTACTGAGCGACCCAAGCGTTCAGATCGATGCCCGACGCGACGCCAGCAATGGTCCGGGTTTTCACAGCTTCGGGGTGCTGTTTTTTGGATCTGCCCGCATTTAGCACAGCCGACCGCGACGCGGGGTTGCGCTGGACACCGAAGTCGATCTATGTAGGGTTCTAATACGGACCAAGGAGAGCGACCAATGGCCTGGACCACTCCGACCCTCGTCGAGATCTGCATCGGGCTGGAGATCAACGGCTACCTGCCGGCCGAGTTTTGATCTGACACGCCCGCTTCAGTGCTGAATCAGGCGTCCTTGCGGCCGGCTCGTTGGGCGTGCGCATGTGCGTCCCCCGCATCGAGCGCCCGCGTTCAGCGTGCACCTTATCCATATCCAATCATCCCCCCGCGCGCACCCACAGTGGGCGCAACCTTCCACCTCGGACGAGCTTTCAAGCTCAGCAACGAGCACCTCACCACGAAAGAACGGCTGCGGCCCTCGTGAGTGCGTCGATCATGCCATTATCGACGCCTCCTGACCGGCTCGCATGCGGCGGTAGTCGTAGGCAGTATCGGTTCGAAGGGCCGCGAGCTCCTCGACCCGCGCGTGGTCGGGAGCGAGGTGGCACACCGGGTCCGTTGCGGCGGCATCGCCGGTGAGCGCGAAGGCCTGGCAGCGGCAGCCGCCGAAATCCAGCTCGCGGCGTGGGCAGCTTGCGCACGGCTCCTTCATCCAGGCAGTGCCGCGGAAGGCGTTGAAGGCAGGGGAGTTCGCCCAGATATCGGCGAGCGAGCGGTCGCGCACGTTCCAGAATTCGAGGCCGGTAATCGACTCGGCGGCGTGACAGGGCAGCACCTTGCCCGCCGGCGTCACGTTGAGCGAGCGGCGGCCCCAACCGCCGACGCACGGCTTTGGATAGCGGGCGTAGTAGTCCGGCACCACGGCATCGATGACGATACGGCCGTGATGACGCGAGCGCAGCTTGTCCACCGCCGCCGCCGCGCGCTGGACCTGCTCGCGCGACGGCATCAGCGCGGCCCGGTTCCTCAGCGCCCAGCCGTAATATTGCACGTGCGCAATCTCGATGCGGCTCGCGCCAAGCGCGAGCGCGAGATCGACCATCTCGGCGATCCTGTCGATGTTGGCACGATGCACGACCGCATTCACGGTGAGGAGGAGCTTGTGCCGCACGACCTCGACCGCGAGTGCCCGCTTCCTGGCAAATGCGCCGGCATAGCCGGCGATGTGGTCGGCGGATTGAGCGTCGCTGTCTTGGATCGATATCTGTACATGGTCGAGCCCGGCCTCAGCCAATGCGCCGAGCCTCTTCTCGGTGATCCCGACCGCGGAGGTGATCAGATTGGTGTAAAGGCCGGCCGCATGGGCCCCGGCGGTAACGTCCACGAGATCGCGGCGCGCACCGGGCTCGCCGCCCGACAAATGCACCTGCAGGACGCCAAGCTGCGCCGCTTCGCGGAACACCCGCGCCCATGTCGCGGTGTCGAGTTCGTCCTCTCTCGCATCGAACGCGAGCGGGTTGGAACAATAGGGGCAGCCAAGTGGACAGCGGTGGGTCAACTCGGCGAGCAGCCCGAGCGGCTTGTGCACCATTGGAGAACTCGATAACGCCACGTAACGGTTGATCCAAGTCTGGCCGGCCTTTATCACAATTCCAGGAATTTTTATCGGCCAACTCGCGCAGCAGCGCGCTGGCATCTGCGAGGATTCTATCGCGCCGCGCCGCATAGGTCTTCGGCGAGGTCATCGACGACCTCGCCGAAAGTGACCTCACCGGTGCAGCGCTTGATGATCTCGGCCGCGCATCGGCTCGGCCTTGAAGACCCACTCGGGCGCAAGCAATACCCCCGCCTTGCGCCTCATTGTGGACGAGCCGCGTGCCCCGCGCAGCCGTGCGCGGGCCTCGCCCATTCAGGACGATGCAAAGGGGCCGGACTAGAACTCAGCCGGCAGGTACCCGTTGATCTCGAGGCCAATGCAGATCTCAAGGAGGGTGGGGGTCGTCCACGCCATTGCTCGTTTTCCCTAAAGTTTCTGAACGGGAGAAAGATAGAGTGGAGACGGTCGCCGCGCAAGCACCCCCGGATTGACCGCGATCTACCGCGCCTCATCAAAGTCAACTCCTTTGCCCCGATTTGCCTCACTTTCGGGGGCGGCCCCACATACGAAACAGTCGGCATTTGCCTACTCGGAGCCGTTCTTATGCTTGCGTGACATGGCAAATCATCGACTTTCCTCCGACACTCCCTGTGACTATCGTGCATGAATGCGCCTTTGCGTTTCTATTGCATCGATCCTACTCGCAACAACCCCGGCCCTCGCTGCGACAATCACGGTTAGGCCACAGGCATCTGACCGACCAATTGTCGTCATGGTCGAAGGATCTCTCGTTGCAGTCGACGAAGACCAGTTTGCCGCCAAGACCGCGCCTTTATCTTCAGCCTTTGTTGCCTTGAGCTCGGATGGCGGTAGCTTGGTCGCCGGTCTTCGGATGGGCGAAGCTATTCGTCAAAAGGGATTTTCCACGATCGTTCCAGACGGCGGACGTTGCGCATCCGCGTGTGCACTCGCATGGCTGGGCGGTGTAGAGCGCTTTATTGGGACCGATGCCAGAATCGCTTTTCATGTTGCTTATGATCCGGCCTCGGACAGAGAAACCGGCGTCGGAAATGCCGTAGTCGGCGCGTATCTGACCAAGATTGGCCTGCCTTACGAGGCAGTCATGTATATCACCCAGGCCGCGCCGAATGACATGACCTGGCTGAATATGTCTGATGCCGCACAGCGGGGCATAAGGGTCACGTTGCTGAGCTCGCTGGCCAAAGAGACCGTGGTCGCTATACCGACACGGTACGGCGAGGTCACCGTGACTAGGGATGATACGGAATGCTGTGTTGGCCACATCAGATACGGGGATCAGCTGGTTGAAATTGCGTCGACGGGTCAGATCTACGCGAGCCTAGAAGGTGTATATAAAGTCAAAAAAGGCGATTTGGTTGTCATTAGCTCTCCGTCGGGGGCAAGAGGATTACCTCCGAGGTACTATGTACTATTAGTCGGTCAAGACGGGATGGCCGATCTGACAGGTCCGGACCTCGGAACTTCGGACGGCACCTTCAAGGCGACCCAGCGAGATGATGAGGTTCATTTCGATCTGGGGTTTCAAAAAAGGAAAAAGAAAAGTGCGATTTACAAAAATGGAACCGTCACAGTGGATATTCGTTCGTCGGGGCTAGAGGCCACCTTGCCAAAGAACGAATGCGCGGCGATCCTTAATATGGTTGCGACATGTGTTCGACTGCCGGAGTGCAACGACGGGAGAATATTCGACAATTTCGCAATGGCTGGTCAGCGCTACTTCGATAGTCTCGAAGAGTTGCCAGTATTCACCTCCCGAAATTTCTATAATGTTTGTACCACTGTTTGCACGACCAAGTCATACGTCGCAAAGCAGGCTCGCAGCATACTTTGCGGATATTAGGATGTTCCGACCTGACTGTTGATTCACGGCAGAACGTGAGCGTTGATTGATAAATCAGTTCGGAGGGGGGATAAGTTTCGACTTGAAGCGTTAGCGTTTCGAATCAGGTCAATGCTCTACCGCTGAAGGATCGATCCTTCTAAAATTACAGCGATGCAAAGCTTTGCTTTGGTGGACCGACGTTTGATCGCGGCATCTACCGCGTCGAGGCGAATATAGGCGCCTAGTGTACGAGCCGTTTGACCCGCTCAATAGCGTCCATACATTTGGTCTCCTGCCCGCTCCGATCGAAGCCACGCGCTTGCTCAAGAGCGCTTTGGGCTGAGGCCAAGCGCTCGGATGCGGGCCGGCGAGCGCCTTCGCCCGTTGCGCAGCGGTCTAGAAATTTTTGTAATTACCGGTCAGGGGCTGGTTTTTGATTTCGACAGCAGCCTGTCGCAGATGACCGTCCGACCCTTCGAACGTGGTGTTCGTGAGCGGCGACGAGGCGCGACGCCTTCTCCTGCGGCACATTGTAGGAACAGCAAGGGACCGCCAAACGGATAGTTTTCGCCGGGGCGGCTTGAAATCGCGCAGGATCGCACTCGTGAACGGATAGCCGAGCCCGGACGTGTGAGTGAGGATGTGC
>WNFS01010449.1_pt1 | contig 11698 bp, 8 predicted proteins | sample 5400141 | NCBI WGS metagenome assembly WNFS01 (sample SAMN13153358, study PRJNA577476) | soil metagenome | isolation source: 60 cm saprolite under Madrone tree | place: USA:California | collected 2016-06-14 | reverse complement strand
AGCTTTCGCAGAGTCCGGATATCCTCCAGGATTGGCTTTTCCTGATTGCTCCAGACGATCTGTTGTCCTTGTGCCCGAGTTTCCGCAGGAAAGTACAATGAGATGCCGACCGCGCAAAGTGACAGACCGCCAGCACGGAAAATCCTTCGGAAATTATTGATGCTCATAGTCGCAACCTATCACAAATTGAAACATCGTGCCAGGTGGTTGAGGTGCTCCCGATGCTTGCTTCATTCCAGAACGTGACCGACGCTTTAGTCTCATTGAATTTGACGGCACTGCTTCCCTTGCACTCCCACAAAATCATCTACGCTGACAGGCCTGGCCTTCGATCAATTGTTGGGAAGTCTTTCCAGAATGAACCGAAGAACTGGCGATTGGACTCAAGGAGTGGTGGTTGGAATTGGCTGATGGCGGCGTTCCTGAGTTGGCCAAGGAAGGGAGAAGCCGCGTGGGGCGATGCCAGGGAGAGTAACTGGTAGCTTGGCGTGATTCTGGATTTCGCCGAAGAGAGCCTTGACGGCGCTGATTTCGGAGGTTGTCGCCATTGCGTAGGTGCACATGTAGTTTTGAATCTGCAGAAAGTTTGCAATCAAGTAAGGACTGCCAAGTGCGATTACGACCGTTTTTTCAGGTGCTTCCGCGAGGATTTTCTTGAGTAGCTCCCCGCTTGGTCCGCGTAGGCCGTAGGAAGTGATGGTTTCCCCATCGACAATGTTTTGCCTTGCGCCTCCATGCACCACATAAGCGGCAACTACTACTTCATCGGCCTCCTTGATGGACTCCAAGACCTGGATGCCGCCTGCATTGGCAGTCCGACGGTCGACATAGAAGACATGTGCGTCTGGGCGACGGGCTTTCAGCTCTTTCTCAAATTCCTGCCCGTTCGTGCTCTCAAGTGACTCGGCGAGTACAACAGCGATCAGGCTGTGTTTTGACTGTGGGTCAGTACCGGGTGCCGTCGTGCTTACTGGCAAAGAACTTACTTTCTGGAGCGGGAGAGTTCGTGCGTTGTTTCTCACTAGCGTGACTGCCTCATCCGCGACATGCTGAGCAAAAGCCATATCTTCGGGCTTCCCGGCGAGTTCTGCGACGTGCTCAAGGTCAACAAAACGGTTCTTATGAAGACCCACAGCGGCTTTCATCAGGAGAATCTTGCGGACGGAATCGTCTATGTGCGATTCTGCGATCTCACCGCTCTTCACCGCATCAATGATCGCGTGGAAGGCACCGTCGAGGTCCGTGGGAACCATGATTACGTCACATCCGGCCTTTACAGCATCCACAGCGGCAAGCGCTGTGGGGCTGCCCTTTTTCGGATCGTAAAGAGTGGTTATGCCCTTCATCTCCAAAGCATCGGTGAGCACGACGCCCTTGAATCCCAATTGGTCTTTCAGAACTCCTGTTACGACCTTCGCAGATATAGTGGCAATTCTGTTTGGATCGGGATCGACTGCGGGGACGCGGGCATGCGCGAGCATGATTGAATCCACACCGGCTTCGATGGCCTTCTTGAATGGCGGGAACTCAAACTTGTCGAAGTGCTCCAGGTCCCCATCAACGGAAGGTATGCCACGATGGGAATCGACGGAGCTATCCCCGTGACCTGGAAAATGCTTGGCCGTGACCAGTAGGCCGTTTTCTTGGGCACCGCGTATGTAGGCGGTGATGAGGTTGCTTACCTGTTCAGGATCTTCGCCAAAGAAGCGGTCGTTAATAACGGGATTGGCCGGATTGCTGTTCACGTCGACAACAGGGGCCAGGGCCCAGTGGATACCGACGGCACGAGCCTCTCGGGCGGTGATCGCACCGAAGCGTTCAACTGTGCCTGAGTCACCGACAGCCCCCCAAGCCATCGGCCACGGGAAAGAAGGGACATCTTTCAAACGCGAAGCGACGCCTCGCTCAACATCCGCCGCAAGAAGCAAAGGCAGCTTGGAATCGCTCTGCATCTGGTTTGAAACCTTCGCCGAATCGAGAGGCGAACTCCTGACGGGGCCAGAATTGTTGAAGTGCATGCCAAAGACGGCAGAGCCGATGTGATACTTCTGGATTTCGTCACGCAAATGCTTGTATTCGAGACTGTCAACGCTCGTGTAGTCGGTGTAATAGCGGACTTGCAACAGTTGTCCGACCTTCTCTTCAAGGGATAATCTTTTCAGGACCTTCTCAACCCATACGCGACCTTCATTGGTCAGCCCCACGGGTTCCGAGGTGTGTGGATGAACTTTTGTGTGAGCAAGGCAAATGTAGATCGAGCATCCGAGTATCAAGATGATCTGCGACCAGGGCTGGCGACCTACTGTCATATGGTCAGACAAATTCACGAAGGCGCTGCCAAACGTGCGCCACCAACTGCTATTGCCGCTAACTACTCAATGACTGTTCGCCCTTCCCCCGTAGTGAGAGCCAACGGCGGTTAATCACTGAGATAGAGTATACTTCTAATAATATACCAAAGCCGATTACCGTCACGAGAAACGGGTGGGCGTCAAAAGCGATAGGTAGCATAGGAACAGAGACTAGGAGGAGCACCAAAGCGACTACTCTTACTCTCAGATCGGGCAAGAAATCGAGGCTGCACAACGCCACAAGAAGAGGAGTGGCCACTATTGCGACCATCAAGAGCCAACTCGGGACAACCTTTGAAGCGTGGAGTGCCCACGACCTCAAGACGCCGCTGACCATTAGAGCGAACCACGCCCCGCCTAGAAGCAGGATGCCGTAAGCAACCCAAAGGCTTTTCCTCATCGTAACGTCTCCGAGCACTCAGCAAGGGATTTGGCGCCTTCATAATCGGCGTATGCCCAGCCCGCAGCATTGAGTCGCTTCGCCCACAGTTTGATACTCGCGGCTGCCTCCGGGACCAACACCTTGGAGTATTTTCCCCAGGCAGTAAACCTTCCGTCCGTGAAATGGTAGACGGTGCCGGCAATCGAGCTCGCTTTGTTCTCTGCTGCTTTGGTTGCAACCTCTCCAACAACGTGGACCGTGGCAGCAGTGCTGAATCCCGGCAGATTCTTTTTCGCGAGGCATTTGTAGTAACCCTTGTCCTGGGCGCGTATTTGCGCAGCACCGAAGCTCTCCCATGAGAACAAGTCGCCGAGGAAAGCGCTCATCCTTTGCCAATCCACCACGCCAGGGCCGGAGAAAGAGTAGCCATGGTCACCGGCAGTAGTGGGATCGCCAGTAGTTGTACCGACCTGCTGCAAGTAGCTAGCGTCCACCCCGACCCGAACTAGCTGCCCATCATCATTAAAATCCTTTTGTGTGACTGTTCCATCGACGAAATAGCCCTCATCGTTATTCCCGCAATCGCCTGGAGTAATAGCCGAGACAGAATCATCGCCATTGAGATAGATGCAGTCGAGCCCAAAGGGGTCTACGAGCCTGAGCGGATTATTAAGCACGTAGGCATAGCGGTTCCAAGACTGAGGATTCACTGGGCTCACGGCGCTTTGCCCCGATGGGTCGGGTGAGGGCCATCGGCCCTCAGTGGAGTATTCACGGTATAGGAAGTCATAGTCGCCCGAAACGGCATCTTGATCCTGGCCAGTGAAGGAAAGATCAGCGGTGCCGCTTTGGGCGTAGGCTTCACCGAAGGGTGCGTACGCAGCTGTGGAGGCGACCGTGCGCGAGGTCGTTGAGGTTAGTCGCGCACTGCCGAGCCAGTCGGAGTGCCTGTAGTGATCCAGACCGCTATTCGCATAGACAGCAGTGGCTCCGCTCGGCAAACGTACAAACGCGTTCTGCAATGTCTGGCCGGTCATTAGAGCGAGTCTTGCACCGTCCGGGGAATAGACAATCTCCGTGTACGCGCCGGAACGGTTCTGCTCGACCGTGCGGTCGAGCGCATCGAAGGTCAATCCAACGTTGTCAATTGTAGTGGAATTGCCGTTGGCATCCCAGGAATACGTATGGTTGCTGTCGTTGGTCACGTTGCCGTTAGCATCGTAGGTTGGCGTGAAATTCCCAGGAAGCGATGTCATTCGGTTTGTGGTGGAGGAGTAGGTCGGTTGGAAGCTGTAGGGGCTGCCAGATTTGTTGATGTTGCCAAACGGGTCGTAAGTGAATGTCTGTGCTGCCGCTGCGCCACAGTTTGCATTTGCCAAGCGAATCATATCATCATATCCGTAATTGCAGGTCTCACTGTCTGTCGTATTGATGAATGGGTCCGTGATCACAAGCTTCTGAAGCGTGGAGTTCGCGTTCCAGGTCAGCGCGCCCGTGTCCGACTGCCCGTTGATACTAAATTGGTACTGCGTCATGCGTAACGTATTCGCATCATAGGCAAAGATGTCAGAGTCGCCAGAGCCAAAGTTCACTTGAGATGGGAGGCTGGCCACGGTATAGGTCGTTCCGGTCACCGGGTTTTGCCCCGTGCCAGCGGTGACCTGCGTTAGTCGTCCCTCTCCATCCAGCCCCACGGTTGACCCAATCGTTCCCCCGCAATAGGTCTGGGTGATGTGGTAGTAGCCGCCCGAGTTCGGCGTAGATTGATAGACATCGGAGACCTCGCCACGGGCAGTATAAGAAAATCCTTCGTCGGTGATCTTCGTTGAGCAAGGGGAAACACACGTGTAGGCCTCCGCCAACTGAGTCTTGGCATTCGCCATCGCAACACCATTTACTGTAGCTGAATCGTAAACGAAGTATTTGCTTGGCGTGTTCGAGGCGTACGGGCCACTGTAAGTTAAGCTCGTGGGCCGGTGCAGAGCGTCATAGGCGTAACAAGTCGTGTTTCCGACTTGGTCCACGCGCTTGACCAGATCGCCAGAATAAGTGCCGCTACAACCGGTGGCACTGTCGTACGAGTAAGTGATTGGGGCGGGCCCGGAGGAGGGCCCAACCTCAGGATTCGTTTCGGAAGTGAGGCGGCTCAAGCCATCAAACACGTAGCTGCGAGTCTGCTGATTAATCATCGACTGAGCGTTTTGACTAACTCCGGTCAAGTTCCCGAGCGGATCGTAGGTGTGTTTCGTCCAGTAACCGGTTTGAGCAATGCCTTGAGCACAGTTTCCCGCCGGAGCGCCGGTCGTGCCAGCAGTAACTTCGCACACCGAAGTCAACCGACCGAGCGCATCGTATTCGAGCTGACGCCGCTTTGCGCTCTCACCGGTGGGCGCGGGCCCAACGCTGATGTACGTGTCATTCTGCGTGTAAGTATATGAAGCAGAACCGCCGCCTGCGTCCGTAACTTGAGAAACGCGACTGAAAGCATCGTACGTCGTGGTCGCCGACGGGCAGGAGGGGCCGACAGGACATGTCTGCCCGGGATTACCACTATAGGGGAGGGTAACGCGGCTCACTCTCCCCAGACTGTCGTAATCTGTCTCGACCGAATCGAAAGTCGTCGCCGTGGGTGATTGTCTTTTTTGCTGGATATGCACGCGCCCCAAGCCGTCGAGCGCCGTGAGGCTGTCAACAGTGGAATTGTTGGCATTGAAATTCAAGGTGGATTCCACTTGCGTGGGGCTTAGTGTGCAGGTGCCGGTGCTGTTGCTTAACCGGCCGTAGCAGTAGTTTGTGACCGCGCTAGTTGGGTCAGTAACGGATGCGGGACGCCAGAAGTACGGATCGGTGTAAGAAGTGCTCGTTTGTTTGCTGTTTTCGTCGGTGACCTGCGTTAGAACGGCGCCAGTGCAGTTCCACGTCATCGAATTCGATAAACTAAGGGGTTCGGTCACGCTAGTGGGAAACGCGTTGCCGCAAGTTGACGTGGCATCCGGAAAATTGTACGTCGTGATTGCGCCATTCACGTCCGTGGCCGTCTTGACAGTTCCCGTATCGTAGTAGGTATTTGTCTGATTTAGAGTCGTCGAGCCCTGGACGAGATGCTTGATAGTGGTCGCATTTCCGCGTGAGCCAGTGACGGAGACATGCTGAGGCGTTCCAGATGATGTGGCTGCCGTGGTTTCGTCATAGACGTATGTTGTCTGGCTTTTTGTAACTCCGGCGCCATCCTGCACAGTTACTGTAGCGGGCATGCTGGAAATCGAATTATTCAATGTAGCGTACGTGATCAGGTTCTTTCTAAGGATGGTTGTCGGTGTCCCGCTCGCGTAATCGTAATCGTCCCGCTCGGTCATAAGTCCATAGCCGTTGTACGAATAAACATGCTTGCATTGCAAACCAGTTGAGCCGTACTGCGGGAGTACAGTTCTTTGGGTGATTGGCAAGGAAATAGCTGTGCCCGTGCAGGGTGACGCGGCTCCATTGTAACAAGTATTTGCTGCTTCCAGGAGCGTTCCACTGGTGTGCGAACCCTGATAAGCTTGGCGCAACGTTTCGTAAATGCCCTGGAATTGAATCACAATATCATTGTTCAGAGGATCTGTGATGGTGGTGGTTGACGCAGCGCCGGTGCCTTTTACTTGTGAATACTTCCACACTCCGTCGGGGTTTGTGCGTGTGAGAGTCGCGGTGGACCCGTCACTAAGTATTCCATTGAAGCCGTCGCTGTAAGCGTAGTTGATCTGCCCGCCGGTCGGCAAGGTAATAGAGGCTACCCTGGCCGTCACGCAATAGCCCTGATACGTCCCGCTCAGCGGGGTGCAAGGCCCAATCGGGAGCGTCGAAGGCGTCTGTTCGTAGGCAAGCGTGTATTGAGACCCGTCTGGAAGTTGGACGCTCGTGACGAGTGGCACGCTCGTGCGGCCGTACTCTGTAATCCCTGAGATGCCGAAGTTGGTGGCAACGGTGTATTGCGCGTAATTCGCTTGGAATGCGGCGGGTTGCCCGTTTGGGGCCGTGTAGGTGAACGTCATCGGGCTAGCGGGTGTGCCCGAGCCCGAAACCGTAATTGCGGTGGTCCCGAGTGTATCGGTAAAAACCCCGCTGCTGTTTGCCGTACTCTGATTCCCATTTCGATCTGTTATGGAGAATACCCCCGCCGTTGGTGCGCCAATACTGAACGGTGCCCCTATAGTCGAACCATCCTTGGCAACCACCTTGCCGGAAATAGACTGTTGTCCGCAGCAGGGAGCAGGGTTGACGTCGATGGTGTATCCAGATCCGTCGGCCGCAAGTTCCGAGGTGGTAGTGCTCGGAACCTGTCCGCTCGGAGGGCAAGAGGGGGGACCCGGTGAGGTAAAGTAATTCATGTTGAGGCTGAAGGAATGGGGAACGCTAAAGTTGTCGTGATAGACGAAATTGCTGTATTGCCAATAGTCGTACGAGGACCCACCCATTGGCCCGCACCTTCCCCCCAGCATCTAAGGGTGTTGCGTCCGTGGTTGTACTGGAACTACATTCCGAGCAATCCAATCCTGAAAGTCAGAAGCGATCTCACCCAGAGCTTTCCCCAATTCTTTTTGCAACATGAACGAGCCACTTGGGTCTTCAACAGCATCTACCCATACTCTGTTTCTTAGTGTCCGGTAGACATCCCAAAGTTTCCCCTGCGCGTTCAAGTACTGGCAAAAGAATCGGGCGTATGCCATTTCGAAAGCTGACCCAGGTGGCTCATTAAGCGCAGGGTCGTTTGCGGACAGTGTGAGCAAACGGTAGAGTTTCTCCTCGCTGAGGCTTTCGCGCGGAAGGTATTTTTTTCTCCAGTTTACACCGGCGTTGAACTCTTCGAGACCGCCTCGCCGTACTATATTCCCGCTTTCATACAGCTCTGCCATTCCTTCCGACAGCCACCAAGGTGCATCTTCATAGGAATCGGCATTCATGACGTGGAAAAGCTCATGCGCAAAAGACGTACAATTGGTGGGGTTCTGGCCGCAAATGGCCGCCATCATTCTTGCTTCGGGATCGGAGTACGCAATCGCGTCGTACAAAAACAAGTCATCTTGAATAGAATTATCAACATAATACAAACTAAGTGTATATCGCGCCAGTTCGGAATGTGTACGAGCCACAAACACATGTATGGGTTCGATTTCATAGCGCGGCAGTCCCATCTGTTGTGTAAAGTACTTAAAGTATGGGATCAGAACAGAAGTATCTAGCCGCCGCAAGTATTGTGACGTTGTGCGATGGCCAGTGACAAGGAAAGGGTAGTTGGGTGCGCTGGGATCAATCGGTACCTTAGGAAGATTCTGGCGGCTTCGCAAATATACTGGTTGAGTCCATTCAACTCCTTTTTGGATTTCGCTGTGAATGCCGAACATGTCCTGCTTGACCTCAACCAGTCGGCTTTCACTATTTCCAGATTCGCATCCATCGCGTTGGCTTTCAACAAGTTGTTTCAATTCTGGGTTCAAGCTATCGTTCTTTAGAATTTTATCGAAAAGCTTATACCCTCCGACATTATGCTCACGGCACAAGACCCAAGCGTAGTAATAATCGGCCTTCACGCTGCGAAAGGGAAAGTCTCCCGTGGGCGTCTTCACTACAAGACGTCTTGCCTGCTCAAGATATGCTTTTGCTTGGTCGATGCTCTGGCCTGACAGAAGAATCTTTTCGGCCTTTTCAACTAGCTCGCGGTGTTGCTTTTCAATGGTGGACGCCAGCGAACTTATGACTGTTCCTTGGACGAGCAGCGTAATAAGGGGCAAGACGACCCTACCAAGACTACTTCTCAGGAAACTTAGGCGGTCTAGCCACTCCCTCTCCCGTACTTTGCTTGGCATTTCCTGCTCCCTTTATAGCTTTCGTTTCATTCTCGGCTCCCTCTCCAGCGCCCTCAATCTGTTTGATAACCGTCTCTGTGCCCATGTTTGCCGAAAACTGACTTTTGGTTGAGAGGGCCCAAGCCATCATCATTACTCCGATGATTCCAAGTGCCAGACCGGGCGTCACCCCCTTAAACTTGAACCGCATGCCTAAACCGCCTAATTCAACCGAGTCGTTACCCTTGACACCGGACATCATAGTCGTATAGCCGAGCTTTACAACGCCGTACCCAACTATCAACGCAACTATCTTTATTAGTGTGACAAACACAACAAAGATGGCGTAGTTCCAAGTGATTGCATTGACTTTCGCTACTTGGATGGCCGACTCATCGCCCAATGTGATTCCCGATGTTCCTAAAAGCAGGCAAACACACGAGACGCATCTTAGTAAATACTTAGTGGTTATTTTCGTCTGAGCCTCAGCTGAAAGTTCAAGAATTCGGTCTGTCGCTTTGCCTGAACTCATGGTTGATTTCTGCACCTCGGACCACTGGTTAGTTGTGTGTTTGGCGTCGTTTGCGTTTCAGGTTCATCGCCACTCTCAACTCAACTCGATTCGTTCTTCCTCAGTGACACCAGATTCTTTCTTAATGTTCAGAGTGAAATGGGTAGGAATGCCAAGCATGGAAACCTCCCTTGCTGGTTCCCAAATAGTGTAAGTGAGCATACGCCGAGCCCAACGGGCTGACAAGACCGCTTCACTCCGCGTGCTCCTTTACAACGTCACATGGATTCTTGTCATCTCTCAAACCAATGAACTTCGAATGCCTGAGCCGATCTGCTTCCGTCCATTCCAAAAACTCGATTTGAGCGACGGCCTCCGGGTGAAGCCAGACGCATTCCTTCATTTTCTCCGCAGTCAATTCGTCGCCCCAACGGGATTTGTGGGTATCCGGTAGGTTGACGAAAGGCATCGTGGGCGAGACCAGGTGACGGGTTTTCTCAAAGATCTGGCGGCGTGACGCCGGGACAAAGCCATTGCGGACACGTGCAATATAGACCAAATCCTCGGCACGATATTAGCCACCTATGTAGTCGCTTCAAAGTCGGTCTTCAGGCCAGTTCACTGCGCCGGTATATCGCTTTGCTCGACCGCGAATTGAATTCGGACAACCCGGTTTTTGCGATAGACCGGCACTATCTTCCGCAATGCTGGATCAAAATAGTCACGGAGCATCGGGGGTCGAGCAGATTTGAGGTATCGATCTGGACTACTGGCTAAATCCCCCGCGGCCACAAGGTCTAACTCCTCCCGTCTAGTTACTCGTTGGATTAAACAAGGAATTTTGGTAATTCCGAGATCACGAAGAGCATAGGCACGATGACTGCCGTTTCCCAGAACCAATCGATTCTCCACATGGAGAACATTAAGGAAGTTTGAACCGTAACCGATAGCTATCCCCAATATCGCCACAGGACGGCCCGTCGAGTCCCAGGACTGTACTTTCTGAGGTTGTACGATTTGAGCCTCAATAAACCTAAAGTCGGTTGAAGTTGATAGCATGGTGTACATATTCAGGGTGTTCTGCATGATCTGGAACTGTGGCTGCTCCGGCTGCAGTGGCAGGGCAAAACGAAAAATAGCCTCAGGAGACGGCATTGGGCCTAGGCGACGTTTTAGCTCGTCAATATATGAGAGATTTATGAATTTCTGGAAAACTACAACTCGATTCAAATCGATAACCGCTACATCAGTGGGTACGAAGCGATAAGCGCGCTTGTAAACAGGGTCTGTTACGACCGCAGTTGCAAGTGGACCCAGGGCTTCCGCGAGTGCGGTAATGGGTGGATTATCTGATGCGCCCCCCTCATCTTTTTCGAGTTTGAGCACATGGTCGTTCGCAGCACGCCACTCTGCAGTCAGATTACCGAGGTCAACGTTTTGGCCGTCGACCGCCATGGTCCGGATAAAGCCCAGAAGCTCCCCGATAGGTGGTCGACCAATTAAGAAGACGTGAGGATCTGACGCGACGGCCAAGTCCGGTCTGCTGCTCATGTAGCCACCTGTCCTTTGTTGACGCTATTCTATAGTCTGTACTGTACCGTAAATGTATCATCGCCTATATCAGATGGATTTGGAAAACACAACTCGAAGAGTTAGATTACCCGTGGCATGAAGAGCTGCTGCGTTCATTTCGTGGACAGAAACACCGAGAACTTCTTTCGAAGTCGCATGGAGCACACTGGGAAAATGTCGTGATGTAAGAACGCGACTTACTTCGCCGATTTTGGCCCGACCATGAGAAGGCTACTGACTTGCTGCCATAGGATCAATCTACACGGGGGATAGGGGATAGGAGGGATCGAAACTGCCCCCTCCCTTTACTGGCCAAACAAGGCTGTCAGCCCGCCGAAGCAATTTCCTGCTGGCAAACCCGGAATTGTGCAAAGCGCGTGCAATCGCCATTTCAACTTGAGCGCATGCTGTGACTTACGGATGAAGAACGGTTCGGAGAACCTAAGTTCAACGTTGACGGGGATCGTTGGCCTTGGCAGATCCAGTTATCCCAACTTACAGGATTTAGTCGAGGTGAGCACTTCCAGAGGCTACAAGGCGGTTCAGAAGTGGTCGCAGATGGGCGTATGCAATCGGGGCAAGTCTGCTCGCCCATAATTCTGCCGTCAATATGCAATAGATTATACAGTTCGGTCAGTCGCCCTCTTCCTAAATACTTTGCTATCAGTGAAATGCGGCTGGCAAGGGAATTGCTCCATTGGTTCTCCCAAGTGCGGTTCGTTTCGCAAAGGGGATTCGACTCATGGGAATTAGTTTTCGGGCAGTGGGAATCGCAGTCGGCGTTTTGATGGCGTTTATGGTCCTGCCTGCGAAGGCGGACACTTGGCACGTCACCGGGCAGACCGACGCGGCTGCATGCGCTGCGGTTCCAGGGTGGTGCGGCGACGTCACGTTCGCTCTCGATCTTACGACGGAGGGACCGTTCATCATACTCCAAAACGGTGGCGTCCATAGTATGTTCTCGCTTCTTGACATGGTGTCCGGCCAGATAAACGGAGTGTCTGTGTCTTGCGTGAAGGCTACGCCGTCGCCAATGTGCGGGGACTTGCTGTTTAAT
>WNFS01006984.1_pt1 | contig 11698 bp, 15 predicted proteins | sample 5400141 | NCBI WGS metagenome assembly WNFS01 (sample SAMN13153358, study PRJNA577476) | soil metagenome | isolation source: 60 cm saprolite under Madrone tree | place: USA:California | collected 2016-06-14 | reverse complement strand
TCCTGGTCGTGGGAACGAGGCCGTCCGAGGCGCAGACCGGACCGGCGTCATGGGCGGTCGCCGAGGCCCGCGGCGCGCCGACCGCCGCCGCTGCCGGTGAGCAGTCGAAATCTGCCGAGGTCAACAACTGGACCGTGGGTATCGCGGGCGGCTTCTTCGAAGGTACCTTCATCCGTTTTGCCGTGGAATTGGGGAAGGGGCTGGATGATGGAGAGAACCTTCGAATTCTGCCAATCGTCAGCTACGGAGGCAACGAGAATATCAATGACCTCTTGTATCTCAAGGGGGTCGATATCGCTATCACCTATACCGACACTTTCGAACTCTACAAAAAATCAGGTCGGGTCAGAAACATTGAGCAGCGGATCAACTACATCTCCGAACTGCTGCTGGGTGAGCTTTATGTTTTCGCCCGCCCAGAAATAACGACACTCAAGGACTTGGAGAGCAAGAAGGTCAGCTTGGGTACGAAGGGTGGGAGCGCCACGACCACTGGACCCATCGTGTTCGAACGCTTGGGCGTCCACCCCGAGTTGGTCTACGTCAATAACACCATTGCGCTCGAGAAGATGAAGGCGGGCGAGATCGCGGCCATCGTCTCCACCGGTGGCAAACCCAACGACCTGTTCGTCAAGCTCAAACCGGAACCCGGGTTCCACTTCCTTCCCATCGAGTTCGGCCCGAAGCTCGCGGACTATTACCTCCCCTGCCCGCTATCCCACGACGACTATCCCCAGCTTATCCCTGCAGGACAAATGGTCGATACCTTGTGCATGTCAGCCGTCCTCGCAGTCTACAACTTTCCCAAGGGCAGCGACCGGGCAAGGCGGTTGGAGCGCTTCATCCAATACTATTTCGAACGATTCGATAAGCTCTTACAACCTTCGTTTCATCCTAAGTGGAGAGACGTCAACTTGGCGGCAAAAGTGCCCGGCTGGAACCGCTACTGGCTAGCCGCGGACAAGCTTGCCGCGATGCAAAAAGAAGTCGCACCGACCGAGGCGACGCAAAATCGCGATCCGTCGGGTCAGCAACTCTTTCAACAATTTCTCAGGTGGCAAAAGCAGGGTGGAAAATAGCAATGCCTGGATCAACGATCCGGTTTGCGACTCCTGCTGCTCCAGTGTGCAGCTGGCCGAGCGCAATCCTTGAGCCGGAGCGGGTGCAGGGATTGTCCCCTGACTACGGTGCAGTGATCGACAAAGTGGAAAATGGCAACGTGGAGAGGGGACAACGGTCGTGACGGCATTAGGCACAGCGGAAATCCGCCTTGCAACATCCGGCGGATCGCGTTGGGGACAGCTGGCATTCGGAATCGTCTGTATGGTGATGGTGGCCAATCTGCAGCTCGGTTGGACGCCCTTCGTTGATCCCATCGATCAAAAATATCACTGGGGCCGCTATGCGATCCAATGGGCGTTCACGATTTTCGTTCTCACCCAGACCTGGCTGGTACCACTCCACGGATACCTGGTCGATCGATTCGGTCCGCGCGTGATGATTAGCGGCGCGGGCATTCTCGTCGGCGCGGCGTGGGTCCTCAATTCCTATGCCGACTCGCTATTCCTGCTTTATGTTGGGGCTGTAATCGGTGGTCTCGGCGTCGGCATCGTCTATGGCGGTGCGGTCGGTAACGCACTGAAATGGTTCCCGGACCGACGCGGCCTAGCGGCAGGCTTGACGGCTTCAGGTTACGGCGCGGGCTCAGCACTTACGGTCCTGCCCATCCAAAGCCTGATCCAGACGAATGGTTATGAAGCGACATTCTTTTGGTTCGGGCTCGGTCAAGGCCTTGTCGTCTTCTTGGTCGCACAGCTGCTGCGGGCTCCCGAACCGGGCGAAGTATCGGTGCCAGTCGTGGCAGCGGTGCAGCAGGGCCGGCGAGATTGTGCATTGCCCGAGGTGATCAAATCACCGCCATTCTGGGTCATGTACGCCATGTTCGTGCTGGTGGGTGTTGGCGGTCTGATGGCGCAGGCGCAACTCGGACCGATGGCAAAAGACTTTAAAATCGACAATATACCCGTCACGATTCTCGGGTTGACGTTGCCGGCGCTCACATTTGCACTTGCGCTCGACCGTGCGATGAACGGACTGACGCGACCGTTCTTCGGCTGGATCTCCGACCATATCGGCCGCGAGAACACGATGTTCATCGCCTTCCTTTTGGAAGCGCTCGCTGTTTATGGGTTGCTCTCCTTCGCGCATGATCCGGTGCTGTTTGTGATCCTATCGGGCTTGGTGTTTTTCGCCTGGGGAGAAATCTATGGACTGTTTCCGGCGATGTGCGCGGATCTCTACGGCGGAAAATTCGCTACGGCCAACTATGGGCTGCTTTACACCGCCAAAGGGACGGCCGCGTTTGTCGTTCCGCTCGCGAACTTGCTGCCGGCCGGAACAGGAAGCTGGAAGATCGTTTTCATGATCGCTGCCGCGCTCGACCTCGTGGCGGCCTTCCTGGCGCTGGTGGCGCTGAAGCCCCTGCGCAAGCGACTGATGGCGTCAGGTAAATAAATAGTTTCGCTCGCGTCTGAGCCGGAAGGGTGGGTTTGTCATGAGTAAGCGGTCTCTTTACGGAGCTGCTTCTCGCCACTGAGATCATCATCCATGAACGCGCACTCGATCGCGTAATTCTTTGGCCGCACGCCGAGCAGCCCTTTGAGAGTAACATGACGGACTTCGGTAATATTCCAGAGTACGGACCGTACGTCGCTACTGATGAGTATCGTTCGGGCCTCCATTACCCCGCTGTCATCAGAGAACTGGGCGAGCTTCGCGGGAAGCGAATCTTAGATATCGGAACCGGCAACAGCTATCTTCCGCATCTATTGGCTAAGAAAGGTGCGGTCGTTGTGGGCTACGACAAATCCCCAACACAAATAGAGTTGGCGCGGGCGCACGAAAATGCACGAAGCCTTGGCATCGAATACGTCGTTGCGACACCGCAAACATTCTCTGATCGTCGTCAGTTCGATTCGGCAACGTCGGTTATGGTATTGCCATACGCAACTCGGTAAAGATGGAGTTCATCAAAAGAACCGGAGAGCCTGGGCTGCGAGAGCCGCTCTTTAAGCGCCAGTACATGGAAGCCGAATATGAGCAGGCTGCTGCCGTAGCTGGAATGAACGTCGCGTGGAAGTCGATAACCGCCACGCCGCAAGCAGTGGCCAAAGAAGGCGAAGAGTTTTGGCGACCAATCCACGAAACACAACCGTATATCCTCCTCATTGCTCTAGGAAGATAGTCGCCCGTGGGACCAACGCTCGGTGAGGCACCCTAGGGTCCCCCGATTGGCCGCATTATCGAATGGTCGCGGTAGGGACGAGGATTGCTCCTCGCCCCCCGCACAGATCCCGGCGTGCGCTGCTAACGCACCGGGCCTCCCTCGGGTCGAACGTTAGCTGCCACAAAATCTCCAGCCGCCCCGCGCGCGCATCCTCCAGGAGCGTCCGCGCTTGACGGTCGATCGCGAACGCCATCGCGCACGCTTCGCCGAAGCTGCGCGCAGCGGCGATACCCCAAAGCTCGTCGATCGGCCATTATGTCGTTCTGCATGGCGACGGCGGGGGCAAGGTGCTGGGTACCAAGGTGGCCTGTTGGCGGCAGCAGTGGCTCGAAGCTGATTTCAAGCACGTGGCTGCCGTCTCTGTGGCGGTAGTGCTGGATCCCGCCGTTGGCAGCGTCGACGAGTTCGATTTGGGTGCCATCGCCGAGATCAACCGCAGAAACACCTTGCGATGCGGTAGGGGCAAGACGCAATACATTTTGGTCTATTAATAGACGGCCTCCAGCGCGAAAGGCAACGCGCCGTTCCGCGAAAGGAAAAACGACAAGGGAATGAGGCAAGCAACATCGTCAGGGGCCGGTCCCCATGCGTGCGTATCTCAACTGATGTTGCCGGTTCTCCATCCGCGCACCAGCTCGCGAACGTCCCGGAACTCGGCAAGGTTCGCTCGCTGCCGGTCTACCTCGTTGCGGTAGTAGCAGGCACCGGCTTGCTCACGCAGCTCGCGTGATCGTCAAACCGAGGCCTTTGGCCACCCGTGCTCCCAGATCGGGGTCGATCGGGGACAAGTAGCTTTTGACCGCGCGCTCTTGAATGAAGCTCTCGACGCCCTGGCTCAGGTGCCAGACGATATTGCCGACCAAATGGTCCCGGTCGGTCCGCGACATCACCTGGCGGTAGAGCGTGCCGGGCTGGATGAAGTCGTCGTCGTCCTTGTGCGCCACATAGGCCGTGCGCATGATCTCGGCGGCCTCCACAAACCAGCTCGGATCGCGGTAGCGCTGCGGGTCGGCCTGCGGGCCGCCGTAGCTGTTCGGCGCGTAGACGGGCTGGTTGCCACTGTGGCGATAGCGCATAGGGCCGTCCTTATTGTAGTTGTGGACCTCGTTGATCGGCCGGTTGACCGGCAACTGCTCATAGTTCGCGCCTGTGCGATAGCGGTTCGAGTCGCCGTAGGCGAACAGCCGCGCCAGCACCATCCGGTCCGGGCTGGGCCCGATCCCCGGGACGAAGTTCGCCACCTCGAACCCGGCCTGCTCGACCTGAGCGAAGAAGTTCTCGGGGTTGCGGTCGAGCACCATCCGGCCGATCGGGATCGTCGGGTAGTCCTTGTGCGGCCAGGCCTTTGTCAGGTCGAAGGGATTGAAGCGGTAGTTGGCTGCGTCCTCGTACGGCATGATCTGCATCTCGAGGCGCCAGGCCGGGTAGTCCTTGCGGGTGATCGCCTCCCACAGGTCACGTCGGTGGTAGTCAAGGTCCTCGGCGCGTATGGCCCTGGACTCGGCGTCGGTGAAGTTCTGGATGCCGTGCTCGGTCTTGAAGTGGTACTTGACCCAGAACTTCTCGCCCGCAGCATTCTCCCACATATACGTGCTGCTGCTGTAGCCGTTCATGTGGCGGTAGGTGCGCGGCGTGCCCCGGTCGCTCATCAGGATCATCACCTGGTGGGCCGACTCGGGCGAGAGCGTCCAGAAGTCCCACTGCATGTTGTTGCTGCGCAGGCCGGTGTCGGGCAGGCGCTCCTGCGAGTGAATGAAGTCCGGGAATTTCATGGGGTCACGCACGAAGAAGACCGGCGTGTTGTTACCGACGAGGTCGTAGTTGCCTTCTTCGGTGTAGAACTTGAGCGCGAAGCCGCGCACGTCGCGGTCCGTGTCCGGGTAGCCCTCTTCAGCGGCCACCTCGGAGAAACGCGCGAACATCGGCGTGCGCTTGCCAACTTTGTTGAGGAAAGCGGCCTTGGTCCACTGGGTGACGTCGGCGGTCACCTCGAAGTTGCCGAAGGCGCCGCTGCCCTTGACGTGGTACACGCGATTGGGGACGCGCTCGCGGACGAAGTGGGCCAGCTTCTCGAGCAGGTAGGCGTCCTGGAGCAGCACGGGGCCAGTAGCGCCGACCGTGAGCGAGTGTTCATCGCTTGATACGGGAATGCCGGAATTGGTCGTCGTGATTGATGGTTTTGCTTGTTGGTCGCTCATTTGTTCTTCCAATCGTGATCTGGTCAGCTTTCAATGCCAGCGTCCTCGTGTATGTTTCCTCTCTGTGTCCATTCTGCTCTGGTCCACGCGTTCCACGAGGCACATGGCTGCACATTGTCCTCTTTAGGACAGGTAAAGCCTCGCGGCGGACGAATGTTCCCAATTTTTGCGCTCTTCTCTTGTGTTCATTGGAACGGGTCTTCGAGCTCGCAGGAACCGGTTGGACACTGCGCACGGACAGTCAGGGAACGCGCAAATAGTCCTCTATCTTTCCCACGCTATTTCCCTCCACAGCCCTCCAGGCTATTCCATATCCCTCACTTCCACTCGATCATTGATCGATGGTCCGCGATCCTGTGATGGAGGTTGCCCTGCTCGATAAGCACGCTTGGCTTTTCAACGGTCCAGGCATCATCCAACCTTCTTTGACGGGCAACCGCCCCAGCGCACCCGCTGAAATTCAACAAGCCGACCTAAAGACCGCCCGACCGCCGATCCGCGCCCCCGCCTGTCAGCCTCCGCCATCCGCCGTCTTCGGGAATATCCTCTAAGCCCGTCCCGTGTGAAATCATGGTGATCGCCGATCTTGACGTCGTTGAGCAACAAGAGGCACCGGCCCTTCTGGACCCTCCCCCTGAAAGTGCCAAGCGCACATTCGGCGAAGCTCATCCCGCGATCGCCATACGACTTCTGCCAGTTGAGGATGGCGGGCTGGCTCATCATGTCACCGCCGCATTGCTGACCGGCAGGACGGTTGGTGCCGGCTCTGGGGCGAGTTCCGGTGCATCGGGTACCTGGACAATCCGCCACAGTAATCTTCGCCGCGGCACCCACCGTGGAGCGCAGCGCGTCATGAAATGACCCCTCATGTCGCATGCGAGCCTAGTAGGCGGGTCAGCCCCCTCGGCCAGCAGCACCCGTGCCGCGGCGCAGAAGGGCGTGGGCGAGCGTTTCACGACGGAGCGGCCGTCGAGCTTGCCGTCGAACAGTTGCCCGCGGGTGCTGTAGGCCTTCCGGCCCTCCGCATTGAGCGACGGCGATACGACCAGGAAAGTGGTGGTGACGATCGTGCCAGTCATAGGCCGAAACTCCGGAGAATGTGCCGCGGCGCTCTGCAATTCGGTTGCCCGGGCTCGGGACCAAGCCGGCCCACGCTCCAGTTCACCATCCCGGCCATGAAGCCCGCGACGAGCTCCTCCCAGCCCTCATCGGACATTTGCTCGCCCTGGCGTTGGGCTGGTCGAGGCTGCGGCACCGCCTGTGGCGCTACCGGCGGGGGCGGCGGCGCTACCGGCTGGGAGGAAATTGCAGTTGTCGCGTGCCGCCGTGTATCCGTTTTACGGGCGTGGAAGATGGCGGTTGTTCTGTCGCGGAGCGGCCACCAGGCCGGGCCCAAGCGCGTGATGCGCCTGGCTGTCTGCCGTTGTTGTTGTCGCTGTGAGCATGTGGGCAACGCCAGCGATGCTGAGGTTCGAATCCTCCCGCCCCAGCCAACCAGTTCGGTCTCCGCGCCGTTGTTTCCGCATATGTGAGAATCGGGACTCGGATGCATTCTTAAATACGACAAGTGCGTGCAGGCTATAAGGCTGCATGATACGGAGGGTCAGGCCCTGAGGGCGGACCGTTCGCATGTTGGTCAAACAGCATCAACCAGGAGCTTTTCCTGAAAGCCCTTACTTTGGTATTTTCGACTGCGTTATGCTTGGCAGCATTCCCCGCCTTCGCAGGCGCCGCCGCCGTTCCGAACAATTCTTCACGCTGGCCCTCCCAACGGCATCAGCAAGAAGGTCGCCCGTTTCGTGCGCGAGCTGGAAGAGCGGCGTGCGGATGACGACATCACCGATGAGGAGTGGGAGATTATCGAAGCGCGGGCCGCGCGACGCGATCTGGCGAGCGACAAAGAGGTCGAACAGGTCTTCGGTCGCTATCGGAGTGCATGAAGCTCCGATATGAACACGGCGCGCTTGCCGATCTTGATGAGATTTTTGCATACATAGCAGCGGACAATCGCGAGGCCGCAGGGCGTCTCGTGGCTCGAATTGAACATGAGGCTGCGCGGATCGCGGCTTCGCCGCATATCGGGGGAGCGACACGCAAGTCCGGCTTCCGACGATTTCCGGTCGGCAATTATTTGATTGTGTATGAGGTCGGGGAGGCTGAAGTGATCATTCATTACATCCGGCACGGCGCTGTCGGCGTCCGTGGGACGGGGAGTAATCCGACCGCGGCAATGATACCCGAACTGTCCCGCTCATGATCATTCATGGGACAGTCGCAACGCTTGGCAAGTTCGCTCACGCGAAATCTTCCGGTGAAAGATGCATTATTCCGTCAAGTGGGAGGCCGTGTTTTTCCAGTTGAACATGCACTCGTGGTAAGACTAACCATGGCAGGCGAGTGAGGCGGTGTGTGATAGGCTGGGCTGAATGTACCCGCTCATCTTCGCGGTCAAGACTCTCTCGATCGACAACGACTTTGAACCCCTCGCCTCCTCGATGACAGTCAAATCTATAAGTGTCGGGTCCAAGCAGAGGGAGCGAAGCGTAAATCTGATACCGACTCCATAGCTGATTGAATCGGCGATTTGCGGTAGCTGGGTGCCGAGGGTTAAGCGATTTCTGTGATTCCCTGTTGAGCATCTGATTCGAGGGAACAGATGGTCAAATGCAGCAAGAGCCAAATCCGGCGACTGAAAACGGCATTGCGGTGGAAGATGCCTGCGGAGCAACGCCAGCGCATCCAAATAGTATTGCTGCGCGAGAGTGGGATGACGCAGCCTGCGATTGCGACCGCCATGGGGGTTTCGCTGAGTACCGTGAATCGCGCCCACATGGCCTACGACCATGGCGGCATCAAAGCGCTTAAACCGAAGCCGATCGGCGGACGGATGCGCGAGAACATGACGCTGGCCGAGGAGAAGGCCTTGTTGGCGCGCTTTGCCAAGGCGGCGGGAGCGGGCGAATTGCTGAACATCCACGATCTCAAGGCCGCCTACGAACAGGCGATCGGGCACGAAACCAGCAACAGCACGGTCTACAATCTTCTGGCACGGCATGGCTGGCGCAAGCTGATGCCGCGTCCGTTCCATCCCAAACGCGATCTCGCGGCTCAACACGATTTTAAAAAAACCGCTTTCCACGCGCTGTAAGGAGGGCGCGGCGGGCGGCCGCAAGGCGCGGGCGTCGGCTGCGCATCATGTTCGCCGATGAAGCGCGTTTCGGCCGCATCAACCGGCCACGGCCGTGCTGGGCGCCACGCCGCATCAGGCCGCAAGTGGCCAGCCAGCTCATTCGCGAATACATCTATTTGTATGGCGCCGTCTCGCCGAAGGACGGGACCTGCGTCTATCTGATCATGCCGACATCGAACACGGCATGCTTCCAGAGCTTCCTTAACGTCCTGTCGCGAAGATTTGCCAGGCAGGACATCCTGTTGGTCCTCGATGGAGCTCCAAACCATCGCTGCGGCGATCTCTCGGTTCCAAACAACATTACGCTGCTGTTCCTGCCGCCCTACGCGCCAGAACTCAATCCAAAGGAGAATCTCTGGGATGAAATCCGCGAGAAAATCTTCAAAAACTACGCTCTCAAATCCATTGATGCCGTATACCGCAAGCTCGACGAGGCAATCCTCTACATCGAGCGCAACCCCGAGACCGTAAAATCCATCACCTCTTTCCCCTACATCGCCAAGTCACTCTGACCTGGAAATGGTATGAGAAGCAGCGAACACGAATAGCCTCCATACTGCAAATCATCGAATTTTCTATGTTGCAAGAATTTGACGAATTCAAGGCTCGTCACTCGGTGGTGCGAAGTCGTCTGTGCCGCCGCGCGAGAGAGAAGACGAAGACGAAGACGAAGACGAAGACGAAGACGAAGACGAAGACAACAGTGATCGCGCGGAAGCTGAAGCGGAGTATGAGAGCTACGTATCAGAAGGCTGTGGCACTTGGCGTGCCGCTGGCACAAAGTCGGAAGAAGGGGTGAGTTGTACGCGCGCAGTTTGCCCGCCTTCAGCTGCTCCGCCACTCCCGCCGCGGCGGCCCTCGGACGCGCGAAGGGAAGATGGCGCATTGCGCTGGAAGGAGGGGCCGTAATTGGGTAGAGTTGATGGGTACATTGGGGACTCCGCGAGATGCAAGAACCGGGGGAGATACAGATCGGCTTTCTGCTTGACGGCTGGTTGCAGGGAGTAATGTTCAATCCGGCCAAAGCTGAAGGGCTCTCCTTTGAGATTAAAGGGCCAAACGACTTAGTACTCTCCGTTCGGCCGATGCATCCCGACGACGATGCGTTCGGGGACAGACGCGGCATCACTTGCAAAATACGAGGAGTGTTTTCAGCTACGCAGGATCAAAGGGACTTTGTTGCCGCTCTGCTTCAGCGCCGCTTTACACCCTACAAAGGAATGCCGATCAAGCTGCCATACGTGAAGCGCGGACAGGAGCAAATCAGTGCTGACGGCACAATGCGCGAAGGCTTCAGCTTGCCGTTCGAGTCATATCCCGACGGACTAAAAATACTGTGCGATGAGGCTAGGGGTTTGCTCCTCAGCGTAATTACTCGCTTTGTGAAGTTGCTGATCTGGAATCTCCGACTTGAGGCACCTCCCAACTTCATCCAAACTCACGCTCTTTATTGGCAGATTGAAAAGGGTACTTACTCTGTTGTCGGATTGAAGCGACAAAGCATTGAGGCGCTTTCTCCTCCGGGGATTACTTGGGATGAAAATGATCAGGAAGAGCTGCGGTTGCTCTGGGATAGCACAGCCGATGAGCCGCTTGCGCATGAACTATTGCGGGAAGCAAGGGCGCTATCGGACTCATCGCCTCGTAGCGCACTGCTAATATTGGCTACCGCCGTGGAGATCGGAGTTAAGGCGTACATAATGCTTACAGCCCCGCAGACCGTGGGGTTGGTTGACACAATGCCCTCTCCCCCGATTTATAAGCTGTTGAAAGACTATTTGCCGTCGCTGCACGACCACGTAGGAAAGCAGGTACCTTGGTGGGCAACGCTAAAACCCCTTTTCACCAGTTGCCAAAAACTATTCGATGATCGCAATGTTCTCACACATGGTCGGTCGACATCCGTGGATTCGACGAAGCTTGCCGCGTACATCGGTACAGCATCTGACTTGCTTTATATTCTTGATGTTTTGCAAGGCCATATCTGGGCACGGGGCTATGTCCGGCCCGAGACACGAAAGAAACTTGGCTGGCCCGGTCCACGGCATCCTCGGAATAGAGTGTCAATGTTAGCGCACGATCTATAGTTTTTATCCGAACCGCCGTCATCACTTCCGCGCTAAGGTGGCAAGACCTAGCGATACGATTTCACGATATCACGGCGCGGCGGCGCACTGATCCTGAAGACGTTCGGCGACGTACCGGACGATCTTCAATTCGAGGCCACGTTCGCGGAGGAGCGGATGTTTTGCTGCGCCGCTTGAGGAAGGCGCGAAGCGGTTCGGGAAGGTCACATCAAAGCTGATGGTAAGACGAAAGTGACTTTCCACCGTGACGCGAACACGGCTAGACTTGCTTTTGTGGGGGTGCCCATTACGGGAGCACCAAATGACCGATGCAATCGTTGAAGAACTGGAAAAGAACATCAAGCTCGACGGCCTGCGGCGCGACGAACAAAGGGCTGGAACGAAATCAGATGACGATACGATCGAATCAATCGAAGGGCAGGACGGAGGGCTCTTCTGAGCATCCGACGATCACTACGCGAATGCAAAAGGGAAGCTGCGCATTCAAAGCGTCAACGCGGAGGTCATGCCAGAACTTCGTGTTGCGGCGACTAAAATCATCGTCACCATTCGATGCGTACTTAAACCAATATATAACCGATTCGGGAGAATATTACCAGAAAATCTCAGCTATCCACATCCCTGAGGGCAGCGAATCACCCTCCATGTCGCACAATTGAGCGAGAGCATCCCGCTCCTTGGAGGCCGGCAATGGAACGACTACCAATGACCTGCGAGCGCCTTCTGGAAGGCCCAGGTGCGCATATCATCATTGCTATTGCGATAGTGATAGCTATCGGACTCACGACAAAAGCGCACGCACGTTGGAAAGAAGAATACGCGCAAATGTACACGCCCGACGAACGACGATGGTTCAACAACCAGGTCGTCCCCGGCGGTCCCATGAAAGGCGGTAGCTGTTGCTCTATCGCTGATGGTGAATATGCCGAGGAGGATA
>WNFS01011913.1_pt1 | contig 11705 bp, 11 predicted proteins | sample 5400141 | NCBI WGS metagenome assembly WNFS01 (sample SAMN13153358, study PRJNA577476) | soil metagenome | isolation source: 60 cm saprolite under Madrone tree | place: USA:California | collected 2016-06-14 | reverse complement strand
GGCTGAGACTTATCGTGCTTGGAAAATAGGCCACGGTCAACGGGAAAGTTGTAGGAGTGTTAAGCGTGGTTGAGAGAGCAACAGCGCCCGCAAAACCGTTTTGGCTTGAGATGGTCGCGGTCAGGGTATGAATCTCTCCAGAAACGAACGTTGCAGACGTCCCGTTTATCGTGAAACCAAAGTCATACACGTCAACGAACAAATTCACGTATGCAGATAGAGTATCAGGGTTGCCGGAAGAATCAACAGTCTGATAGCTTCCCGCGACGGTGACTGAATAGTTCCCTGACGAAGTGGTGGCAATGGTGAGCAGGGACGAGCAGAGTACACCGGCCGTTGAGCACGAGGTAGGGGAAAGATTCGCCGTGAGACCCGGAGCGATAGATGTGAACTGGACGGGGTTGGTCGAGTTTATCGAGTATCCGTTCAAAGGCGTCGCGGTAATGTTGACATGGTTGGACACGCCTGGAAACTCGGGACCAAGAACTGTTGAGTTGGTAGACAAAGCTACAGACTGCATAGAGGAAGCCCCAGAATTGTCGAATGTCGCAGTCTGGATGGTCTCGGTATTCGGCGTTGATGACCCATTGGCGACTGTTACGCAGTAGTTTGGAACGCTTGTGCCACTGCGACATTCAGGTAGAGGATTCCCGTTCTTGTCGCTTACCGGTGATTGGAACCCGATCGGCTGGGCGCCCGATGATGTTTCTGTTATGTTGAAAAGTGCCGTGAACAGCAGGCCAGTCGTAGGATTTGCAGTCAGAGGAGTTCCAAGTGCAGCCGTAGCGGCAAAGTGAATCGTGTCAGCTCTATCCGGATTCTGGCACGTCGTTCCCGCCACAAGCAGACCATTAACACATAGAAGTATAGTCACCGCGGGTCCTTGCGGAGGCACGTTGATGACGCTCCCAGTCAGATCAACAGTGTTAGACGATGCGTAGGCCGGAACCAACACAGACTCGTTTGTGAGAAGTGTAATATCGAAACCGTCCATAGGGTCGGATCCGCTAATGTAAACCCCGATCCGGATCTGTTCACCTTTCGGGCCGCTGAAGATAGGCGGGGAAGATGGACATGGAGAGGAGGGATTGGCAGTTGTCGGATCAGCAAGACAGACTAGGCCGGTCGCCGCGTGCGCCCGGGGAATCTCCAGCGGAGAAGCAACGACGATTGTTAGTAGCAAGATGGGCAGGAGGATTAGAGTCTTCATACGCGACAACCCTACGACACCGCTAGTATGCTTTTTCTTACCATGCGATATAAGTTTTCGAACGATTCTTGTAGCGTTTACCCGTGTAGGAGTCTTCCGGGGCCAGTGGGAACCTGGAGATTTCTTGAAATATTCCTAAGATGCCGCGCATCCCGTTCCCACCGCAGTATCATAGAAGTATAGTGTGATGTCAATGTTAGACTCTAGTACCTGAGCGCCCCACTGAGTGCTGATCGAGGCGGTCGAAGGGTCAGGACCGATACACATCTCCCAAGCAAACGACCCATTACGGGGAACCGAAATAGTGTTGTTCTCACCCAACGGGTAGCCCCAGACATTGAAGAAGTCGCCGAGAGTAAACTGATGAACAACTCTGGACTTTACGTGGATTAGACAGACTGGCGTGCATGCGACGCTCGGGTCGTCCATGTAAACAGGATAGTGAGTGGAATCGACCGAGTCGTTATTGTACTGTGTGGAAGCCCAGTAGCCACCTGATTCTCCAATCGCATGCCCTGGGGCAATCGCTCTGACCAAAGAGCTATTCTTGTTCGTAACATCGATCAGCAGCTTGAAGGTATAGTCCATGGCTGCGGGATAGGTCGGAGGAGGCAGCACAGTCAGGGCGTAGACAAAGGCAACTCCTGCGAGCGCGATCAGCGGGATAGCATAGGCAAGGTACCGAACCCTCTTCCTGCCACTAGCCTTGTCGCTCTGAGAACGGGCCAACCCAGCCCCCCGAAATAGAACGGCCAATCCGCGGTATTAGTTTTTCCTCGAACACCGCTTAGACCGTAGAAGACGCTGTCTCAGTCTGAATCGGAGGTTGTCGAGTAGAGAAATCCTCTCCCAAGACATATATTATCGCAGGCCAAACCAACCTGCAACTACAAGGGAAATATCTTCAACTTGCCACGAGTCCATTTTCTTCTGATAATTCCCCTCCTAATATCATCCCTGTTCTACCTAACTCCGACAGCCCTCCCGTATGCACACGCGACGGCGGGCACTGGAGTAGTTTGCATCGCAAAGGATGGAAGCACGAGCTGCCCACCAGCCCCACCCCTCATCAACGCAACCGTCACGCTCCCTCCCCCTCAGCTTAGAGTCGCGGTAGTGGTCAACTCATCCGCCGGACTGGGAGGGTTCGACATCACACTCTTTGCAGATCACACTATTCTGAAACCATGGAAGATCGACCTTACGAACACAGTCCTCGTTGGAGTTCCCGTAATATTCCTTGAATGCGTCGGCGGACAGCTCATATCATCTGCCGGATCCTGCTCCGGTAGAGATACCGCGGACACCATTGAACTGTCCGCAACATCGGCTCTCGGCTCGGCGAACACAAGCCCACCAACCACGGGTCTGCTCTTCACCGCGATCTACAACGTGACTGGAACGACAGTAAGCACTCCAATGACATTCCAGACTGGATGCACCAACACAAGCGTGAGCGGAGGGTTGTGTGTGACAATAGCGAACGGAACCCCGACGCCCAACCCGGAGACAGCGCAGAGCGCAAAGTTCAGCGACTCTGCATACTTTGATTTACAAACATGGTTTGGCACAGGATCGCTAACCGTAGAGCTAGGGGGCACGGCTACTTCACTATCCCTTAACGCTTCAATTGTTAACGGCTTCTCGGGGACGGTCACGCTAGTAGGTACTGTGAAAAATACAACTAACGTAGGAACCCCGATAATTCTACCAACATTGATTGGGCTGCCAAAAACTATCACGATCAATCCTGGATCCCCGTCCAGTTTCGGATTCAACTGTTGCCAGGTCAACGTAACCGTCTCACGGTCAGTCTCGCCTGGAACATACATGATGATCTTCAACGCTACAAGTCCAAGTTATCCAACGAACACTCTAACTGTCCCTCTCACTGTCCCAACGCCTACCATATCGATACTTACTCCCAGCGCGGTCGTTTTCAACGTGACCGTTTCCGCCACTACAAGTATAACTGTTAAGAGCGTTGATAATTTCACCGGGCCTGCGAATGTGACTCTCGGAGTACCGACCGGGCTCAATGCCTCGTTTACAAACGGGCTTCAGAGAGTTCAGCTAAACATTCCAGCTGACGGGACAAGCAGCGCTAGTGTGCGACTCAATTCGACAATTTTTGGATCATACGTTGTAAACATAACAGCAATGTCGGGACAGATAATCTCGAAGTCAGCCCTTACTGTAGACGTTGTAGACTTCAAAATATTCGTCACGGGCTCAGCTCCTCTGAGCGTTCCGGTTGGCACTACATTGGCCGAGAATGTGAACTTTGAAGGAACGTTCTTCCCGTATACTGTCAACGTGGTGATAACGAAAATCTTCGTGACCGAGATCCTGCCTAGCGGTCCAATAGCCCCCTCCTCCGGAATTTCCGTCAGTTGCAGCCCAACCACACTGCTCGTCACTAATTCTACATCTACCGAGGACATTGTTCAGACGTCATGCAGCGTTACAGGTAACCAAGTCGGAAACTATACGGTCACTCTTTTAGCGGTAGGCGGAAAATCAGTGCACGCATTCACATTCCCCGTCGCAGTTATCGGACAGGACTATACGATCGCCGCATCTACACAAGTCCAGCAGATTTCCGTGGGTTCATCGGTCACAGTGAGCATCAGCGCCACAGCCACCAAGCTCGGATGCACGTGCGACGTGACATTCGCAATCAGTTACGTAGGAAGCCCGGCATCACCCCCAACCCTGACGGCAAGCCGCACACGAGTTATGCTCAACTCGACGTATCCTAACCAGACGGTGCTGGTCAACATCGTAACAAGCGACTTGACACCAACCGGGACCTACTTCGTCTTCGTATCGACGAACCCAGGCGACAAGACTCTGACCTTCGCCATAGCGGTCAGCTCCACAACCTCACCCCATGATCTAGCAGTCTACTCTGTTACTCCCAGCACAACCTCGACAACAGTCGGATCCCCCGTGACTATCACCATCGTAGTCCAGAACCTTGGAAAAGTGACAGAAAACTCCACAGTAGTAGCGATAGCTGGCGACCAGAATGCAGACAAGCCACAGAACATTACGATTGCCCCAGGCCAGAACGTGACAATTACATTCACATGGGACACTTCTGGATGGGCTTCAGGCGCGTACCTTGTCGGAGGCAAGGTGTTAGGAGTTCAGGGAGAGACGATTCTCAGCAACAACCTTCTGAGATCCGCGACCCCTGTGACTCTAAGCTCGGCTAACACCAGCGTGCTTACATCGCCCTACTTCGCGCCCAGTCTTGTCGGGGTCCTCATCGTTATCATCGGGATCATAGGCTTCCTCTTCCTTGAAGCTAGACGGAAGACGAGAAGCGAGAAGGCCGTACCTGTTCAGTAGGGACGAGGAGAGAATGGGACTAGATAGTCCCACATGGTCGAATTCTACAGCCAGTCTTACCGATTTCTCTTCTTTGATGACTTGACCTTTCCAATAGCTGTTCCTCGGCTACGAGCCTTCGCAGCACGGGAAGCTTTCCTCTTCTGGTATACGAAGAACGCCCCGACAATGGCGACTGCTGTCAGGATCGAGCCAGCATAAATCAGTCCCCCGTAGTTGGGCGGAGGCGTAAGCAGGGACACATAGACCGTGTCCATTGTGGTCCAGCCCGGGGTGACCTTCTCAATTATCGACATAGTCACTACTCCATCTCCGGAGAATGTTAGGTAATAGCCACCTGGGGTTAGCATGTGGAAGAGAACCTCGCCTACCCCGTTGACCGTCTTGTTTGCGAACAGCGCCGAGGATGACGAGTTGAACAGCTGAACTAGTACGTTTCCTCGTTGAGGATTCCCAGAATGATCCTCCACGATAAGATCAAGGCTCCCCAGAGCTGGCAGAACTGCGACTTGTCTAGCGAGCTCACCGATCTCGTTCTTGAGGTCCGTCACGACTAGAGATACCGTGTAGTTTCCTGGACGGGAAAACACGTGCGAGAGAACTGGGCTTGTAGTGTTTGTAGTCTGGCTGCCGTCGCCGAAATTCCAAGAATAGAGCTTGAAGCTCATCGAGCTATTGTCGGCGACGAAACTGTCGCTCGCGTCAAAGCGAACCGGATTGCTAGGCCCGTTCAGCAGGGATACCGAAATGGACGGGTCGACTGGTTGATAGTTGAAGAAAGCAGTGACCCCCTGGTTGCCAAAGATTGCTGCCTCTTCCAGCACAGGGATGAAGGTGAAGTGAGTTAGTTGTGGGTTGTTGGGATCAGGGTTGGGGTTTGTAATATCTGCCCGGTCAAAGGTGAAGGCACTTTTTCCCTGCCCGGCAACCTGGAAAGTAATGGTGAACAGCGTTCCCGAGATCGGACTGGGTAGCGCTGGTCCCAGCAACGATTCGGCAAAATGGACCTGCCCGATAATCTCACCGCTACAGCCAGCGGCATTAGATATTTGTGAGATACCGTCGATGCATTCGACCACAGGTCCGCTGTTCTGGTGGGAGGCAAGAATGTTGTTGGAATAGTTGATGCCTGTGGCCTGGAGGACGACTTGGGGGTTCGTATAGTTAATTCGAACATCGAAGCCTTGAACGAACTGACCGCTGAGAATGCTCGCGTTTATGTTGACATGGAAAAACTGACCTGACGTGTAGGGAATGTTCGGCATCGAGCAACAAGTTCGTGTGGGAGAAATGGAAACACTCGAAACGTTCTGTGAGGTCGCGCGGACGATCGGCGAGTGTGCCTGAACAAGTCCAGAAGCGAACAACAACGCTACGGCCAGGATAAGTGCGCTCTTGCTCTTCATTTTTTTGGAACCCCTTCTATCGTGTGTCTAGTAGGATGTTCTCGTCGAGCAGAATTAAACACCACGGTGGGATATCGGCTTATCGGAGCCGAAGGATGGGCCTAGTATTCCTGCTTACTTTCAAGCCGATTCAGTTTCTAATACTTGTAGCTAGTGAGAATTTCTCAAGATGGAGCCGAGAGGTTCCTACCGGGTCTGAACTTGAACTCTGTCAGGTAGAGCATTCTCGAAGAGGAGGCGGATCTTATCGAATCGCGCGGGGCTGGTAAATTCGTACTTGTCATTCTTTGATAAGAGGGCTATGCTATTCTTGTACGTGCCTCGGGTCAGGTTAACGCTGACTATCTCGTCGAGAGCGATGAAAAAGTTTGACTTGTGCGCAGCGAGGATTCTGTCGGGACCGGGATACTGCGAGGTTGACTTTGCCCGTCCCTTCTTTCTGCCGAGGAGACCTCCAAGCGCGTTCCCAATGGACCCGAACATGAAGGTGGGCGCGACGCTTCCGGCTCCGACTTTGGTGAGATGACTTGCAATGATCCGCCGGTTAGTAAAATAGAGTCTGAGCCGCTGATAACCCATGGAGAGTTGCGCTATGACGAGGATATCACCTACGACCTGTTCAGAACCATCCTCCAATTGTGTTCTCCTCTACAAGACCCATCCGGGGTCACCCGCCTAAAGAGTTCCTCTACCAACTTCCAGCAATTCATATAGCCGAGAGAACGCCGGATTATCTCATAGATACGTCATTTTCGTCTTTAAGAATCGGAGAATAGTATGGGCAGCTGCGATTGCCCAAGTTCTACCGCTTCAAGATCTTATCAACCCGGTCCTTCCAAGCCGGCCAGCGACCCATCTCTTCAAGCACGTACTTTTCCGCTTGTTCCTTGTTCATCCAGCGAGTCTGCATGGCCGAAGCGACCATATCATCATACAACTTTTCAAAAGGCAGAAGCTTACCCTTCATGTCCGTGCAATGAATACAATATGGATTGTCGAGATTCTGAGCGCCATGTTCCTCGCGCGAAGCCAGCGGCCGGCCACAGCTCTCGCACTGCATCGCAAGAGACATAGACTATCCCAAAAACAACATTCACACAAACACTAGATAACCATACTTGGACGGGCTAACCCCCCAGCACGGTAACAGAGCCACGCCCACTCTGCTAAACCATTAATAATCCGGCACCCCTCAACCGACAAAGAACGCTGGGGAATGCTTCTATTGCGTAGAAAGGGCCACACGGCTCCTTTCACACTACTCACACTCATACTCCCATTCGGAAGAAAGAAGACCGAACAGGAAGAGACAAAAATCGCACCCGAGCCTGGCAAGAGAGAACCTTTCCCCGTACCGGACATTCTCAAGAAAACAATCACCAGTAGCGACGTCTCTAGGTCCCGCGATAGACTCCGACTAGCAAGTCTAGAAAGGGACATCATCGGAGACGCCCTAACAAAAATCTACGAGGCAGAAACTAGAGGACAGATCAACGACAGTGAAAAAAACCAGCTTCTACAACGATACAAAACAGACCTCAAACGAGTAGACGGGGAAATAGACACCCACAAGAAGACAGTAGACCTCTACGAGCTCGAATCCGCCAAGGAAGACCTTCTCAAGAGCTTCCAAGAAAAAATGCTCGAAATAGATCTGAAGATTAGCCAGATCAGACCAACAGTGACCACAACACTTGAAACGACACCCAAGCCTCCCGAGGTACCCAAGATAGAGACGAGCCCCACCCCTCCACCTTCAAACCCTCCAAAAGAACGGCCTCCCAAGGAGAAGCCTAAGAACAAAGCAGAAGAACGCCTAGAGACCATTCGAGAGGAAGTGCTCAAAGCGATGGAACGCCTCGAACAGATCGAGACAGAAGGCTGAGCAAGAACCTGTCCTGGACAGACAAGGCTCGGATCAGCGCCGCCGCCCAAGCGATAAGAGAAATCAGAGACAACACTATGATCGGACTTGGAAGCGGCAACACCATCCTACGGGCCCTCGAACTGGCCTCGGAACGAGTTAAGAAAGAGAACCTCAAGATCACCTTCATCCCGACATCCTACCAGACAGAAATCGCCGCAAAGAAACTAGGCCTCAAAACAGCGACCCTCGAAGAAGACACCGAACCCGACCTAGCTCTGGACGGGGCTGACCAGATACAATGGCGAACCCTCGACATGGTCAAAGGCGGGGGAGCAGCCCTCTTACGAGAAAAGATCGTAGATTCAACTGCCAAGAAACTCGTCATCATCGTCGACGAGAAGAAACTAGCAAAGACTCTAGGAGGACCGCAACCCATACCCGTCGAAATAGTCCCCTTCGGCTACGGCTCAACAGTCGCAAAGATCAGAAAAATCTCTGAAAAGACAGTTCTGAGAGAAGCCGCGGGCAAGGTCGGACCGGTCATAACCGACAACGGTAACCTGATCGCAGATGTTTATTTCAGAAGCCTTAGGAGACCAGAAATAGTCGAAGAGAAACTCAAGAAGATCCCTGGAATAATTGAGACAGGTCTCTTTCTAGAAATGTGCGACGTTGCGTATGTAGGTAGAAAGGATGGCCGCGTCGATATTCTCCGTAGAAGCTAACGCTCCACGAAACCCATAATGCAGCTCTCAGGCGAAAGTGCCGGGGGCGGGGCTCTCGAAAGAGGTCTCTTTATCGAACCCGCGACCTCCGGATCTCTCAACCAGATTATGAGTCCGGCGCTTTGGCTCCCCTTCGGGGTCTGACCAAGCTGAGCCACCCCGGCAAAAAGGACCGCGCAACGCCTACCGCTAAAAAGCATTGGGCCAAGAAGGATTAAACGCAAAAGGAACTAGACGAGAGGATAGAAAAAAGGATCCAAGCTTGTCCAGCCACAAATTTCTCACACTAGATGACGTGGAGACAAGCAACAAGAAGATCTTCCTAAGAGTGGACATCAACGTTCCACTAGACCCATCCACGCACCTGATCCTTGACGACACGAGGATCAAAGCCGTTTCAGAAACCCTGGCAAGACTAGAAGACGCGAGGGTCGTACTCGGATCCCACCAGAGCAGACCGGGAAAAGACGACTTTACGAACATGCAACCACACGCGGAGGCACTAGCCGGATGCTGCAATCAACAAGTAATGTTTGTAGAAGACGTTATCGGTCCCACCGCCCGCCAGAGAATCGCAAAGGTTGAACCAGGCCAAGTTCTCGTCCTCGACAACCTAAGATTTTGTGCTGAGGAGAATGTTGACGACAAACCCGAGAAGCTACTGAAAACACACTTTGTCAAACAACTCTCACCGCTCTTCGACCTCAACATCAACGATGCCTTCGCAACTGCCCACAGATCACAACCAAGCATTGTAGGACTGACGGAGGCACTCCCGAGCGCTGCGGGACGACTAATGGAGAGGGAGCTGAAAGCAGTCTCTGGACTACTCGTAGAGCCCAGACGACCATGCGTCTACGTCCTCGGAGGCGCCAAGGTCGAAGACAAGATCCCGGTCATAGAACACATTCTTACGCGCGACAAAGCCGACAAGATCCTGTTGGGGGGAGTTCCTGCAAAACTCTTCCTCAAAGCAATGGACAAGAAGATCTCGGCCGACGACGAGAAAGATCTGGCTGGTCTTCAAACTCATATCAAGAGCGCAAAATCACTAGCTGAAAGAATCGGCCCTGGACATCGGAGCCGAGACGATCGAAAAATATTCGAAGGCTATCGGGGGGGCTGCCACCACGGTCGCAAATGGACCCCTAGGAGTGTTCGAGAGAGACGGATTTGACCTCGGCACAAAGCAAATCCTCGAAGCCATGGCCAAGAGCAATAGTTACACCGTCATAGGAGGCGGACACCTAGTGGGTCTAGCCTCTATCTTAGGAATAGACGAGAAATTCAAACATGTCAGCACGGCAGGAGGCGCAATGCTCTCACTTCTCTCTGGCCAGAGTCTCCCCGGCGTCGACGCCCTAGTCAGAGCCGCAGACAGAATGCGGAACCAGAAATCCAACTGAAACCCCTTAGTCAGTAGAACTTATCTGAGCCTCAAATCCACCCACCACACAGCAGCCCCGGTAGCTCAGTGGTGGAGCGACAGCCTTGTACCCGAAGCGAGAAAGCTGTAGGTCCCGGGTTCAATCCCCGGCCGGGGCTCCAAAGTACCAGGGATGATTTTTCACACGTCGTTTATTAGACTCCGAGAACTAGGAACTCATTCTGGAGCAACATCAGCAATATGGCAGGAAGGTTCCGGAGACCGCGAACGATACTCATAGCTGGAATTATCGTGGTTCTCTCAGTTGGACTCGTCTTTGCAACTCTGCCGTTGCTACAACACCCCGTCTCTCAACATGGTTCTCTCACGACCCCGGTGACCCAGAATGTTGGCCCAGGAGACTCGACGAATCCCGGTCACGCTGCGCTTAAGCTACCAGGGCTACCGACCAGTGAGAGTTTCGTCGTCGCTGTAGCTGTGACGAATGGAAACGCCACTTTCTGCGTATTGGACGATTCCAACTATACGAGTTGGGCATCTGGTAATTTTGCGTTCAGCTCGCTTCCCCCAGGAAGTTGCGTTCTTTATGAAACGACAGCTCAGGACACGATAACCTTCATCCCGTCTAGGACCGGAGACTGGTTCATTGTTGCACTCAACACTAGCCAGAAGACCTTGACAGTTCTATTCTCGCCTGCGTAAGGAGGCCAACCTCAGCTCACCTCTCAAGTTCACGAGAGATGCAGTAGACCATGCCTATCAAACCTGATTAGAAGTACGCGTACTCGTCGATTCCTCGCGGGGTCCTCGGAGTAGAGAGAAGACTGCTGAAACAAGGATGATTCCTGAAAATACAAGGAGAGCATGCTGTAGTCCCGGAAGAAAGCCGCCTAGAGTTCCATTGGATGCTTGAACGCTCATGATTAGGTTCGAGTTTCCGATAATGCTGATGAGCTGGTTGTAGGGAACATCAACGGTCATCAGCGCCAGGACTAGTGGGATGCTGGCGACGATGCTTGTATTGATGATAGTAACTCTGACGGCGGAAGAGATTCCTCTCTTTGAGGCTGGAACCGACCCCATTACAGAACTCGCGTTCGGGCTACGGAATAATCCGATTCCAAATCCGACGAGGACTAGGCCGACTACGATCTGCGAATAGGGAGTAAGTTGGTCGAATCGTGACAGGGCGAAAAATCCTGCGGAGGCTAGTATGAGACCAAGAGTGCTGAGACCCCTCGCACCCCATTTGTCTGATAGAGCACCACTTACCGGTCCGATTATGATCAACGTTGCGTCGAGGGGGATGAGAAATATTCCTGCATGAAGCGGATCGTAGCCTCTAACGAGCTGGAAGTAGAGAGTCATGATGAAGGCTAGCCCGGCGAATGCGAGGCCGCTGAGCAGGTTGGCAACGTTTCCAGCGGTGAACAGCCTGATCTTGAAGAGGGAGAGGTCGAGAACCGGAAACTTGGTCCGACGTTCGACGAGAAAGAAGAAGATCATGAGAATTCCGCTTGAGGCAATGAGAACCAGGTTCAGAGCATCGGTAAAGCTACCAATAGTCAAGCCTAGTAGAAGGAAGGTGATCGAGCTTGAGAAAGTGACAGCGCCTGGCAGATCAAACTTTTCACCCCGGCTCGGTTGAGAGATCTCCTTCAACCTTCGATGTGACCAGTATGTTCCGAAGATTCCGATCGGAACGTTGACGAGAAAAATAGAACGCCAAGTGAAGAGCTGGATGAGGATGCCG
>WNFS01004111.1_pt1 | contig 11705 bp, 7 predicted proteins | sample 5400141 | NCBI WGS metagenome assembly WNFS01 (sample SAMN13153358, study PRJNA577476) | soil metagenome | isolation source: 60 cm saprolite under Madrone tree | place: USA:California | collected 2016-06-14 | reverse complement strand
CCGGAACGTGATACGGAAGTTCGATTGGGGCCCGCTCGGTAGACCGAGCAACCCGAAGCAATCCTTCACAACTTATCCATAAGTCAAAATGTGGAACGAAAAACTCGAAAACCCAGATTGTTCAACAAGCTGTTAGACCCTTGTTGTAGTTGACCAAGGCGTGTGATGGTGCCTGGCCTGGCAGGAAAGGTGTCTGGGCATTGTTTTCGTTACGAAGCGTGCCAGTGAGCGAAACACGGTGCCTGGCGTCGCGCGTGATGTTGTAGTCCATGCGAGAGATGTACTCGTTCTTTATGTCCGAGATGGGTGCGCTGAAGTTGAAGCAGCTGTAATTCAGGCCGTCTCCGGCGTTGTTGCAATTTGGAGCCGGGAAGGTCTTGAGGTAAATCGAGGACGGCGGTATTCGGCGCAATATGCAAAGGATCCAAATTCGTAATTTGGGTGGCAGAAAGGGCGTTGTTGCCACTTGCCACGTTATATGTCGCGCCGCTGAGACCAGTGACGGTGCCCCCTGCGCAAGCGGAAGGGTTAGAACAAGCGTACTGAATGATGCCATCGCGCATAGCCAGCGAAGGTACCGCAACGGTTTGGCTATTCGCTTCTGCGCGGCGAGTTCCCTCGTAGTTCATAAAGGCGCTGGTGTACGTGTTGCGGTGGTATTCGTACGCGGAGCCATGAATGACGTTAGTGCCGCTCTTGGTGACCATGGCGACTTGTGCGCCGGAAGTGCCGCCTTGGTCGGCGTTGTAGTTACTGGTGGTTACACGAAATTCCTGCACGGAGTCGAGCGTGACGGGCAGGACGGACGTGAATGCGTGCCCGCCGGCGTCATTGACACCAACACCGTCGACCGTGACGTTGCTTTGGTCGCTGCGCGCCGTTAACGGCGCCGTTCCGCGTGTCCCACGTCGGCACGTCGGGGCGGTTATTGGTATAGGCCACACCGGGTTGCAGACTTAGCAGGTCGGGAACGTTGCGTCCTTCGAGAGGAAGCTCTTTCACTTGGTTCTCATTAAAGGCATTTCCGATGGAAGCATCCGTGGCATTCAAAGCTTCTGCTTGTGCCGAAACCTCGATGGTTTCGCTGGAGGTTCCTATTTCCAGAAGCGCGTTCGAGGTGGTCGGAAGATTTACAAGTAGTTGCAGATTTTTCTGCTCGTACCTGCGAAACCCTGTCATCTCTACCACCAAGACGTAGTTGCCTGGCGGGAGAGCCAAGAAGTCGTATTCGCCGGCGGCATTGGTAATCGTCTCGCGATGTAATCCCTGCTGTGCATTGCTCAGACTTACTTTGGCGCCGACAATGACAGCGCCTGTTTTGTCCGCCACGCTCCCGTGCAATGATGTCGTTCCCGTTTGCGCCCACGCGCTTGCCGCCACAATGAACATGAGGACGACGACCAAATGAGTCTTATATAAACGCCATTCCATGCACGGCTCCTTTTTGCTTTGCAAATCTCGTATGCAACACAGCTCGCGGAGACGCGCCGTTAAGCACGCAAAGAAATGGCGGCGCCGATGCTGACCCCGAGGAATCGGTGAGCAAAAGATTCGGGCAACCCGTTTACACTTCACTCGCAAAAGCCATGCAGCTGTGGCATAGCTTTTAGGTCAGGAAAGCTGAGATGTCAAGTCGGTACCAAACCATATCTCAACTCCATTGGAAAGATTTTGTTAATTGACCGCACGCAATCAGGAAGGCTTTGTTGAGGTGCAATTCAGAACTTACATGTAAACCGACAAAAGACTCCGTGGCCTAAGCCCATCGCGCCAAGATCGGGTTAAACGTGCAGAATCAACGGTCAGTTAGAAGTCAACAGCCGCCGCATAGCGACGCCGAGTGTGTTCACGCGACCGCGGCGAGACTTGCGGCCCACAGAGCACAAAATTGTTGCTTGACAAAGTGGATCCCCCAAGATTGAATCCGTATCCTGCGAGATAGGCGCGAGGGCTAACAGGCCCTTTCCCAGCTCCACTATCCCCTTTTTTTTAAGCAGTAACGCGCTGGTAGTGCGCGCGTCGATCGATTCAAGGAGGAAAAACTGATGCAATTGAAGGCGGTGGTCTCTGTTGTGGTTTCTCTTGTGTTTGCGCTCACGATGCCAACCCTGGGTATGTCGCAAAGCGAAAACGGGCAGTCGCACGCTGCTGTTTTGATTCCGGCAAGCACGGTCGAACATCCTGAGGATGTCGGGGTGCGAGCACATACGAATCATTTGATTCGGTTCGAAGGCAAACCCGGCGGCGGGGGTACTCCCTCCGGGGAGACTCCGGCGTCATTGCGCTCGGTGTACAAGTTGCCGTCGACCGGTGGCAGCGGCGTGATTGCGATCGTGGACGCATTCGATTACCCCACGGCAGAAAATGACCTGAACGTTTTTTCGAGCCAGTTCGGACTGCCGGCGTGCACGACGGCAAACGGATGCTTTTTGAAGGTCTACGCCAGCGGTTCGAAACCCCGAACGAACTGTGGCTGGTCCCAGGAGGCTGCGCTAGACATCGAATGGGCGCACGCGATGTCGCCGAATGCAAAGATTGTTCTCGTCGAAGCAGCGTCAAACAGTTTTGCGAATTTATTTGCGGCCGTGGACGTGGCAACGAGTCAGGTCCTGGCAAGCGGTGGCCGGGGAGAGGTCTCGATGAGCTGGGGTGGCAGCGAGTTTTCGAGTGAAGCCTCCAGCGATTCCCACTTCCAGAATGATGGCGTGGTGTACTTCGCCTCCAGCGGCGATACCGGCGGAGCGAACATCTATCCAAGCGTTTCTCCGTCTGTGGTGTCCGCGGGGGGCACGAGCGTGAATCGCAACAGCAGCGGCACCTTTGTCAGCGAGACGGGTTGGAGCGGAAGCGGAGGCGGTCCCAGCAAATATGAGCCAAAGCCAACCTATCAGTCTGGGATTGCGGGAACCGACGCGACCCAGCGGTCGGCGCCGGACTTCTCCTTCGATTCGGATCCCAACACAGGCGTTTCTGTCTATGACAGCACATCCTGCCAGGGGTTGAGTGGCTGGCTCGTATTTGGCGGCACCAGCGTCGCCTCGCCTTCCCTGGCTGGAATCGTGAACCTCGCAGGGCATTTCTACATCAATTCGACAGCAGAACTGTCCACAATTTACGGGAACTACACGAACACAAACGATTTTCGAGACATCGTTTCCGGCTCCGCGGGCAGCTTCAGCTGTAAGGCCGGATACGATTTTGTAACTGGCGTCGGAAGTGATCAGGGAACGAGCGGGAAATAGGCATTCAATGTAACAAGGTGCGGCGGCTTCGATGCGTGCGGAGCCGCCGTTTCCTTTTACGTGCATGCTCCGTCCTCACAGGTCCTGATCCTTGCGCGATTGAAAGTGCGCTCACGGAAGTGTTGGATGTACCCAGACCATTTCCGCCGGGTCGGCTGGGTGCAGCGCTCCGCCTAGCCCACGACCATGACCACGCGCCGCAAGACGCAACGCTGAGCAAAATCGCCAGCAAAACTGTTCGGATCGGCATCAAAGGACAACTTTGGTGCCGAGTGCCGCGTGGTATCTGTTCCCGAAATGCTCAACTGATAGTTTGAAAGTCGCGTCAGACTTGCCAGCCCGCCATGCATCGATGATTTGTTGAAAAAAATACGTCAACCCTGAGGAGTCGGGACTTGCCGGAGCCGTGTCCAATCTCGGAAAATCTTATGTGTCAAGTGACAAGGTTAAAGGACTACAGGGCACCCTACGGATGAGAAACGTATTTGGCCATATTCGCTATTCCCTTCGGCAATTCCGGTCGTCTCCGGTCTTTGCCGCCGCCGCGGTCCTGACATTGGCATTGGGGATCGGGGGAACTACAGCAATCTTCAGCCTCATACACGCAGTGATGTTGCGCTCGTTGCCCGTTTCCGACCCCGCGACACTCTATCGGGTCGGTGAAGGCGACGAATGCTGCGTACAGGGCGGTCCTCAGAACAAGTGGGGAATGTTTTCGTTCCCGCTGTTCGAGCGACTGAAGGCGGAATCGCCGGAGTTCGAAGAGGTCATGGCGTTTCAAGCCGGCCGCTGGCGTCTAAGCGTGAGGCGGGAAGGTGTGGATTTTGCTGCCCGGCCTTTGCAATCGGAGTACGTCACGGGGAATTATTTCTCGACGCTAGGAGTGGGCGCTTTTGGCGGACGAGTGTTTACGCCGGAAGATGACAAGGCGGGCGCTCAGCCAGTAGCTGTGCTTAGTCACCGTGCGTGGCAGACTATTTACGGCGCCGATCCTTCAGTGGTGGGTTCAACTTTTGTAGTGGAGGGTCATCCCTTTACGGTGATTGGAGTCGCGCCGCAGCGATTTTTCGGCGAAACGCTGCAAAGCGATCCTCCTGATATTTGGATTCCGGTCCAACAGGAGCCCATGATTGATGGGGAAGGCAATTTGTTGCGTCAGTCCGTCTCCGCGTGGCTGCGCGTAATCGGCCGGTTGCGCCCAGGCGCTACGATTGACGGCATGGCCCCACGCCTCACCGCAGTACTGCGGCAATGGATGCAGAACGATTCTGGATATCCTGCCAAGTGGATGCCGGACGTTGTCCGGCTACTTCCGAAGCAGGTGGTCAACGTGGTGCCAGCCGGAGCGGGTGTGGCCGTGATGAAAGAGCAGTACGGGCGCAGCCTACAGATCCTGTTGTCGGTGTGTGGGTTGGTGCTGCTGATCGCCTGCGCCAACGTCGCGAACCTGCTGCTGGCGCGGGGCTTCGCGCGGCGTAAGCAGACCGCGGTAAGACTCGCAGTGGGTGCAACGCGACGGCAAATCATTACGGAAGCGCTCACCGAGAGCGTGCTGCTGGCCATCGGCGGCGGCATTGCTGGCCTTCTGGTCGCAATGGGGGCGGCACGGCTGTTGCTTGCGCTTACGTTCCACAACTCACATTTCCTTCCCATCAGCACTTCGCCATCGCTGGTCGTTTTGGCGTTCGCTTTCGCGCTGTCCCTGCTCACGGGAATGATCTTCGGGGCGGCTCCGGCGTGGTTTGCCACGCGGACTGATCCCGCGGAAGTGCTGCGCGGATCGGGCCGAGGCACGAGCGATCGCTCTTCCTTCGCGCGCAGGGCGCTGCTCGTTGTGCAAGCTACTTTGTCTGTAGTGCTGGTCGCTAGTGCGACGATGCTGGCGCGAAGCCTCAACAAACTCGAGCATCAGGATTTCGGATATCAAGTGCAAGGCCGCGTGCTGGTGGAGCTGCACAACCCGCCGGCCAGCTACACGCAGGTCAAGTTGGCCGCCCTTTACCGTCAACTTGAGGAACACCTGAATCGTTTGCCTGGAGTGCAGGGATGCGGGTTGGCCCTTTACAACCCACTCACCAACAACTGGGGCGACCTCATTTTGGTGACGGGCCATCCCATTCCGAAGATGAATGAGGAGGCAGTCGCGTCTTGGGATCGCGTGAGCGCCACCTACCTGCAGAACTTTGGCGTACCCATTTTGCGCGGACGGGCGTTTACCCCGGCGGACAATGAAACCACGGCGCCGGTGGCGATCGTGAACGAAGCTTTCGTCAAACGTTTTTTCACAAATGACGAAGACCCGCTGGATCAACACTTCGGCCTGGATCTGCCAGAGAATAGCGATACCTTCCGTATTGTCGGCGTGGTGCGAGACGCCAAATTTGCAGGTTTTGCCTTGAACCGGCCGGCACGCCCAATGTTTTTCGTGCCGTTGGCGCAGAACGTCGACTACCACGACGAGCTGATGAAAAAACTCGAGCTACGTTCGCACTTTATCGGGGGAATCATGCTGGCGACCAACATGTCTACCGGTGCGCTCGAGTCTCTGCTCACCCGGACCCTAGCGGAGCTTGATGCAAACCTAGCCATCACGAGCATCCGGACCATGCAGCAGCAAATTGAGCTTTTGTTCGATCAGGAGCGCGCGGTAGCAAGCCTCGCCGGTCTGTTCGGGATTGTGGCTCTCGTGCTTGCTGCGATCGGATTGTATGGCGTCACGGCCTATACCGTCGCGCAGCGAACCAATGAGGTCGGCATTCGCATGGCACTTGGCGCTGACCGGGCGAACGTAATTCAACTCGTACTGCGTGGAGCTTTCCATCGCGTGTTATTTGGGCTGGTTTTGGGGTTGCCACTTGCAGTTGGCGCTGGGCGGTTGATCTCAACAGAGCTATATAGCGTTTCGTCCTGGGACCCGCTGGCCTTGACTGTGGCCGCGAGTGCGCTTGCTGTGTCCGCGTTCGTGGCGGCGATTGTTCCGGCTAGCCGCGCGGCGTCTATTTCCCCCATGAACGCTCTGAGAAAAGAATAGCAAGAGGAGCAAGAACGCAAGGTCGACGCTACACGTCCTTACGGATGTGCGATGAGGAGGAAAGGTCGTAGGCGGACGTGTAACGGGAGTTGGTGACTGCCAGCCGCTGGGTGTTTCGACGGATTGCATACCCCCCGCGCGCCTGTGGCAGCGCATTTCAGCGCTGAACGTTCCTTCTGCCCGAAGGCTCAACCCGCCACCGTGCCCATCCCCAGCCCGCTACAGCGAAGAGTATGAGCAAGGCCACGACAGCCACAGGCAAGCTGCGGCCTGCCTTGGCGGCAGAAAACATTTCCTTGACCGTAGACGCGGCCATCCTCGGCTGCCGCTCACCCGTCATAACGCCGTAGTACTCCTCGGGATCAAGGTCGTGTTGCTTCTCGTCGTCGGCCGCCGCCTTGCGGTCCCACCAGTCTCCCTCACGCTTTGGATTGTCGTAGTTCTTCCACCACTCATCGGCAAATTCAAAGACCACGCCGCCGCAAGCACGCGCCGACTGAAGGCCCTCCCACGAACTTCGCAGCAATCGGGCTTGCCCCTCTTCTCCCGCTTCGATCGTGTTGGCTCCAAATTCCGTGATGAGTAGCGGCTTGTCCCCTGCAATGGGCTGCAGCACTCGTTCGATGTACTTGCCATAACCATTGGCAACAACCTCGGGAGGCCACAAAGGGTAGACATTGAAGCTCACAACATCGAGAAAGCGCAGGTCCACGCCTTTGGTAATGGGCCAGTTGGAATGTGTGACGAAGTGCTGGTTGTCCGTTTGTTTGACGGCACCGTAAAGGTCCAGGAGCCCATCTCGTAGGGGCTTCTCTCCGCGCTGTTCCAGCACTGCATTCGGAATCTCATTCCCAAGAATCCAGCCTAAGAGAGATGGCTTGTATCTATAGTTGGCGACACGCTGCAAAATATCCTCTCGCGATGTGCTGAATTGCGGGGTTTCGATGGACCACCAATTGATGGTGAAAGCATAGAGAACCTTCAGGCCGCGCTTCTCAGCCAGATCCAAAACATAGCCAGGTGGATCCACCACGAGAATCGTGTTGACGTTCAAATCGGAGATGAGTTTTAAATCCGAGTCAACCAACTCCGGGGCTGGGTAAGGATAGTTTTTATTCGGTCCGGTGCCGGGCCGCCACGGACCGTAGTGCATGCCTTTCACCAAAAATGGCTTTCCGTCCGCATACAGCGCCTTCCCCCGTATCTGCACACCTGGCACGGTTCCTGCGCTGGCATGTGCGTGCACAAATAGAATGGCAGGAATCGCGAACAGGACGGCGGCAGTCGCAAAGGGCGCGATCCTGCCGGCGCGAGCAGTGTGCGGTACTCGTGATCGCCGTTCATCATAGAGCACAGAAATAGCAGGGCCGAAGAGGAACTTGCCGGCGAACAGGTAAAAGCATGGGAAATAGATCATGGGAAAGTCGGTCATCAATGGCACGCACAGCAGGGCCAAACCAAACAGCGCTTCTCCGAGCGCGCCCCACGAATGTCTGTCCGAAACTCGGAGATTTGTGGGAGTCCACGGAGTTTTGCGGCCTCGCAAACAATCCCATACGCCGCGCGCGGTGGGAAAGTCGGTGGTGCCGTACACGAGGCCGCACATCGCCACTGCGCCTAACGAACCTTGGCGAATTGGATCCTTCGCGAAGTAGGCCAACACGGGCAAGAACGTTGTCAGGATTATCAAGCTCCCGGCGAAAAAGGCCGTGCCGGCACTCACTGCGTATCCGGTCATAAAAAACGGCGCAACTAAAAAGGTCGCGCAGAGGTATAGGAGGAGTACGGTCTGTCCAACATAAAAACCGCTGAACATGAGAAACGAGCATTTCTCCGCGAGGTTTAACTCTGTGCTTTTCAGCACGGCCGAGCAGTGCGCTCGCAAGGTCTGCACACAACCATACGCCCATTTGTAGCAACGCCGCCGGTAAGAACTGTGGCTGCCCGGATGCTTCTCTCCCAGCGCAATTTCTGCGGCATAAACGACTTTGTGCCCGCGTAAGTTCAGGCGAACCGTTAGGTCTAGATCGTCGGAGAAGAAACCGGGCGTGAAGCCGCCCACTTCGCTGACAGCCCGTGTCTTAACTATCGCGTTGTGGCCAACAAACGGTAGCCAACCGAAGCGAGAATATGCGGTCAGGAACACATTGAACGCTTCGATGGAGCGCGACAAAAGCCGATTGACATGGCAAGTGTTGCCGTCAACGATCCCGATGTTGCGACATTGCACGATGGCAATTTTAGGATTTTCGAAGTAGGGCAAGGCTTTTTCGATGGCCAGGGTATCAAGCGCGGTCGAATCGTTATCGCAGAGCAGGAAATACTCAAACAAGTGTCCGGTTTGTCCCAGCACGTAGTTCGTTGCGCTTGCCTTCCCACCTTCCTTGCTCGGCCGGCGAAGGAGGAGAACCTGCTGATTTGTTCTCCGACGCAACTCCTCCACCGCATCGTCCACTTCTTGGCGTTGGGCAGCGCAAACGGAGTCGTCGTGAACGATAAAATAAATCTTGCCCCGATACGCCAGAGTTGCCAGGCTGAAAAGCGCGGCGCGGTCCAAATCGCCACAGCACAGATAAATGATCCCTACGGGAGGAGGATGCGCCACGGGCCTCAAGCCACGCGGCGCCTCTTTCCTGAGAAGATATGCTAAGGCGATGAAAAGAAATGCGAAGGCGTAATAGCTGGCGCATACTTCCACTAATGTCTTGAACGCCAGGAGCCCGATCACAAAGAAGGATAGTTGCGAGTGCTGGGTTGCTCGATAAAGCGTCCAGATATAGACGACGGAGAAAACCGTCGCGCAGCCCAGTACGAAGTACACCATCGCCTGCGATGGCGCGCGGTGGACCTTGCCCTCGGTTCGGGCTGCTGGACGACTTGACCCTGCTCCCTTTATCTCGCACACCTGCATGGTTCGCTCACAACAGTGGGATTGTCGTGTCTCGTTCGCACACAATAAATCAGCAACTCGGAAGCAGAGAGTCGCGAATGCTACAGTTTGGTCTTACAGTTCAGATGGAACGACGTTCGCGGGGGACTGGTGGCCTGCGAAGAAGCGCCCTAACTTGAGCGGGAACTATCTCACCATTGGCGAGCTCGTAAGTAGGATGCTCACCGTGAATCTACCAGCGCCGACATGCGATTGCAACGCTGTTTAAGAATTTGTTGCCTTCAGAAATTCGATGGAAAGAACCGGTTTTGGTGATTATGCGAGCTCATTATGTAGCCCGGGACCCTGTACCTTAGGACAGGTAATAGGAACTTTACAGGGGCCGATTTGAAACAACACTTAACCTGCTTGCGTTCTATGCTAAGCATGTAAGAACTCCCGACCCACTCCGGGAGATCAGGGTCTCCATATTCGCTCATCTCCCCCGCAACTTAATCTGTTGAGGCGGGTTCAATTTGATAAGGGGTGGTATGCGCGGAACGCTCGGTTGCCTCATTCTTTCAATAGGACTATCGCCGGCAGTTTTCGCCCAGTCCAAGCAGGACTCCGGCAAGGGTTTAATCTGGTATGAAAGCCTGACCGGGACCTCCAGCTCCCTCGGAACCGTTTCCCGGTTCGATTCGACGCTGGGCTACAATTTCAATCACCATTTCAGTGTGGATTTTGGCGCTCCGATTCTTTTCGTCCATGCCAGCTCTTCCGCGACCACCACAAATTTACGTTCGGCCACTGGCATAGGGGACATATACACCGATCTACGACTTACGCTTCGAAATCCGCTGGTGAATTTCGTCTCCAATCTCCGAGGCACTGTTCCCACCGGCAGCACTCAGAACGGTTTCAGCTCCGGCCGGGCCACGGCGGACTGGAGCAATCATTTTGATCGCGCCTTTGGTCACGTCACGCCGTTCGTGGATCTTGGCGTAGCGAATACTGTGCCTGATAGCGCCTACTTCGTGCGCCCTTACACCACCCTGGGTCTGACCGGTCATTTCGATGGCGGCGTAAGCATCCGCATCTTGCCCCTATTGAACTTCCGTGCGTCGGCGTACGCCATCGAGCCTTCGGGGCAGCAGAAGCTCTTCAGCAAATTCCTGAATCGCCAGCTGGGGCCGACCGGTAATCCGGGAGCATCACATTCAGGCAGAGTCTTTCAAACAACGCCGGAAACAATCGGCTCGGCTGATATCGCGCGCGACCACGGCTTTTCCCTGGGGTTCGATTTCAGCCCGTTCCAGTTGGTGGATCTGGCCGCCGGCTACACACATTCCACCAGCTTTTCTTTGAACACGGTTTATTTCGGAGTCGGTGTCAATCTCGCGCGATTCTTGGGTAGTTCGTCTCACTAAGGAGGAATAAAGTAATGAAACGTCTGATCATTCCGTTCCTGGCTCTAAGCACGCTGTTGTTTCTCGGCTCCTCGACGTATGGACAGCACGGCCGCCCAGCCGGTACCCCCGGCGCGGCGGGCAGCATGGGCGCTTCCGGCACGCACGGGAATAGCGCCTCGGCTGGGGGAGGTCATAGTTCATCGAACGCAATGGCCAGCACTAATCCCGGCAGCGTCCTGGAGCACAACTCGCATCTGGCCACCAAGCTCGAGGGCCTGACCAACACCACGAATCTCACTGACCTCGAGAAAGATGCAAGCGCATTCAAGAACTTCGGCCAGTTCGTTGCTGCGGCTCACGTCAGCAAAAATCTGAATATCCCCGGCGGGTTTGCGGCCCTGATGTGCGATATGACCACGAAGACTGCCGCGGGGGCAACGTCAACGTGTACGAACACAACTAAGATGAGCCTCGGCAAGGCCATCCAGACGCTGGATCCGCAGGCGGATGCCAAATCGGAATCCAAGAAGGCCATGAATGAGGCGAACCAGGACATCAAGGATTCGTCCGGCTCGTAACGTATAGGCTGACTGCGTACCTTCAAGTCCCACTCTTTCTCGTAACTCATGTCCCGGGAAGAGTGGGACTTCCTTTTTGTTCAGCCTCGTTGTTTTTGCAACCCACCGGCCCTTTCTTCACTTCGGCCTAAACGCGTCGCCTATGTCGTCGCAGGCCTTCGTTCAGGGAGGGTCAGTGGGGATCCGTCAAACCACGCCCGGACTAAACGGGTCCGCCGAGATTTTGAGGTTCATCAGTGCGGAGCCAACCTAGAGATTCGGGATGGCTGGTCGGCAAGCCGGACTGCGACCTGAAAGCTGTTGGAATGATTGTCTGACAAGGAGGAAATCGATCAGACCGTGCGTCCCATCGCACGTAGCCTACGAGGTTGGAGCGGCGAGGCAACAGACCGTTCGAAGCCCTCGGACAATGGACGCACATTCGCAAGAGTGGCATCGGAACCGTGAGGCCACGGTGTATCTGCCAGCATAAGGTGGAGAGGGGCTAGGCTTGGTAGCAGGGTCAGAATACACAAATGTTCGTAAGCGTCGTCAGCCGAAGAGAGCCTAACATGCTGCGGGGCTCTTCTTGCA